>JAABUT010000095.1_pt1 | contig 160966 bp, 178 predicted proteins | sample 5559281 | NCBI WGS metagenome assembly JAABUT01 (sample SAMN10711880, study PRJNA513359) | rock metagenome | isolation source: Antarctica rocks | place: Antarctica: Victoria Land, Ricker Hills nord | collected 2016-01-04 | reverse complement strand
ATAAAAACTTCCCCCCCCCCCCCCCCCCCCAAAAAAACAAAATCTTACGACCTGTCAATCACAGCTCCATGTCGTGTAGCCTAGAATCATTATCTTTGGTTGGGCGGAGGATCGCTTGTGTTAGTTCCGTGGCTGATTTGGTCCGTGATGGTCAGCATATAGGGTGGTGCTTGAAGGTCGGAGTGGTTGTGTGGAATGAGGGTTGGGAGTATTTTAGGGTGAGGATAGGGGAGGAAGGGAAGGAAAGAAGCATGGGCGGTGATGGCTGTCGTGAGAGAAGTGGGAGAGGGGGCATTAGCCCTAGCTTCAGCTTTTTGGAACATTCTATGGGGTGGTTTCTTCCCTTGTTTGTGTCGTTATTGTAAGGTAGGTTGGTAATCTTTAACGATGTTTGTTAGTCGTGAATGGCTTTACATATGAAATGGTAAACTTATAAGATAAAATATCAACAGTTCACGTAATTCAAAGGGGTTTTTCTTTGTATTTTTAAGATTAGAGGTTTTTTTTAGGGAGCACCTACCCGTACACCCCTTTTGCTTACATGTACACCCCCCTTTGCTTACATGTACACCCCCCCTTGGGAAACCTGAAATTTCCATTGTGCATCACTCAGTTACACACCAAATTTAGTAGGCAATTCAAGGGTTTACATATGATTCTGAGCAACCTCTCCACAGTAATTTTGCACTGTTTAAAGAGCTTCAATATCGCTGTTTCAGCACCTCCTTCGCTACATATGAAACGCTGCAAACAGGCCTGCATCCGTTTGGATGGAAGGGGGTGTGACAGCACGTTCACCTCGCTGCCCTCCACCTCGCTGCCCTTCACCTCGCTGCCCTTCACCTCGCTGTTCTTCACCTCGCTGCCCTTCATCTCTTGCTCGTGTGAGACCTTCACCCCGACTTTGATAAGAGAACTTATTGATTCTCGAATCTCCTCTGTCATGGCTAGCCTTCGAAGAGCTGAATGAGCTGAGGCGAGTGTAGGAGTATGATTGTGATTCTCGTTTCATATGACTTCAAGATATCAGTCATCATTCTCGTTCCGTTTGCCGACGACGCTGAAAGAACACTTCATGAGTCGTGTGTCACTGTGAAGACGTCTTTCAAAATCCTCTGAGTTTAGACTTGCTTTTCTCTCACGATCGCATTGTATATAGACGATTCGATCAACATCTTTCTTGAACTTCTTGAAGCGTGCAGTGACGACAGCATAGCTCTCTGACTCAGCGTGTTTATTGAGCCCTTCAATCAGGAGTTTCGCATCGTTATAGATCTTTCTCGAAACGAGAGATGAAGTCAAAGACATGAGATCGACGAAGGCGATGCTGACAGGTGAGACGTCGATGAGAATGATCATGACAATGGCGATGACGAGTGTCAGAAGAAAGGTTTACAACAAGTCTGATGTGTGAGTTTACTAGGCTAGATTAATCGAATTTGAGGCTGTGAGGAAGAATCATGAAGAGATTGCTCAGAATCATATGTAAATTCTTGAATTGCCTACTAAATTTGGTGTGTAACTGAGTGATGCACAATGAAAATTTCAGGTTTCTCAAGGGAAGATGTACATGTAAGCAAAGAAAGGTGTACATGTAAGCAAAAGGGGTGTACGGGTAGATGCTCTCTTTTTTTATATACATATACGAAGAGACGTCAACAGGTATATCTGTCATAATTGACGAACAATTAGCGTATGCAGAAAGATTTCGAATCCTTGACATTCATTTTTGCGCTGCCTCACGATGATCCTTTATATGAGGAATTCGACATTTAACCCCTCATCATCTATTATCGCATTCAAACAGGTGATTTTGAAGCTATTCAGATACTACTAATCAAAATCTATAGTATCAGCTTCAAGATCCCTTTCCAAGGCTTTAATATCAGCTTCAAAGATATAATCTTCGACGCTATGCTTGAAATGCTGTCTCGAAAACCTATCACACCTGCTTCTTTCGACAGCGTAATGGAGAAATTCACCAAAAGTGCCTTCATAATGGGGCCATATCTCCTCGAAATGTCGTCGAACCCAGACCTTCAAAACACTAAAACTGAGCTCGATGGGATTGAAATTCGGCGAATAGGGAGGCAGATAACGCACCTCACATCCGTGTGAGATAATGAGTTCCTCGATACGAGCGTTACAGTGTATGCTGACGTTATCCATGATGATCACACTCTTCGGGGCCGGAAAGAGACTGCATAGAGGTAGCAGTTCATCTGCTAGCCATCGAAAGAAAGCCTCGCCGTTGAACCAGCCTTCACGAATACCGGTACAGGGTAGATAGTCATCTATCGTGTAAGCCGAAAGAACACTTCAGCAATGCCCTCTCGTTCTAGAGGCTTGATAGCGAGCTGGTTCACCAACTGGTGCATAGGCTTGATGACGCCAGCCTGTGATCTCGTTGAATAAAGACTCATCCACGAACACGAGCTGTTCAGCCGTCAAACGAAGCATGTCTGCTACCCAATTCAAACGAAGCTCATCGTTCTGTCTGACGCTCACACGCTGTCTCTTTTTATTGCTTCAGCGTCTTCTCTTCAGAATTCTCGATATCGTGGACTGATGCACGTTAATGCTTCACTCCTTCCATATGTATCAGACCATCTCTTTCTGCATGGCTCACGGCTGTTCTTCGAGGTAGGCTATGAGGTCATTTTCAGCGGCCTTGACGATCTTTCGAGGAGCGCCTTTGGGTCGGAATTGAGGTCTAAAGGGAGAGCCATACATGAAGAGATTCTCCTGAATTCTATAGACGGTATCAAAGTGACAGTGAACCTCTTCGGCGATAGCTTTGGGGCACCAGTGGAGTAGCAGAAGACGTAGTATTCTGAAGCGAAGGCTTGCAGGAAGTGGTCCCGGCATAGCTAAAAGCGATCAGTAAGCGAGAAGGTCTGAATAGCTTCAATAATAGCTTCAATATCAGCTTTTTGAATGTGATAATAGATGGTTGGGTTGAATTTTCGAATTCCTCATATAAAGGATCACCGTGGGGCAGCGCAAAAATGAATGCCAAGGATTCGAAACCTTTCTGCATACGCTAAAACCTACCAAGGAACATCAGAAAAGAGACTCAAACATACTATTCCAAGTTCTCCCCTATCCAATCTCTTGTATCACCACCTTTTCTTTCTAGCTCCCTTGCTCATCATCAACCCCCCCTTCTCGCCCCTCTGGCCGCACACCAAGCCTCTCCATAAATTCTTCCATCTCCCTCGTCTGTTCCTGCGTCTGTTCTCGTGCACGTTGCAACATCCGTTCCTCTCTCGGCTTTGAAGTCCAAGTCATCAATTCCTCGTGCGACTGATGCGACCAATGAGTCACATATCGCAGTGGACTTATTCGAAGCGCTGCAATCGCCCTGGCATACATCACCTCCGTCACATCAGCCAACTCATCCCCCCGACGCTTCTCCAGTGCGCGTACCCACTGTATATGTGGAGCGATCCCGAGGCCGTTATCCTCGTCGGGGATTGGAAGCTGGGGGTCGCATCGAGGGCGTGGTGCGAGAATCGTCAGTCTCTCCAGGTTTGGGAGTTTGAGCAAGGCGGCGAAGGTGGGTCCTGGATCATATGTACCCCGGGTTTTTGTACCCTGGGTTTTGGGGGGTTTCAAGAGAGAAATCAATCTTGCCCCCTCTTGTGGTAGAGGCTGAAGGTGAAGAGTGAAAGTCCGCAGTGAGAGACATTTGTCGACGACAACCGCAAGGTATTCTTTCATAGTGATGTTGATTCGGTTGTGGTTATTGCTAAGCTCGCAGTGCATGCTGATGTGCCGCATATCGGGTAGGTGGACCAAGCAATCTGCGCGGAGGGGATGCGAAGGGTTTGGGCGGAGCTTGAAGAGTCCGTATTCTAATATCTCATAGCGAAACTTATTGTTTCTATAGAAACGCTCGGAAGCTTCGTCGTGTATTAGTCGGTTGGTAAGTAAGAGAGAAACATCGACGAGGTTTTCCTTGGGAGCAGAAGGCTCGTGGGCTCTTCCCGGCTCCTTTACTGGGCGGAGGGGCTTCGGCTTGGTGAGCACATGGTCCCAGATCTTGACTCGAAGCTCTGCTGGAAGCGCCAGGAGGCGAGAGGGTTGATCTTTCGGTGTCATGGTAGTTGCTACTTGGTGCGTTGTACTGGGAAGAGGTTCTCCAGGAAAGACGTAAGTAAACGCGTAGTATTTATATGGACTTGATAATAATTCGCAATAGACAACGACTCCTCCAGCTCGGAAACAAAGGCTGTTTTCAAGATTGTTTTTTTTGAACAAAGAAATGGTCTCACCTAGACAATAAGATTTCCACTGTCAACCAAATTAAGGTAGATAGTACAGACTTGAGATAATTGAAATTACTTTTAATCTTTCCCACGCGATTTTGGCGCTTCAGGACCCAGGCTAAAAGGACGTAAGTACCAGTCGGCCCCTTTTTGTCAATATTTGCTCGTTGGCGTGTTTCTGAAATAGACCATGGCTGTACAGTGCTGATCACATAGATCAAAGGCCACTTCGCTCTTGCACCAGCTCGTAAAAGTATCGGATAGCAAAGATTGTGAGGCTGGCGTCATAAGCTCTTTGTACGTATGAGTTGGTCAGAAAAAAGAAAGAATAATGGATTTCCTCAATTCCAAATCTGAAAAATTGAAACCTCCCAAACTTCGAATGCTTGGATTTGTGAAACCCTGTTGACTCCGAACATTGATAAATTACTTCCCCAACCACCCTTGCTCGTGCACTGACTGCTGTTCCTCTTACAGGACCTGCTGCCCTTGTTATGCAGCTATCTGCAATGCTTGTTCCTTCCGCGGCTTATACGTTCAAATGTGTAATTCCTCCCAAGTGCTTGTTCCGTTCTTGCATATGGAAGACAGTAGCGCTAAAGTTGCCATAGTACGTGCCTGAACAGTAAGATCACCAAACTCATCGCCCCTACCTTCATGCTCGGTAATCCATTGAATATGCGGCTGAACAGGGTTCTTCATTGTTCTTGTGTTCATGGGTCTTTAAGAACTCGAATATATGTGCTGGAAAGCGATTAACGCATGAGTGGTCTTTTTGAGGTGTGAGAGTGAATGTTCGCAGCAAAAGACAATTTTCCAACACTTGCCGAAGGTAGTCGGCAATCGCCAATTTATTCCGGTATGAATGATTTGGGAGGGTTAAGTTCATAGTGATTCTTGTCATATGGATCTTGTTCACAAGACAGTTGGCACGGAGAGGGTGCGTAGGATTAGGCCGGACTTGATGATGGTGTAATTGAAAAGATTCTTTCGGTAAAAGGTTTGGTTAGCTTCTCCATGAACCTGACGATCGATGCGGAGCAAAGTGGTATCAAACATGTTCTGAGCAGGGGCTAAGGCGTCTTGAGCTCTTCCGGGCTCATGAGGAGGACGAAGCGGATGAGAAGTGGCCAGAAGGATTTCGTAGATCGTCATTCGCAATTCAAGGGGGAGAAGGAGAAAACCACGTAGATATTTGTTAGCTACCATCTTTGGCTGTTCGAAACAGGAAGGGGTTTGAGATTCAAGCATACCGGAAAGCAAGCAAACGGATTTAGAAGGACATATATGCTGTCATTGGAACAAAGCTAGTGAGTTATGCACTCCTTGAAACATCAATAAGAAATGTTGAGTCTGCGACAGCAGAATATTTAGATTGATTCACTACCAGCAAGAATGCGTTCTAATTCCGAAAAATAAAAGGATCGGGGCGTTCTTTGTTCATGTTTCACATATTGAAAAACGTCCCAGGAACACGAAAGTAGCAGGTATGATACCAGCCACGGATTGGAAAAGGGCCCAGACATTACCCGTACTAACCAGTAGGCCATTCAAGCCCTTGTCTTGATCTTACGATAGACTCATAGCCTTAATATTTCCCCTAAACGCAAGTTTCCCAAACTTCCTAGCACAGCTCAAGTGCTAACTAGAGAAATACTGCCCAGTGACTGATAACAACAGAGCGATGTAATGGAAAAGAGACACGAAAAGCTCAGTCAGCACGGACTCTGTTCCTTGCTTAGCTCTGAGTTTTCACGAGGAAAATTAACGAGATTACCCTTGAAGGCGAAGTTACTGTCTGCGAAAGTGCTCTCCGCTAGATCTCACTTGATATTGCGAAGCCGACCACGATCTACGAAAATATCAGCTCTCATGGCCTTCACAAATGCATCAACTATCGAGACGATGGACTAACCTATCCACGAATCTCAGCCTACTCGGACGAAGCGTCATTATGTGATCCTCTTCGTGACGTCGCTCTTAGGGGCGAAATGTCCAGGCGCGAAACTCTTCATCCCGTGGGATAGCCCTTTTATAATCGCGTGGACTAAGGTCTTCCCATTCGTCGTCTAGACCTTGTCCTTTAGCCAGCCATTGCACCAAAGGAGCATTGTCGATTCTCAATAGGGTGAATCGTTCTGGCGTGTCACGGGCGATGATTGTAAGTCGCTTCTTAATTCTAGGAAGGAGCGCAACCATGGCTCCTCCGAACATTCCGTCATAGTATTCTTGTCCTTTAACCACGGCAGAAGTAGCCGTAAGGCCTTGATGACCATTCACTGGTTTGAGCTGCATTGTCAAGGTTTCTAGGAGCGGGCAATAATGGGTAATCTCTCCCAGAGCCATCGCAAGCGTGAAGTCGAACAAGTTGATGATCCGATCAAATCTCAGAAAACACAAGCTGACATGTCGCACATTTGCCATTTTGTGCATGTTGTGAAGTGTGCGAGATGTAGCTGCTAAAATTGAGAAGTGGAAAACGTTCCTAGTGTAGAAACTACGAAGAAATTCGTCCTCGTAGTCATCATGGACCTGCCGATTTACTCGTAGAACAGCCCAGACGTCTGAATCTCCGGTTCTCGGAATGTATCGCCAGCCGAGCTGTTGTTGGGGTATAACACGAGCCCGGATGATAGCCGCTTCTCTGGCAATTTGGTGCTTTATCTCTTTGGGAAGGTTGAGTAGGTTGGGTGGCGGATGGGATCGCACTGGTTGAACAACGATTTGCGGATGGCCATCTGGCTTTGGTTGATAGGGTTCTTGAGGTTTGTTAACTTTCTGCTGACGGTTCATTGCTTGGCGATGATAGTAGACAGCTCGGCGAGAAATTGCTGCTCTGGCCCGTAGTATTGCCTTCCTACGATTGATAATCCTCCATAATGCGAAATGGCCAGTGGATGACTGAGGATAAGTCATTCTGTGGCTTTGCTCTGAGATTGCTGGGAGTGAGGACTAGAATGCAAAGTTGCAAGATATTATCCCAAAGTATAAGTAGATGAGATTGTGGAAGTTGGCTGGCCAATGTTCACATATTCAGTACGTTGTGATCTTGTATGTGCGCCATATCACGTGGGTGCGGGAAAGGCTGAATTGAATGAACGTGATTTAGATGTTTCTGGTGCACGGTAATCAAGGCCAGGTCTAAGGAAGAATCATTTCCCGGCCGTAGTTTTGACTAATATCGGTCATTTCTTAACATGGTGCAGTGCACACCTCGACTCTCCGCTCAACCAGTAAACGTGGGGTATTTAAGGAGACATCGAAGCTTGAAGTTCTTTAAACCCACCTAGAGATCAACTCTCCACCCCAGGGGGCCTGGACTCTTTTATACGTGGATTCCTAGTCGTGCTATATCAGTGGGCGCTGCAGCTAGCGGCTACTTGCACGGTAGGCTTCCCTCAGTGTGTCGTGAAGCTGGCACAGAGTCAAATCGCCCCCTGCCAATAGGGCCAACCACCTTCGACTTGAGTATATATAAAAGCGGAAAGTGCGTTTTCGTTGCCGGATAGGGAGCAGCTCAAGAAGATCAAGGCACGAGTACGAAAACTCGCTAATGAAGGATTGACAACTCATTCCCAAGGTTGACGACCGCTCAGCCAGGGCGCGAGGCTACAGGAAGCCCTTAGTCGATTTTGAATCGAGGCATTGCAAAGAAGAAGATTGTCTTAGAAGCCCCTTCGGGAACCACCATAACCTCCTACCTAGAGACAGTCTGCGGGTGATTTTGTAGGCTTGCCGAGCCTACAGTACCGTCCTGAGAGAAAGGACGTTCTCACTACCGGCCTCCGATACCTGCGTCCAAAAGACTGAGCGCAACTACCCATGGTATGCCAATCGAAACAAGCTGTTTTGCCGCTAATGACTCGTGAGTCTCTTCTAGCAGAAAACACCCCAGGAAATGGGCCTCGAAAATTCTTCCCGGGGTCCACAAATTTCTGGCAAGAGTCGAAGAGAGCTTTGCAAGAGCGTCCCATGGCAGGTTCAGAACGAAACCGGGGAGCTTCCAATAGTCCACTTTATTCTTTCCGAGATCCATAGGGTCATACTTAATTACTTCCGTATAATGCAGTAACCGCAAGGAATGCCCTTTGGGTCTCACCAACCGTCACTGTAACGGCTTGAGATACTTATTCCTGCATTTTGCAGCCCCTTGTTCGACCTGCGATTTATTTGTTCTTTTTAGTCCGATTTATGCAAGACACGGACCGATTCGAGTTGTGAAAATGGAATCTTGTCTTTTAGGTGAGAACACCTGTGTCCGTTCTTCATGAGTTTAAGCAAGAACAAATCCGATGGAACGAGATTGCTGGTATAAGAAAAAGGACGAACTCTTGTGGCCAAGTGTAGTCAGCGACCCTTAGCGGCAAGAAGTGTGCCTCATCCGAAGGAATCATCACCCGGCTGCGATATATTGTTATCTCTTTCGTATGGCTACGGACATCAAAACCTCGCACGGTCCGGTTAAGAGATGTCAACGATCCGGAAGACGTAGAGTGGCCAGAACATGGCAGATAATATCCCCAAAAGCCAAACACTGAACCAGCTAAAGGCCGTCCGGCTCGGCCGTCATTGTGAGCGAAACGACCGTCGAGAAGCAGTCATAAGAAGAGAAACGCAGAAGACTCCAATCGCCTAGAGCGACTACCGCAGGAGACATTCATCCTCAGAGCGCTAGAGTATGTGCGAAGGCAATACTCAGCAAAATCATCAGTTCTCTTGGACCGCAGAGCCAAACGCCGGATTAAACCCACCACAGCAGTCGTCAACCACGCAATACTAGCCTCAAAAGCTTGACAGCGTAAAGATCGTAAATCTCTATTCAGATCTTCGAAGCCCAAAACCACGGAAAATTAGTGCAGCCCATACTACCTCCACCATTATTACAGTGCAAAGCAGCATTACCTCCGAATCCTGGAGATTAGAAATCTCAACTTCGCCTTCGGCGTTCCATACTCTAAGCGAGATCCTTAGCCGCGCGGTAAAAATATATGATTCGCGCTCGGCCTTTGATTACGGAACCACCTAGGGTCTAGCACCAGTGGGTGCGAAAAGTCATCGCAGCATAACCAAGTGAGGTTTGATGGGGATGCCTCGATTGTGCTGTAACGACTTCTCACTCCATCGCAACCCCACGAATCACCATCCCCCATCTCCGCCTACATCCTCGCAATATATACCCAACCCCTAATAACCTATCTATAGCCCATAACCAGATCAAAACAAACCCACTCAAACCATACATGCAAGCATCCCTCTCATAAATCTACAATCAAACAAAGTCTCAAATCCAGCCCGCTAGCAAACACATCTGCTGTCAATACCCATACTAGCAAAACATTCGACTTATATTGTTCGGAATGTTTATGCCTAGGCGGATCGGCCATGGGCCTTGCAGGCATCTGCCAAAATGCGAAGAATGTGGAGTCTAACCCGTTTAGAGGGCGTTTGCATTATAGAAGCCCCAAAACCGGTAGGGACTTTGTCTAGATATCTGAGCGGTTGAGGATGGGGACGCGGTGGTTTAGTGGAAAGGTTTCTGGTGGATGTCAAAGGATGGAGGGGAAGTGCAGCAGCAGGGGACGGGTCTGGGGGGGGGATATATAAGCCGCGTGATACCGTTGGGATTGTGGGTCGGATAGGTGAGTGCCCCTCCTGTTCGTGCCGCTGAGCCCATACAAGTCAAGCTGGGCGTTGGGTATGGCAGTGCGGAGATAGATTACATAGTTGTTTTCTGTGGTTGGTAATGGATGTTTGCGCTATTTCAGATTGCATTGTTATAGAAAGAGTGGGGATGCAGCGCTGCATGAATCTAATTGGAAAGGATTCGTCGATACTGGGAACACATTCCCGCCATTATTCTTCTCGGTAATACGTTTCCCTAGCGGATGTTTGTAATCTCTTTGTAGGGGTTCGCTCTCAAGCCTCCCACGGGTGCCCATCAGGTCCGAGCTTCCCGTTGAGGAAAGCCAGCTTCAGAAGCTGCTTCTCCTTAATCTCATCCTTGTGCATTTCCAGCTCATTGACGTCCCCTAGCACGCGGTAAGTATGTCGGTAAACCACCAAATCAGTAACAAAGCCTTACAGTTGACCGAGATGAATCCACCCTTGAGAAAGTCTGCCCTCGGTGTGGTGAGATAGGTGGTAAGTGCTCCCGTGAGTATGGTCGGATCTTTAGCGAATGGCATGAATGCCGGCGTAAACATGCCTCTGCCCTCGTTGGCAGCGACGATGCCTGGATGAACGGAAAAGACTCGGATCTCGGGATACTCTGCGTCGACGTACTCTCCAAGCTTGATCACGGCGAGCTTGTTGGTGGAGTACGAGCTAATACCTGGCATAACAAAGGAAGCGCCGAGGCTGATAATGTTGATGATAGTGCCTTGAGCGCTGAAGGTCTTGATGAAGTAGTGGATCATGAGGTAAGTTCCCTTGATGTTGATTTCCTGTACGGTATAAAGTCAAGGGTCATATTCAAGAAGATTTATTCATATGTCTCTTTCCAAGAATATGGACTTACGAAATCTTGCCACCACGCCGAGGGCTCACCTTCACCAACCAGTCCACCGCCCATGGTACCAGCGCTATTGACTAAGGCATCAGCCTTGCCGAATTTGGCTTTCACCTTTTCGTAGAGGGTCTTGACGTCTGTCTCGGAAGAAACATCGGCTTTCTGAACCAGCACTGGAAGGCCGTGAGATATGGACTCCACGTTCTTAGCCGCAGCATTGAGGGTATCCAAGTTGCGGCCAACTAAGACGATGCCGGCTGCACCAGCTTGGGCCCAGGCTGTAGCAGTATCCTGTTATACTTCTCAGCAACGCGGGTCAAGGGCAACAATACATCCTCAGACTATTTTGAACAACAAGCTTAGGCAGCGACGTCATTCAGAGGCTGACTCACGTATCCGAGACCGCCCCCGGCGCCTGTAATAATGATAACTTTGCCGGTGGCTTGATTGTCCGGATTATTAGGATCGATTGCCGGGTAGACGTTGCGGGTCATGCTCTTAGTAAGCTGGAAGGGCTTGGTGTATGCGTTGGCGTCACCCATTGTGGCTTTTGTTCGCTGGTGGTTAGGACTATGATGAAATCAATAAGAAGGTGGTAGGAGTTGGGCAGTTAAAGATCGTGGACCTTGTAGATTATCTTTAGGGTGCGTTTTGTTTGGTGTGAAGGATGAATGATCTCTCCTAAGGTTGCCGAGAAGATGCGGGAAATTGCTGATCGCTTTGAGTAGAGCGTCCGAGGGGGCATCCTCACATTTATATCCATGATCGATAGAGTGCCGTCTTCCACCCCACTTCGGAATGTGGTGACAAATGGCTTTGGTCTATTCGGTGATTTCGCTGTTTCGAGCGGTAAACTCGTTAACCAATAGGCGACATAGCCAACAGCCGAGCTGAAAGGGGTGTGTCTTGCATGCACGCTAGTTATCAGAGGGCCAAAGACGCAATACTCCGTAAACCGATACCCACTCCAGTAAGATTGTCAAAACCATGACAATAAACAAATTCATTCATCAGGCGTAACAAACTAAATGCAGCAACTACCTTAGTAGAAATGTTTGTGAAAATGAAAGCGCCAGAAAGCTGATCATGACGCATAAAAAGCGAAATTTGCTTTTCTAATGAAATAAAATTCGACCAAAACGCTCCAAAGAGGCACAGGGTCGACTTCGACTCATGATAGTAGTGAACCATGAACGTCATATTAAGATTAGAATCTTTGAGCACCTTAGGTGGTGTACGCGATTCATTGTGTTTTCAAGCCGAACTTGAGGCGATTGTTGCAAGACTTCTGGTACCTGCATCACGACAAACAAGCACGAGGATATTCTTGATGTATTATGCTAGATTGAGGCTTTTTTGAGTTCTGTTGTTGAACGTTCAGTCCTGAACTGATCCCTTGATTCCCTATACTTCTTGGAGGGCAGAACTCCAGTCATCCTATTGGGTGGTAGAAACCGCAAGTTTACGGTCAATATTTAAAATGAACAAGCAGACAGTGCGAATTGAGATTGTCCTCAGACGGCATCAACATCGTATCTGATATCAACCATGAGGTCCATGAATCCGCCGTCTGCTTTTGATCTAAGTCGACAAACAAGAGGGGAAGTGGGGGAATTTCTTGGACGTAGAGGCGAGAAAAGGTGAGATTTGAGATACGCCCGAATCTTTACTGACTGAGACCGGGAGTCACTACATATCAGATCGAAAGCGGAGAAAGAACACCAAACTATCCAGGAACCTCGTTCAAGAAACAAGAATACAGCTCCAGATAACCTATGTTTGGCGAAGGAATAGGTAAAGATGATGCACACACTCGTGAAGTTGGTACATCTAGCGTGACCGCTAGAGATGTGGACTTTGGGGTAAGGTCAAACATACTGTCGATGGTTGCCCATCCGTGGATCGACTAATCAAGTCCTTCGTTGCAAAATCTCATGGTGAATGCCGTCTACACATCCCAGAAGTGTTCACATTTGCCATACATGACCATTTGACTTATGGGTCCAGGTATTGCTTGATGGCATGCATTAAGACAGTTGTCTAACTTACTATATCATGCAAATCCGAAACACTCTTCGCAATCCCGCCAGCTTCTTGATTTGGAATCGTTAAGAGATTAATTGATGGATACGGAGGTAAAGATTCTCCGTATTGTTAACTGGCGGTCTGCTGCTCTAGCAGGTAGCGAAGATTCGTGGAAATCTTGGAATCACACCTTTCCAAACCTTTTCGACACGAAGGCGTGGCCGTTGGAAGAATGTTGATGGTTCTACTCGCGTATCCTCGATTCACACCGTTAACAAACGACACACATATCGATAAGAAGCTGGTGGGCTCTTTCCCAAGCAGTGGGTGATAGAGGTTAGTACTAGAGGACTCCATCCGAATGGCGAACGGCCGTCAAGACGGAATCCCCAAACACCGACTCGGTTGTGGAAGTTCCCGGTGGCTGTGCGGCTGTGGCCGTCATGCTTGACTAAGCACGACACGCTTGCAGCTGTGAGCGAATCAGATGTGCTCGCAAACGTGGATCTGCTCTATTTTCGACCCAACAGAGTAAGCGCTACGGAATACAAAACCTGACGTTTCGATTACAGTAATAAGCTAAGCTCGCAATCATTATTCACTAAGAGATGGCGGCTTATGATAATAACCTCTCCTCCTCCTCCTTCAGCTTGCTACCTTCTGCCTTTCTTCACTGACTATTCTACACCAACTTCTACTCTCTATTTCTCGCTGTCTTGTGAAGCCCACCAATTCAGCACTTTCCCATTTCCTTGCCCATCATGTTCAAAAGAACCACCTTCACCACCCTGACCGCCTTGCCCGAGGGCATCACCCGCGCAACAGTCCTCGAAACCCTCCACTGCCACACCGAGATGATCGACCTTAACCCTTTAGTCGAAGAGCGCCACCCCTGCAAACCACCCCCAAACGCAGACCCCGAAGAAGCAGTCCACTGCCAATGGTACTCCATGACCGATAAAATCAACTACCTCCCGGGCGGCCTGGTCTCTGGGCACATCACCTTTTTCTGCTGCTTCAATGATCTCACTACCGGCGTGCAAACGCACTGCTACGCACCCTTGGGACTAGATATCAGAGGGAAATGGACGCTCGGTGGATCGCTGCCCGGGGAACCTAAAGAACCCGTGGAGCTAGGACTGGGCGTGCCGAAAAACGGGCTATGGCTAAGAGAAGACGTCGACATGCGCTGCAACGTCTTCGCCACAAAATTCGTGAAGAAAAACCTTAAAAGCGCCCACGCGACCCTCGTCGACCGCCTGATTGAAAAGGCCCACTTGGCCGAGCGCAACGCCTACAACCACCGCCTCTCTATTGCGAAATCGTTTCTCCCCACCCCCTCAACCTCCACCTCCGACCACCACGGTGCAGCCCCTTCCTACGCCGACTCGCGCAATTCCAAAAGCATGTCCCCCTTCCACAGCCCGGGCCTCCCTGGCCAACAATACATGGACCACCAGCATATGGAAACCGCCGCGCCGCCATACCCGTACCACGGCGTGGATCCAGCCTACAAAGAAGCGAATCCCTTTGAGCGCGCAAACTCTTATGATCGCAGTTCGGGGCAGTCGTGGCACCCGATGGAACTTCCCACTACCCAGTCACCGGTAAACCCCACGCAATCGTTCCAGGCGGTCGAACTGCCTGTACATGAGGTTGCGCCGCTGAGGATACAAAAGACGTCGCCAAAAACGTCACCACAGCTACCGAGTCGACAAGGCCCGCCTCCACCACCCATACCGAACCGGCTACCTGGAGGGGCTCGACCTTCTCAAGCGCTGCGATAGCTGGCGGCTTATGGTTTCTAGTTCGACTTTTTGATTTGCTTGGACGCCAGTTGGTGGTGCGTACATATTGGAACATTTGTAGGATACATATTTCATGATACCCTAGTCTTTACGAAGCTGCCATGTTCCGTTATTGGATGATCTAGATAATTTGTTCAGTATAGCCCATTTACAAAATTTACAAAACCATGCCTCATTACATATATCCTCGTCACCCAAAACCTCCCTCCACCTTTTCCACATCATCGCATCACCACACACACATCCAGTATTGGCACCCCACCACCCTACCCATCTCCAAACCCCCCCAAAATCCCCATCACGAACCACTCCCTTTCCCACCTCCCCCCTCCCCCATCTCCCCACCATTAAACCCCCCCCTTCCACTCCCCGCTCACCCGCCCAACCAGCCCCCCACACAGCTCCATCCAATTCTCCACCATCCCCATTCTCCACCCCACCCCACCAACCCACCTCTCTCCCTCCCCTCCCACCGCAAGAGTACCAAACCCCCTCCTACCCCTTCAACCAATGTCTTGCCACTCTCTACACACCCCAGTGTTCCTTCTGTACAACACCATGTTTGTTTATATCATCCGAGGTTGTGGCTACGAAGGGGGTCGAAATAGCAGGGGTGTTTTATTGAATGAATGAATGAAGGAGATGGTATGGGTATGGGTATGGGGTAGGTTGTATACAGTAGTTGATGGCAGAGATTTTTCATATGGATGGATGGATGGGTCGAATAGTTTTAATATGGATAGGGGTCATCGGCTGTGTTTGGTGTTAAAGGAGAATGTGGGTCTCGATGGGGGATTGGGAAGCTAGCGCGAGAAGGAGAATTGAGCAGATCAATATACGAAAACCAATTGATCTTGGACTTTTTATGCTCGAGTTGTTCAATTGGTCTGATAGCTGATCCAGCTCGCGGTGGTTGATAACAGCCTCGATTGTGCCGAGGCGGAATTACGGATGGGAGAAAAACCGAGGGCGTGATGTGCTGCGGTGGGTGATTGGTATGGCTCAAGGGAGTGGAGGGTCTGAGAGGACAGGAAGTTTCGGCGTTTTCGGATGAAATACCTCGCATGAAGAGGTAGGATAAGAAGCAAGAATACCCCGGATTGAAAGGATTACAAACACTAGCTAGAGAAATCTACATCAAACTCAAGAAATCTACATGGAGGACTCCTTTGAATCCTGATAGGTCATGAAGGAAGTAACCTGCCAACAAGAATCTAGGGGTTTTGCTTGACGAATTCGACACCTGGGGAATATCAGCTTATACCCAATAGGAGAATATCTATGTGGGGAAGTCTTACCCTTGGCAATATTCTTCTTCAGATCAGCCAAACAAGCGTCAAGCAACTTCTGCTCATGTTCCGAGATCTTGCCGACCTCATGGATCTTCTCAATACCGTTGGGCCCGAGTTCGACCTTTGATGCAAAGAAATCGATACCTTGGCCCTTGTACAACGGGCTGTCCACAAATGTAGGCTCAACGACACCCTTCTGGCCCTGGGCTGCCTTGAGCAGACTCTCGGCAAAGCGAGCACCAGCCATTGCCATTGACAATGTCGCAGACCCGCTTCCATTCTTGGCCTTTACAACCTCGTCACCTCCAAATTGTACGCGGTAAACGTAGTCGTCGAGGTTTTTGCCCGTGAGCGAGTAGCCGGACTGGGAAAGTAGAGGAACAATGGTAGCGCCAGAGTGCCCACCAACGACTGTAATGTTCTCATCGGCCGGGTCGGTGCCCTTGTTTTGTGAGATGAAGCGGGAAGCTCGGACGACGTCGAGAGTAGTGACACCGAAAAGACGCTTGGGGTTATAAACGCCTTTCGCCTTGAAGATCTCGGCGCATATTGGAACGGTAGAGTTGACCTAGTAGGTTGTCAGCAACGTCGATTGAAAAGACCCAGGTACCATTTCATACAGGGTTGGCTATAACAAGAATATTTGCTTCGGGCGCCGAGTCCGCACAAGCCTTGGCTAGGTCCCGAACGATTGACGCATTGGTATTGAATAGATCTGGACAAGCCTTAGTACGATTCTATAGCATTGTCTCCGCGTCTCATACCGTCACGAGTCATTCCTGGCTTTCTGGGCACGCCAGCGGGTATCAGAACAATTTCGGCTCCGGTCAGAGCTTTCTTCAATCCGTCGGCTTCTGGCTCGTAGCCGGTGACGTTACTCTTGGTGTTTATGTGACCGATGTCGGCGGCAACACCTGCTTGCGTATCAGCCATGGACGTACCAATACGAGATAGCGTCACAAACCTGGGGCGCCCTTGATGTCATAGAGTGCAAGCTCGGTAACTCGTGGGTTCAACTTCATCAACAGGGACAGAGGTTGTCCAATTCCTCCAGCTCCTCCCAAGACGGTTACTTTCGATGCCTATGGCTCATAATCAGTTCTAATTGTCGTTCTCGAGGTTAGAGCTCCGCTGATTGGGGCGGATAAAGTTGCTGAAGCTTCGTACCTGTCTGGCTGAGACAGAGAAGGCTCTCCGCTGGCAAGCACCGAATATCTGGCGTGATGCAAACATAATGTAGAGCTAGATATCTCAATTAATAAGAAAGTGCGCAGTCTAATGAGAGAGAATGTCAAGTTGCGGGCAAAAGGATAACGTGAAAGTCGAGAGAAAAGAAAAGTAGCGGAAACAACTGGGGTACGTTTAAGGTTTAGTAAGCTAGCTGTATGTAGAACTACATAGCATCCCCGGCATCGACTGTTTGCTTTTCTACGTCTCGGACGTTTAGTGAGATACTCGTAGCTTCAATTTGACGCTGCTCATTTTGCCTTTTTTGGTGCAATTTGTTTGTTGGATAATTTACAGAAGTATCGTTTTCCTTTGGGACAGACTAAAAAAGATCGTAGAACATGTTTCAGCCTCAGTGGATTTAATCATATTCCGTCATACCATCTTCCGAAGATGTCATATCGAGGCGGCAAAGTATCATGAAAAGTTCAGTACTATTGAGGTCTTCAGGGTGGCGTGAAGCTCGTCTCATTCCTGGGCTATTAACCTTGAGCACTTCCTTTATTTCAAAGCTTTCCAAACGAGATAATGAGCCGCTTGTTGAAGAAGATAATGGACACCATCATATCGGTGGACGATGTGAATATCAGCTAGCTATGTTTGTTACCAAAGCAGCTCGTCTCATATCATCACTGGTAAGTCACCATCTTCAGACTTCTTCGCCCTTTACCCCCCCTTCGATCCCGACAAGTCCTCCCCAAACTCCTTCCCGTCCACAACCACCTTCTCGCAAGACTGAATCACAAACGCCATCCGCGCAACTTCCGTCTTACTCAAATTCTTCCACGCATGCATCGTCGCCCTCTGAATAACGCAATCCCCTGCCTTACATACGCGCTTCTCCCCACTATCAAGCAACAGCTCCACCTCTCCAGAAAGCACAATCGCATAGTCCAGCGTCTGCGTGCGGTGCATCACGCCGGACTTGTCGTCGGGGTTGGGTTGGTGGTCTACGATGATGAAGACGCTACCGCCATGGGCTGGGAACAGGGTTTTTGGAAACAGGGGAAGGGGGGAGATGTTGCTGGCGGAGATGTGAGCGGGTAGGTCTTGGTTGTTGAAGAGGCTGATGGGGTTTTCGGCGGAGTAGATGTAAGCGAGGCTGCTCTCAGGGGTTACAACGTTGCTGTTTGTGGAACTAGTGGGGTGGAAGGATGCTTTGCCGTTTGAAGAATTGGTGGTGATATGGCAAGTGACAGGTAAGAAAGGTACCGACATGACTAAACGAGGAGGAATGGATGATGGATTGGGGCCTCGTCCGATCGAGGTGTGACTATCTGACGGAAGTATAATGGGTATCACTGTGCGAAGAAGGAGGATACAGCTTTATAGTCAATATTAGTGCCCTACTACTCGTAATGCAGGTTGAATTGGGTTTACTAATCGCGGAATTTAGGAGATGGTAACCCCGTCCTTCTAATTCAGGTTATACCAAAACTTCGCTGAAACCTAGGTAGCGAGATGCCTGTCTTTGATGTATCTTCAGTGCACTCGGATTTTCATTTGTATTGAATATTTTTGCAATCATGTTGTTATTACTCGGTTATATGTGTCATTGCTAAAACAAATCCAATTCGATCGTTTTCACATTCAATCACTTATTTTGAAACGCTTCTCTAATCATGATATCCGTTCTCTAATACAACTCTAAACTTCGTTCAGCAAAATCAAGAACTTTCTCAGCTCCCCACGGGTCAGGAAAGAGGTCTCACATCCCCTGCATGACTCGCATCCCATTTCCTCAATCACACTATTTACTCTTCGTAACTCCCTTTTTCCAACGCAACGAAACCCATCGAATACAACCACGCATCTAGCCTCCACCTCCACCCACTCAGAAAACATGCTTCAACCCCCCTCTTCCAGTCCCAACCTCCCCTACAAAACCCCCTCTCACGAACCAACCCCACCTCCACCATATTTCCAAGCTGCCATCGCCACTCCAACACCATCCAAACCCCAACACCCACAAGCCTCCTGACCCCCCCCCAAACCCTTCCACTGCCCGCTCAAAAACAACGGGCTGGTCCCCACTACCGCAACTGCGCCTCAGACGAACCCCTCGTCAACCGAAACCAACGCCCGCGATGCAAGCACTGGCAGTGCAGCGCGTGCGGGCTCTGGATGCCGAGCCGGCGCCTTGAGGCGCCAGTAGTGTATCGCTGCTTGGCGAGCAGCGGTGTGGGAGGTGCGTAGATTGTTTTGGCTCGTTCTTTTGGGGGGGAGGGGGGGTACGATAAGGGGGGTAACTGTATATACATACACTGGCAGATGCAGATGGTGGGGTAAGGGGTTGGAAGGGGAGCTAGAGGGGTTTTGATGGTTTTTGGATGGGTGGTAAAGGGGGAGTGATGGGGGTTGTTTAGTGCGGTTGTGGTAGGGGGGTTGGGGATAGTAAATATAGGGAAGGGAGGTTTGAGTACATTGGTTCCCCCTTGTCGTCGCCACATTTCGATACGCGCTGAGAACCGGCGAGAAAGTAGAATAGCGACGACAATGGCGATTAACGATGGGGCACGACGAGGGCCAACATCGAGATTTAATGATGAGCGGCTGGTGGTGGTGGTGGTGGTGGTGGTGGCAGATACTGCTGAGCCCTGACTGCAAAAAGCCGGACCGCGTGCTGCTATTTGAGGGAGCCGTTGGATTGGAAAGGTGTAAGGGCAGGTTGAGGGACGGCAGGGAGAGGAGCAAAATAAGCTTGGGGATATCGATCGACTATTGGGATTGGGAAGGGATAGAAAAAAAAAAGGTGGCTTGGATAGCCTTGTGTGGGAATAAAAAAGGAGGGTGAATTTAACACAGCTTTGTGGACATGATCAGATTCTCTAGTCCCGACGAAACTTTAAAAAGAAAAGGGGGGGGGGGTCCGTCACGCGTCATAGCTGTGCATAATTCAAAGTAAGGTGTTCTGCCTCTCTAAACGTATATACTATGCTGTGCGAGTAGGTATTCATTGCAGCACAACCGACATGCTCAACAAAATTTACTGGTGGTAGACTCTGCAGGTTCTGGTGCATTATTTGGTGACTATTGTTGGAGGCAGCTGAAGGACAGAAAGGATATATACATCCAAAAAAAAAAAAAAACCGCACACGTTTCTCTACTTATCCTCTCTTGGCCCTGGACACGCTACGGCCGGCAAGTCTGCACCCACTGCCTTCCCCTGCATCTTAAAAAAGTGCTGCCGGATAGTACTGATCTGGCTGTTTACCTGCGCGGTGTTGGCCGGGTTGCCGTACTGAAGCGTGAAGCCGTCGGTGTGGTTCACGAACTGGTTGCAGTTCGGGACGTTGTGCTCGAAGAGACTTTTATTGGTCAGTAAAGGGTAATTTACCTCTAGCATGGTGAACCTGGAAGGAGGGGTATTGGGGTATTTTGGGAGGTGGGAGGTGGGAGAGACTACCTCCAAAACAAATCTCCGGCCACAACGGGTTTGGGTTTCGTCTGCTGGTTCTCAATGACAGAATAAAAGGCGCTTAGCGAATCCCCGCCCTTGAGGCCCGTCCAGTCGTACTCGCCGGCTAGGTAAACGCGGTTTGCGGATTCGACGAGGGAAATATCAGCTTGGAGTTTTGAGACCAGCGGCGGGTAGAAGTGGTCAGAGAAGATATCGATTGCAGACACGGCGAAATGGGTCTTGTTAACGCCGTAGGTGCCATCGACGACGAGTTTGTGCGGGGCGAGGGATTTGATAAAGGAGGCGATTTCTTGGGTCCATGAGTTCGGAACGTCCATGTCGCCAAAAGTGGTGCCGCCAAGTTCGTTGCCGGTTTCGTACATGGCGATGGTGGGGTCTTGCGCGTAGGTGAGGCCGGTGTAGCGGTTTCTGTGCGTGAGGAGATGTTTAATGTAGTTTTTGAAGTCTTGAATTATGGTTGGGTTTGTGTAGAATTGCATTACAAGGGGATCGCTGGGGGTTTGTTAGTTTTAGGAGGTTTGGGGGGAAAGGAGAGTCAGGAGAGGTACACGGTGGAAAAGCTTTTGCTGGGGATGTCAATTCCTCTGAAGCGTAGAAAGTTGTATTTGCCCTATATGTCTAATTAGCAAATCACAGAACATGAGTGGAATACTTAGAAGATATTGACTTACCCCATGATAATAGTCATAGTTATCAGTCAAAGGCGCCATAATCCTCAAACCATGTTCTCCGGCCTGGTAAACTGCCCAGTCAATGGTATCGAAGGCTAAAATCTCAGCAACATCTCAACTTGGTCAAAGACTTCGAATGCTAACCTTCGTCATTATATTTACCAAGCGCTGGCATCAGACTTAATGGATTGCCTACGCTAACACCCATCGTCTGGCTTCGGATCAAATGAGCGCCCATGGTCTTCAAAACATTCATTACTTCCGTGATCCTCCCCTTGGTTGGATACGAAGCGTTAAATGGCGCATAAAAGGGTTTGCCTGCAGGAGGGATGACATTTTCATCCTTTCAAACACATGAGCAAATGTTCGATGACGTCAATGGGAAGATGGTAGAACTGACAAGCCCAAGCCAATACACATTTGCTCCTGATGCTGTCCATGGCTTGCCGTTGAGCTTCAGCTGTGTGCCATCACGAGTAATTGGAAGGGTTTGTTCGTGCTCTTCATCGTTTTTCTCGTTCCTGGAGTCAATGGGCCAGGCTTGCACGCTCAGAAGGACTGAAAGCACTGTGATAAGAGTTAGGGACCTCATGATAGCAGATTGGTCCAACGTTCCAGACTATGAGGAGTTCGAGTCAACGACTTCTGTCGGAGACTTACCTTCTTATGTTTTCCCGCTTCAACACTCCGCTTCCAATTTACCTAAAATTCTCATCAGAGGTTGTTGCCGGGCAATGCCGTCGTGAAGATCATCGCTGCAGCTCCGGTCCAGAATAGGCAGTCCGTCAATCTCGAAAACCGGTCCCGCTTCCATTCACTCATTCATTGTCAGAGCATGTCGATCCCTGCACCTGTACCCCACGAATCTCTTGACGCAGAATCTGGTGTGATGCATTAACGCAGCAGGGCGATATGTGCGCTAGCCTTGTTTGTTCCGGCATTTGACCCTCCGCTTGAAGCTCGGTTGGGGAAGTTTTGGGGACAATATTCTACTGTAGGTAAGGTAGGTAGCCATGCTGCCATATGATTTTAGACACTAGTGCTGATCCTGTTCGTGGTGGTCGTGGTTGTTCAATCTAGATGATCAGATATAGTGATGCCGTTCTATAGCAATTAGTGACATATCTAAATCCCCTTAAACTTGACAGAGACTTCTACTATGTACTTCCAAGGTATCTCCATGACAGTGGCTGATCGCCTGGCCGGAAATGCTTGACGCTGACGATCTGTTCGTCACCTGGCGCCACATCCAGACCGCTGTCGCTGAGCAGCACGCCTTCTCGCTCCTCGAACACCAGACCCTTGACCGGTTTGTTCGCTTTCACTCGGATCGAAGACTGTCCGTCGAATGAGACTTCCAAACCTCGATCTTCAAACGAGAGATATTTCAGCGGTTGCGGCCAATCCATATCCCGAGCAACGACCTTGCCATCTACCAAGAGTCGCGCAGCAAGGACATGCTGCTCCTCTTTGACATTATCAATAATCCCATCCATTATGTTAGTCGTGCCGTTGGGAACGATCTTGACATCTTTCATGATTACGGGATCCATGATCTCCTTGCCACTCTTGATAGATAAATAATGCAGTTCAACGGATGCTGTCACTACCTCCATCTTACTGCTTACAACCCACAGCTCATATTTGTCAGCTTTGCTCGGTCTGGCATGCACCACAGACCAATCGTGATGTGCTATGTGCAGTCAGAATCTCACTTTTGTCCTGGACGCTCTCCCGGGACTCACCTCGTTGAACGCCAATTGCCAGGGGTGCTAAAACTCGAGCCAAGGCATAATAAGATGGCTTCTTACGTAGGTAATAGTCGCAGATTGCCCAAGAAGTCGTAGGCCAACAGTCGTTCAGCTGCCAGACAAGAGCACCTCCACACTTCCTTGCATCACCCCATTGCCGCCGCCAACCACGATAGCCGAACATTAGAGCCTCAGATTGTCCAAGTTGGGTGAGATGAATAAAGGCTTCAAGCTCTGTTCGAGTTCGAAAGTTCTGGGACACGTAAGCCAAGGCTCGCACATCCTCACAAACCGGTGTCTCATGTCTTCTTACCTCAACCATGTAGGTGGCAATTCGTCGTTCGTGACCATCAGCTGTCACAATTCAGTGATTACTTCGGGACCATGCTAGACTGCGACAGAGCTGACTTACCTTTGTTGTGAAAGTCTAGGGTATGAGATTGTGGATATAGCTCGCTTTCGTCTGTCACGAATTCTTTGATCGTTTGGATATGGGGAAACGCTTCCATGCCGAATTCCGAATTGAATCGTCCACCTAGCGTATCGAAGATCTGATACTTTTCTTGGGTACCGTGCCAGACTAAATCTCGAGTTAGCTCTAATAGTCTAACATTGAAAAGCCCTATGTACTTACCATTCCATTGATGCAGGTCACCAACTGTTGGATCACTCGTGGGCTTCCCATCGCCCCAAGGGGAGCCTGGGTGATATTGCACTGCTGGAGAAAACTTCTCGACAGCTTCGGGAAGCAGCTTCTCGTAGATGTATCTTGCAGGAAAGTCCGTCTTCAGCCAGTTTTCTGGATTTTTGTCTTCGTAATTATATGTTAAGCCATTTTGCTCCTGACATTGATAGTCCTCGTTGTTGCCAGCATATATAACAATCGAAGGGTGATGTCGAAGTCGCTTGAGCTGGGCTTCGCATTCGGCTTCAATTGATTGGAGTATTTCTGGATATGCTGGATAATTACCGCAGCCTGCAGATGGTCAGATACCGCATCATAGCGGTCAGAGCTGGACCAAAGTAATAGAAACATATAAATACCAAACATGAAGTCTTGCCACACCATGATTCCAAGCTCATCGCAAGTGGAGTAAAAAATATCTGCCTCCCAGATCCCTCCACCCCAGACACGGATCATGCATTGATTACCGTCGACCATCAGTTCTAACCAGCGCCGATATTTGTCGTCGGAGATTCTAGGTGTAAAGCTATCTGCGGGGATCCAGTCGGAACCGCCACAAAATACGTCTACATTGTTTATCCTAAAGTAGAACGATTTGCCATGCTTGTCTGCTTGTTGGATCAACTCTGCCCGACGGACGCCAAAATTTTTGCTCACTCTGTGGAGGCTGGCGTCTCCAGCCAGGAGCGAGGCAGAGACCTCATATAGTGGTTGGGCACCATAACCATGAGGATACCACAACACAGGGGTATTAAGATTGAATTCGGTCTTGACAAAAAGATCCTTACCAACCTCTACAACAGACTCGGAGAGACATTTACCATCCAAACTAAGGGTAAATGAGACTTTCCCTCCATGACTTCCTTCAATTTGAGCATTTGCTGTAATACTGGCTGTTCTTAAGTTCTCGTCAACATTGACTTCAATCCAAACGTCGGCGAGACGTCCAATGTAGGTTTCAACCCTTATCGGCTTCCACGGACCGCAAGTCATTAACAACTTGAGACTTGTATCAGCCGCGTAGGTACATCTCACGTCATAGTTTGGCACGTACCGGACCCCAGTCCCAGCCCCAGTGATATTGCGCTTTCCGAACGGCAAGCCTTCCAGGCTCCCCGTTCATGCAATGCCAAGCATGTTCAGGGTGTTGCTTTAAGATTTCTCTGTAGGCCAGATATAATTAGGATCTGATCTCCAGCGGAGACGAATGCTTAATTACCTTGCTTTTAATAGAGCGGGTTCAAAGTCGATCTCAAGAACGTTGTCCCCATCCCTTTTCAAATGTCCAGTGATGTCAACTCGGTGGGGAATGAACATGTTGTCGCTCTTGAGTATTTCCTTGCCATTGAATTTGGCTGTAGCAAAGGTATCAAGGCCATCCAAAGCCAGTACGGTAACAGCATCATGGTGAGCGGTATGCGGTTTCGGAAGGATCGTTCTGTACGTCCATGATTTCTTCCCAACCCATTCTGCGTCGAGTTCGTTGAAAGCAATAAAAGGATCAGGGATCCTTTATCATTCTATTAGTACGTGATCCCCTATTATCAGCGGAGAGCAACGTACTTTTGATTGGCAATGAGGTCGAGATGCACACTATCCGAACATGGAATCAGTGGATGCCGTAGTAGAAATCGATGTCGAAAACGTTTTCCAAGAGTCGGAGCTATCGGACTTACTTAGTGGGCACGCTAGCTACATCAAGCCATTCGCTCTCTGCGTCAGCGGCATCGGTTGCTTTCACCTTCCATCCATTCTTCAACTCGTGTACGTGATTTTGCATTGGAGACGACGACATCGTTGAAGAATTGTATCTGATGGTCATGGCGAAATAATGGTTTGAGGAGGCGTCACTTCAAGGCCCCGAAGAAAACACGTCTGTGTACTGTATGTTTGTTCTAGCGGGGGATTGTCCCTTTGCATCTGCCCCGCCATGACAATTTACTTGTGCCTATAATAGACCGCGGCCCCACTGACTCCGCTCTCCATTCCGGTTCATCCACCTCACGGTCTTGAAGGTTCCTGAAAGACCGTTAGCAACGGAGTCCCAAAAGACTATTACTTTCGCTTCTACTGTATCCTATCTTCATGATGTATTAGGGTCTTAACTTTTCCTGGGCGAATGAACCCACCCGGGTGCTCGTATTCCGTTGGCCTTCTGACGGCCGAGGCTGGCTATAGCCGATTATGTTCAGCACGATTCAATTCACTCCAGATACTGTTAATGATGCGGCACAGCTCAGATCGCCGAAGCCAGCGCGTGTCGTGAAACCGACGCGGTCAGCGCCTGTACTGGCCTGCACAGAATGCCGCCGTCGCAAGGCCCGATGTGATGGAAACCAACCTTGCCAGAGATGTAAAGACAATGGCAAAGAAGGCCCCTGCGTATACTTGACTCCTAAAGCGAGAGTCATTCCGAGCCAAAAGTAAGCTACGAATGGGTTCAAATCCCACATCTACACGTGCGGTATTGCCGGGTATTTCTTTGGCAATTTTCTAGCAGTATCCAATTACCCGCAAGTACATCATTTAGTGGTGGTCTATGAAAGTTGGTTAGCTAAACTGTCTTCAAAGTCTGAATAGGGTGCGAGATGAATCAATCCATAACCATAGACGCTGACTGCACCGCTACAGGACCGTTGACCACCTGTCAAACTCACTTGAACAATGTCGGTCAATAATAAAGCTTCTTTTCCCCTCGAGCGATATACCAAGTCTACAGTCATGTTCTCGTAAAGAACTGATAGATCTAATCTTGAGTGCGTCATCCCAACCGCCTGGGGGCCAGATTGAATCGCCGACCTTGATGCGGCCTGATGGCAGCTCCGCGCTTGAACAGCTTCAGGACCCGCCGAGCGAATTTGACGAGGACAGCCCTGATTTCGTCACAGACGACGTGAATGCTCTGGATCTGTCCGCTTTGCGACATTCGTCATATGTTGGCTCTTCGTCAATTTCTGCAGCCCTAAAAGTCATGTCAATTTTATGCCCAGCCATCAAGAAGCATTCAAATCTTCCCCAGATTGATTCGCCGTACGAAAGATCTGACAGAGATGCGTCGGACTTATCTTCTCTCTCGATAACTCGAGAAACTGAGCTGGGATCAGTCGAAGCCTACTTTTCTCATGTCCACGTCTTGGTTCCCATGATTGACGAAAAGCAATTTCGGATGAACTTTGCTTCTGGCGCTAGGGTGGATGCTCCATGGTTGTCGCTTCTCAACATGGTCTTTGCTCTTGGAAGTATTGCTGCAATGACTTGCTTAGACACAGTTCACACGGTGTTCTACCTAAGAGCAAGACGCTACCTCGGGCTGGACTCGTTTGGTAGTGGGAGGTTGGAAACAATCCAAGCGCTTGCACTTATGGGGGGTTTCTATCTTCACTACTGCAATAGGTGGGGTTCCTTATCCTTGCGTCTCTGAATGTTACAAATATCCTCGATCTTCCTGGGTATTATATTAACACGTGGACCACAAGGCCAAACATGGCTGTTGCCATCACCGGGGCGGCATTGCGCATGGCGTGTGCATTAGGAATCCACCGGGAGACCCCGCTGCATGCATCTCCAGAGCATGCACAGATGCTAGATTTTCAGAATGACCGAGAAGTGAAGAGACGAACGTGGTGGTCACTGGTATGTTTGGACATATGGGGATCAACTACGCTGGGAAGGCCGGCAGCCTGCGATTATTTTGGTCCAGCGGTAACGTACGTGCTTTATCTCTCTACCAGTGCAAGCCTCCAATAAAGTTGCTGATTTGCCTCAGCGTACACCCGCCGTCTTATGAAAGCCCAGGAAATGTAAGATCGAAAGATGCTTTTACGATCCGCTTTCAATCCTAATCTTGAACTAGCGTGCATTTGAGGATCGAGGACCATACTTAACAGCCAGCGTGGGTTATTGCAGACTCGCTGCGGAAATCCAGAACCGGCTTGCAATCTCATCCTACCTCACGCCCAGCGATATAGCTATCTTTGACAAAAATCTAATATCTTGGTTCGAGACATTGCCTGCACCACTTCGATCGCCACATCAGTGCGCCAGGACTCTCCTAGTTCCGCGTGCCGTTCTGAGATGGCGTTACCAAAATATTCGCCTGCTATTATACCGGCCAGTACTTCTTCACGCTGGACTGTCTCGAAGACCATTTGCTGAGTTGTCGCCTGTCGATAAGGATGCCATTGAGTCATGTCGCTCTATAGCTGGCAACTCGATAATAGATATTACCACTGATTGGCAACCTGACCATATATGTGGCTGGAATGCTGTCTGGTAAGCATGCAGCTTCTCTCGACGCTTTAAGCAAGAGGCTTACTCTACGAATAGGTTCTTGTTCCAGGCTTCAATGGTGCCTCTCCTGTCGCTGTTTTACGAGAGCGATAACATCATAGAAGCTGGAAAGTGGCGTGGCCAAGTGGAGATAGCTCTACGAGTCCTGCAGTCAATGGAGCTCTGGAGCGCCGTAGCAAAAAGAAGCCGAGAAGTCATTGCTGAAGTCTACGAGGCTTCAAACCAAATGTCACACGCAATCATGGATGGGGCTATGAATGGTTGGGACCAGCAATCACCCTTTGTGCCTGATGACCTTTGGAATTCCGTTATGTGGGATCAAGTATCGCAATTCCCAGAATTCCCTTTTGGACCTACCGAGTTCGGTCGTTTTTGAAATCGCATTGGATTTAGTACAATACAGAGCAATGCAGTGAGCCTGTCAGGACCCTTCATCAAGGACGTTCGCTCGCGATGGCGTTCATACCTATATCCTAAGCTTGGGTCTCTTCAAGCCAGTTTGAATATTCGAAGCTGTATGAACTGGAAGTACTAAGTCGCTTTGGGTCTTACTGCTCATCTGTCCGATGTAAAGCGAATAATATACCAGTAAGGTAACTTACCGTACTAACCTTACCGTACCGTACCTCAAGTTTCGACATGATCACGTGCTTTCCATCGAGAAGCCGAGGTGGGGCGGACTTCTAGAACACGGACTGGAACGTCAGGAATTGTACCATGCCAAATGGGACCGCGTATGTGTATTATTAAGGTAAGGTACTTTAATATTTCTGGAGGCCGGAATACATAGTCCCTGCGACATAAGAGAAGTCGGAGCTCCTCACTCCGCACCCTGTCTTGCGCTTGCAGGAGCAACAATCTCTGGGGAGGCTTCCCGTCTCTCCACAGTACTCTAGTCTGTGGGGCCCCGCAATTTCCGGAGTCTCCCACTCCGCTTCCCGATTGAGAAAGCAGCTCGCAGCACCTGCACCTGCATGACTGCTTTAGTGCGTTGAGACTTCTATATTCCGTATGATATATTAGTATGCAGCCCCCCGCATGTCTCGCAATCTCAGATTCCAAACAGTCCATTGCTTAAACAATTGCCATGGAAAAGGCTACCGGCTTTGAGCAGGTTGGGCCAGAGCATATGGGGTCCAGTCTGGAGCAGGAGTCTGAGCCTGTGAAGACGATCGCTGAAAAGGAAATCGAGGTGCAGAATGTCGAGTACGCTGATGCTGTCAAGGGTTTATCTCCATGGGTCGGTATTGGAAGAACTGCATCCGAAATTCTTGTTCTGACTCGAAAATCAGTCGGCGGGATACCTCAAAGTGTACCTCTGTTTAGCCCTGATTGCTCTAGCAAGTACCATGAACGGCTACGACGGTTCGCTCATGGGCAGTATCAATGCTCTGCCCTCTTATACCAAGTACTACGGCCTTGGTGATGGCGGTAGTGCCTCCACTGGAATTGTTTTTGCAATCTATAATGTACGCCAATCTTCCACTTGAATGGATCACCCCAGCGATGTTGACATGATTCAAGGTTGGTCAAATGGTCGGAGCACTTTTCGTCTGGATCTCGGATTGGCGAGGCCGCAAGCTGGCCATCTTTGTCGGCTGCCTTGGCGTCTGTGTTGGTGCTGTTGTGACCGCCACAGCTCCGACTTTGGCTGGCTTTATTGGAGGTCGATTTCTTTTGGCTTTCTTCTCTTCAATTGCGGTTACTGCTTCTCCGCTCCTTCTTATTGAAATTGCTCCGCCTCAGTACCGAGCGACGGTGTCTGGTATTTACAACACACTATACTACCTTGTAAGAGCAGCAGCCCTTCCTCACTATCTGACACCCGGTTAAGAAAGTCTAGGGTTCCATTCTTGCCAGCTGCAGTGTGTACGGAACTTTCAACTCCAAGGCTCTGCAAGGGCAGCTTCTCGAATGGCGCCTACCCCTATGGATCCAAATGATCTGCCCGGGACTCGTCTGCTTCGGCGTCTTCTTCTGCCCCGAAAGCCCCAGATGGTCTGTCTCTCCTACCCCGCTCTCAATTAACCCCCTTAGACAAACCCCAGACTAACCCCCGGACCCAGGCTCATCGCCAAAGGCCGCGTTGAAGAAGCCCGCACCTTCATCGCCAACTACCACGCCAACGGCGACTACAACCATCCCCTCGTCCGCCTCGAAATGCACGAAATGCAAGAAGCCATCCGCACCGAAGGCATGACCTCCTGGAGCACCATCTTCGACCTGCGCGACATGGTCAAGACCCGCAACCGCCGCTACCGCCTCATGCTCAACGTCGCCTTCTCCTGGTTCGGCCAATTCTCCGGCAACAACGTCATCAGCTACTACCTGCCCACTCTGGTCAAATACGTCGGCATCACCGACACTTCCACCAAGCTGCTGCTCAACATCGTCTACGCCATCACCGGCTGGATCTTTGCGGTCATGGGCGCCTTCTTGCATGATCGCGTCGGCAGGCGCAAGATGTTCCTCTCCGCGACCGCAGGCATGATCGTCTGCCTCGCCATCACGGCCGGCACCGCAGCGGGCTATGTCCGAACGGGAAGCAAAGAGTCCTCAAGCGCCAGCATCGCCTTCATCTACATCTTCGGCTGCGTCTTCGCCGTCGGCTACACGGCCATGCAACCCATCTACCCCGGCGAAGTCATGACCAACGACATGCGCGCCAAGGGCATGGCCATCTTCCAGCTCACAGCCGGAACCGCGGGGTTCGTAAACACGTTCGCTGCACCGATCGCGCTCCAAAACATTGGATACTGGTTCTATGTGTTTTTCGTCTTCTGGGACGTTTTTGAATTTGTGTTTATATATTTCTTTTTCGTGGAGACAAAGGGGCGGACGTTGGAGGAGCTGGATGAGGTGTTTGAGGCGAGGGATCCGAGGAAGGCGAGTACGGCCAAGGTGGTTGTGAGGAAGAGGGTGGTGGTTGATCGGACGGGGGAGCGGAGGGCGGAGATCGAGGTTGTTTGATTCTTGCTAGTTTCTAGGGGTACACTCCGGCGTTGGTGGGTTTCAGGACGAGGAATATACCCGATATGCGATTTTCATGGGGCGGCCCCGTTCAAAATTTTGGTTTTTGTTAGCTATTACACATCCCTCCCTTCGACCCCTTTCACAACCAAGCTGCCGCCTACAGCATCGACATACTGTACCCATCCCACATCACCACACTCAGCCACAAACTAACGGCCACGTTCCCCAGACCATTCATCCCTCCCATCATTCCCTCCTCCCCCCCCCCACCCACATTCCTCACGAACCCGCACTACACGTACTCCCAAACCTCCCCAAAACATCAAGCTAGCCGAGATAAATGGTGTGGAGACGAGTGGGCATGGCTGTAGAGCAAATAGGAGGGGTGGGAACGGGGGGATAGGGGATGGAGATCGAGATGGGAGGTGTGAGGGTAGTTGGTGGTGAGCTCGATAAAATAAAAGTGGCGGAAGGCGACTGACCAAGGTAGTGAGGGATGAACCCAAAAAGGCCGAAGAACGTTGAAAAAAGAAAAACCCCATAATGAAAAACTCTAGCCCCCTGGGGCCGGGTTGGGGGGGGGGGGGTGGGATGATACAGTAGAAAGATCACCCCCCGCTGCTTATACTGTAACTACATATCTATACCCAAACCCCAAAAAAACACCACCATCTCCCACCTTTCTTTCATATTACCAGAGGAAAGAAAACACCAAGAAGCTTTGCTAATGTTGCTGGAGAGTTGAAAAGGCACCCCCCTCCCCCCAAAACAATGGATGGACCGAGAAACCGATGATTAAAACATGGGCTATGTACTCGACAACGAACTCAGTCAATGCGCTAGCTAGACATGTCCTGATCGGACAGACACGAATTGATTGAAAAAACCCCTCCTCTGCTCAGTTGCTCTTTTTTTTTTTGGAAATATCGCGCGTGCTTTGGAAGGGGAAAAGCGGCGGTAAGGGTGATTGATGGATGGGGTGGGGTGGGGTTGTTTTTATCTAACTTGGTGGTTTTTTGGATTTATGAGGGGGGGTCGATGATGTTTTTTTTTTTAATTTGAAACCTTGGGGGATGGGACATTGTGCATTTTTTGAAACTGGGATTTCGCAAGATGGGTTATGTGTTTGGAAAGGAATTTAAAGGGCGAGGAGGGTGTGGGTGTGTTGGGCTTTGGATGATGGTGAAGTGAGGGGGATGGTTGAGGAGGTGTTGTTTTGTTGTGGGTGGTGCTTGGAGGGTGAGTATTGAAGGGGGGGATGAGTCAAGCTTTTCTGATATGCTGTTGTGATAGGGAATTGGTAGATCAAGCGTTTTCTTTCATGAATGGTATGGTTCGATGGCCGGGAATGACCCATGCATATTTATTGATCGGATAGGAGGGAGTCATTGGGGGGGTTGAGTGATTGTATATAAATGGTGCTCGCTGTTCAATTTTGGGGTTTTTTTTTCTTCCTTCAACAGCACCACGCTCGATCCAATAGCTTTAAACCTTAGGTTTTCTTTACAATTTTTGGCAGCTGTGAGGTCCTAAGTCAACGGTATCGAGGTTTGATCAAACAGCCCAGACCTTCCGCTTCTTGATACCAAACCCACACTCGACTGTTCAAAGATTACGACCCAATGGATTCTTCTGAGAGCATCGTGGATGCCATGGAGCGGTAAATTCCCTTTTGCCCTTTGTAAACCCAAGCTCCCACATCCTCTTCTTCTCATCTACACGGTAGGTATGTGTACCTAACACGAACCAGAGCGGGGTGTTTCAGCGATGCTGCAGAGGGTCAAAACGGTATTCGGTACCACGCCTGGCTTCAAATGGTCGTCGCGCGTCTCTACGTCCGCCTCTCGTACGAAGACATCGCCCTCATCCTCAGCGTCAATGACCCCGACCGAGACCGGTATGAACAGCGGATAAACGGCGAGCCGCCGACGCCGTTTGACGCCGACAAATTACGGAGCGAATGTGAAGAGCTTTCAGCGCGGTTGAACTCAGAGAGGGATCGCAATAATTTTTTGTTCGAGCACTTTTACAACGAGTGGGTGGCAGCAGGGGTGTTGGTAGAGATTAGAGCGGGCATGGAGAGAGCGAAGAAGCCGGCGGAGCAGCACAAACTGGATCTTTGTTGCAAGCAGTATATTGATGAGCTCCCCACGGCCGAGATAGAGGAGATTTACGGGTGGGCTAACCGCCAGGCGAGGGTGGAGCTAAATTGGTCGGTTTGAATAAGATGTCGTACGCCATAGAGAGGGCGGTTAGAGGAGTCGATTCAGTTGTTTACTATCCTGTTGCATGCATATTAGCGAAGTCTGATGGATAGAAATAGCCGAATAAAGGGCGTTCAAGCCTTGCTTCTGGAATAAAGATCTAACCGGGTATCGTAAATGCATTGGTTCATTCTTGTTGGTCCCACAGCCAGCTTTGCTCACAGATGCCCTAGATATGTGTGCCTCGAAAATCTCATGCTACACATGATCATAAAAGCATTATTGATGAGCGTGCGCGTTTCCAAGGCTGTCAGGTAGGGGTCAAAAAGCGTCTGGTTGATATTCGGAGGAGCAGATCTCTAGCCATCGTTCAACGAAATTCTTCTGATTGAACCCATACCAAGATCTGACGAAGCGGATGCCGATGACCAATGACTATTGAATGAACTCGAAGATTGTAAATCGGTAATTATAGTCTCCATCACCGACGGCGCAGCTGAATGGGTAGGTGCTCGCTGAGCAGCAAAGTCATAGACACCGACACCCGTACCGTCAAGATCTGGTTGCGGCTCTTCTAGAACAGCTCCTGGTGTTCCCATGGCTGTAACCGTGAAGCGCCTTCTACGAATGTTTGATCCTTCTCTTTTGCTCTTTGCATACTGTGTCTTTCTGGCACTTCCTGGACGAGACGCTGCCTCTTCCTCAAGTTTCAACATGATGCCTACCGCTTTCTCATCCTCAACAACTTTGGGATGGCGCTTCGCAAAGTATTTGGCATATTTGTAGATACTGTAATAGCAGGATGCGATATTGACAAAAGTCAGGATGGTTTTGTAAGGCATGTAGTATAGTAGACACAAAGCCGTGACAGCTTGTCTTCGGGAACGGAGATGGACCTATCCAATTTTATCAGTCAGAAACCCGTTACATGGGGCTTGATAATGTAAGCCAGAAGAAAAAGGAAACACTTACATAATTGAAGATTACAACATTGACCATATACAAGCCCAAGGTAGCCACAAACATGTATGCCGTGAAACGTGGACGAACGTAAAATGATATGGGAAGGACGAATGGCGCTAGAAGATAGAGCAAGGTCTCCTAGACCTCCTGGAACACAAACAGTTTCGTACCGATTTCCCACCACCCCAGCTTCCAACTGAAAAGTATGTACGACATATCGTAGTAGATTCCGTTAACAAAGAAGAAATTCCATCGGTAGAATCTTTGTTTCCATACGGTCATTCTGAAGAACGTATCAGCTATGATGAAAACAATTCGACGTTGTTTGGTTGTCCCTTACTCTCCAAACCCTCCTCTGGCACCACCACTGCCGAAGAATACAGCACTCGGTGTCTCGGTCTCAACAAAGACAGATGTGCACATTTGGATCCGACTGCCCAGTTGGCGAGCCACATGTCCGAAAAACCAATCTTCGCTGACCGAAAACCCAGGATGCTCTTCAAATGTCCTGACGAGCAACTCTCTATCCCAGATACTTATAGCTCCATGAGGAAAGTTTGCACTTCCCAATTTACCCGCAAACGCTCTTTGTACACCAGAGATCTTATACTCTATGTCCTGCGCTTGCTGACAGAACGTTCCTCTAGTGCGATTTGGGCCAACACTCTTAATGGTATAACCGACACATTTTACGTCGCCTACTAGTCGATCTGAAACAATCGGAAAGTTGGGAGGTAAAAGACAGTCGTCATCGATCAGTAGAACGTATGGGAAACCCTTTGCAACGTAGCAACCGACAAATTGCGCGATGATCTTGGGGCCCAGCGGAGACCACGTATGAGACACACCATACCGTTCGCATACTGAGCTAGTACCATCCAAGGGTGTCGGAGAATTCCCGTTAGCAATTACCTACGCGTTCGTCAATCAATGTTTTTCATGTACATCTTTGACATATTGTTGGTGAACCACCTACAAATATGCTTTCTGCTGGGAATATCTTGAGAGCAGCTTCTGAGGTCGCACCAATGAGGTTCTCCGACTTGTAGCATGGGATGAGCAAGGCTGTGTCATTCAATTTTCCATGATCAGCTCGAGCAGCTGCCTGGAACGGGGTTCTTTCAGGTCTTTTCGAATGGGAGCAATAACGGTAAGTACGCGTAGCTGTGTGAATCCGTCAGTGCGAGACATGAAGGGAATGCAAAGACAACATACAGAAACCCTACGCCCAAGAATACCGCCGTTCCTGCAGAAACAGCTAGCTTACTGTTGAATAGTATATAAATCCACCATACTACCCCTTTCCAAAGAGGTACGCCAACCATCAGGAAGTAAATAGTTGCCAAGATAAGCAAGTAGAACATATACTGAAACCCAACCTGTGCGATGGTGCTCCGCCTCAATTGAACTTCCCGCACCTTGGCTTTTTCGTAGACATCGCTTAGGCTACTACGGCGGACGACGCTCGAAATATTTTCGACGGCGGTGCTGGCTCGGCGAATGAAATCAAGACCCGGTACCCACGATCTGGCCCCAGAGCTGCTCCGCCTACCACCTTGAGATTCCTCGGGAGCACAATTTCTGCCAATAAAGATGGGTAGAGGTGCAGTCACGTCATCTGCGGATGCAGGGAAACGATAGTTGTTGAGACTTTGGAAAACATAGGCATTCTGTGATGACTGGTCGGGAACCGCAACCAGTTGAGGTCTTCTCACTCCTGGCAGTTCAGCGCTTGGGGGTCGAAGGTTGGACTCAATCGATGTTCTACGACTCGTGACATTCGACCTTGCGAGGGTACCAACACTTATAGTCGCTGATCGTTGCAGTCTTCTGGTCGAGGTAGAATTGCGAGGGTCGACCGTCGTCTCGTCTGTCGTGGAGCTTCGCCGAGTTCCAAGGATTGGAAAAGCATTTGCCTTTGTCTCTAGACCGGTCTCCCTAGTTCTTCCAAGAGCTCCAATGCTGACTGATAGGGCCCTTCTTGCTCTACCTATAGCTACCTGCTGAGCATCGAACGTTTCCGTTGCATCGTTGCTACTGGATGTAGCGTTGGGCTGGACGCCTCCCCAGATATCGAGGAGTCCAAGGGGTATAGTAATATATTCTGAAGTCATCGCTGCTACCAATATTGGGCAAGATCAAAGACATAGAAGTAGGAAAGGATGATACAAGAGCATCTGGAGAGCAGGGAACGCAGCAGCAGCGCATCATGCTAGTTTTAAAGTCGCTAAAGCAGGCCAGGGTGGCCATGATGACCCGAAGACCCAAAGAACAGTCTCGGCAGTGTGCCTGAAGGAAGCGCGCCATAGTCTTTCGAAAGAGACCCGACATATTACGAAAACGAGTTTGTCATAAGGTAACAAAAAACGAAAACGCACCGCCACGGGAGGTTGCCACCAAGGTTATACTGTACTGCAAAGTCGGAGATCTGGGGGCCTGTATGCAGATTAGCGAGGGTCAGCGATGAGCTAGATTCCATCTTTATTAGCTATTGCCGGGTTCCGTGCACGGTGCACAAGTTGATCGGAGGCTGTTGATGGTATTACCTATTCCAGCTTTTCGTAAGGATAGAGTTGGTGATGTGGAAAGCTTATTCGCCATGGTGCGTCAGCGGCGTCACCCAATTAAGAGGAGGCTTGGACATAACCCTAATCCGGATACGCCATTAGTCTACCGTGCGAATGCAGATGACTCTTGGTTGACGGCAGGCGTACCAGCTTAGGTGACAAGGCTGCCTTTACCAGTGCAATGGCCGGAAATCCTCACGTGGATATGTTGGAATGAATCATCAGTTCATCGAATTCTGAAATGGATAAATGGCCAAACTCGGACTCAAATCCTTTGCGGGGATCAGACAATGATAGCTATGGACAGCGTAGACTTTCGTCTCTCGATTGAAGTCCTTTGACCCATAGTATGATTGACACGGTGACCGTTGAGAACCTGTGGGAATCGATAGCCCTAGTGTTGTCAAACATGTTCCGTTGCCGCTAGGAGTGTCCTACAAAAAACTTATATATGTATAACCCATTCTGTCATCATAAAACAGATCACAACTGCTCATTAACAAACAGAGCTGCCATTCCTTGTCCAGTCCCAATACACATGCTCGTCAACAAAATCTTCTTCTTCTGCCTCCGGCACTCACTCAAACCCGTGCAGATCTGCCGGGCGCCTGTAGCACCGAGCGGATGACCTAAAGCAATAGCACCGCCTCTGATGTTCATCTTTGCATGATCAATACCTAGAACATCTTTGCAATATACTGCCATTGAGGCAAAGGCTTCGTTGACCTCGATGACATCGATGTCGGTAGCCAGATTGAGGTTGAATTTAGAAAGCAACTTAGGAATTGCTAGAGAAGGGCCGATACCCATAATCCTGGGAGCAACACCAGCGACCGTAGCTCCGCAGAATTTTGCAAGGATTGGCTGCTTCATGGCGAGAGCCTTGGAGCGTTTCATGAGGAGAACCGCCGCAGCTAGAAGGGGGGTTTAACACATGAGACATGGAGAAAAGCACATGAAGGTATGGCGGGGTTGCTTACCTCCGTCTGTGACTTGACTGGAATTCCCGCCTGTGCTCTTGTCGCCGTAGTCTGGGAACGCAGGCCGGATCTTACTAAGGCTTTCGAAGGTGGTGCCATATCTCGGGCCCTCATCTTTGGTCAGAGTGACTTCCTTCTCTTCACCGGATTTGGGATCCTTGATGGTTGTGGTAATAGGGACTATCTCATCATCGAACCACCCCGCCTTCTGCGCCCGTTCTGCACGCTGATAGGATTCAGCAGCGTATCTGTCTTGTGATTCTCTTGAAATGCTGTAATCTTTGCCAACGTTTTCCGAGGTCTGGCCCATTGGCTGCATGCAGTCTGCCGCATCCTGGTTTTTGAGCATTTCTTCGTGGAATGGCTTAGGCGCGCCACCACCGTGCGTCATTGACTCGGCACCAATGGCCACACCGATCTCAATGCTCCCTGAGCTTACCTGGTTCGCGATATCTTGGACGGCTTTGAGACCTGACGAGCAGAAGCGGTTGACCGTAGATCCACCTGCAGTGACTGGGAAACCTGCGGCAAGAGAAGCAGCACGGACAATGTAAGCAGCGCTTGCATCACCAACCTATACATATGTGAGCGAGTCTTGAACGTTGACATTCCTGATGAGAACATACATTTCCAAGGCAGACATCCTCTACCATCTGAGGGTCAATGTTCGATTGTTCAATGACTTTCTTGAGCAGCGAATAAACCATGTAATCTAGCGGAGTATCTTTGAAGCCCCCCTTGAAGGCCTTGGCCAATGGCGTCCGGATTGCAAGTGTGATGACTACATCATCCGGGTTTTTCTGCGTACTGTTACCAAAGGGTACAGAGGTCAGCGTGTAGAATAGGTCATAAGAATGGGGAGCCTATTTACATAGCTGAAAGTCCACTTTTGCCGGGTGTAAGGTGGCTGAGGATGGAATTGAGTCTCTCGGTCGCCATTTTGGTATATATATTGATATATGTTTTGACAAGAGGAAGATTTGAGGTGGAAAGGTGGAGAGGTGGAGAGCTGTACTTTCGAGAAACGACGTAGTGTGGAAAGCCGAGGCACGTTGATTGCTTGCTAAGGTGCTAAAGTCGCGTGCCTCGGTACCGGGCTACCGGCTAGAGTACTGCTAGTCACTTTACCCACATAGGCACATAGGTACTCACGTGGTACTTTACTGACACAATGCGAGCATTGTTCGCCAACGCTACTATGAGGCTGGCTAGAAATGTCTCTATATCGTGTCGTGGTAATTATTCCCCCAATGTAAAGCATTCAATGTTCTAAGCTCTGGAACAGGCCAACCGATTAGTGAGGAGGAATTGTTTCAATACTCCAACGGTCGTTTCTTGGTAGATGAGAGACAGCAATTGTTGAAACGATAAGTCAAATTTGATGTCCAAAAATTGTGCGATCCAAGATCGACAAGATGGAGGGAGGATTCAGCAAAGCCTTTCTGATGACTACAGACGATGGAGCAGAAGTGGTGGCCAAAATTCCCTGCCCAATCGCTGGCAGAGCTGTGTACTCTACAGCCTCTGAAGTTGCTGTTCTTCAATATGGTCTAGAGCTTTCCTGATTACAGAAGCTATTCAAAGCTAACATCCTAGGGACTTAGTGAGCTCTCATACAACAATATCTGTTCCTAAGGTTTGGGCATGGAATGCAGATTCGTCGAACCCAGTCGGTGCTGAATATATTATCATGGAGAAAGCTCCTGGTGTTCAACTTTTCAAGGTATGGAATGACATTACAGAAACCGACCGTCTTGAGCTTATCAAACGCTTGACCCAATTGGAGCACCAGCTCACGGATATTCGGTTTCCGGCTTATGGCAGCTTGTACTTTCGGCACTCGATCTCGAAGGCATCTGAACAGATATCACTAGATTCGTCAGAGGATCCAAGGGGTTTGTTTTGTGTTGGCCCTGCATGTGGTCCAGCGTGGACTGATGGCGCTTCTCCGGGAGATTTGCAGCCCGATATTGATGCCGGCCCCTGTAAGTAATATCGCTGCTCTGTAACACTACTTTTATGTTAACTTTTGAAATTTACAGGGCCTACTCTCATGCAATTTGGGCAAGGGCTTGTACAGAGATGTATCGCTCGAACTCGTCTCCCACACCAGAAAACATCAATCCACTTCTTCACGGCGCAGTACAAGACCACCTCTCCACACTCAACGTAACTATGGAACTATTACCGAACCTAATGAAGTATGATCCGTTGGTTGAAAGATCAAGGCCAACAATATGGCACACAGATCTACATACGGGTAACATATTTGTATGATCGCAGGACTATACTCAAATAGTCAGTCTCATTGATTGGCAATCTACATCCATCTCTCCTCTATTCTTGCAAGCTCGGTGGCCTGTTTTCTTAAACTCCTTCAGAGAAGTACATTGAAGGCGCGAAGCTTCCGAAGTTGCCATCAAATTTTCAAGACCTCGACACCGATAAGAAGGAGATAGCTTTATTTCAAAAATATCGGGCTATCTGCGCAAAAGCCTACGAGGTCGCAACGTACCTCAATAACCATGACGCTTATACTGCAAAACGGAAATTCGCCGAACCATTACGAGAGCTATTTAGGAGGATTGAAGACACATGGGACGATGGTATTGTTCCTCTTCGTACCTGGCTCATCCAAATCTTTGAGAAATGGGAGGAAATGCAGTTTCCGGACCAATGCCCAATCTACTTTACCCCCACGGAAGTCGCATCTCATGGACGGGAATCCTTGGAGTACAGTCAGTGGCACGAAGTACAAAATTTCGCAAAGAAATATCTTAGCAGAGATGCTGAAGGTTGGGTGCCTCCAGAAGCAGACTGGGATAAGAAACAGTTACAAAACAAGATGCTTCTGGATTTTATGGTCGAGCGCCTGGAAACTCAGAAGATGGCAGAAGAGGTGAGGCAAATGTGGCCTTTCCCAACGTAATAAGCATCCTCTCTCCTCAGACTTCCAGAATCCGGAAGCAATGCTAAGGGGTCAGTTTGTGCCATGCAAGAGGGATCTTTCCGCCTTTAGCCCAATTCACAGCAAGACACCAGAGCTCATATTGTCCGCATGAGGTCCATCTGAAACACCCGATTTTAAAGTCGCCTATCCTCCCGGAGAATTTACCCTAGTTCAATTGGTCAGCAGCTGTTCGAGACCGCCAGGATGCAGAATGTCAGTAACAACGACCGGGAGCCAAAATACGCCAGGCTGGCTATTGGACTGAATGACAGTTTGAGTAAAGGAATTCGAGATTGATCATTTCCATATGTTCCTTTATCCAATGCCTCCTGCCACATCGGCTTTGTAATGAACTCGAGCCAACGCTTGTGTTTTTTCAGGAAAACCACGAGTCCAGCTGTCCCTTTGGATCTTTATGGAGACCGGTTATTGTTCACTAACTTTCTGCACCCCTGGTGGATCGTTCAACAGTACTTATTGGTTTTCCATATCGAAAGGGGATGCGTTACCTCTACGAAGAGACGGCATAATAAGTGATTATACCCCTCACACAGGCCATATCTTGGCCTGCCCATCCTCAGGCCTCCACATATTTGCAGGTACCTCTTTCAAGACCCTTTCCGATGTGTTTGGATCGGTCGTAGTCGTAGCAAGGTTTGCATATCATTCACTCTTCTCTTTCTTCTGAGGCATCATGCTTGGCTTGAGGATTCACTTGAAGACAATTTCCTTTCTGTCACCCATCGCTCCACCTGCATCGAGCCATAGTCGATGATCTAAAGTCGTAGTTGTTTGCTTGGGCTAGGACAATCCGGTCCTGACGTCTGAGCGGCAAAGACTTTCCCAAACGGATTCCATTCCAGCAACGCCACGCCGAAGTATTCTAGGGTCTTGGAGACTTTGAATTTTAAATTCTGGGTTTGATTCTATGAGACGCTGGCGTTCCACATGTTGCGTTTTGTCATCATCGATATAATCCTCAGAGTAAACTTGGTTACGGTAGTTGTTGCACGAGCTACATGCTTCTATGCGAAATAGTAAGTCGGTGAATAGATCCTCATTGAAGCCTGAGGCACATCTCATGTAGTTGCTGCGCGACTGAGCCAAGTACCTTACGTGTACCTTTTGTGAAGTCGCCCAAATCATGTAAGCTAACCTCATTGAGGGATTGGCCCATGTAAGGTTGTTGGCAGCTGAACAAAACTCAAGTACACAGACGCAATCAAGTCTTGATTCGTCTAATGTACTTTTTGGTTCGTCGCACTGTCTGGTCACATCTACCTCACTCGCTGAGATCAGCCGACCGCGACATTGAACTTAATAGCACTCCTGCAATCGTGTCGAAATGCCAAAGGAGCCAGCCCTTTCTCAGGACCACGAGCTAAAGGTACGTAGATCCTCGTGTCGTGAAACATACGAGAAGCCACCAATTGCTCAAGCATGATCGATAACTCTGTAAATACATCGGTTTCCGGGTTTAGGATGTCTTCATGGCCCGGATGCTTGACCGAGCAGGGCTAAGGCTGGAACATCAGGTGATTCCGTGAGTGGTGCGATGCGTTCTAGGTACGTTGTACAAGGCACAAAAGATGTTCGGAACATGCCAAGCCTTATTCTATAAGGTTTGTTTACGGGGTCGGTTCAGAGGCGTTTGTAGCGCTCGCGTAGGTACCTTAGCGAACATTCTGGTACCCAAGGGCCAAGGCACTATTCCGTACTGCACGAAGTTTGGGCCAATTCTCGCTAAATTTGGGAGTAGTTGCTACGGTGTTTTGCGCACGACGATACTGTACGAGGGGATGGTGCGGTAATCAGCCACAGGTTCTATTCCCGAGACGATGGCTGCTCCCAGGCTACCAGTAATATCGTTCGGTATCCCCCAGAACTTTGAACAAGCAAAACAGTACGAGGACATTTCTCAGCCAGGTTGACTAGCCCAAGGCCAGAGGTCCTTGGCAGCAACAAGCCCCTGATGACCAGGAATTCGGGATTGAGAGCTATGATCGTTCTCTCTGGGAGAACTTCTTTCTGTTCGAACCATCAAAGGCTGTATTGGCGTCATCACCTACGCGGCAGACTCCGCCATGGCACTCCTTTCAAGGCGTAGATACCTGAATACGCGAGCCACACAGTCCCCAATTAACTTGGATGGGCTTGGAAGTCAATCTGGTATGTCCTTTGCTCAAACTCAGGCAATTTCCCACTTGACGTGGCAATCAAGAAACAGCGTGTAATGATAGCCGTCAGAGAGATGTGTGCTGAGACGGACAGATAGCATTGTGGAACATGATCCTGGGTGCCAAAAGGAGTGAGTATATCGTGGCTGGTCTGCATCTCCACGAGCTACATAGCTGGCCAGATCGCAGCGCAGTCGTAGCAACGATCACGGGTGTGAAAAATGTTGTGCTGAAAATACATCCATATACGAAAGACCTTCACACGGCTTCCTGCTATGCACATGGTCCAAGGTGCTACGAACCTGCTCACGTTACTGTAGTACAACGGAAGATTTCATTACGTTTTCCAGAATACGTACTCAGCCCAAAGGATTTTCCTCTTCCATCTACATTTCCCTAGTACGAGTAGACTCTTCGCCCTCATGTTCAACCTTGTACAGCCACTTCCTAGAGTTCTTCCCTTAAGCGAGGGGAGTGGTCAAACTTTTACTCCCCAAAACTCAGCTTCGTATTCATCGGTGCTGTGTTCAATTTCAGCCTTCCTAATGCATCATAGCTACTACGGAACTTGCCTGCATCTTCAACCTCAAGAGCCAGTACGCTCGTACACAGTACTGAGAGCACTTCAGCTTTACTTTGGCAAGAGCTATCTGAATACGGGGCCTTGCTGTATAAAGATGCTCCTATACCTCAAGGATTCCTCTCTCCATCCTGCCCATTCTCTCATCTCATCATCTAGATTAAAATCTCGTACGCAAGACTCCACATTCGCCGCAAAGATTTTTCCTGCTGTGAAGCGTCCAGCATGGACAAGTTCAATTCCGTTCTCAAGCTTTTCGCTTCATCGCTGTTCTTGTTGTCTCCGACGTTGGTCAACGGAATAGCCCTGCCTGAGACCCACAATCCACAATGCGGGTATGGTTACGGCGCCTGCCCTCAAGGTTATGAATGTGTGACGAACAGTGCCTGTTAGTATGGTTTGCTATCGGGCCTACTCCTGCTAATGATTGCTGGGTAGATGCGTATGGGCCGAGCTCTGTTTGTCAACCCTACAGTAGCACTCCATTGTATACACCACCTTCCACTACTCCAGTCTACAGCTCCAGTACTCCCGTCTATAGCTCCAGTACTCCCGTCTATAGCTCCAGTACTCCCGTCTAAGGTCATACCACTCCAGTCTATAGCTCCAGTACTCCCGTCTACAGTTCCAGTACTCCAGTCTACAGCTCCAGTACTCCCGTCTATAGTCATACCACTCCAGTCTACAGCCCGACCACTTCTGTCTGCAGCCCAAAAACTGTCTACATCTCGACTACAACAGTCTACGGTTCTAGCAGTCCAGGATATAGTTCTACTACTTCTCGCTACACCGACCAATACGGCAAGGACTACAGCACTCCTATCTATAGCCCCAGTACTCCTATCTATAGTCCGACTACTCCAGTATACTCGCCCCCTACTTATATCGACAAGTACGGCAAGGACTACAGCACTCCAGTATACAGCCCCACTACTCCTGTCTATAGTCCCACTACTCCAGTATACCACTCATCTTCGTCTTGCACCGATATCTACGACAGTCATTGCACTACTCCGATATACACACCACCGGCCCATTGCACCGACAAGTACGGCAAGGACTGTACCACTGCTATTTACACTCCTACAACTCCGATCTATACGCCTCCAGCCTGTACCAGTGGGTATGGAGTTTACTGCAGTACATCGCCTTCCTCCCCTAGTGGTGGCCCCTATTCGAACAACACATACCACGGAGGCTCTGGAAATGGAGGCGGCTCAGGAGGCGGAGGCGACGGGATTGGCAAAAACTCCACATTCACCCCTGTCGTTGGTTGTGGAAAAGTCGCCCTGCGGCGAGAGATTAACGATCTCCAAAAGAATCATCCAGACGTCTTCAATATGTTACTTCTCGCTCTCGAAAGCCTTCAGAACGTCGATGAAAGCAAAGATCTAAGCTACTACCAATTAAGTGGTGAGACAGACGCTTTCTCTCGCGGTTATAGCAAGCATTTTCTAATCGTGTCTCGGTCTAGGAATCCACGGATATCCTTGGACTCCATGGCAATATCCAGCTTCTTCGGTTGTCAATCCAGGGCTAGGATATTGCGAACACAGTTCGCCCATTTTCACTACTTGGCATAGACCTTACCTCGTGCTTCTGGAGGTGCGTTTTTCTTTCCGTACTCAGCTAACATCCTGATATTCCCCTGCTAACATATCATGAATTGGTAGCAAGTACTTTACAAGGAAGCAAAATCGATTGCAGACCAGTTCAGTGGCTCTGACAAGGCGAAGTATCAGGCAGCTGCAGAAGAGGTCCGCATCCCGTATTGGGATTGGGCTTCTCCGGATACCCAGTCGCACATCCCTGCCAGTGTGCAAGAGACTACTATTACCGTCGTCAAGCCTGGATCTGGGTCCACAACAATCCCAAATCCACTTTCTAACTACCGCTTTCTGAAGCCTCAGGATCCAAACTCAGTAAGCTACATACTCATCCTTTCCTGCTACAATCTTAATCGCAGCCACCGCTAACAAATCTCCACAGGGACTCGGCGCAACAACTATCCGCGGCTCAGACGACAGCATCCTAGTCAGCTCCTCCCCATCCCGCCAACAACAAACCCTCGACCTCTTTACCGACACCACCTACCAACAATTCTCCTCCGATCTTGAGGGCATCCACAACGTCATCCACGTCGACGTAGGCGGAAACATGGTCTTTGTTTCGCAAGCAGCCTTCGATCCCATCTTCTGGCTCCATCACTGCAACGTAGACCGTCTTATGGCCATGTATCAAGCCTCTCACCCAGGGCTCGTTGTAACCCCAGGCCCCAGATCGCCGACACAAGCGCTTGGGGGCCCAGGGCCAGATGATATCAGTACACCTTTGTATCCCTTCCGGCACCCGGATGCGAAAGAGTGGACATCTAATGATGTCAGTACCGCGGAGAGTATCTTTACGTATGGCTATGCGTACCCAGAGGTTCAGCCAAGCAGTGGATCCTCGGCAAGTCTACAAACCCAGGCCACGCAGAAAGTGAACGAGCTGTACGGCCCAGATATAAACAGCCACTCATTCCAGGGCGTCGATTCCGGTGCTCCGCAAACCCCAACCGCGCGCCTCGAATGGTCAGCCAACGTCCAGTGCGACATGTCCGAGCTCTCCGGGCCCCATCAAATCCTCATCTACATCGGCCCCTACGACAAGTCCTCCCCAGACAACTACGCAGACGTTTCCAAGCTTGCGGGTACCGCGGCCATCTTCTCAGGTTCGCAGATGCCCATATCCTCGCCAAACAAACTACTCAACATCAGCGTTCCCCTCACCGAATCCCTGATCCAAGAAAGTACGCCTCTGCACCCCCAAGCCGTCGTCCCGAAACTAGCAGACCAGCTCCACTGGGTCGTACAGAAAGTTGGCGAGGGAAGCTACGATACCATCCCCACCACCGACCTCCCCTCTCTGAAAATCGCCCTCATCTCCCACCTCGCCTCCTACTCCCCTGACAAGTCCCAGCTGCCCCAGAAATCCGATGCCCAAACCCATCCGGATGCCACGGCCGGCAAGGAGGGTGGGCTGCAGGCAGGTCAGGCGCCGCCGGTGGGATATACGGCGCCACAGGTCCTCAATGGCACCTTGCCCACTAACTCGACAGGGGGGAGTGATGTTGCAGCGCCGTCGGCGAGAAAGTAATGCAGGGAGCTCGAGGCAGTTGGTGGGATGCCGCGTAGCAAGTTAATAGTGGGTAGTGTGTGGTTTTGGTGGTTAGAGAGTGGTGAGGGAGACTGTCGTAATGGGGAGAATGTCGACGTCAGGATGATCGGGAGGATGGGATAGGTTCGGAATTTAGCGTTGCTCAATCTCGCTTTTATGGGACGTCGGCGTTCCCATCCGTCGAGTTGTTTATCTGTTTTGACCTTCTATCTCATAGCGTTTTAGTCATTCCAGTAACTGCTCCAACACCTTCTCTCCCCCATTTCCTATCCTCGTGCCCCCCTCCCCACATGCTTGAATCCTGCCAGACCTACAGCCTCTCGAATTAAACCGCGCGATTCACCAATATGGTGATTGGTGAATGGTTATGATACATATGCTGTAAACTAAACCCCCAAAGGAAAGACCCCCTCTCTCTCCTCCGTCAACGTTCAAAAGTACGGTTTTCCAACCCCCGCATGAGATAATTCGGGCGCGGAAACGAAGAAACAATTGACGATCCCCGCGTTTTCTTCGGACGGCAGATGCACAAAAGCACACTCCTATGCCTAGAACGGGCTGTGGTGGGTGTTCTTGTCGTTAATTTTTTTTTTTTTCGTGGAGAGAGAGAAAGGTCTCCGAGCCCACATGCGAATTATGTATGCTGGTTGAGCGCTAGAATTTTGGCTTGGGGGAGTGTTGTACGTTAGTTCGCGGGAGAGAGAGATATGTGTGCGCGCTTGACATGGGGATTTTGAATGGGGATGGTGTGGGGGGTGGGGGTGGGGTTGGGATTGGAATTCTAATTCGCAAGTTGTTTGTATGTATGTAACAGCGAATTTTGCTGGGGTTTTTGGGATAGGGGATGGAAAGAGTGGTTTTGGCGATGGTGGGGTGAGGGTTTGTGATTTGCGGATCAAAGCAAAGGGTTTCTCATTGCGGAGTGTGAAAGACAAGGGCATACAAGGAAGGGCGAGGAGAAGAGAGATCGAGTAAGAAGGAAGAGATAGGAAAATGGGGGGGAGGAAAGGTGAATGGGCAGGGAAAAGGGGGGGATACTGGAAGGAGGAAAAAGAACATGTTTAGAACATTTCGGGGAAAGCGATCAATCGTCAGCAAGCCCAGAGGGAGGGACTGTTGTAGGCATGCGTGTTGTGTGACCGTGTCGCCTGAATGAATGCTTTCGTGCGTCTTCTACAGTAACCTCTGTTTGGCCTTTGTGAGTATTCGGATTACCAACTCATCCGTAGAGCTCGAAAGCGCAGACTGCCATACACAACTCTATGCTCTTTTCAACCCATATACTGTAGGTGGCTTTTATCTGATCGCTGTCGACAGCTGAAAAGCTGTTCTTTTAGCCCACGCTTCGTGCAGATCGGCCACTCATCTCGAAAGTCTAACTCTTCTGCAATATTTCTTCAGTCCCTATCTAAGTGCTTACTCTTTCCCTCGTATAATCGTCTTTATCTCCTGTATAAGGCTCCTTCGAAATCTCAACGGTGAACAGTACCCTTGCCGTCGATTTCACCGTTACGGAAGCGCTCTTGATGTGGTTGCTAGTACTGACTTGCCCGCCGAAAACGGTAGGCCAGTTTTTCACATCCCATTCAAGACCCTCGGTTGTTATCGTTGCAGGCGTACCAAGTGGAATGATACCAACACTCTCACCAAGGGCTCCAGGAGCCACTGGGGTCGTAATTTCGCTCTCACCCTCGCGCAAGCAAAAGATAATGCTTTCTGGCGTGATCAGATATAAGTCACGGATAACCAAGGACGGAAATCGACTGGGATGTCGATCGCCTTGGTTTGCATACAGAAGATTCAGATTAGAAAAGGCTTGATCGGCTCGACCGCCTAGGCCGCCGAAGATGGCGACATCATGGCGCTCGAATTTCCGAGGATCATTTGTTGCCTGACTTCGTACTTTTTCTGCTACAAAACTCAAGCACTTCAGGAAATCTGTCGAATACTGATCTGCGTCTTTCAAGATTCGGGCACCTCGTTGTCTGTAATGGCTGAGAACGTCAGGGCGCACTGAGTCCAAGTCTCCGCAGATAGCAGCAGGTCGCTTAAGGAAGTTAGCTTGAGCAGATCGCAAGTTTCCAATTATTTGCGAACACAGAGCTTCTCTTCTTCCCCTTCAAGTCCGAGGTCGTATAGACGATTTGCTCCTCCATCAGCACAATACACCATTGCAGCTACCATTCATATCAGTCAACAGAGACTAGTTTGGGCTATCTTCGCTTGGACCTTACCTCTACTGCATATGTCCACCAGTAGAGATTTGTCTTCTATCGGCTGATTGAGGATGATTACAGCAAACGGTACTTCGTAGGTTGTTGAAGCGCGACTGAGTGTAAAACGAGCTGGATTCCATACCTCGGACTTCTGAGGATTTACTTCTGAGGCCATCGGCGTTTAGTAGGTAGCTTAGATGATTTACAGTAGATGAGGAAGTTCTGGATCCTCTTTCTGCATGTGATTAAAGCTCTCTGAGGAAGCATCTCTATCGATTGTCATGGAGTGATGGTGCGCACGTGACAGCATGGAGTTTCACTAGAACCAAGCGCGCCTGAACTGAATAGAGTCTCGTTAAAATTTTGCCGCGTATTGGCTTCCCTCTTATTGTGTCGACCCTCTCTCTTCCCTTGGTCCATGTGTAATTATCTGTCATGTACAAAGTGGACTCACATAGGCTCTTTTACTCGTAGTACTCTTAGGTCCTCTCTCACATGGACCCTTTGCTCGATAGAGATTCCCCGTCTTCGTATTAGCGATCCGCGTCAACGGCATTCCCCACTCTTCCATGTTTGGCTTCAATGAACTCTTGCAATCTAGTCGGTCTGTTTCTACACGAGCTGCATTGTCATGAGTTATTTCTTTCTTGTGTCATCGCATCGACAATGAGCGAGGATTTAGTGTCTATGTAGTTAGTGCGTGTCTCTTGTGGTTTTCTTATGAAACTGGGTTTCTTCTACTGGTATGATTCCTTTCTCGCTCTGGTGAAAGTCTAAAGCTAGCTTGATGTTATATTCATGCTACATGTTCTGCTCCCGGCATCGCATTGTCTCTTCATCCAGTAGATATTTCAGCTTTTGCTTTAGTGATACTGCTGAACAAGTTAGAATTTGAAGTCTCGGGGGATTTAAGAAGCCGGTTGATCAGACTGGCAGTGTCCTAGAATATTACTGATCGGCTTTAAGACGTTTCACTTATAATGCTTCCCTGGTATTGATTACGTGCAGTACTACGCTGCCACTATAGCTGTTTACCTGCCTTGAAAAGCGGAGATCAGGATGTTGTGCAGTACAATTTACCTTCTCAACAAGAACACGAGGAGCTCCTCTTAAGCTCTAACCTTGCAGCAACGGGCAAGTTTGATACTTTACAATCGGTCACGTAGATGGCTTTGAGCGTTGGATCTAGTCCCAGTGGAAAGGCAGCGACAGCGCCAACCTTTTCTTGTGGAAGAAGGTCACCAACCGGCAAGGTTACCGTATCACATTCTTCGGCTGCCGAATCTGTTTTCTGGAACGACACGATGATAACATGGTTTGAGCACTTGAGAGACTGAACGGTGCAAAATTATACGTGGGTAGATTAGGAAGATTGCACGCCAAGCACCTGCCTTACCAGTGGCTTACCACGGGCTGCCCAAGTGTCGTCCGCAATGAACTGGTAAACATGGAAGGATCCACTCAAACACAGCTGCAGAACTCTTCAAGCGTTGTGTACGATATTCATTGTACCCTGGGATTGGTGCTAGATGAAACAAAGGACTGGCTACAGAGAAGAAGTATGACTTTGCGGACCCAGAGGTCAGACACATGGCTAAGCCTTCATGAAAGAAGGCATGAAATCTGAACACCTTCACATCATATCGAACATCTAGCTTGGTAGTACACACACGACTGTATTAGTGAACGTCTCGCAGATGTACTACTCATAGCTAGAAAAAGGTTAGTCTCTGAGATTCGGGACGTATTTGGCCTTTTATTTGATCAACGGTCCGCGAAACGATGTGAGATTGATACTGTTTGCACATTCCTGGCAAATGGCCTGCAAATTCAGTACAGTGTCGACAACTTATCTATTACAGACGCTGACGATGCACGCTGTGACTCCTGATCGCTGCAAGCAACGGTTCAGGACTGACACATCGACTCAGCCCTCACACTGACCTCGACCCTTGATACATCCCCCTATACCCCTCCACAGGCTCACTCAGTTGATGAAAGACCATCTGCGTCAAACGAGCATCCCGAAAAAGAAGCAAACCATGCGGATTTGCCACCTGCAGCATAGCGCCTACCGCCCCTTTGTACCCACTATCCATCACACCTGCGCTCAGCAATGCCCCCGAACGAAACAACGAACTACGCACAAATATCTGCCCCATCAAGTCCAAAGGCACATCAACCGTCTCATTAAACTCCACAAGGTAGGCTCCTGCTTTCAGCATGACTGACTCGTAGCTTCCATGCATGTGCTTCTCAAGCGTTGCAGGGTCTCTGGGAATGGCTTGATGGAATTGCGCTGACAGGTTTCGAAACCGCTCATGATGGCTAGAGAATGGGATTTCCACGGTAGACGCGTTCAGGCGCAGACTGTTATCAAAGTCGACGCTGCCCGGAGAAGTCCATGTCTTGACGCGTTTGAGCGTCAGATCCACACCGCAAGGTTGTGCTTGGATTTTGGCGGACCGGACATTGCTGATGATTCTGGGGATGAGTGAGCTGCCGGGGAGAAGCATCTGGCGAGTGAAGCATCAGAAGAGTGGACTTTGAATTGTTTGATACGTAGATACCTTAAGACGGAGATGATATCGTACTCGGGAAGTTTCTAGTGTCAATGCTAAGCAGAGGAAGGCCAAATGCTGACAACTTCACAAAGATAGTTAAACAACAAGCAAGAAATGGAGAACGCGCACAGACCTTCACGTTCTTACAGATCATCTTCATAGTTCGCGACCATCATGAAGCTGATATGTCCAAAATATCAAACTTGTTCAAGTTTCTCAGTAACAGCAAGCTGTTTTGTTCTTAACATTTAATTTTTCTTTCATAGTAGTTCGTGATCGAGAATATCTATGTTGCTATTTAGTATTCAAGTGGAATATTTGCTCCCTGAGAGAAAAATTGAAGCTTTTTGCGTACGTTACGTCTGCTGCAGAATGAAATCTGTTCAGGGTTTGAAGTTAGATGAGACGACGTCTAAATCAGGCAGTGGTTCACGATCCAGGGGTCTTGCGTTGATGGAGTTTTTTTGCAAGCTACCGCATTCAGCATCACAATTTGTCAGGCTTTATCCAATGAGGTGTACATATCCAGTGGCGACTTTCCAGCGGCAAGAGGATATAAGGGGTGCACGGATGAACTTTGGGGATCCTACAGCCGCAACCGCGCCTCAGTGATACTTGTCATTTGACGGCTCATCGGTTTTGACATCACGACTCATTGCGCATGGCGTTGCGCATGGCGTATCTTATCGATCATACAAGAAATTCTTGAGGGTACGCGATGATTGGAATAACGAATTCGTCGCTTCAAATTTGGTTGAATTTTACAGGCGATACGACGCCTGCTATTCCTCCTTGCCAAGAGAAAAGCAAATGGTCGGATGGGTCATATGAAGACTGGGACAAAATTCTCCAGGCTGATGGTTGCACCTCGGTGTGCGTTGACTCAGGCAGCCTGCTGGATCCCACCATGCCAAACAACCTTGTCACTTGTGGCTTGTGGGCATCATTGACTGTGATGCCATATAGACTGGCGATCAGCTAGGTGATATGAATATTGAGGATCAAGTCAACGCGCTCCTGGAACCTTTTTTCTTGCTTGGGCTCAACCATAATGATGCTGACTATGCAAGAATTGCCCGATATACGGTCGCCTCAGGTCTGAGTGCTCTCTACAATCGGATAATGTCGGACACTTATACATCTTTCGCCTCCGCTTGTGCCGAGCAAGAGCTGTTCCCCTATTCCAGGCTAGACCCCATGGCTGCACCGAATCCAACTCATTCGTTGCAGGCTTGCATAGACGCAATTTGCTCGTCTAGAACGTCCAATCCTGACCTTGGAGGCATAGGAGTAGGTAGTTTTCAATTTTCTACTAGGTATCCATATACTATCCTCTGACATTAACCAGGTCTTCATATCATTGCTTCTGCAAATAAGTATCGCCCTCATTGCTTGTCTTACTTTGGCTGGACTCGAATTTTGGTCATCAAATAAGGAGAAAGGGAAAGATATCACTCTCATGCTCTAGCCACCGCCCTCGTTGAATTTCACAAAAACCAGTGTTTTTTCATCTCTGCGATCGAGATCGCTGCTCGGGCATTTGGAAGACAAACTGCAGTCCTTGCGGCAATGAACCACCGGGCACTTCCACGTTTTGACCTGATGTTGTTGATTCCTTTGTCTATGAACGGATTTGTCCCAATTGTATTAACACTCACTTTTATCTCGCGCTATGGCCGGCTATCTTGGTATATTATTACTTTGTCAGTGGTCACGGTTGCTCTGTCGACTGGATCTCTAGCGACAAAATTCGCAGAAGGGTCTGTGTATGACGGTAATGGCCAGTACTTGCTCGAGCTTGGTGATCTAATTTGCGGGTCAAATTCCTCAATCCTGCAGGGAGCTATCAACCCGATCAAAATCAACCTTTATTTGGTTTCTGCAATATACTCATGTTGCATCGTGTGCGGCCTCTGGTGCATCGCCAAGCACATATCAGATCGCCAGCCAAAGGGTTCACACCTGGGCCGAGCGCTCAAAGCATGCAAGAAATTGCCACTCAAGATTACACGAAATAGGATCTCTTCGAAAAATATTTCGGCCTTGAGCAATGGTCTCCTCCTTCTCCTCTGGACGACATGCTTTGGATATCACATCTACCTGTACCGTCTCTTCTACGGTAACAACCTGGTCTCTCAAATATGGACTCTCGGCCAAATCATCGCCGTTACAGTCTGGGTGCCTGCAGTCGTGGAATTTGGCTATATTGAATATAGTAAGTTGGTTAGCTCCTAACGTCTTTTTCTAAGGATCTGTTGTCTGACCAATCGAAATTAGAGGGTATCGAGGAAGCCTCAAAATACAAGTATCCACCCGGTCTGCAAGTTGTCAATATGCTCATTCGTCCTTCAGCCGGCCTTGCGAATCTCGAAATCAAGACAATAAGGGGAAGAGAATCATCAATGGAGGCAGGACAATCCTCCCGAGCATCTCTGGATCTCTAGATCATCTCAGCAACTTCGTGCAGCAGATCTCAAACCTTCAATACATGGTAGTAACTCTTTTGCCTAAAGTTCATGGCTAGAAGCCATTCTTTTCATATACTACTAAGCATAATTTTTCTTAGCCCCAGAAGAGCCTAGTGATAAGGTCAGTTGTTGAGGTAGAATTTGGATAGAATTATAGAAAGGTCGGGCTGGAGTTTAGAAGAGCGTTGTTCATACATCATAGATTGTCCACGATTTCGGTCTACAGTTGAGACCCGACTTAGATAGAACATTAGATCAGTAAACGGAGAAACGATTGTTAGCACCTGAATTTACTAGCGAAACACCAATTGTATGAATCGACGATATACCTTAATACCTCTGTAGCATGGGAGGAGACACGAAGCGCCGACGTCACGAACCGAAAATTACGCCAAAATTACGCCAAAATTATGCTGACAAACCTCGCTCATCCAAAAGTTTGAAGCTACCTCATAACGCTTCATACAACGAATGTACATCAGCTTTCATTTTCCACCTCATTTCTTCATAATCGTCCGCCATGATCAGATCAGCGTCAAGGACACTTGCCCGCCAGTCATTACCAACATTCCGCGCAGCCCGCACCCAGCGTTTTCTTTCCACAGCGCCACCAGCTCAAAGGTCCCGAAGCTGGAAAAACAATGCTATACGATGGGGTCTAGCGATTGGAGGCCTCTATTACTACAACACCAGCAATGTCTTTGCTGATGAACCTGCCTGTAAACAAGTGTGATTTCCCTTTAACACTATCTATACTTACAACCTACAGACTCAATACCGCCCCCCTCCGCCCAAGCTGACGACTCCGCTCTCCCAACCCTCGAATCCATATCCGCCTCCCGTCAATCCAAACCTTCACCCTCCAATTCCCCAATCGACTCCCCTTCATCCGCCCAAACCACAACCGCCGCCGTCGACCCCGGACAACTGGAAGAAACCGAAGAAGAAGCCTCCCAAGAAGGCGCTTTCAACGAAGAAACCGGCGAAATAAACTGGGACTGCCCCTGTCTCGGCGGCATGGCCCATGGCCCCTGCGGAGAGCAATTCCGGGCCGCGTTTAGCTGTTTTGTATTTTCAAAGGATGAGCCCAAGGGCATGGATTGTATCGAACATTTCAAGACAATGCAGGGCTGTTTCAGGGAACATCCAGATGTCTACGGGGATGAACTAGCGAGCGATGATGAGGACGGAGAGGTGGGCACCGAGGGCGAAGTTCCTTCCGCGGAGGCATCGCCTACGGCCGACGCAGCAGCGACGTCAGCACTACCACCAACAAAACCTTCCTCACGGGCGTCGAAAGTAGAAGCGGAAAACCCCCACGACGATGCAGGGACGACACAACGAGCGAAGGCCGCGACGGAACAGGTGGCAAGGGACCACGGGCCACAGAGCGAGAGTGACGCCATGGTGCCGAAAGCAGCTCACGACGCTACTGAGGCTCGTACCGAGAAATAAGAACAGCTCACGAGCATAATATGGTAATAACTGAGGGTGGGGAGAAATTAGTGCACGATAGTACACATCCATCGCCACAACCGAAGGTTGGGAAGAGTGGAAACACTGGCCTTGTGAAGTTCCTAGGCAGGAAAAGTAATGTACAACACCAGCGTGCCGGAAAAGGAGTTTAGCGGCATTTACACCAGGGGCGTCATCTAGAAGATACCTGAAACTGTCATGTTCTAGGATGTACAAGTACGATTTTATATAGATGTATCAACGCTTCTCTTCTCTGTGATTATTTCTGTAAGGTCTTGGTTTATATCGCGAACCACACATTGGGTATTTCCAACTATGCTAGCATCCACTGCGTTGGTGTCAACCACGAGAAGTGGTATGGAGATGATGGCATGGTTCACACGGCTCTTGGACGTCCTTACGGGCTTGTGATGATTTCGTTGACAGTAGAGGGAACGAAGAGGAATGCTCAAATTCGAAACACGGAAAGGAGGCCGCTGGGGGCTACTCAGCAGGTGCTTCATAACCTACTGGTAGATTTGGTGGGCGGAGAATTGAAAGGATTGTTGTCAATGCACGCGAGCGTAGTCGAGACGGGCATGGTAAAGCTGCCGGGGTTTTTTATTTTTAAGTGCAGATTCACTTACTCCTCGCGTTGCGAGACTGAGAGCCCCATAGCAATGTTAAAGGAGCAAGAAAGGTCACTGGCGAGATACTCGGTTAGTAGGTTGTGTGAGAACGGCCCATGCTTACTCTACTTCGAAGAGGGTATCCATAAAAGCATAGTACGAAATGGCTGCCTGCACAAACATGCTTGCTTGGCTCCTACATCGTGAGAGCCGTCTGCTCTTTTCTAATTCCGAGGGGTATCTCTGCAAGCCTCGAATAGGCTGAATACACAAGCAAATTTGAACTAGTGATGTTGGGTTCCTGCATTGTGGAAGCCTTGTGAAATCTCCTTGACGCCTTTCTATATGCCTTTATGCCTGTATGCCTGTATGCTGAAACGCCGGAAGACCAATCCAAAGTGGACGATGCCCTGGACTTAGAGAATGATCTCCGAGTCGATGGTTCTGTCCGTCCCCGCAGACTCACTATCTGTTTCACTTGGCGGATAATCCTTATCTTGAGGTTGCGGCTGGATGTTGTCATTCTCGTGGACTTCTCTGCCATTTGGCGAGGCGCTTACACCATTTGGATAATGTGCATGTCCGTTCATTTGCTTTCCTTGCTTGCTCATGCTTTGCCTGATAGGTATTAGGCGCGTCTCCTTCGTTCTTTTACTTTCCCTCCTCTTCTCCCTTAAATTGTTGATCCTCCCGAAGACAATCATTTGCACAATCATAATCAGGACTGTGTAGCACCAACATAGTGTTTCTGAAGCGTGGATATCGAGATGTGGATGGTTTGCGGAGGGACCAAGTTTTGAGTATGGAGGTGGCTGTATTGGGGAGGCGACCACTGTAGGAGGTAGCACCCTGGAGAGGATGGTGTTGAGGCTGTGGAGGAAGAGGACAGGATTAAGCAGGATGGCCGGGAGAAGATAGGATGTTGATAATGAAGGATGCATGTTCAGAGATGCCGAGGTAGTACAGGCGCAGTGATGTATATCGTGACCTGAAGGTGTAGGATGTTGAGCACCTTCGCGCAACTGTTGATTAGGTGTTATTGGAAGTAATGAGAGCAGCCCATGAATGCCCTTTGTGACAAGTCATAACAGTGACGGGTCAAAAATGGTCAATAAAGGATTTGAGAAATCAAGGTTGTCGTCATGAACGAATAGGTCAGTCAACCTTGGTTCCAAGGCACCCAGCTGCCAAGGTTCTTCCCCACACTTTGAAACGGAGGATTCGAAATGCGGCGGACAGCTGAGAGAAGACTTTATTATGAACCCACTTCCAGGCAATAAGCAGTGAGAGACAAGTTTCAAGGAGGCGACTCAGTACGGCCGGTAACGCCTGCGGAGAATAATCGGTGGTTTAAGAGATGACGGGAGCTCATCGAAACGCAGAATGCCTGGTCGAGTCAAAGCATCTTAACAGTCGTGCACCTGTGCTCTCCTTTATCAGCAGTGACAGCATTTCGTATTTCCCATTCGAAGTAATTGGGTATCACAAGTCCTCAGCGCAGCGTTGAGCGACGTCAGCTTCATAATGAGCGTCGGAGTCTCTCGCTCGCCGCATGCAGTGATCTCCAGGGTCTCCGGTAAATTAACGGTCGGTCTAGCCACGTATAGCAGCAGCATTTTCTTAGGGCTATCAAAGGCAACCTCCATTTCTCCAACCGCCTCAGCTTCCTCTTGTTCTTCTCCGTAATGGTTAGTATGTCTCTTGAATTGTCTGTAGTGGTTCTGCTGACCCATGTAGAATACTCTCTTCAATTCTGCTCTTAAGCAATCATCCTCTGTACGACGCGATTTAGATGCCTTCGCCGAAGCTCCTGCGACATCGTCGCCTGCCTTGCAAGGTCGATGATTCCAGTGCTCCACGAATACATAGTATTGCGATTCTGATGGGCCATCACAGGCCAAATCTCCGCCTCTCTCACCTCTTTCTCCCGAACCATAGACGACTACTCGGAAACGGCAAAGAAAGAGCTCATCCCAGCCAAACAAGAAAAAGCTCGTGAACGTATAAAAACGTTTCGCGCCGAACTCTTAGACTACCGGCAATCTTTTGACCGCCTGAAGAAGGATCGAGAAGATGCCGTGAGTAACTTCGTTACCTGGGTATCATCGGTACTAAATGTTTTGTGTCTCAGCAAACCACGCAAAACCGCACAGAACTTCTAGGGCGCCGCCCGCATCACACCTCCACACCTGAAAATCCCTACGCTCAATCTGCTCTCTCCGCCAACTCTCCATTTGCGCCCTCTTCGAAACCTACCTCCCTTTCCTTCGGCGCCTCTCCTGCCGACTACAATCGCGAAACACATGCGCTACGTGAGCAGTCCTTCATGTCCTCTACAAATACTCAGTTGGACGAATACCTTGAACGTGGGAGGGCTGTGCTTGGTGATCTGGGGCATCAAAGAGAGATACTGAAAGGCACACAGAGGAAGCTGTATAGCGTTGCAAATACCTTGGGAGTGAGCGGAGACACAATTCGGATGGTGGAGAGGAGAGCCAAACAGGACAAGTGGATCTTTTGGGGAGGAGCAATATTATTTTTTGCGTTTTGCTGGTTGGTGATCTATTATCTACGGTAGATTTCGGGAGACCTGGGCTGAAATACACCATACGTATATGTAAGTCTGACTGAAGCAAGGGGCAGTCTGTACAAAAAGCTACGATAGTGATAGGATTGGCCATGCATTTGAGCGAGGAGTCGGGGCTAGGGAAAACCTTTGTATCTCAGGTCATAATAAACGTATCTTGCTGCACCAAGGAGCCGGCTTCCTCTCGTCTCCCAACTAGGTGGCATAGCTGAAACCCCAGAAAAAGTTGCATAATGGATAGGGATGACATTACTCGGACACATTTGACTCTGAACGACTCGAGATTGAAATCATATGTGACTGAAAGGTTTTCCGTGAAAACATGATCGCTGACCTTCGATAACTCATATGCTTTTTCGATATACAAAAGAACCTCCGGCTTTTTAAACATGTCGGGTAATTACGGCTTTGGTCGGATGACGTAGGAAGCCAGTGGGAGTCGGAGCTAAGACTCACATGCCTCAAACCTGGATAACCTCACGAGACCGACTTTGCTCCCTTGGCCCACGAGATTTAACCAAGCTACCGCCGAACCACCTCTCAATTGGCTCTCTCCTTTACCATCAGAGTACATATCGCCTTCACCATCAGTTGTCCAACTTCAAAAACTACTGCTGACCCTATCAACAGCAGTTTCATTTCGTAGCTAAAGTACCGCGAAGATGTCTTACGCTCAAGCTGCTGCGAAAGGCCCAAAGCAGTCATCTGAAGAAGTAAGTAGTCTATACATGACTTCGCCGTTTCTACGGAAATAAACGTGGCCCGTGCTAATCTACTGTAGGCGTAAGTAAATCCTCCTCCCTCAAAATCCTGGAGTTACCTTTGAAGCTGGTTCTACACGCTGCTATACTCTCCATTAGTACGGTTGTAGCAAATGATCGACTAAACTCCTCCTGCAGACGTGCACCACCTCTACCCCAAGTCGAAGATACAGAAGCCTCTGCCGCGTCCCTAGTTGACGTTGACTCGCCGCACATCTCCTCCGTTTCCTCCGACTACAGTGAACAAGCCACTAAGACCCGAACACAAGCCGATCGCGAAGCCCGCGAAGCCGAAGAACGCACCCGCGCCGCCGCAAAGAAAACCTCAGACAAAGCCTCCGAATATTCGCGAGAAGCGCAGAACAAAACTTCTGAATACTCGCGAGAAGCCCGAAACAAAGCCTCCGACTATTCCGAAGAGGCCTCCAACAAGGCCTCCGACTTCTCCAAAGAAGCTTCTAACAAAGCCTCAGAGTACTCCGAAGAAGCCTCCAAAAAGGCCTCCAAGCTCTCCAAAGAAACGCGCGAGGTAGCCTCGAACGCCAGCCAGCGCGCCTCCGAACTCACCCACGAAGCCGCAGACAAGGCGTCAGACATCTACAACCACCCCTCCGAAAACTACGACAAGGCCAAACGCGCCGCGGCCAAGAAGTCCGAGCAGGCGAAAGAGAGCGCCATCCACACCCGCGACGACATCAGCGCGAACCGCGATAACCCAGTGGTGGTCGGCAATGCGGTGGTGATTACGGCGATGTGCGCGGTATTGGGCATGGGTGTTTACAAGAAGTACAGCGCCGGGGATCTGAGCTGGAAGGTTGCCGGACTATGGGCTGGAGCAGTGGGGGTCTTTGCGGTTGGAGACTACTATCTGAGTATGTACTTGTTCAGGAATAAGTATCCGAAGAAGTGAGCAAGACGACACTTGGAGATGCCTTGAAAGAAAGGCAGGAAGAAGAGGCAATTGTTTTTGTACTCGTTGGTATTACTCTTCTCCTTCTCTTCACCTCAGGAGACCTGCTTAAACGGGATTTCCGCAGCAGCATTGTTTCTTTCTTTTTTCCATTAGATAGGCTTCAGAGCAAATGTGTTATCTAGAACGTCTATCAGGGACGGAAGATCTCAGTGCCAGCTTCTGATTTCTAACGTTTTTATATATTGGCCATGTATCCCTCAAGCGTCCTAAAGCTCGAATATAGACAGGAACCCCGGCTTCCCATACCATACCATCCCCTCCTCACCTCCCCCCTCTTATACCCATACCCATACCCATACCAATACCCAATCCACTCGATAAATCGCGCATGCGATAAAAAGCAGGGCGGCCGGGGCGTGGAAGGAGGGGTTCGGATCATCATATTTAACGTGGTTGTGTTCCATGAACAAGGGATTCCTTGGGGAAGGGAGAGAGCGATAAGTGGGGTGCAGGGAGGGAGGTAAATGGTGGGGGATTATGGGAGAAGGGGAAGGGGAAGGGAGGCGTTGGGAGCGTGAGAGAGATGAGAGAAACACACATCCACCGCATCAGCGAACAAAATATTTCAGCATCCACTAAAAGCCAGAACTAACGCCTATCACATATACACAATGGTGGAAAGCATAACTTTGCTAACACGCCATAGAAGAATTCTTGCTTTAAGGGAACAACCTGGTTTAAGAAATACAATTTCGGAAGCACAAATTCCCACTCTTCCCTCGCCTTTCTTCGAACATTACATCCCTTGACGGTATCTAATCCGCGAGATCTCGTGAAGAAAAAAGACAAAGAGCAGGGGGATATCGAATTCGCTAGAAGGGACAAAATGGGGATTCTTTGAGAGTCTCGCTCGTGTAGGAAGCAGGTGTCTTTAGCCCACGTGCGGCGCAAGCGTCACACATGGCTTACAGCTAGGCCGTTTAGCGAAGCGAGAACCCCTTCTTCTTTGATGTACCCTCCAGTGGTCTTCCGCTCTCGACACGCTGTTTCTTCTCTTCTAGTTCGTTGCGTTGCCTCTCGAGCTGATCCTTCATCTCGCGATGTCGGGCATACAGTTCCTCTTCGCTCTGCTTGAGTTTGCTTTCCTTTTCCGCTACTTTCTGTTGGAAGACCATCTTCATCTCCGACTCCATCTTTTGTAGCTTCTGTTCGTGCAGGGTTCGCTCTTCTTCCTGTTTCACTGCGGGATTGATTTCCTTGAAGACACTGGGATCTTGAGCCACTCCCATTCCCGTGAGCTTCTCGGAGCGGTAATTTTCGTACAGAGCATTGTTAGTATGCTCCTTGAGTTCCTCCATATGTGTGCGAATAAGCATTTGTCGTAGCTTCACAAAATCGCAGTGCTCTTCGTTGTCGACCTCAATCACACCCCAAGGATAGCGACGTCCACGGACTTTGCGACCTTCGGGGCTAGTGACCTCGCTGTTGGCACCTACAACGGCGAAAGGAACCTTGGACATAATTTCCTGATTCTCTGCAATAGTCTCATCATCGTCCAATTCGTAGCGTGGTCCTTCGAAAATCTGGATCGAGTGATGGTGGATGTCCGTCAAAATCTGAGCTATAATTAGCCAAAGCAGTCAAAAAAGCCAATACACAGTGTTTTACCCTAGCTTTGAACGACGCAATCTCTTCATCCGTCAAGGTATCTGCTTTGGCGATGACCGGGATCAAGTTGACCTTAGTATGCAGCCGGCGCATCACCTCAATGTCAAGCGGTTTCAACGAGTGTCCGGTCGGTTGAATGAAGTATACACATGCATGGACACGGTTATCGACAATGTTCATCCGGTTGACCTTATTCTCAGCATCGAGGTAGGCATCAAATCGTTGCTCGATATTCTCAACAATGGGTCGCCATGAATCGTCATTGTTGACGAAATCACCAAAGCCTGGTGTGTCAACCACAGTGAGACGTAAACGGACGCCATTCTCCTCAATGTCTGCGCTGATTGATTGTATAGATACGGTTTTTGGGACAATTTCCAGGCTAGGTCCTCTTCGCTCTTTAGGTGGGTAGAGAGACGTGTTGAAAAGGGTGTTGACGAGGGTAGACTTTCCGAGACCAGATTCACCTAGAGAAATTAGAAGCCCACTTTGTAGAGCAAATAAGTGGATTCTTACCGACTACCATGACATTGAAGTTGAATCCTTTGCGGACACTCTTACGGTGCCATTGGTTCGGTAGATTGGCAAATCCCACGTAGCCAGTCAGCTTCCTCCGCACAACGTTCCTCATGTCACTGGCAGCCTGAGCTGCAGCCTTGGGATCTTTCGAGCTAACTGTCTGAGCGGCAATCTGCGCGTTGGGACTCATCGGATTACGCTGCTCGTTGTATGGAGACGTGGGCTTGCCATTTGGTACTGGAGGTCCTTGTGGGGCAGGAGATGCTCTTAGTGGCGCCGGTGGCAGAGGACCGTTGTTCATGGCTAAATCAAATTGAAAGGTGTTAGCTAGGTTCAATATTGAAGACAGTTTTGGCAGTGTTGGAAGACAAGGCGGATGCTGATTTCCCATGCTGGGTTCAGAGCGGAGAAAATTGAAAACGCTGCCTCGGTGGCCTGGCGCACAGTCGACCTTCACCACCTTGAAAGTTTGTGACATATTCTCCAATGATGATATTTGCTAGTAGATATAATGTTGCAATCCAATCGCGTAATGAAGAGGACCGATTGTGTCTGGTGATCATGGAGATAGCACTGGCTGGCTTACCCATTTCGCTGCTGGTTACGAAGCTTGGGAAGGAGCGTTCCAATGGTTTCTAGATCTTTAAAAGATCACCAGTGAAGTCAGTAAAGGATTCGTAACAGCAGGAGCGACCTCGCAATAGGTATGCCGAGTCTCAATGCCATGAGCCAACTTCACTCTCGCTTGTCCATGGCTCACCCAGAGTTTGAGGAGTAGATGGAACTCACACACGACACACGACACGATGTAGACAACGCCGAAAACAGAAGAGGCCAGACAGAGAGTCGGCAGGGTATCACAGAGGGTTGACGAAGTCGGTGGTTTGATGTTAAGATTTCTTGGGCCTGTCACAAAAGGGGTCTTGCCGTTAGTACTACTAGTGTCGTCGCGGAGAAAATGTGCAGGGATGCTGTGATGCCAAGCCAAAGCGCACAAAGATGGGACAGCGCACGATTCGAGTAGACGAACTTCCACTGCACAACGGTGTTAATACAACACGGTAACGGACAAGGAGCATTTGTGTCACTCTTCAGCACCCAAGGCAGTGGTAAGAGGATACTCAGTCTATCGCTGGGCAATACTATATGCAAAACTATGAGGCAGGCCAAATTACCAGCTTAAACCAATGAACATGCTTCGTTTCTAACTCCTTGCTGCATCAACCCGAATTCACTTTTCAATTTGTACTAAAGCAGGATTCGAAGAAACTCAGATCGCATCCATCCTTGTCTGCTCAGGCAGATTCTTCCGTGTTCCGTACCAACCGTGCGAGATCTGGCTTCTTCGTCTAGGTCGAGAGCTGCGAGCTGCAAACCGCATGGGGCAGATGCATTACTCGGAGAGGTTTCTCGCGTAAAGGCTACTACGATGGAGCATTGGACTGCAAGTCACGATTAATAAAGGACCAAGTGGAGGAAAGGGTGAGAACCGCTGTGATCTGGTTTGGAGCGGCCAAGCTAGTTTCTGTGCGATTCTACGTTTCATCTGTATTTGGAATTCGCGTATTGTATTCTTTTTGTTGACTTTTCACTTAGTATATATAATATCTCGATATCCTCTGTCACTTCATAGAGGGAACGGGAAAGTCGCGGGGCTTTTATATCCGTTTTTGCCTACCGCACGAACGCCGAAGTTGACGTTGTCCTTTGACAGATTGATTGTAGCAGTGTTCACATTCCCCACAGGAATGTAGTGTGTCCAAAACGGCGCGTCTGTTGGTCTCCAGACAACCTCGTACCCTGCCAAAAGTGTTTCGTTACTCGGCTTCCAGTTGAATTGGCTTTTGTTGCTCAGTATCGTGGCATTGATTGTCACGCCCTGTGGAGCCTGTGGAGCATTCGCAAGACTCCACATGGCAGCTGCATTGACCTTTCCGACGCGGGTAATGTAGTCGAAGTCATTGAATTCGATTAAATCTCCATATTGCGTTCCATTCTCCACACGGACATCTTGGTGCTGATGAGCAAAATTCTCATTTGGCTCAGTGAATCGGCATGCAGTGAAGCCTTGTTGAAGGAATGGAATGTGGTCGCCACCTCGAAGGTACCGGTCCAAACGGTAGATAACTGGAAGATTCATTTGGGTATACTTGTTTTCCCCGACCTCAACGACAAAGCGTGCGAGTTCACGAGCAGGAGAATCGTTTTCGCCACCAATGGTAGCTCGGGTGCGGGCTATGGCCGCACTATCGGTTGTGGGATTACCTTGAGCGAAGATTCGGAGGGTATAAGGGTCTTTTGTGCCATCGTCTGCCGTGGATGAGCCAACAACGTCGTTTGTGAACATCCCCTGCACGTTCACTGAAGCGTTCTTATACGTCTGTGCGAGAAAGTTACTGCCGTATAAGCCTTGCTCTTCTCCCGCTACGGCAACAAACACTACGGTTGCAGCTGGCCTGTGAGTTGCCATGATTCGAGCCAACTCCATAGAGACCGCGACTCCCGAGGCACTGTACGATCGTCAACGTCGTAACGAGTTGCCAAGAAGCAGAACCGCAAAGACTTACTCGTCATCTGCACCAGGGGCATCATCTAGATAATTGTCCACATTTGTCACCCTGCTGTCATAGTGCCCGGACACAACATAGACTCTTCCTGGATCGACGCTTCCTTTGAGCGTGGCCACAATGTCGCTAATCCTCACGGGAAACGGTATACTCTGTGCGACACCTTGAATATAGCTCGGTACCGTCACTTCCATCTGTCCTCTTCCAATTCCAATGTGTCAGCGACATCGTTGTCCCCGTGTCGACGAATGCAGAACCCAGCAAACTTACTTGCTTGCCTTTGCAAATTCCTTCATTTGGGCCGCAATCCAATCTCTTGACGCGCCGATACCCCTCTTCGGATCGGTCTGATTGCTCAGTGTATTCCTTGTGCCAAAGCTCACCAATTTTGTTATTATAGCTTCTATACGTTTCGGATCAATTTGGCTCATGATATCCTGTAACTCTTTATCGGGCTCCTGGGGCATCAGTAAAGTACCGATGCCTGGGCCTGGAGGCCATGATGCAGCAGGACAGGAGAAAATCGAGTTGGCTTGAGCTGGACATGTTTGCGTAGAGTCAGGGGAGTCACTCGCCATCGCGCTGAGAGCAGCGAGGACGAAGGACGACAAGACCGTATTTGATAGGCGCATTGTGTTTTTTGGCGTTAGCTAACCTGCAGAAGAAACGTGAAAGACGATGCTCTGGAGTCTGGTCAGGTTATATGCTGATTTCCCATACTGTCCATCGCCTTCCTAAAGAACCTTGGTACGACGATCGATATGGCCAGTACCCCGCGTAGTTTCTTTTATCTGCAAAGCTGATGTATGCATTGTGACGCATTTTTCAGGATTATCTTTAAGCCTCGAGGAGTCGAGGTCTAGATGGTTTCCCCTTTAGGCAGGTCATCATTGTTTGCCAAGATGTGCTAATACTCGGAAGAATTACAGTACATGCATGATCGACACACTGGATGGCAACGTTATCGGCATTGCTTGTTCAAAACATTATGTCTTGTATCCACGTCAGAACCTCAGCTTAGATCGCTTACGCACAAACGTGAACGAAAACAACAAGTTTTCCATCGCTCTCGAACTCCTGAAACGATGAAGATCTAGCGCACACTGTCATGTCTCGATGATCTTTACGCTTGTGAATATGCTCTTTGCTTGTTCAAAGATGAGCGCAGGTCATTTGGCTTCACTAAAAGATCGGTCGACTTTTGCTAGGTCTGAAGTCAGGCACGAGCTTTAGAGGTGCCTCGAATATTTTGCAGCGACCACGACAATCATTTCTATTCTCTAAACTTTTGCATTGATCAGAGTCGAGCTGCAAGTACCTTATCAGCAGCTTTTTGTCATTTTGAACTCTTCCTCGTGATTGACAAAGACTGTGACGATGCTTAGCGGACTGCGATCTAGGCAGATAAGATATATCGACCCCTTAACCTATCCTGACTGGACTGCATGTCTCGCAAAAGCATGAGTGAAGCATTTTCGCGAACCTACGATGATAACATTGCGAAGGTCTACGGCATGCTTTGTAAACAAATCGTCAAGTCGACCCTTCTCGACAACCCAACAAGAGACTACGAATAGCTGTATGAAAGAAGTTGCCGGGGCCTTTGTTGCTGGGTTTCCAATTTCCCCAAGTAGTATCCTGTAACAAGTTTGCTCGAACAGCTTGAACAATGGACTCGGCAAGGTGAAATATATCCCTGTGCCCCAAAATCCTGATTGGAGGCTTCTTTGCTAGATGCGCCAGAGAACATTGAGGCATTCGTGTTGTTACTGGTTCGATTCTGCAGTACCGAATCTGAATGATTGAAATTTAACATCAAGGACTCAGTCCGAGTCCCGGTCAGAGTATTCAGGCTCTGTCGAACCACCGAGGTCATTCATATGAGGCAATTTCTTGACAAAGGCACGACGCTCCTAGAGACAGCGTCGGATCTTCTCCACAGGTTCATTGAAATCCAAGCTTAGATTTTCTTCCGGTAGCGTTCTGCACGACCCACTCGCTATCCGTGATGTCCTCTTCGAGAAACTCATGATGCTCTTCTAAACATTGTTGTCCAAGTTCCAAAGTCCCATCATCGAGCCCTCTGTATCTTCTCCCCAGCGTATTAATGCCTGATGCACCTTTAAAGAAGGGGAAAGAGCAATCCTAGCTTTAGTGACGTTTGTAGGACGCACGAATAGCTCAAGGAGCTGACCAATATCACAATTCTCTGGATCTTCGTCCCCTAGCAGTACTTCCATCGTTCGGTGAGGGATATCGTTGATAGACCATTTTACTATGTCCTCTTTCATGAAGCGGAGAGAAAGCTGGGACACTTGGTTTGTGGTGCGTAGGTCGGCACATAGTCTTTGCACTCTTCTTCAGATGCGAAGCATGTCGATGGGTCCGTCCGGATGCGGTGGATGGATCTCTACTGTGAGATGTTGTATTTCGCTGAAGGTTAGACGATGGTGTCTTGCCTTAAAATGATAAGATGGCTAGAGGATTGAAACCTGCGTATTGGAAGGTGATGTAGTATGACAGAGTGTGTTGTGTGAGAAGAGATCCGTCATCTCTGAATAGGCTTGGTGGTTGAGTCTCATCTCATAGATCTGCCAGCGCAATTCTATCAGGAATTTCGAAAGGGTTTAAAGTCGGCAATTGCTTTTCTTGTCTGCATACTGGCTTAGTGTAGAACTCTGCCTTTCCCCGAGCCACTGTTCAATGCAGTGCAAGTTCCAGGAGTCAGGCGTTTGCTAAATCCTGGGTGCTCTGGTTGAAAATCCGAATCTGCTCAGCCGGGCGGTTTGGGAAGTTATCGGCGGTGAGGGGAGATCCGCGAACTCGAGATTCTCGTCTGTACACCGTGGCGACATATATACCGCCGATGACGCTTGTCAAACTCCTTTGGGCGATTTGTAGCGTGTGGTCAATACACCTCGCTACACTGGTGAGTCATACCGTTTGTTTGAAATATGCTGTACCGTAGTTGAGAAACGAAACCCACCGTGCGCGCCGTAGAATGTTGAGAAGAGTTATCTAAACCGGTAATTAGACTCATCATTCACTTAGGAATCACAAGATCTATCATGGTCTTTCGGATGTCTTCGGCAGTCTCGGGGTCGACTGGCTTTGCGTCTTCCGATACCTGCTTTTCTCTCGTTTCAGAAGCTGTTTGGCCCTTTCGGACATTATTCCCCGCATCCGTGGTAGTCTGGCCGCTTGCTTGGAAGTGAGAGAGGAAACGGTCCATCGAGTCAACCTCAATCATACCAAGGTCTCTGGCTGGGCAGCTGTGCAGGACCTCAAAGATCCTTCCAAAGTGGATTCAAGAGGTCGCTGGCAGCGCAGTGGACGGATGCTCAACCGTCATTTTGATTGGAGGTAGCATCATGTGTTTTTCACCAATCAAGTTTGGCGCAGGTTCCTTGGTGCAGTATAAGGCGGCATGCATGGCCTGACCAGGCTGGTCAACACAAATTCGATTCGCATATGTGTGTATGCCCAAGCACAGACATTCTCATAGCATTCATGGACCACCACAAAGCGACGAGTGAGAATTGGTCCAATGTAATTGCTCAAAGAGGATGAGGGCGGTAGCGGAAAAGTCTGTCTTTAATGGCAATACTTGTTTCTGTGTTCTGGTGGACTGTGATCATTGAGTTCATAAGTACCGAAATCACCCGTCCAGGTCTGAAGAATTGCATTGGTACTGGTTGTAGTTGGAAGTCTTTTAAAAGTATTAGATAAGTGCGGTTCGGCGTAACATCCTGCAAGGTGCAATTTTTGACCCACTAGGATTCTCGGCAGTTTTTACATGACCCATAAGGTGATCTGGCGAAATAGTTTCGAGTATCGTGAGGCGTTCAGAGCCAAATATTGGCTCACGCGGCCAACGAACCATAGGACCAGCGTGAAAGCTAAGACGTCTAATCTCCTCTATCTCATGGACTTCCGAAAGAAAAGTCCTAAACTGATTAGCGATTTGCACACTATTGCGTCTATCTCAACGACTTATTACTTGATGAGTTTGACTGGGTTTTGAGCCATTTGTATCAAACAATTGATGGACAGAAGCATTGTGTCCAAAGTCTTTCTGAGATTTTCAATCTCCTCTGACATTTTTGACAAATTCTATTTAACCTTCCTAAAAGTTTCTGTAATGGTATTGCCTGATCCTCCGTCTCTAAGGCTATCAGCGTATTTCTCGTGTTCTGTTAAGAACGACACCATGCACTCATTGGCGCTATTGACTGTAACCAATAGCGCGTTGAGAGTGGGTTGCGCGAAGGTGCTTGAAACGCGTATTTGTTCTACTTGCAGAAGGATTTTGTGAACGATATTAAGTGATGTGATTAGTTCCCTATTGTTTGGAAGACCCTTCGCGGTCTGATAAGGCTTTGTAGGTGTTGTATGCCAAAGCAGCGCCTGCAAGGAAGTCACTGACAGAGAAACCGAAGGACATTATACAAACGAGCGTGAATATAACAAGAACTTGAGCGATGAGACGTAAAGGCACACTCAAGATTCCTTCACACGGCGAGATGCCGACAAATCTTTTCACAGAATTTCAAGAAACTTCGAGTTTACCTACTTACCTGATGGGGACTGGCGTCTTTGGCAGGTTTCCTGTGAACTTTTTCAATTCAAGACTTCCAAGAAAAGGTCCCCAATCAAAGTTCCACCATCACGATTGTCACTGACGATACTTTGCTCTCCTCATTGCGGATTATGATGCTAATAAACAAGAATTTAGCGGCTGAAGAAGACTAGCCATAGGGACGCGCAACCTTCCCATAGTTTCTCCAGAAGAACCTTGGAGATGATTCACGAACTCAACGCGATTCAGCTTACTAATTACTTCTATACCTCTTGCTCGGAGTAAATACTCATAGCGTTACAGAGAGAAGCAGCCAGGGTCTTTGTAGGTCAACTTTTGGTTTATCGAATCATTGCAAAGCGTTCACAGGCCTTGCGAATATATTGGCAAACGTTCTTCTCAATAGGGTCAACACCAGATCGTTGAGGACTAGGACCTGCTTCAGTGTGGAATTCAAATCACAATTGAGGCTCACCGACCTGATTTGCAAGGCGAGTTTCTGATATATACTAGATCCTACAATCCTCCAACTAACGATTAACCTGAACAGATCTAATTAAACTTCAGTAAGGCACCTTGCCCGCCATGATAGGCAGCGGGAATTCATGCTACGTCTCGATCGTGTCGTAGGTTCCAGGAGCGCGTTGCACAAGCTTTAACCGTCACGTTATCTCTGGCTGTATCTAATACAACTTTTCCTCTGCTTTGTCTATTGGATCGTTCCTTGGTACTCGGCCTGGCAAATACTCCCCTCGCCCCCCTATTTCTCGTGCTTAACCGCCGGTATCTTATATCTGTATATCGCAACTAACCTCCCCAGCCCAATCCAGGCTACAAAACAATCCTCGTCCATATCTATGCCGCCGCCCATAACGCCCGAAATATGATGCTGGTCGCACATGATCCAACTTATCCCATTGAGACTATTCCAGACCTGACACCTCAAAATGAGGGTACGGGCATAGTCGAAGCAATGATTAGATAGCATACATAATAAGTACTATATTTCTGTGCAACATCCTCATTCAGTTAACTTGAGATGACAGAGCGCCCTAGACATAATCGACTCTGTACGTTCTACGCGCCATCAACTTCATTGTCCTAACCATCGTTGCTGATTGCCTCGTCTCATTCTTCCTTTAAGCCTGGTGGGCAGTGTCTTAAGCTAGGAACGTTAGAGCAGTTGCAAAATTGGGAACGCGATGGATGGGATTACGCTTGCACTAACATCGCCCAACGTACAGGTAGGAACCTACTTCATTCATTATCATCCTTTTTCTGTTCCTTCACGAGTCTGGCACGTTCAATAATCGAGCTTGGGTTGAAGGTGATACGATTCACAGGCTTCCCCTGCCGTTTCTTTAGTTCTATGACTGTTTTGACTCTATCCTCTAGGGTAGTACTATCTCCCGGGTCAAAGTGCTGGAGTGTAAGTATCTCCAAGATGAAGAGCTGTTCAGCCTCTTCGAGCAAGTGCGTCTCTTGGCATGACATAGCAAGGTTGTGGATAGTGTCACTATGAACGCTCCTCACTTCTACGTTCCGTATTATGCTCGCCTCCAGAAACGCCGCCAAATGGCCTCTAGCCATCACCCATTGCTGAAGCTTCATGCAAGTGGTAGCCGCAAGGGCTATGACTTGCAGATGCTCAGTGTGATCGTTGTTTCCTAGGGCTGTCCTGCATGCTAGTTCACGCGCAAGGTAGTAGATGGTTGCCTCCCAATTCTCGAGGCGTGCCAGCGACATGGCCGCTTTATTAACAGCTTTGAGCTTTTCTCGGTCTGGCTTGGATGAGATGGTCTGCCGAATCTCAAATTCAGAGATAGAGAGCCTTGCAGCCTCGTCCCATTTCTCTCGGCGAACCAAGGTATCTGACAAGTTAGACATGGCGGTGAGTGTATATTCGTGCTTATTGCCAAGTTCTTCCTGTCTACAACTGAAGACCTCTTTCTCCAATGGTTCGGCCTTGTGCCATAGCCCTTGTGTTTGATAAGTAACACCAAGGTTCCCCATCAAGTTGATGGTTTCAGCGTTTTTAACGCCTAAGCTTGTTCTTATCTCAGCGAGCAGTTCTTCTTGTAGGGCAGCTGCTTCTTTGGCCTGGCCGAGCTTGGTGAGTGCAGCTGTGTAAGAACTGATAGCACGTATCACTGAAGGGGCGTTTCTACCAAAACGCAACACTCGTGCCTCTATGACACGCTTATAACGATCTTGGGAAATTTCATATTTACCCAGTTTGTAATACTGCAAACCAAGTCGGTCGAGGGTCTCGATCGTGTCTGGATCATCTGATCCGAGAGAGCCTTCGCGCACTCGAGCCACTTCTTCATTCAGCTCTATAGCTTTTTCGAGCTCCCCCAATCTAGCGTACCCCGTGGCCAAAGCGCTTTTTGCCATGATACTGTTGTCATGACTTGGACCAAGAACTAAAGTGCTCTCTATAGCGGCAGTATGACTCCGGTCGACAGCTTCTTCATTTCTTCCGCGCTCCAAGCTAATCGAGCTTAGATGGAATAAGGTAACCACTCGAGGAACCTCGTGCTTTTTTTTTTTTAAGCCCGCTCGAATACCCTTCTAGAACCTCCTGCATCAAAACCTCGGAGTCTTCAAATTTACCAAGGTCCTTGTATATAAGCGATAGCTTGCTCTTGAGAACAAGACGGTTCTCGCCGTGTGTCTTGAGATCATGCTCTGTTGATTCGATTATACTCACAACGAGCGCCGCAGATTCTCTTAATTGCCCGTTTCTATGTAAGATACCTGCGAGAACATACCTGAGCCTTGTTGTAGAGAAATGATCGGGCCCGAGAATCTTATCTCTTGAGGATACCATAACTTCATATTCAGCGGCAGCTTGGGGTAATATTCCTTCCTTCTCATAGTCTTCTGCTAGCTGATTTTGGTAACCTAGCTCTATTAATTGAGCCATAGAGAAAGTCGATGGCTCAGTTCGTCGGATTGATTCTAGTGCTTCCTCCAGGTCGTTGCTGTTCATTTTACTCTGCTGGAGCCAGTGCTTACGCATTTCAATATCTTTTTTAACCCCAAAGCCGAATGAGTAGCATTGCGCCAATTGGAACGCTGCGTTGCTCGAGCAAGCTGTGCAACCCTTGTCTTTGGCGGCGGCAGTCAATTGCTGTGCAACATACGACTGTACTCTGAAATTGCAGGCCTCGATATCGAAGTGAAATTTTGCAAGCTTCAATAATTAGATCTGCTTTAATATCACCTGGAGATACCTACCTCTAGATTGCCATGCCAAGATGGCATGGTAATAGCAACGGATGTTCTCTTACGGTCAATTTCCCTACCACTCTTTAGTAGTATAAGCCACCATAATCAACAGCTACGTACTCAAGATTATCATCGCTACAGAGTAGGTCAACGAAGGTCTGCATGTCGTAAGCCCGCTTCTCCGCGTTCTTGGCGAGAGATAAACTAAAAACGCGCTGAAGGCGCAAACAAACGTTCTCGTTCAAACCGATTTTCTGTGATATTAGCCGCAACGCACTTTCCTTAAGCGTGTCTTTGCGCTTGAGCACATATAGTCTCTCAAGAGCTGTCTCATCGCTGCCGGAAAATGCTAAGCTTATGTTAACTTCAATAGAGTCTGGATCGACAAGATTATCCTCTGGGAATAAGATCCACAAACAAAGAAGACCAAAGGAATAGACATCCATCTTCTTTATATCTTTTAGATGGAACCATCTATCGTGCCATTCTGGAGCCTCCCAAGGCCGGCTCCGAGCAACTCGTACCAACTCGTCATCTGTACATTCAAAGCATGAAAAGCCAAAGTCAGTCATCTTGACTCCAAAGACTGACGGCTCAGATCCCTTAGAAATTAGGACATTCTCAGGTTTGATGTCGCCGTGTGCTATGCCTGCGTGGAATCAGTGCGAAAAGGGGTTTTAGGAATTGTATTTTGGATTAACGTACCACATCGGTGCATAATCATCAGGGCCTTTGCAACCTCCCCACAAATAGCCAACAAATCATCGCTATCAACGCTGACCACTCCGGGAAGAGATAGAAACCGACTCAGATCCCCACCTTCAGCCTTCCGAAATACGAGTACGGGCCAGACCTCCTCAGATTCTGGTATAACCTCCCAGCAAACACCCTCCAGATTAGCAATATTCGGATGGTCGTAGATATCGGCATGGCTCAATACTACCATCTCAGAGATCAAAGCTTCATACTGTACTTTTCGGAGCTCCGCATCCGACATTTCTGGGTTCCTGTTGACTCGAGTGAACCGCTTAAAAGCGAAAGAAGTCTGAGAATTCAATGGCGATTGGCTGATCTGCCCAGTGGAGCCCTCTCCTAGGTCCTCAAGGGCAGGTTGCCATGTGAGAGGGAATATATTGACTTTTAGTGCTACCGCAATCGAGAGGAAGCGGAGGAAGCTGTTGTGCATTCTTTCCTCAGGTCTTCTGATTGCTCTGCTAAGGCTGCTGTGAGGGTGATACCCTCCAAAGGTAAACAAGTCCATTATAGCCGTAGTAAAAAGATTGTACTCGGTCTTTTTTCGTGATTCGAACTGGAATAAGTAATTCAACATACCATATCACGAGCTGGTTGAAATATTCGATTGCCTTTCATGCTCAGAAGCTGGAATCCAAGGTACTCCAAAATTTTAGCCTTGCGTCCGACATGCTGCAGGGCCACGTGGCCCACAGTCAGCCACATAGTCTCTGCTTACAGTACTACACTTCTATGCGCGGCTACATCGTATTACTTGGTCGACCTTTACTGAAATCATTGATCGCTTTTAAAAGAAAAAGCGTGCCTCCAATGCAGATCCAGACTCTAGACGCACGATATATCAACTCAGCCGCTCTCTTAGCGCTGTTGAAACAGCTGTTCGGGATTGGATCCTTTACTATCGATGTACGTATAAGTCCAAACCTGCAACAGCCTAGCTTTTGGCTTATACCTGTGGGTTAGCATGTCGATGATAGCTATACACTGAGGATTCCAAGGAAGCTTACAACGGTACTTTCCCCTATCGTAGGCCCGTCCTCGTCCTAAATTCGGATAGGAGGAACAACTTTCTATTCAGAAATAGACCCTGTTATGCACTTCGCGGAGCGGATACGGTCCTTTCCACAGAAACGTCACTACGGCTAAAGAGATGTCTAGTAGGATATAATGAGGCTAGGACTGGCAGGTTAGCTCTGGGATAACAGCCTCTTAACGTGGGCAGTCAAGTAGATAGAGTATCAGCGGATCGGTCAACTCTTAAGTACGACAGTGCGTTCGTGCCCCGTCCTCATGCAATGCAACCTAGAACACGCATGATTGTAGCTTCTGTACAACTTCCTGGAAATCCAGATCCGTACATCCCTTGACTTCGCCAAAGCCATCATCCGACCGGAGACATGCTTCAGTAACTTCAGAATAAGCCTTTCCCATTATCCTCCTTAACTCCTGCTTACAGAACCTGAGATACTCTTCTTTTAGCTCAAGAGGAGAATACGTAGGGTAACGATCATAAAAATTACTTAAAGAGTTCCACGTGCCAACCTCCAAAAGAATAAGACCTAGTGAGTAACAGTCGAAAACCTTTTGGTATGTACTCGACCCATCGCGATACCTCGGGTGTTGATATTCTTTTTGCGAGGTCGGATAGTCTGGACCTTCCGTATACTCAAGAGGCCCATCTCGACGACTGTGATTGAACCCTGCCACATAAGGTTTACCATAATCCAAATCTTTCCAACCGCCTTTCCATGTGCAGAAAAATAAAACATTGTATGAATCTAGGTTCTTGTGGATCCAACCGGAGACATGGAAAATATGAATCGAAGCTACTAGAGCTTTCGCTAAGGCAAGCTTTTGGCTCGGATCTGGGAAGACTTCTTGGATTTTCTTACGCCGTAGCAGTCTCTGAAGCCTGACAGGGGCTGTGGCCTCACTGGGGAAGCCGTAGACAATACCAAATTCGTAACGCTTAGTATCATGGAATGCACCAAGACAGTCAAGGACTCGGAAATTCGAGGGTTTGGGTTTGAATTTCAGCATTTCCACGAGCTCTTGAATGCGAATAAATACTGACTCCCCGATTTTTTCAAATTCTTTGCTTTTGATTCTTTTGGTCCACTGCGTGCCATAACCTTTCCATTCAATGAGTACTTTTCTTTCTTCGTCTGGCTGGTAACCGTAACTGTACCAGAATGTCTGTGGACACACTTGAAAGTCGTCTTCATGGGAATCCCTTCTTATCAAGGCTGGACTTATCGGTGGATTGACGACTACTATACGGTTTTGACTGGACAATAGGATAGACATGTATTTCATTGCCGCAACCGCGCCCACATCTTTATATTGAGGAGCACTTTCCGCCATGGTTGCCGACTCGATGCTTGCAAGAGGCTGCAATTCCGATACCATCGTGCTCAAAATAGCGAAGACATCATCTATCGATGTTTTTATCTGGTCAGGTAGGTGGTCGCAAAGGCTTTTGTTCGTATGATGCATTGTACAAATGATGAAATCGTGGTCATCTTGAATAGAATCAAAGCGTTGGAAGATCTTCAGATCGCTGATAGTGGACTGCAATACATGCATCATGGCAGGAAAAAGGGCCAGAGTAATGTGTTTAAATGCATACGTATGGCCAGCAACGGGCATTAGGCCAATGACTCCTGCCCATGCCGAGAGTCGATTTCTCTCTAGAACAAGCCTCGCGCGGAATGTCTTAGAGTCGTTCAAGCTGGTAATATCCCGAATACGGTCCTCAAGGATTTGCCGTAAAGAATACATGAACGCACTAAGACTCAGCTGTGCCATTTTAACGTCGACTTCCTGGGCTTTCGGCCGATCTTGCGGGTTCGTTACAAACATCTCTCGTACGAGCTCGACAAGATCTTTCGTAAGCTCAAATGAGGCTTTCTCTACAAGGACCATGAGGTAGCTGTCAACCTGTGAACTGAGAGCCGTGTTGTCGTGGAAGCAGCGTGTCTTGCCATATATGTTGTCTATGAGCCTATTCTCTCGGAACTCGAGAACGCCAACAGCCCCGGTTTCCAAATAAATTGCAACCTCTGAAAAAACAACTTAGAGACCAAATGTCCAGAGCTCGTCCAACCTTTCCGGGCGCAAAGTTGTCAGGATTTCGGCACTCAGGCGCGCCGTACTCATACGTTGTGTCCTTCCAATCTGTTGTAGTATTCTCTCCCACGTTCTTGAGCTTTGAAAGGCCAAAGTCTGCAAGAATGAATTTGTTCGCCTTTACAAGCACGTTCCTTGGCTTGATGTCATGGTGATATCCATACATAGATACCTTTGCCTCTCCTAAGTTTTGAAACCTTGGTCGGAAGTTGTGGAGATATTCCAATCCACTGGAGAGACCATGAAGACCCTTGATGACAACGGCATTTTCCTCAAATCCGGCCATTCGGCTCTCAAGTTGCAGGAATTCGTGGAGATCTAAATCGGCTGGAGCAAACAATAAATTGGGTACACCAGCTTGAGTATAAGACACCAGGAGCTCAACAATGTTCTCATGTCTCAGGCTACCAAGTAGAAAAAGCAGCTCAGACTCATATTCAGGCTTAACTCCGTTACCGAAGGCGAGAATCTCTTTGCGTACCAGGTAGACGCCCTGCATATGAAGTCAGCATGGCACCAGTAAATAATCTCGACCGCATGAATCGCACACTAGAGGGAGAATCAGGGATAATGTTTTGGTGATCAGGATGGATGAGGACTCTATATATAGAGGAAAAGCCACCACCTCCAATCCGTTCTTGCTCCATGTACGGTAAGATTTCCTCGTCTCGCACTTTGCGATGATACTGGCCTTTCCGGAATCGATATGCTCGATAATCCCATTGACACTTTGCGAAATTCCCAGCGGCTTGCGGAATGATGTCCTCCAGCTGACTTTTATGTAGAGGCAAGGCATGGTCAAGACAGTCATACTCAATGAACCGTCCAAGCTCACGCTCCAAGCTCAAGTCCAGTAATAGTGCAAAGACTATTCGGCCTTCGGAAGCGACGATTTGGGCTGTATTTTCAACTTTGTGGCTGGGAATGTGAAACGAAGAATCTGCCAGAACAGAGAGCACGGCTTCAGCCGTAAGAATCTGTTGCAAGCATCCATCCGGAACAAATTCGCGAAGAGGCTGACCGGCAGCGGATACCCTAGCCCTTTGCAATCGCACTTTCATCTCCGCCAGAGGCGACATGTCTACTTTACCTAGACCCGTCTTAACTTAAAAAACCGAGGCTGCTGGTCGTACCAGTTCGTCAGGCATACTGATGTCCTGTGGCCTGTCCAGTTTGCAGCCTGCGTCCATCAGCCAGACGCCACACGGTGGTGGTTCAGGTGGCTGGCGGCAGGCTGACTGACAAGCTAAGGTAGGGCACTACTCCGTACTGTGTACGTTAAGGTAAAGCAGTGCTGACGTTAGATCGTCCGCCAAGCCCGCCCAATGACTCCAGCCAGGGCGTTCATCCGTTGCCGATTGCCTCGCTACCTACCTGCTCTTCTCTCTGAGGTAGTACTGTAGAGATTAGTTTAGCAGTGCTGATCAATTGACTCCCTGTAAGTGCAAATCCTACTACTTTAGTAAACAGCTAAAAATATTATTAGAGCCATGTATGATGTAGCAGCGTCTTTTCTAGCGGCTGCATATGCATATTTGCGTAACACACTCGGATTTTAAAAAACGCATGCATGATACGCATGTTCACTAACCTCATGGGGCAAGATGGTAAAATATACTAGGGTCTAGGCTTCGCTATTCTACAAGCCTACTTGTACAAGACTTAGTGAAACACATTGACGCTAGGTTTTCAAGCCCTAATAATATGCGCATTTTCAGCGATTAATCACTTCGCTATTGTTTCTTATTGGCGCGATATGTTGATCGAGCACAAGCAATTTCCCTAACACGTACTAAAAGCTGCTAATACTAGGAATTTCAATATCAGCTTGCTGTTTTCACGAGCTTTAGCGAATATGCGCAGTCGTATGTGGGGGGTGCCAAATGGCTCCACCACAGTAAGGTAGCCTCAGCTGTGTCGGGCGCAGGTTTAGGAGTTGCCAGCGCATCAGGGGCTGTTCGAAGGTACATTTTTTGGTTGGAACATGAGGTCATATGGGGCATTTGGTAGGTAGGTTGAAGCTGGATAGGAGTCAATCTATGAGGAAAAAGGTGGAAACTCTAGTAGCGGGCCCCAGCCATTATTTAGGCGGAGATTGCCACAGCCCCTATCCACTATTTTCTTGACGATATGTGAAGCTCAAGTAACACCGCTGAGAGCGGTAGATTGCTCAGCACAATGGAGGTAAATTCTGGTAGCAGGTATCCTGCCTGCCTATCGCAAGATGTGTATGGGCATGTCGACCTAGAAGCTCAACACCAGATGCTATCTTCGGAAGGATCCCGACTCTTCTCTGGCAAGGGAACCATCGAAGAATGGAGAAGGGAGGATAATAGCCAAGGTGACGGGACTTTAATCTTCTCCAATGCGGTGCTGACTACTGAAAGTGACGACACAACAAGATATAGATTTGGTACTTTCATTTGCTGGCAATGTAACCCATACGTTTGGTCCTTACGTACTAATTTCCTATATAGCCAGACAGCGAAAAACACCATGACGCCATGTTGTAGGTGGACTCATATCAAAGAGGTCGTTCAATAGGAAGCAGCTCATATATCGCTCAATTTCATCTCTCAGCCATCCTCCTGGAGCCGCCTGGAAGCATCTGCGGATGCCACCAAAGAGCTACTGGCTACTCATTCTGTGTCCCCAAGCTTTCTCGACGCGTTACACGCCTTTGGAGCGAAAACAACGGGGGATGATGATCCCTTCTTTAGCCTTTGTTACCGCCAGACCACTCGCTCGTCAGAGAAGGAAGATGATTCTTATACTGGTAGGGAAGATTGCCTGCCGCACAACTCGTCACCCTAACGCACAACAGAAATTTGTTATCTGTTGCGTTCTTTTGAGAAGCACGGAAGAGTAAACCTGAAGGACCCTTGGTCACTTAGACAGATGGCAATTTACCAGAAATACGATCACAAACTCCAGAAATCAGTATGGATCTTTATTCAACCATTTCCACGGTGCAGGGCTGCATTGTGGAGAGAATTTCATTGTACTGCAAATCAATCGAAGACTTTGCATTTGCATACCATACTAATTGGCCTCGGTCTTTCGAACTGGCGGTGGTATCTAAATGATATTCGGCGACTGATTTTTCAGTTTGTGAGTCTCCAATTAATGCAATCTGACACCAAAAACCGAGACTTAATTTTGAGGACTAGAACCAAAAGGCCACACATTCTTCTCTCTCACCGAAAGTCATCGATTATGAGACTGGTTTTGAAGACTGTCAACTTCTGCATTGTATCAGTTGTAAACTCTCTACAGCGCAAGAGATCCTCAAGTCAACTTTGCAAGTAGCTTATATGGTCCAGCACGACTGCAACGAGAATGAAATCCAAAATGGTAGAGCGGCTACAGATACGATGGATCTTCTCGTTGGATTCATCGAGGAAATCAACGGTTTCACCCGTACAGCCACAGTGCTTGAAAAGCAAGCGGAGAGCACCTCAAGACTTGTAGGTTTTTGCTTGTCAGGAGGCAACCAGGTAACTAAAATACGCATACACAGTTATCAAAGCTCCTGGCTTACAGGAAAGCGGACCTTGCCAACGCCCATACTGTAACTTTGAAGCAGTTAACCACAGAAGGAAATGCGCAAAGCCAGTGTCTAAAAGAAATGAGTGAAAAATCTAGGCAGGACTCCCGTTCTGTGAAAATAGTCACTTTCATTGCAACGTTCTACTTACCCGCAAGTTTTCTAGCTGTAAGTTGTCAATCTCCTCCAAACGTGACAATGTTAGTAGTTGCTAACCCTACAGACCGTTTTCTCGACCGGCCTCATCCAGTTACCTAAATTAGCCGAACCAGAGTTTTTGTCCGTTTTACCGGCGATGTGGATATACATAGCTGTGAGTATGAGTTTAACGACGGTTACAGTAATCATTGCATATCTGTGGCTTCGACTTTCAAAGTAACAGCTGGACAGAATTTCTAAAGGATCGAAGGATGGTCACTGTGACTGGGCAGCAGCATTTGGCCGAAGGTTTCTTGTAGATAATACTAGCCAATTATAGTGGAATTCCAAAGAGCCAACATAGGCCCCCTTGCGCGCTTAGGCTGCCCCTATTATTGCTCAGGCTATGCTCCTTTTCTACACCCTCATATTCCTGATTAGGATAGCCGTGCTCCCTCCGGAGGACCAAATTGTCATCTGGTAGCCCAAAATTCCGAGTATATCTGATGTATATATGTCCTTCCCTTCACCAAACCCTTATGAAATCATCTCTTCCCGACCGCGACCCCACTCTCTCTTGGTATACGAGGACAAGAGGGCAGATAGGCATGTAGATATATATTGAACTATCTAGTAGGTTGAACATACGGGATGAAGAAGGAAGGAAAGAAGTGGGCGAAGGGTAAATACCCATTCACTAGCGCCGGATCAATGCGGAGATTACTAACCACAGGGGTAACAGTACCGTTCCCTGTTTCCAACATTTCCAACACTCTCCTCTAGAGACACTGAAATGCGCTGCACCATTCTTTCCCCCATCAGCAGCACTCAACAACGAGGTCATGATTACCTGCATCTAAGCTCGCGAAGACTAATACTTTCACTATTTGTTTCTACTAACTAAACAAAGGAAGAGATATAGGGAGAAACAGAGTAGGTAAGGCACAAAGCAGGATGAATGGGCTTTGAGGGCTGAGAGTAGTAACTTGCACATGAGTGACTACTCAATACAGGACGGGACTGGCAGGATGGCAAGCCGGCTGATAGTCCCTCTCTCCCTCTCCCTCCTCCTTGGGCGTTGACGGTCATTATTTCTTCTTTCTTTCTGCTTTTCTTCAGATAAGTCAAATCAGGGGAAAGTGGACGACTTTTTGGTCTTGGACTACGCAGATGAAGTCATCTTAGCTACTGGTTTTTTCCTCCAGAGCCCAAGCTTAACTAACGACGAGAGCATATCGAGCGTTTGTTCAGGAGCAAAGCAAACGATGGGCATGAATGACGTCGACTACAACCTGCTCTTTTCTACGTCGTCTTTCGGACATGGATGAGCTTAGGGCGGGGTACGGATACCCATAGGGACGCGCAACCTTCCCGTCGTTTATTTAGGAAAAGTTTGAAGAGGATCCTGTAGCCTACCATCGCCCCATACGAGGCTTCTCGCTCCTAAACCTTACAAAACTCTCTCGTGCTGGTCATGCTTCGTCAAACGTCTATTCAATTCAGCTTACTGATTGCTTCTGTTTTTCTTGCTCGTCGGCCTCATACCCTACGCTCGAGTCTACCACCATGAGTATAAACTCTGCTCTTCTGATCTCCCAATTATCTTCTTTGGTTCCTAAGGCAGTGAATAGGGTATGGAAATAGAGATCCAAGGTAGAACGCGCGTCCTGATGTTGAAAAAGTGTTTAATTCGAACTCTTCCGTTTCTGAGCGATACCTGTTTCACCTTCTGCATTCATTGTCTGCTAGGCCCGACAGAGCTATCCCACTGCACATATGTCGCAAAGCTATCCTACTTGAGATATGTCCATTCATAGCCACTTGACTGATCCTCAGCTGCACCCATGTTTCGGCGCCATGTTCTTCTTATCTCTTACTTTGTAGATATGATGCCATCTTCTAAATGACAAGGCGTTTCAGCTCCAGTGATAAGTTGCGTATAAGAAGCTCACCGAGCGTCCTCTCTTCTTTTCTTGATATGACTTATAGTATAATTTTATTTTGGAGTTTTGGCTAGTTATAGTCAGTGTTTCCATGCTTCCCTTTCGAATTTCACAAATAAATCGAAATATCAGGCGAGACTCTTCAAGCATTCGAAAACAATGTCTGGATATGGTAGACTACCTGTTTAATTATACCTATTAAAACCAATCGCTAAGGCCTACCTGATAGCGGAAGGAAGCTTGTGGTTCTATGCACCCAACAAAGGGGCTCCCATTGCTTTTGCGGTTTTATTCCTCATATCGGGATCTACCCACTGTTGGCAATGCTTGTGAGTATCTTACAGGGCCCCGAACAAATCAACTAGTGCTCACCTCCACTCACAGCCACTTCAAAAGCTGGAAAACAAGCGGTCTCTTACCGTGGGCAGCGGTCCTCTTCGTAGCCGGCTTTGTCTTGCGAGAAGTCGGTGCATATAACTATGATAAAGTCGGCATTTACTTTGCAAGCATATTCTTACTACTCTTCGCACCGTGAGTAATCCGAAGCACAAAGAATCCTCTAGCCTACTAAATGATATCCTCCCAGTCCAGTCTATGAAGGCGCAAACTAATTCATCCTTGGCCGTATCCTCTATTACGTCCCTTATCACTCCCCCATCCACCCTGGCCGCATCGTTACCACCTTCATTAGTCTTGACGCTGTCATTGGAGCCTTGACAGCCATCGGTGTCGCCAAGTTTTTTGACAGCACCATCAGCACCTCTCAGCAACACCTTGGCAAATTCCTTCTTGAAGCCGCTCTGCTGCTGCAAATCGCCTGCATGACTCTCTTTGTCGGTGTAGCCGCAAAATTCCACCTCAACTGCCACCGCGCTGGCGTCTATAATCACCAACTCCGCGATGTGCTCGTGGTTTTGTATTGCAGCTGCACACTCATAGCTATCAGGACAATCTACCGCACCGTTGATTATTTTGCTGCCGCGTCAGGAATCAATAACCAACAATCGCCAAGTGCTTGGAGTCCGGCACTCCGCCATGAATGGGTTTTCTGGGTTTTGGAAGCGAGCTTGATGCTCGCTAATAGCATCTTGCTCAACGTCTTTCACCCTTTGCGCCACTTACCTAGGTCTAATGTGATCTATCTCGCGCGCGATAGCGTGACGGAGGTCGAGGGACCCGGTTATCTGGACCACAAACGACCCTTCATCATCACCCTTTTGGATCCGTTCAATATTGTGGGCCTAGTCAGAGGAAGATTTGAGCAGACGAGGTTTTGGGAGACGCATGATGGCATTGGATCTAGTTCCCAGGGCGCTCGCTGATCAATTTCTAGCGATTGGATAAGAGTGAGTATTCGAACTAGGAAGGGTTAGATGAGAGAGATGTTTAGTGTATTGGGTGGCGGTGTCTTGAGTGTGAGGGACCACGTTGGCGGTAGTGAATCTATTTAGTAGGTACGACGAGGTCTACGCTGTCAGATTGACAGTAAGTACACATTGCGTGCCTCGAGTCCCCAAACATGCGACAGCACTTTATACGCGATGCGATCAGGGGCCATGGGACTGGAGAAGCTTCAAAGCAGGTGGTCCGACTGTTGTGATTACTCAGGTGTGGACTCCTACTTCGTTATTCCACTTGATGCCAGCCATCCTGGCCTAAATTTCTCCCAAATTCTCAATCTGCCCGGCGAGTATTCGCTCATTACTTAGGTATTTCCTTGATTCTTCTATTATGCATGCCTATTCACCTCGCGTACGCTGGCATGTTTCAGCTCATGCTCACAGTCCAAGCGCATGGAACTTGAGCCGCCATCATTACTGAGAACATCATAGCTGTTTTGTGATAAATTTGAGGTCTTCCCTCGGCGCATCTATTGTTCGAATTCAGAGCATTGCCATAAGTCATAGAACTTTGTTGCAGAATATCTTACTCGACCATGCATCTTATCCTCCCAGATTTCATTCTACTCTTACTCCTACCCAATCCAACTCTGCAAGCAAAAGTCACGATTGCCACTGGCCACCTTGTCAGGGACCCGCAACGCTGGGCCGCACAAACCTGCAGTAACATTGTCGCGACTAAATGCTGTGAGCCCCTTGACTTGAACATTCTTGGCTTCGGTCACGGATGGTTCCGCGCCACGATTGTCCAGTTCAACCAACTCCCTCCTGTCTCGCTATACCTGAGCGTGTGGCGGGCACAGGGCACGGGATACACTTGCGGCGGGCCCACCTTGGGCGATGTAGTCAGTGATGGCGAGCCAAGCCTCGAGTACAGCGACGCCTCGGGGGTTGGAGGCGCATGGTACACTATATCCAACGCAAACAAAACGGTCGTTGCTACGTCTCTAGAAGTTGTCTATCCGGACCGAATCATGTATGGCGGGGCGATTTATACCGAGCTGAAGGGAGAAAAAGGCATTTTCCGCAGTCCTGTCGGCCAATACATCTTTGGGGTCCCTTTCAGTACGTCAATTTTTGTATTCTACGCTGTTGAAGCTCGACGTGCTTTCTAATTTGTTCGGCGCAGGTGTTGGCCCGCGGCAGCCCAGAAAACCAACTATCTCCAACGACCTCTCGGGTGGTGGCTGGCTGCGGCTTAAGAAATCAAATTTCATCGAAAACCTCTTTGGTGGTGGTGCTGGCCGCGTGGGATACAACGCGGCACCGGTCTCAGCAGATACCTCGAAGTGATGGACAGTAGGGTTGGATGACTGCCGCGGACCAAACGGTTGCTCTGTCTACTCGTATGCACGGGGTTTCCGCGCACACTGGGTTTCCGCGCACTCTAACTAGAAAGGTTAGTTACAGATAGTATCCCGGGGCACGCTAAACCCCGGGATACTATCTGGTGCCCCGGGATACTATCTGTAACTAACCTTTCTAGTTAGAGTGCGCGGAAACCCAGTGTGCGCGGAAACCCCGTGCATACGAGTATCATAAAAGCACTTAAGCCCTTGAACCAGGTGGGAAATACTCTGGAGAGGGTTGCGGCAGCCCTCCGTTTTAGCGAAATCGAAACCTTCGTTGCTCTGTAGCCGCGAGGTTCTGGATTCACAACTAACGAATACGGAGCTGTGGGCTTACTGTCATAAATCTGCGCTCCAAGCTGTTCACCATGCTAGTCTCCCTCGATCCAACTAACCGGACGCCTATTATCAATCGCCGAGCCAAACAATTCCCTTCCATTTTAACACTTCCCAGGTTTACATTTCCTGCAGTGGAAAACGCGATACGGATCATGAGACCCATTTTTATGTATAAAGTCCAACTATTAGTTTTACACAAAAACCAAGAGACTTTGGAAAATGAAAAAGGTCTAAAATATATGGAATAGAGTAATCCTTCAGAAAAGTCGTCTTAAAGTGTGCAACATGACCAGATGGCAAAAAGCATAAAATCCCAGCCTTGATTTCCACATCCCAGCATTTCGTGTCCCTCACATTTCACCCACCCTTCCTTCCAAGCACCCCTCTTACCGCCACGAGCACAACGCGCCTTATCACCATACACGGAAGCCACAGCTTCATCAGGTCGACCCTCACCCAAAAATAAGAGGAAATGAATACTGGTAGTAAGTACATTCTGGTTATTTCATCGACGGATAAAGGCTACACCCGTACATGACACATGTAGAGAACTCCAACCTATCCTTCTTTGATCTTTAAACCGTTCTGACATACAGCCTCGAAGCACGAAAGTTCCCCATCTATTGTTCTTGCAAATCGAAATATCAATCAAGTCGAATAATATAACAAACATGTTTTGAAAGAATTACCATAATGATATCTCGTCTCATATAAAAAGACGAACTATCAAAAACAACTGCTCAGCTCAAACCTCTGACTCCATAAAAGATCTTGTAATCTCCTCTCACGTTAAAAACACAGCGAGTCCCCACACATACAGAATCTATTGCGATATTAACAAGACACTCTCGCTCCTTCCGTAGCATGGAACAAAATGTCTGAAATCACTACAATACGCAGATGAGTTTTCGAAACTGAGAGAAACGAACGGTGTTATTTAGTAGCGTAGTGCCCCCCCTTCAAGACCGCAAGCCCCCCGCATGGCTACTGCCCAAGCAACTTGTTATTGCCACAGACACCGTCACGTTTGAAAAAGCAATAAAGCCCTAAATGCCGTTACTTGCTCGCTCGCTCTCACAATCAGAGGTCTGCGACACACACCGCAGACCAGACCGCCGAGATTTGCCATGTTTAATCCAAGACCACCTACTTTGCTGAATAGTTATCGAAAGAGTCTTGTGCCCACCCCCGAGGGAGCAGCGATATACACGGAGCTTCTCAACCGGCTGTTGGAATCCTCCGCTTCGAAATTCACCCCCCTCCCCCCCCCGGAATCTCCTTTCGACTCGCAATGGCGGTAGTAAACGAAAAAACCTTGAATCCCTCTTTCTGATTCCCGCCATCCTTTCGTTACATTATCGAAAAGCGATTCGCACACATCTTTTACGAGATCCGATGACGGAGGAACGTAAAACAGACACACACACACACACACAGCAACATAGATCGTAGACCGATAATACAAATATTAATTTTTTGGGGGCTTCTTCCTGATCCACACCTTAACCCCCCTCCCCTCGCACTCTGGGCCCCCCAAATCAAGGCCCCACACCCCATCCATCCCTCCCCCCCATCCATCTCACCCCCCCCCAATAACATCTTCCCCCCGTCCCTTATATAAACGCTATCAACCGCCAATATCAATACAACCCCCCTATCTCCGCACCTTCATGGGATGTCCTCTCCGTATCCCAACTCAAGACATTGTGTTGGTATATGAGGGTCAGAAGGAGTATGTGCATGTTTATATATTGGTTGAACTACTCTAGAAAGTAGGAACTACGGTGGGAGGAAGGAGGTGAAAACTCTGACTCCCGTGCCTTATAGGGCTAAGCGAGATTGCCAACCACACAGGGGCAGCAGTACTGTTCCCTGTTTCCAACACTCCCTCTTGGAAATCAAGCTCCATATTGAAGCTATTCAGAACCCCCTACTGAGTGTATATCCATGCTCTTTTCCTCGCTGGCCCCGATGCTCGGTGCCAGTCCCATCATTGACCTGGACCACAGGAATTTGCTGGGTTCCAAGGACTTGGTCAGGCCGTCGGTGTACGGTTTTAAATCTTCGTTGAGACCTAGAAGGAAGAGGTGACCCAGCATCCAGTCAGGTGTTACATTTCCGGTGCTTGAGCACTTGGTGGCGGCTCGCTTGAGTGAGTCAGCGTAGTCCTGTATAGATTTGAAGTCTGATTGCTTTGATTGAGTGAGCTCTCTGATTGCCAGGCGTATAGTAGTCAAGTCCGACTGTTCATATTGAGCCTTGAGAGTGGACCACATTTCGGTAGCGATTTCTATGTTCCCTATGTGGACCCGGGGTCCCTGTTCGGCACTGAAGGTGATCATTCCGCAGGCCCTGTCGTTCTTATCTTCCCAGGTAAGAAGATCACTGGCGTACTCCCTTTTGGCTGTTGACGTGGCGTCGGATGGTGGGATTCCCGGTTTCTCCAGCTTCCCAGAGGTGACCCACCAGAGACCTTTCGATTTCAATGCACTGGTGATGTCTATCCTCCATGATTCGTAGTTCTCGTTCCCTTTTAGCTTAGGAAATCTGTAGATGTTCGAGCTTTTCATTGTGATTGAGATATGGAGGATGGATTTTGATCGTAGGGAAATCTCGGCCGATTTTGGTGACAGCGAGTTCGATGCTTCTGCCCTTGGTAATTGCGGTAGCGGTAATAGAGCTAACCCGGGCTCATTAACCTGTTACTTTATGAGGGTTAGAAGGAGTATGTGCATGTGTATATATTGATTGAACTACTCCAGAAAGTAGGAACTAGGGAGGGAGGAGGTGAAGACTCTGACTCCCGCGCCCTATATTCTAGGGCTAAGCGAGATTGCCAACCACACAGGGGCAACAGCAACAGTACTGTGCCACTCAAGACATTTTGCACACGCAAGGAGGGATTTTTTTTTCCGTATGGTTGGACTTTTAGCGTTCTTCTGAGTGGCTGGCGTTCCTTTTTTTGTTTTTGCTGGGGGGGGAGGGGGGGGGGTTCCGTCAACTTACATAGCTGAGGGACGACTTCTGCTTGGTATCTACAGTATGAGGGTTGCCGAGCCTGCAGGTAGGCATTACGCACATCATGGTGGTTTTACCTCATGTGGTTTTCGGAACGTTGCGCATATGTATGGAGAATTTCAAGATGTCGCGTTTCGAAATGATCTAGCCATCATCTAAATGGTTTGAAAACCCGAAGAGGGTGCCTAATGGACCCAACATAATGTAATGCTCGAAAGTTTGAAGACGAATGCCGCAGATATTAGTAGCCATCAACTTGACGTCCATCACCGTCATGCATATGTACAATCCCACCTCACCTCACCACCCCTTCATTCAACCACCACGCAAAATTCTCCCCTACGCCCTCAAGAATATCCCATCTCCTTCACTCCCCCCTCTCTCACGGCCGTGGCTTGCTCAGCCTCGCCCTCCTTCCTCCTTCCTCACCCTCCGGACTCGTCCTCTGCCGCTGCTGCTGCGCACCCCCGATCAACGCCTCCCTCTGCCGCACGCGCTGGTCCATCTCAATGCCTGCCTCATCGCCCGTCCTGGTCCTCGTCAGCGGCATTCTCCCTAGCGGACTCCTCGCCGTGCGTATTGGCTGCTGCCGTGTCGCCGACGGGGAACGCTCATGCGAGGCGTCGGGGACGGTGAGGTCGTTGTGGGTAAGGGTGCCGAGTTCGGTGGAGAGATGGCTAGGATGGGTGGGGCGGAAATTCGGGGAGCGGGAGCCGGGGGGGTCGGTGCTGATGAAGGAGCCTTCACGGGATTGGGGGCGGAGGTAGTCTTGGCCACCGTGCGTGGGGGCAGGGGCATATTCAGATCCCAGAGATTCGACGGAGTCGTTCCAGTTTCCTTTGGGGTCCGCATCATCGCTGACTTCATAGACACGTCCTTGTTGTGGGACTTGGGTATAGGCACCTCCTGGTTCTCGCTGCGCTTGCTGCGCGAAGAAGTATTTTCTTCTGTCCTCGTCGCCCATGAAGCTCTCCACGCGGCGGGGCATGTAGACGGAGTTCGTGGCTGATGCGCCGCTCATGAGGGAGTCCATGGAGTCACGAGGATGCAAAGGGATGCGAGGGGCGTTGGGGTCGCGTGGAAGCATGTTGGGGAGGGTAAGGCCAGAATCATTATTTTGCATGTACCAGCCGCCTGGGAGACGTTCGGCAGGCGCGAAGCGACCTTCGAGGTGTTCTGAAGGTTGGATAGGAACAACGCCAAGCTGTTTTTCCGGGTGGCGAGCTTCGGCAGCGGGTTTGAAGGTTTCTGGGACAATGTTGAGGTCATCCCCGGTCGCTTCGGCATGCTCAATGGCTTGTTGGGGTGTTGTGTTTGGGTCAGCTGCCCCGGCATCGGCTCTAGGTCCACCCCATGTCCGCTGGCCAGCGGTGAAGATACCGTAGACCATGTATACCCAATTGAAGAAAGGATTGATAACGAACATGACGGGGTACAGCCAAATTTTAAATCGGCGCAGTCTCGCTCCAAAGTAAAGCATGAGAAGCCAATTCAAGCCGAGTGAGACAGCAATGAAGCCGACTGGAAGGTTCTGGATCTTGTTGGATGTCGTGATGATGGAGAGAACCATGATGAAGAACAGCAAAGCGGTAGTACGAATCGTGTTCGTCATGAACCGAACAATGCAAAGAAGTGGATATCTTCTCCATAATCGGATATCTGTCAACATGCAGACTTCGTTGGTGATAAAGCCTAAGAACCATCTTCGTCGCTGTTTCAACAGACTCCGATACGTTTGCACAGCTTCTGTTTTGCAGAAAGCTCCTGTGCAAAGCTGAATCTGATATCGTTCTTTGGCCCCAATCATAAACAGATGGGTCAGCCATCGGTCCTCACCCAGATGACATTTGCCATAATCGAATAGATCGTCACATTGCTCCGCCTTGTCCGCGAAGTAGTACTTGGCCATTTTCCTGAAAGCCGAGAAACGTAGCATAGTGAGCGCCCCTGGTAAACAAGTAACGGAACCACAGCCGGATTCGACCGAACGTTCGAAGAGTTGTCCGTGAATGTACTCCATGTCCTGCAACAGTGTAATTAAAGTGTTCTTCTGAGTCGTAGAGGTAATGATTCCGGTCATGGCCAGCATGTTTTGCTTACTGCCTGGCTTGAGCTCCTGTACTTTTGTATTAGCCACAAGGATCACATGTGACCCCGACGCCCAAATTCAGGACTGGCGACAGTGGTTGTGTGGGGCATGACATACCATTTCGTACATGAAGTTCTGAATACAATATTTGTCCAGAATACAGTCAGAGTCGATGAAGAGAATGAAAAGATTGTCGTTGCGTTTCAAGTACTCGGTGTAGATCTTATCGATCAGCTTGAATGTCGATTTTTGGCAGTGTCGCTTCCCACCGTGGGGGAACCGCGAGACCGTAATTCTGGCCTGTCGATAAGTGACATCAATACTTTTGGGGTAGCTCGCCAATGTCAAGGGTACTCCAAGCTTTTCAATCGTCTTGAGGTACAATTCGTCTTCTTGGTCACCGTCAAAAGAGAGAAAGACATGAATACATGAGGGCGGATAATCGCAGTCGACGACCGAATCGATGGCTGTGACAAGAACTTCGGGCTCTTCTTTGTACACTGGCATGACGATGACTGTTTTTGGTGCTGACGTCTCATCCAAATTGAACTTCATTCTTTTTTGACGTCCCAGTCCCTTGGTCACCAGCTGGTAAACGCAAAACAACCACGGAATCGTGAGGAGACCGGCAAAAGACCAAAACGCAAACCATTGTAGGACCGACACCATGCTTTTAGGATAGTACTGTGTAACTCGTGCGGGAAGAGGTAGCGTAACGACCATAATCGGAAGAAAGATGGCTCTATTCGTAACGTGAGTTTTGAGGTTGACAAAATCCGAAGATCGGTAGCTCACCTGAAGCCCGTGAACAAAATCATCATGACAACGGCCAGTAATCTGATGCTCCAATGCTCGGCCTTTAAGTAGACTTTGGCCAAACAGTATAGGAAAGCAGCGAGCCAGAGGAACCACTCCAGAAATGCCGCCATCATCACGGCACCCATGATAGAGACATATACAATCTACAATCCATCAGTAGAGCTCCAATCGCCCGCCAGTGTGCCTCCTTTGACTCACGTCCTTTGTCGGCCATGGGGCCGTGATTGACGGTATCCCATTCCCGTTGTCGGCCGTCATCTTGAGCAAGGAGCGATACCAAGTAACGACGTAGGGAGATGGAAAGAAGAGAATCAGAGATGATAACAGTGGCTATCAGGTCAAACCTGGCCCCGGTCCAGTGCGAAATGCGAGCTCCCGAAACTAGGCGCGAAGTGTTTGTCGGAAGCGGCCAGCTGCAGTGAGGTTTCAAGTCAGCAATGATCAAGACTTTGTTTGAGATGAAGTGGAATGTCTGATACTGCCTCCAACAGCTCGATGCAGAGCTGATCAAAGCAAGTGGGGGTGGTGCAAGGTGAGATACGATCTGTGCTGCGCTGGTTCGCTAATCTCACCCTGTAGGTTACGCAGAGTTTTCCTGCAACACAGGCGTTCCAGAAGATGTACCACGAGGCGATTCGCAAAAAGCGCTATTTGAAATGGAGGACACCTTTGTGGAGAGTTTGTGCACAGGTGGATTTTCAAGGTTGAATGAAGTGTTGTGTTCTGTGCGCAGCAGCCAAGCTTGGCAATCAGTCGCAGTTGGCCATGGCTTGCAGAGAGAGTGAATGTTGAAAAGTTGACTTTTCAGGAGGAGAATTGAACGTGGGAGGGTGTCAGAAGAAGGGTAGTGCGGTCAAGGTGAATGGCAGTTCAGAGTACCGAGTCGGGCCGCCTGGATAGGTGTCAAGTCCAACGATTGAGAAGTAAACGAATGTAAACAGGCTCAAGGCGAGTCTGAAGATCAAGGCATGAGAGAAGAGTATTATTGAATTGCGGTGGAGGAAAAATTGAAGCAATCGAAGGAGTTGAGGCTGTACGGGAGCATTGTTCTCGTGGGGAGGTTGGCACGTTGGTTGGTGGGAAATGTTGGCTCTCGCTTCAAACACGAGGTACCGATAAGTGGAAGCGACCAGGAGGGCGTGCACAGGGGTCCAGGATGACGGATGGGTCGTGTCGTTTGCTGTTTCACCAATTCCCAACCGAACATGTGACTCGTGACTCGTGAGCATGATATAGCCGCTACTACACAGACGCTAAGCCGGTTATCTATAAGTAGGTACCTTAGGTAGGTAGTGTATTCTTAGCTCACTTGGGCCCACATCATTGGCGCCAAGCGATCCGAAATCCGGGATGTAAGTGCCCCTGAAAAAAGTCTGGAGGGAGAGAGAGAAAAGAGTGGGGATGTCCCCACTGAGCCAGAGACACAGATTAGGAATCTTACTTTGTACCACATTCGAAGCGTTCACAACAGAGGCCAGATCCCATCCGTCAGACTCACTCGGCCTTATTGTATAGTGGTGTATGATTCACTGTGTACTCTAAAAGTTTTCAGACTTTCATCATTCCATCACCCCCCCCCGTCCCCCCCTGAACGGCCCCTGCCGAAGAAATGCCTACAACGTCATTCTCAGGGGCTCTGCGCCTTATGCGCTTAAAAAAAGGTGACGCATCTTCGTACTATGTGTAGTACCTAATCAAGATATCTGTTCTCCCAAAATCAAGGCCTTCATCGCCGCCTCTTTCCACTTTCTTCTATCCCAGTCTTTCAATCGTGTGCCTGCCCAATTTATGCTAGCTTCGTAGTGTATCTCGTTTGTAGAAATGCAACGTGCGTGAATCAAACTACGGTACCAGAACAAGAGACAATCCAAATCATGATTGATTCATTCGATACGTCCCTTGTTTCGATTTGTTCTGCCGTACCTGCTTTGCAATTGAATCCGAGTTAATCAATACACTTTGCCAAGATATCAACAAGAGTTACAAGACTGGCTACATCACTAGGTAAAAGTGAGATATATCTTTAGTCGTAACAAAACGGCAAGGTGGTCGCTTAATTGACAGCCTTTAGCCAACAGTTGCTACGGCGGAAGATTTCAAGTTTTCCCATGCCCTAGAGAGAACCGGCTGTTGACTGACGTTGGAACCCTAAAGCATGTTGTTCTAGGAATGAATGTATATGGACAAGTCAACTGATCGGCTACTCAAGCTAGATACGTCATATTCACGTATAGAATTGTCATGGACGTTAACTCTCCCGCCAGAAGAAACAAACCGGTACAAATCAGAATTGACGGAGGCTTTTACTGACTAAAACCCAGATACAAAGTCAAAGCCATGGAACATTGGGCATGGTTTTTCCGCCCATTGGCCAACCACCAATTCAGCAGTCGGTCCTATGGCTTTCTGAACCGCTTCCACATTTCCATTCCTCCCCGAGCGAGTCTCTATTCCAGTGCCTCTAAGCTCCATTCTCTGCAGTGAAGACCACTCACCGCTTTCGAGGCACGGAATGACCATACGTCTGAAACGGGCATCCATTCTACGGATCCCGCCTTTGAGACACATAGGCCGTTGAATCATTGTATTTGTCCCTTGTTCTATAATCAGGATTTTGAGGGTCGACTTCACCGACTCGATAAAGGCTACCCATTCAGAGTAAACTTCTTCGTCAGCTGGCGTTGGGAGGAAATTTTTCGGACGACAACCACATATCTGGCCAGCCTTCCGGAGGAATAAGAAAGTTAATGAGAGACATCGGCCTTCGAGTACTGGAAGTAATCCTCGCATAGGTCCCGGGAAAACAATGCCACGGCTGCCGTCTGGATTTTTGTGCTCTGTTCTACCACCCAAGTCATAACCATCGCTGCTGAGCATAGGTGTACCATCTGTATGCTGGCCCCAATCTTGGACATCATCGAGACACAGCTGCTTCAACTTCGTAGCGTCAACGGAATGAAGTATCGCGGAAGCAAGTTGGAATGAGAACCGGCCAAGTAACCGGATAGAGACTGATGAGGAGAAGAGACTTGATGGGCATTGGGCAAGATACGGTGTGCAAAGGACGTGCAACGATGCCAAGTCTAGCTTCTCAACGTTGACCATACTTTCGAAAGCGTCCCAAATCTTCGTTTCAGGAAATTGGAGTGTATCCTCGGCCAGCAGACGAGTGCCCTCGCGCTCGATGTCGGAAGCAAATGTGAGAGTCCAAGTGAGATGACGGACATATTTTCCATGTTCTGGGTACCTCAATAAACTAAGTAGGAAGGAATGTTGTCGGTGTATCATTGTGACAGGAGGCAGGCGTAGAGGATGCACATCCGCCCATTGATCCCTTTCGCCAGTGAAGTCGGGTTCTCGGTTGTGCGTGCTCAGGTCGACATAACGATATATTAGAGGTACGGTGCTCAGGAACAGTGCCTTCGAGGATTGCGCCAAGCTGAGCAAGTCATGCTGTTCGCACGATTCGAAGATTACATTGTGGAGTTCCGTGGGAAGATACGATAGATTTGGTGTCATCATGTTGCATGGAACAAGTGCGAATGTGATCTTTAAGGTTCGGTCGAAGAAATTCCTATGTATCGCAGTAACTGTTTTCGAGAGTGGTCAATCCACCTAGGGTTATGAACGCAGAAAAGTGGCGATGACACGTATGTGAAATATCACCGATGAACGACGGTCAGAGCAAAGCACGAATCATAGGCGAACATCGATAAACGGGATATAAAATGGATGCCTGATGCCATCATGTGCTCGAAAGTCCCCATGGATGCTTTTTCCGGTTTCATGCTGTAGGATCTCAGCCTTACGATTACCGCGGCGGTTGCCGGATGAAACAATCATTGATGTACTACCGTCCTGAGCTTCCTTTCAAATCATCGTGCGGCTTTGAACCTTGGGAACAGGTAACATACTGTATACAGATCCTAGTGGCACCACCTAGCCGCTGGCCGCAGCAAAAAATGGCGCTGAGTCTGTTACTCTTACGGTCCAACCTAGCTCCATTCAATCACCCATGTGTCAAGCGAAAGGGCAGGATATCCAGACAATCCGTTATGCCACTGCGCGTATCTTGCGCGGTAACAGATCCCCTGCAAAGCCAACTCTATGGAAGGCAGCGAGACTTGAAGTGCTCTTTTGGAGACTTCTGCTGAGCTGGTACGCCATCCCCCTATTACTAAGTGGAAAGGCGCGAACATTGTAATACACATGGGAACAGCCCATGTGGTTGCGAGCACATCTTAAAACTCAGCGTTGTTACAGCGCCTCTTGGACTACGGCACGGGATCATTTTTCTGCTTATTCTCACTCCTTCAATGGATCACGCACTGTCAAAAGAAGCACATGAAACACAAGCACACAGCTTTAGACCACCTCCTTGATGTTTTTGTGGTTGCTTGCATGTCATTTCAACCACTGCTGGCCCTAGGACCACTATGGAACATCCAAAGGACCCTCTTTTCGTGGACTTGCAACACCAACAATCCGTTGGACCGAACCTCTGAAAAGGTTGCCTAATATATGCCTGGCTAGCATTTCTAAAGTGCCTACAGGGGCTGAGTTCTTCCTTCGCCAGCTCCAAAGATTTTAGATACTCAGTGTTCTTTTGAGAAGATTCACAGCCATCTACTTTATCCAACTAATCCTCCTCTCATCGACCGCTTCCATTTGTGTTCATTACACTCCTACGCTGGACTATAATGTTCGTATGCCACTGCCAGTTTCAGGACTCATCCTGTCCAAATTCGAAGTACTACGCCTCAATGTGAATCCCGTCAATGACTTGGGTATCAGAGGCTTTTATCAGGCGGGATGCTTTCTTCTTTCTATATATATAGAGCCTACTCGTCTGGTTTATTCGGTGTTTCTTTAATCTTTTCTCCATACTAAACCGGCGATCTGAGAACGAGTAGTTACTCCATTTATTTACAATCGCCACTCCTATCATATATATACCCTCGGGGGTGGTTCTTTCAATCAGAAGATGATATCATTCTTTCTACTCTGTGCATCGCACGCGTTGTGCGCGTTGGCGCTAGGGTCGTCTCCGGTCAATCTAGTCGAACTGCAGAGTCGGGATCTAGAGAATCGAGAGACAGCTTGCATCGCCGTGGGCGATTGTCCAAGTCACCAGGATCCATCTTCTTCTTCCTCGCCCCCACCACCTCCACCTTCAACATCCTCTTCGAACCCTCCGCCTCCGCCCTCAACCACTAATACCACTCAACCCTCTTCGAGTTCATCGTCGCCCCCTACTCCTTCACCTTCGGCACAGAACGTTACTCGATACCTTCTTTTTCCCAAGACAGGGGCCTCGAAAGATGAAACAGTAAAATTTGTAAAACTACTCATCAAGGTTGTAGGCGATCCCGGCGAAATTTATGAGTCGTCAGCTATCGGCCTGGGGGTCGTCTTCTGGACTGCACCTCTAACCGCAGACCAAGCCAAAGAGTGTGCAAGCTACAACCTTGTAAGCCCTTCACGAAAACTATACCCAATTTTCTGATACTAACAGTAAGATACAGACCATGGGTATAATTCCCGACAAAATCATCCACAGAGAAAATTTCGCTAGCGTTGCCCGACAGCGGAGACGAGACGGCAAAAATCGTAGCTTCAACAATCATGACAGGCGGGATACACTCAACAGACAATCTGATGCGCCAGATCAGCTGAAGGTCGTATCACAGCCTGATAACATCCCCGTGAAAAATCTGAAGAACTTCGTGTATCGACAGGAGGCAGGGCAAGGCGTCACCATTTACATCCATGACTCAGGTGCCAATAAGGACAGCAATGTAGGCACCTCTTTCTCGGCCTGTGGCCTCGATGATAGGGACTGATTGGGTCTAGGAATGGAAACTAGCCCCCGGAAGTAAACGTTGGATCTTCGCCGGAGACCCCAACGACAATAGGTATATCATTAATCTGAAAGAAGAAGATGATGATCCTACTGGCCACGGCTCATGCATATACTCAATGGCCATTGGTTCGAAATACGGCACCGCAAAGGGTGCCAATGTAGTAATTGTCAAATATCCGGAGTTGGCTGATAACAATCCGGAAGACAGCTCTGAAGCCGCAGCATTGGACGCGTTGACCAAGATCGTGAACGACATCAGAGAGAACAGTTTGCAAAAGCGAGCTGTTGTCAACCTCTCTTACGGTTTCCACGGGGACATGGATGACGAAGCGCTTACCCAGGCAAAACAGCTAATTGGGGAACTGCTTTCAGATGATGTTGTCGTGATTACGGCGTCGGGGAATGGGAATGTGCGTATTCGCTCATGAGTGTTCCCAACAAGTGGAGAAATTTTAACTGATCTATTTGTGAAATTAGGGAAAGGACGGGCGAACCGACATTGATGACTATCCTGCCCTATTTGCACGTGATTTTCCAAACTTGATCGTGGTCGGTGCTACCGATAATAGTGGTAAAAGAGCGAAATTTTCTCAGGGGGGTCCGCTTCTCAGTTTATCCGGACCTGGCGTGGACATTGTCTGTGCAGCGAAAACAGGTAGCTCGCCTAAAATACAATCCGGAACTTCGTTCTGTAAGACATTTCACTTCTAAAACCTTTATAGAAGCATATCGGCTAATCAACCGCCTAGCCACTGGATCTGTGTCCGGTCTTGCTGCATATTTCCTATCGCTTCCAGAACTCCAAGGCCAGCTCCAAGTGCCAGGAAAAACAGCTCAAAATGTAAAGGATTATATTTCGAGCAAGGCACGGCCCCGAATCGATGGAGAGGTCAAAGTTCTATACAACGGAGAGAGTTCTGATCAAAATTGAGGGTATTTAATGTGCTGTTTCCCCCCCAATGATTTAATTTTGGGACCTGGTCCCATATCTCGCTGTTAATCGGTGGGAGGCAATGGTTTCTTGTTGTAATTGGGGTTTCGTATACGTTCATATGTTGTCAATGCACCGTATCTTATGTTTTTTAGCAGCTGCGATGGTTTTCGACGGTTTTTCATGGTTTAGTTTTGAGGTCTTGGTTCTATATTTATCACGCTGTTGATCGGCGGAAGTCTACAATTTCTTATCATGTATGTTAATTAAAGATGAATGTGTATTACTGTGTAATGTTTCTAGCAGCTAGAATATTTCTCCAATGCTTTAATACTGGGGCTTCAATACCGCATCTCGCTACTCAACACACCTCTACTCGTGCTAAATAGCATGACGATCATTCCATTTCCACCCCATCCTGCTAGCCAGGTTCAAACCAGGCTGACCCATAAATTCAGCAACGAACACGCATACACCCAAGCTCGTAATAATCTGAACCTCGAGCACATGCGAATCAACTCGAACAGCTTTCGTGTTGAAATATTAGCGTGTGCAGAAAGCTTTCGAATCCTTGACATTTATTTTTTGTCGCGCCCCCCATCAAATTTGTATAGACATTTCGACATTTCAACCCCTCAACATCTATTATCGCATCAAAACAACAGCAAATAGGTGAAAACGAATTTGTTCAGACTTCTTCGCTTATACTGACGTGTTTCCAGCAGCTCAGCAGCTCAGCAGCTATGACCGGCCCTTTAGCCCCTGCTCTTCGCTCCAAAATATTACGACTTCTGCTACTTCACTGATGCCCCAAAGCTGTCGCTCAAGAGGTTCACTGTCACTTCGATACCGTCTATAGATTTCAGGCGAATCTCTTCATGTATGACTCTCCCTTTAGACCTCAGTTTCGTCCGAAGGGCGCCTCCCGAAAGGTCTTTCCAGCCGCTGAAGACTCCCTAATTACATATCTGAAGCAACAGTCATGAGCCATGCAGAAAGAGATGATGTGATTTCTATGAAAGGAGTGGGGTATACATGTTCATAGATTCACGATATCCAGGATTCTGAAGAAGAGAAGCTGAAGTAACAAAAAGGGACAGCGTGTGGGCATCAGACAGAATGATGAACTACGATTAAACTGGGTTGCAGATCTGCTTCGCCTGACTGCCGAGCAGCTTGTCTTCGTTGATGAGACTCTGTTCAACGAGACTACGGGGTGACGTCATCAAGCCTATGCACCAGTTGGTGAGCCAGCTCGCTATCAAGTCTCTAGAAAGAGAGGGCATTGCTGAAGTGCTCTTCCGGCTTACACGATAGATGACTATCTATTCTGTACCGGTATTCGTGAAGGCTGGTTCAACGGCGAGGCTTTCTTTCGATGGCTAGCAGATGAACTGCTACCTCTATGCAGTCTCTTTCCGGCTCCGAAGAGTGTAATCATCATGGATAACGCCAGCATACACTGTAACGCTCGTATTGAGAAACTCATTACCTCACACGGGTGTGAGGTACGATATCTACCACCATACTCTTCGAACTTCAATCCCATTGAGCTCAGTTTCAGTGTGCTGAAGGCCTGGGTCAGACGACATTTCGAGAAGATATGACCCCATTTTGAAGGCACTTTTGGTGAATTTCTTCATTACGCTGTCGAAAGAAGCAGGTGTGATAGGTTTCCGAGACAGCATTTCAAGCATAGCGTCGAAGGTTATATCTTTGAAGCTGATATCAAAGCCTTGAAAAGAGATCTTGAAGCTGATACTATAGAATTTGATTAGTAGTGTATGAATAGCTTCATTTTCACCTATTTGAGCCTGTTTTTGATGCGATAATAGATGTTGAGTGAGTTTGAATGAATTGAAATGTCGAATGACCTATACAAAATAGGTGAGGGGCGCGACAATTGCGATGTCAAGAATTCGAAAGCTTTCTGCACACGCTAATATGCTATACATACCTGAATAGAATTGTTCCAAAGTGTGTTCACATTTTGGTCGATTCGTAAACTCAACATTTCGTTCCACCTAGGTAGCAAACTTTAGAACCATCTCAGTCCTCGAATTCATCTTCCCTACTTATGCACTTACCACCTGTGAATTTCGAGATTTAGTAGAATATGATCATAGTCAAGCTTTGAATCAGCCTAAGCGACAGTTTTGAGGGGTTTTCTCATTACAAAAAGAACGAGTTGACAGTTTCCAACCATCTCAACCAGAATAAAACCATATCAATTCATGTAGTCTAGTCAACTTTATGGTACCGCAGACCGACGGCTATTTCTTATCTTTCTGCACACCTACCTAGATGACTTTTCTTATTCAACCGTAGCTTTCTTCTTGAGACCCTTATGCTAGAGTGAAGATGCACAGGATGTGGGGCTCTAGAAACGGCATTGATTCAGGACATCCCGGAATATATTTCCATTGCTTCTTTCATCACTGGTACTCAATTCCATCCGGTCAAACAAAGAATTTGAAACAAGGATCATACAGGTCTGTATCACCTCCCCTAACATTATCATTGAAACTCTGTCCACATGAGCTCACATCATCTCATAAGCAAGGTGAGAACAGTCACCATTTGCTGGAAACTCTGCAACATGGGCTGGCTAGCAGAAGAGTACGGAGGTTATGGCATGAATGTTAACAAGAAACGTAGGTGATTGAACAAATGAATTCCTCAGCCATGCCATCAAAACCACCACCTCTGCCTCGAAAATCCTATTTCCTTCTACCAGCCTCTCCACCTCCACACCATCAAAATTCATCCACCGCCACCACGTAAATTGGGGCACCAGACCTCCACACCGTTATTTATCCGCCACAGGGCACCCGCCTGTCGTTTGCCTCGAAGTTGTTGACATACCGGTAAGGCGTGATTCGAACGGCAGTGAAACCGAAGCACTAATTGAAGGAGCGTAGATATATATTAACAACATACGATCATATGCCTGATGCCTGATGCCTCCGAATGGTGTAGCTTTACTTATCCCGTCTGGCATGGTGGTTGTTGCGGCAAGTTCAAGCTGACCGGTCTTTCACTATAGGCATAGACCTCTGGGTCCTGGTCCATCTTACCTTTACATCATAACGTGTACGATTACTACCCACAATGACCTATTGTGCCACATAGACTGACCAATCACTGAACATTGTTAGCCGCTGGGATCCAAATCCTAGCGGCGGTGTTTAAACTTCATCTCAAACTTGAAATATGTTTATTCTCCCACTTCATCACCAACATACTCTATCAAAGCAGAAGCAGAAAAGATATATCTTGGAACAGCTCGCTATGCCGCCACCCACAACTCCATCACCTCTTTCACCGACCAATACGAATTCTCAAGCTTCCTCTAGCCTTTCACCCCCTTCTACACAGTCGCGTCTGGCTCAGAACACTATTAGCTACCTACTTTTCCCCAAGAAGGGGGCCTCAAAAGATGAAACAGATGGCTTCAGACAAATCCTTGACAGTGTCGTAGGCGATCCAAGCAAGGTCTTTTGCTCGTCGGTAGGCGAGCAGGTCATTTTCTGGGCTGCACCTCTAAGCCCAGATCAAGCCCAGGAATGTGCAAGTTACAATCTTGTAAGATAACCGTACACGAACATTTCCGCCCACTGACGACGGGACGTAGACTCTGGATATTCTTCCTAACAAGAAAATCCGCATATATCTGTAGCATTGTAACTAAGCGTGTACAAAACGGCAATGGAGAATTCGTTCCATTAACAGTCACCCACTGCGCCAATCCATGAGCCATGGTTTAGGCACGCTACGCTCAGCAGAGAATGTGACATCCTTGGACCTCTCGGTAGGGAACCTAGGGACTTTCTATATCGGTACGAGGCAGGGACGAGTGTCACCGTCTATGCGCATGACATCTTGCCTGGACTTTAGAATCTCCTTATAGGAGGGAGAATTTGCACCTGAAACCCAAACGCTAGACCTTTCGGCAAGACCCCAATGTCTTGTCTATCAGGAAAGAAAAGAAGATGCATTGGTCAGCCGTTTTGTACATAGTTTCTAGCTAGCTACAGCTACCATGACGAGATTGACCATAATTTTCGAAACCATCGCAAGAGAGAAGGTATCACGTCCGTATCGTTGTAGCATCAGGAAAGCTTGTGCGTATTCGAGCTGAAAAGACTTTTCATTTCGTTGTAGCAAGACAGATTCCACAAAGACTTATCATCGTTTTTCGGCTTTTGCCTTTAATTTTTAATGAATCTTCAAACTTCCTCCCACATCAACATCCAAATCCCAAACCACAACAACAACTAAATCTACCATCGCAATTAGCACGCCTATGTATTCCAAACCACCACTCAAACCACCAACCAACCCATCAAACCCCCCCAAAAAAACACAAAATCCCAAAACCAAACCCACAACGCGCCATTCTCCCCACCCCTCACCCATCAACACCGCCCCCCACATAAAGAAACCCAAAAGCAGCAACACCCTTCCTCCACCCTCACTCCCACCCATCCATCCATCGCACCATAGCACCAACACACAACCCCCCCCCTCACAACACCTTCGCGTAGCGACTCACCAAAAAAATGCTGCGATATCATCCCCAAAAAGCCGATTATATTGCTCTGCCGACCCACCCCCTCCTCAGCCATATCCCCCCCACCACCCCTCACCGCCCCCCCTCAGCATCTCCATCTCCCACCCCACACACACCACGCCCACAAGTCCCCCACAGACTTAGTTAGCCATGCTATAGAGAGAACCACGGTGCATTTTTGGGTGAGGAGGGGGAGGGGGGGGGGGGCTTGAAAGCGATTCTGTTCCGGAAGGGAGGGTGGTGCATTGTGGAGGTTGTTGGTTTAGTGGCTTGTTTGGCGGTGTGCAAGTGCCTACCTACCGTATCCAGCCCTAGGTTTCCCCCCTTTTCTTCTTTCCCGGTACAAGTCTTTGGGTTCTGCTGGTTTCCCAATGGGCCGAGAAGGGGGTTTTATGCTCTGCCTGCGCAAAGCAAAACGTCCATAGCGGGTGGTACTATCAAGGAGTTTTACGTTTCCTGCATTCACAACAATCACGCATATCAAACAGGTGGGCGTTTCTTGTTTGGGAATTGATTCTGGTAGTGTACAATAATTCTGCCGTCATCTGAAATCTACCACAATCGGAATGAATGACCACACTCTGTCCTCCGAACTGCTGCTCTTTTAGAAAGAAGGGAGGGCAACGAGCGCAGTGTAGCTTTCCCCGCATCTGCCAAGCAGCCGACTACCATTGCATGCGAGGCGACTAGACGTTCGCGACCTCGAGGGTTATCTCCGCACGTCACTCGCCTGTCATTGATGCGGAGACGAGTCTCGTTGGTATCGCTGCAAGGCGTGGCTATCGCATGTTCGGATAAGGGATAGAGCGATGATCGCTGGCATAAGGTTGCTCTCTGATCCGAGAGAATCGACCTTAGACCATGTTGATAATTAGGTAGTAGTTTTTGAACTTGCCGTAGCAAGCAAAATAGTGTTTCTCAAGTCCTATAAACCCGATCGGGTTGGGATTAGCCAGCCATTCTTCGTGAACCCCTAGGTCCCCGGCTCCGGGAAGAGCCGGGCTTCTGTCCATACCAGTCAACATCACTAAGTTGTAACTTCCTTGCGCGCTGGCCGCTTCGATTCGTGCCAGACTTGTCGGCGGGCCGGGGGCTGGCGTTGGGTGCGGACGACGATTGATGCAGGGATGCATTGTGTTGGTGATGAGAAGTGCCATGCTTCTCTCCACCGAGACCTTCAGATAGAGCGTTGTGAGTATTTATATACGAAGAAATGACTGGGATGTTGGGGTTTGGTTGGGGAAAATAGTTCAAGTAAAGGCCATGATCTGTACCAGTTTGTTCTGCGTTCGAGTCTTGCAGATCGTAGTTCAAAACAAGATTCTTGATACGCTGCTGCTCTGCGCGCTCAGCCTCCTTCTGATTCTTCATCGCAACGGCAAATTGAGAGTCGGAGGGCATCTCGATCGTCCGAGTCTAGATTTACATTTCAGCCCTTCAGTTCGACGACGCGAAGAGATGTAACGTACCTGCTGTCTGTTGCCTTTCTTCGTCATCAAAGAGAAAGCCATGGTATTTGGCGGAGTCGCAGTACCATCGTTAGGGCTGTCTTCGCCAGCTGTAGATATATCTTTCGGCGCGCGGCGCATAGGCAATGGAACGTCAAACATAGGCTTTCTGTCGAATTTGCGAGAATCTAAACTCTCGGACATCATCTTGGCAAGTTCTTTATCAAAATCGGCTTCAGCATCTGGGTCTCGTTCTTCCTCTTGACGAGTGACAATAATTTGCTCTTCGAAATCAGAATCTGGCTTCGCACCGCCATTCGTCATAGGCTGCAGAGTGTCAGCGTATTTCAAGACTTGATAATCAAGTCTGACCTCTGTTTCAGCCTCTTCGCTCGACGAATGTGCATCTTCCATTTCAGGAACCTGCAACTCGTCGTCATCGGGGTCATCCTCGGAAGAAGCATCATCCTCAGGCGCGTCGGGCTCAATCGTCTTCTCTGCTTCTGTAGTCTTGTAATTCTGCGTAACAGACTCGGCAAAAGCACGACCAGCTTCCTCAAAGTCTTTAGCTAGTTTCCACAATGGTCTTGTTAGCGCATAAGTATCCTGAATTATGAAGTCGATGTCCATGGGAAGAGGCTCTTTGGTGTGGTAGTAGTACTATCCAACGCTTGTTAGAACGACTCCCTAACATGTTCCTATCGACGCACCTGGAAGAACGTCAGAAAGAAGTCAAGCTTCTTCTTGGCGGCACCACGGTCGAAGCAAGCACCACAAGTCTCCAGTAATGTACATACAAGGCGAATTCTGAAGAAGTCGTCTGGCATATCGAGAGAATTTAGCTTGCCCCATGTAGGTGTACCACCCGCTACAGATCCGTTAGCAATGAAGCCATAAGCTGTGTAAGCCAAGCTTACGATGTCCGAAAGTAACAATCCGGTATAGTGTATCGAAGATGAGAGGCGAGTCAACCATTTTGTAATTGTACAGTTCGCCCAGATACTTCACCTCAGCAATCCGTCGCTGGTTGAACTTGAAATCGTTCTGTTCTAGGCCTAGAGTTATCTTCTCCAAGAGATTGTCGATGACCATGATAACGAAGTCCTGATGATAGCGATAGAGTGATCCAATCGAGAAAGCCAGGAGATGAATATTACTGTGCTTTACTTTTCCTGGTTTGGAGAAAACCTTCTCCAGTATACTTACAACCTAGAAAAACTTAGATTGTGATATCTGCAAACGGAAGACGCAGAATCTCACCTCTTGCTCTTCCCAATGAAGCTTACGAATGGACTTGAGCACTTTCGTATATGTGCGCTTGTTCATGTCAAGATAGATGAGTTTACGAATGAACAGTTCTACCGGTGTCCTCTCTTTTTGCTGTATGGCAGCTCGTTCGGGAGGGTTGACATAGTACATAGCATTTTCAATCAACATTCGCTCCTGTTGACCGAGATGCTGAGCTGCTTTCTTGCGCTGCAAAGTCTCAAGGAAAGAATTCATCCTTGGAGCCGTGTCTGGATTACGGAGCAAGTAGCGGCCGCAATTCTCCAACAAATTACCAATAATCTCAATGTTCATCCTGGAAAAGTCATCGAGGCTGACTTTGAGGCAATGGAAAATCACATGTTCAGGGACGACGCCAAATTTGGTAAGTTCAGCAAGGTAGCGAATGTTTCCTGTCCGAACCTGGCCGAGGAAGTCCTTTTGCTTGCGCCGCTGAAGACTTCGAAACTCATCGTCTAGATACGACACCAGACCGTGTGAGATATCTGGCATATATTTCCCCAATGTTGCCACAAGCCGTGCATATAAAGGCAAAAGGTCTGATCGGCCCTTCGGTACTTCTTGGACTGCTTTGATCAAACGATTGCGCGATGCTTTGGAGTTGAGAAAGCAAAAGTCCATGGCGGCCTGATCGACCTGTTCCTTGCTTTGAAGTTCTGGTAGGCGAGCTAGAAGAGCGTCGACCTGTGCACCAACAGTCTTGTTGGCGATCGCAGTGGATTGGTCGTCTATAGCTCCGTTTCCAAGCGATTTCTCCTGAGTTTCCTTGACCTCGGCGTTGGATGGAGCGGCCTCAGCCCTTTTACCTACCTGTTCATCTCCATCGGACTTTTTCTTCTTGGCGTCTTCAAGCAAAATGCCAGGAACTCTGTCTTGGAGATCGACCAAGTTCTCGTAGAAGCGCCGCTCATCGTCATCCTCCCATATCCCCGCCCCATCTACCTGGCCCCGCAGATATTCTCCTGTCTTCACAAGGCCGATACCAGTAGGTCCTGCAGCCTCTTTGGTATCCTCCTCCTTTAAGTCAGGCATTTCCTGCCCTAAAGCATCACATAGGACTTGTGCATTGGTAACAAGTTTTTCTTGTGCTTTCATCAGTTTATCATGGTTTGCTTGTCGATCCTCAAAGACCTCGCCAGATTTGACATAAGCTTCTGCATTCCGTCGCGCCTGTGCGGTAATGGTCTTTTGATCTTTGATCATGTGCACCTTTAGGTCCTCGAAATACCGGTCCAGCACATTTTTGAACCGTTGCTGCAGCTCAGGGGCTGTCAAGGATGGATCGTCAGCTGTAATTGAAACGGTTGCGTCCTCCTCAGCCGAGCTCAAGTACCCAGCTTCCGAGCCCGCAGCGGTTACCCCACTAGTCTCCGGACGCTTGCGCCCCTCAGGGCCTGTTGTTTTGATCCCAAGTACATCCCATGCAAAGCTCTTGACGAACAACACTACTAAAGGCAAATTGGTGTGTTCTTTATCGTGCCCAAGCAGATCTTTCAAGACCTCTAGAGGGAAAGGTTCCGCGTCTATACCGCGATCCACCTTGACAGCGCCTTGTCCAGGCTTAGCCTTCCCGACAACTTCCCCCAATTTGCTGTTAGCTGTTCCAGTGTTCTCCTTCCCCTTAGCCGTGGCATCATCCGGCCTCACCACATCGTCTAAGCTTCTTAGCAATCCTACAAGCCAAAGTTCTGTGACACCTTTGAGCAACACTCTCTGTCTGCTTAAGCGCTCCTTCTCCTCCTTCTCTTTAGCATCTTGGCTAAGTGCTTTGAGATGCGCCTTTTCTGGCGTACTCATGCCACGCCCCAATAGCCATCCTAGATAGCTCGTGTATTCCGCCGGACCAAATCGTTGATGTAGTGCACTGACTATCTCGACACCAACAGCGATCTCGGCTGGAGTTTTGAGCTTGCAGAGGCCTTCGTAGCTCGCAGAAATAACCTCAGAGATATACTTGTGCAGCGACAGCGAGCGGATTTCTTGAAGGAACGTGCTTGCGCTTGAAGCTGTAATTGCCGTCCTCAGGCGTTTGATGAAAGCAGTGTTCTTCTTGAAAGAGGAGTCGAGGGACGCGTTAGCAGGGAACACATCTGTTCAAGCGTGTAAGTCTCCAGCTGCAGACGTCTGATGCCAAAGATGTGGACCACCTTTATCGCCTGCCCATGCCCGAGCATTAAGGTCTCGTAACTCGCCTTGACGATTACAGATTAGCTCTTGTGATTGTCGGACTTCGTCCAGCTCTATGAGATACTAACGTTTCCTCTTGCGGTCCATGAGGGCAAACCTAAATTAGCTGGTTTGCCGAGCGATCGTTATGGTGCAGCTCTAAGGTGCGGTTGTTGTTTTCAAGCATCTCATCTGAGCTGGGGGGGTGGTGGGTTTTGCACCGAGCTGAGCGTTGGTTCAATCCGACCTTGAGTTCTGGAGCCCCAACCATGGAGCTTTGCAATGCGTGCCAAACACAACAACGTGAAATTGGTCGTCGAAGTGAATGTGCAGGGAAGTGAAAGTGGCATGCAGATCGAATTGCATGCGCCACGTTTGGTCTAGTGGGGCCTTATCGCTTCTTTCAGCGGCTCCGATAGATCTACGGTCATTTTGGCGCCCAGAGCTGCCAAGTCACGACGTCGACTTACACTTTCATCCTTGTACCTACTTCGCTTCAGCAAAGAAGCCCTCGATTGTTCTATAAAAGTCTACCTAGTCTAAACCGTCACAGCTACTCTGCTCATCATTTCGAACAATCCTTCAATCTGTCCCATCTATGCTTGATTTGGCAATGCGCACATTCTAGAAGTATCCCATCACTGTCCACTCAGGTGACATCTGTTAATACGTGCGAAATCCGACTCTATGCTCTTTGAACTGTAGTAATCATCGATCAGTATTGCGATAGGAATCGAAGGTGGTCAGAAAGATCAAGGAGGACTCACATCAAACACCCCACCAACGCCTCTAAAGAATCCCTCTCCAATAACCCATACATCTCTCATTCCATTTCCTCCTAGACTTCCCTTACCTGCTCCAGAACGATTTCCTTTTCTACCATCACTCTTAACGCCGTCTTTCTCTTCGCGAAGTCCCATTCGGGTTTCTACCACAGAACCAACACAGTATCCACTCCCTTCCTTTAGCCTACCCAGACTGAATTTACCACCAGGTACACCACTCCAGTCGACGCCCCTTCCACCGTGCATGGCTGGAAACTTAATCCCACCAAATTCGAAGTGCATGACAGGTGGGTTGAGGCAGGGGAAGACGTAGAAGTTCGAGTAGGGAGCTGGGAGGGGACGGGAACCAGAGATGGAACCGTAGAATGCTTTGGCAGCGAGTGGTGGAGCGAGAATAAAAGGGCTATTGATCTGCGTAAATGTCAATACGGTCCTCTGTGTTTCAGGCCTTTCGCTAGTAATCATCCCTAACGGATATCGCTCACGTCAATCACCACCGCTTGGTTCTGCAACACTTTGCTTCCGTCAACCCATATTGCCTGCATAAGTATTTGCCACCATCCTTCTGCTCCCTGGACTTTGTTCCATGTCCATCCTTCTTCCCAATCTGATTGTCGACTGACAACCCCTTTGGAGCCTCTTCCGCCTCTTTTTACCAGCCCATTGACGATGGGAGCTGGAGCAATCTCTCCTCTTTCCAATGCACCAACACGATCCAACTCATCCCTCGTTTGCTTTTCCACTAACTGGACGGCACTCGCACCAGTACCACCAACACTAAGCACGCCTTCGTGGCCATTGAGAAGCATCAAGGAGAAGATGGGTCGCTCGATGGCCTTTGTATCAAGAAGTTGCTTGAGGAGAGACGTGGAGCCCGTCTGGCTAAGGTGGTCTGATGGAGCAAGGCCTAGGGTGCTACCAGAGGCTTCCAGTGTGTTCCGTGAGAACTTCAGAGGACGGCAATAGGCAAAAGAAAGAGGGAGTTGAGTGTTGACAGTTGGAAGATGAAAAATGTCAGTAGGGAGGCTGCATGTTGGGTAAGGATGCTCATTAGATTTGACTGTGGTTTGCACCGTCAGCTGACTCCAGTCGTTGCAGGGAAGAGGAACAATACCATGTGACTGGGAGAAGAGATCGTCATATCTGCTTCCTTTGCGGCTGGTAGTTGTGACGACGTAGAAATCCGATGCTAACATATTCAAGTCCATCTCGATCTGCTGGGCCGGTTCACCGATGCCGATGCTTGCATACCTATAACAAGTATGCAGTCAGCGTTGAACCTCTGGTTGTAATTGGAACAGTATGCACCAGATGCCACCTCCTGCAACACTTCCCATGAGAGCTCCTTTCTCCCTCCCTCCAAGCTCATTAAGCTTGGCCTTCCTTACTAGCTTGTTCCCCTTTACTTCACGCCGCGTCAAGTTGAATCTAGCTTCTGCTTTATCAAGCTCTTCGACCAGGTATGTAAGATTTACTAGATCCCGCCCATATTCTGTTGCCGTGAACTCTCCACCACGGCGAGCAAGTGTAAAGTGCAAAACTGGTGCATTGTCAAGGGTTCTTAAGACAGCTTGAGCGGAAGAGCCAGCAAACGTAAGAGGCAGAAGCATACCAATTACGAGGACAAAGAACGAGAGGAAAGGCATGGTTATGCTATGCTGATGTTTCAAGATCGCCGATATGTCAATTATGTCTATAGAGCGCATGTATGATGGTGTTGAACGTGGAAGAGGTTGTCGTACATTGAAGATTAATGTTCTCGTATTCGCCTATGGTTAGACAGTCTAGGGCTATACGTAGGTATTTTTGGTGACATGGAAGAGATGCATTCAATATGTAAGATAGCTAGTTGGTAATTTCATCTCTTGCCATCAAAGATAAGCCAAAATCTGCAGCCTATAGTGGGTGAAGTACACCATCAGTACAACATGTATAAGCATTCACCCTGGGGAATATACCAAACATCGCTTTCTATGCCAGGAAAACCGCCCAATGCATGATGGGATACCGAAATACCTCTCTTCTCTCACAGCATCAGCTCACACCCTGGGGATCATCCGTATAAGTTTCCGACAAACTCTCCAGTTCTGTCATCTTCAACGCTTCGTCAACACTTTTCAGAAAGTGTCTTGGTCCTCCACATTTCTCCACAATACCGCTCCTTTCGAACATCTTCCACACCGGACTCTTCTCATTCGGCACTCTACAGAAGAACACCCGCACGTTTCTCTCCACGTAGCTATCCACGATCTCGGTCAATACCTGCGTCCCTGAGCCGTCTAGCCCAGTGACACCGTGGACATCAAATATGATATTCCTGTTATGCTCAGGCCATCGGACCCTCGGAAGAGCAGGATGTGCATCGTTCGTGCCATACAGTTCTAACCGTCTCAATCGACTCTTCAAATCTCCGGTGTTCGCAAACGTCAACGGCTCTGGCATCTTTACGATCAGGCAGCCCTCGATGAATTCAAGACCTTGCGAATTGTTCTCAGCGTTCTCGAAGTGGCCGTGACTTCCAGGGACTTTACCTAGAATCTGGATCCTCGGCTTTGTGGCGTGGCGGACGACAGATAGAAGGGAAAGACCGACACCCAGGGCAATTCCAAGGGAAAGTGAATACAGAATTGTAGAGGCGAATATCAAAAACATCAAGAATAGCTCTGAGTAGCCACGGATATGGATAAAGAATCGAATGTCATGAGGAGCTTCTTCGATCAGGGAGTACGCCACCACAGAGATCATGGCTGAAAGGACAGCCTTCTACATACCCATCAGCTCTATCCTGCTCCTGTAATGTATAAGGTGCACGAAACTCACGGGCAGATAGTAAAAGTAGGGGAGGAGAAAAAGAATGCAGATCAGGGTGATGATGCTAAGGAAGATACTGCTCATTGGCGTCTTGCCGCCCGTCGATGCATTAACCTTACTCCTACCATAACCACCAAAGGCCGGCAAAGCCATGAAGCAACCACCAATGAGATTTGCGACCCCTAGAGCCACAAGCTCACGGTTCGCGCTAAGATTGATGCCTTGCAAACCTTCGCTTCCCTTGCCTTCGCCACCTCCTAAGCTCTTTGCAGCAACGGAAGATTCGAAAAAGCCTAGGAGAGCAATGAGGAAAGAAGTGCTCATGGCATCCCGTACATGCTTCATATGAGCGGGCACGAACGGCCAGTGGAACGGAAAAGGTGAACCTGTGCTGGACTCCACGTTCCCAAGGATCTCGAGACCTTTTTTATCCCAGCCAAACTTCCAGGTAAGGACTGCCGACAGTGCAACGATGATAAACCGATCTGGAACATAAGCCACATCTGGATATCGAGGCTGCAGTCGTCTCTTGACCTCCCTTTGGCAAGGTCAATTTCTTTTCCCTGAGATAGCCACCCAAATATAGTACATACCTGCAAGCCATGATAATCCCAAAGCTCCCAAAAGCAACTGCACAAGTCAACCCATGCGCTGCCCGAACGTTCTCGACCAAAAACACCAACTTATTCACACTACTACCATGACTCACACCTCCAACCTCCTTCGCCCTCTCCATCAGACCCATCTCCGGAATCAACTGATCCGCGAAAATCACAAATCCGATCGCACTGATAAAGCCCCTCAGGAACGGCCTGCTCAGCACACTGTCCAAAAACCCCAATCTTGTAATTCCCGCAATAAAAATCACCGCGCCTGCCATGCCCGTCACCACACCCGCTATGCGCGCATTAAGCACATCATCTACTTCCCCCGAATATCCTTTATCTACCGAATCCCTAACCACGTTCCCAAGCAGCAGAGAGCCAGCGGCTTCCGGACCCACAACCATCTGCGGACAACTCCCTAGTAAAGCATAGATGAACGGATTGAACACGAAAGAGTAAAGACCGTTTATCGGAGGAATGTGCCCCAGGTTCGCGGCGTACGAGAGCGACATCGGGATGTAGAAGGAAGCCATAGTAAGAGCGGCAATAAGGTCGCCGCGCAGGTACGAGAGGCGGTATTGCGGGATCCACTGGAGAAAAGGGATATAGTATGCTAGATATCTGCACAAACCCACAGCCAATTAGCAAACAAAACACCCAAGCTCCCCATAGAACGCGGCGACCTTACCGCTTCTTTTCCCCTCCGCCCATACCCCACTTCGCCTTCCCCACCCTCCCCCCATCCCTCTCCTCATCCACCACCCCCACCCTCACCACCCTCCCCCCCCTCCGCTCATACACCCCCGGCGCCGGACTATCCTCTCTCGGGCTCAACAATCCATGCTCGCAAGCCCCACCGACTTCGTTGCAAGCATGGGTGTCATAGCCCGAAAGAAGGCGTTGGCGCGCGTTTTCAGTGGGGGAGTGGATGGCATCAGAGACTTGGGATGCTGGGTGGGCGGTGTTGCTGGGGGAGGTGTCGCGGGACTGGGGCGCGGAGGAGGGGTCGAGGGAGAGGCGGGGCATGGTGTGGGTTGGATTGCTACGGGCGCAATGGTGGATTTTCGCGGTTTAGGGCATGTGAACTGAGTGGTGGGGCTTGGGGGTGGAGCGGGGGGAGTTTGAGGGGTTTTTGTGGAAGAGGGGGGATGAGGGTGGGTGTTGTGGTATTGTTTGTGACATGGCTTTGGATGAAGGGTGTAGGCTGCGAATTTTGATTTACTTTTCTTTTTGTGCGGATGACTACGAAGGTCAAACGATCAAAGTCACAGGGCAAATATACGACTGCGGCACAACAGGTGATTAGATCAGTCAAAATAATATTGCACTCTGAGGGTTTCTATCTATTCGTATTTTGCAGCTCCGAATTTGGTAGTAGTTTACAGAAGAGACAAGGAATGAAGCATGTATTTTCCGCTGGCTCCACGCTCAACAGACGTGAAACGAAATGGAAATACGATCTGCAAGACACTGTAGGCTCCACAAAGACTGTGGTAGACAGCCCACGATGCCACCACAACATATGCTCAGCCTCCGTACCATCCGTTGATCTCGCCAAGCGTACCAAGCTCTCTCTCCCCTCCGTTTCAGCACCTTACCCTTTAATCAACAATCTGAACCTTTGCAATCCTCGCCATTTTTCGCACGTTACCACGTTACCTCCTCCAATCTCACACTTACTTCCCCCTACTGCGCCTTCTTGGGGACAGCTCCTTGCTGGCCCCCAACAAACCTCCTCATATCCGTGGCCTCCGTCGCTTGCCTCATAAGGCCCTTCACCGTATCCCACCCTTGCCTCACAACGGGCGGCGTTCCCTGCCCCGCCATCATCGCATCCACCCTGGCAACAGCCTGGGCAATCGTCCCTTGCACAAAGCTGCTCTGGGAGTATCTGGCACGGACAAACACCGTGTAGATGGCCAACAAGATCCAGCTACCTTTGGTGAAGATAATAGCCGAGAAGAGGACACGGAACCAGAGGAAAAGCTCTAAAGAAGCGACAAGTGTCATGGAAGCATCGTAGTATTCTTTGACAAACTTGCCGATTGTGTCCGCGAGTGGAGAAGAGGATTTGGTGGGTTTGCCGGGGGAGGACGGGGAAGGCGTGGAGGAGGGAGGCTGGATGGTGGGGATCAGATTTGTGCGGGTATAGGTTGCAACGTGGAAGATTGAGTAGACCATGAAAGGAAGGAGGGCGAGAGGGACTTGTCGGGAAAAGAGCCAGACAAGTGCCATAGCTGAGGTGAGAATTAGTATTTTGGGTTGTCTTGATGGGTCGCGTGCTCCAGGTGTTGGGAACATACCGAGATATTGCACGTTTTCATCACCAGCCAATGCCAATGCACCGCCCTGTTGACGACTTCCTGAACGGGCGCGTGCACGGTAGGCCTTGTAAACAACTATTCCATAGGTCGCCGCGGCAGCCACAAAAGCGGTGCGGTAGGAGAAGCGAGCCCAACGTGAGTAAGGGTGGAAGGTGACGTATGACAGTCCGTATCGGAGCGCGCAGAACAGAAGTGTAAGATGTCCGACAAACCAGCCGAATCTGTTACCGCATTCAGTCAAGTTGAACGCGAAGGTATAAATGGTCAACTCACTGCAGTGTTTGAGCAAGAGCCATCACTCGCTGGCCTAAAGGCATGGACGCAGAGGGTGGAGGTGCCATTGGTATGTCACGAAGAGCTGCAAGGGATGGACTTACAGGTCGTCAGCTAGATTCAATGTTATCGTGATTCAAGTTGGTAGAAGAGAAAGATGAACGGTGAAGTGAGAGGTTTTTGTGGTGGCTGCAATCAAAAAGGCGATGGGAAAAACTTGGCCTAGCCTTGTTGTCCGTTCAGCCCGATGACGCTTCGGCGACCCGCCATCACATGCTTCACACTGTCACACATATCAAACACTCCAGTTCATCAACTTTCACCATTCCGTCACTCTGTACTCTGTCCTGAAGACCATAGTAATATACAGGGGGGTGCAGAAAGTTGTCTACCAAAGTCAACCTGGCGTGTTTGGCCATCGGTTACTTTTCACTGACTTTCTGTGATACGAGTAGCAGAGGCAAGTTTCGTGTTATCCATCTATCATGAATCTATCGTCAATATCCGCAAGTATCTATTGCTGAGCACTAGCACCGCAAGCACGGTAAGATCGACTCGCTATGCATGCCTCCATAAGGTATCTGTTCTCCCTTCAGACCTACCAGCCCTAGACCCGTTTACTTCTTCCCTTCCTCCATCGGCTCATCAACCCCGTCCGGCCTCACGGTCTCCGCATCTGTCATATCTAGATCTTCGCTGTCAGTGGTTTTACTATTCGCTCCTTCCGGCGGTGCCTTTTTCTGTTCAGCCGCTTTCTTCGCGTCTTCTTCAGCCTTCTTCTTGGCATCTATCTCGGCCTTTTTCTTTGCGGCTTTCTCTTCCTCCACTTTAAGAACCGCTTGACGCGCTTCTTCAACCTTCTCTTGATATCTTCCGACGATAGGTCCTGCAAGGAACCGTATCTCGTCCATCTTCGCAACGTAGATTCCTCTGGTGGCGTTTTCACCCTCGTCGTAGAGCCAGTCCTAAAGATAAGGTTAGTACTTTTATACTGACTGATTCGATTCGCTTGATGATACTAACCTCACTCTGTTCTAATTTCTCCTTTAGCTTCGCCTTTTCCTCGTCACTCGCAAAATCCGAGTATCGTTCGTCTATCTTGCCTCTCAGCTCGTAGATGTAACTCTCAAGCTCGTTCTTCTTGTCCTCTGTATCCGCGACATGTTTATCCTCCATGAACATTGAGCCCTCCTTTTCAGCAGCAGCGTCTTTGGTTGCCTGGTCTAGAAAATGTGTACCGGATGACAATGGCAGTTCGCCCTTACGGACCTGCTTCTTGATTTTGCGCGTTTTCGGTTTTGGTTCGGCTGTGCCGTTTGGAGGATCCGTTTCCATTGCCTGGTCCGACTTCGTTAGTGACTTGTGCCCAGTGAACGCGTTTTTGTAACCGGCGTAGGCGTCCTTGAATAAGCCTTTGAGCTTTGAGGGTTCCTCAATGACCGTAGCGTCGTTGGTGAATGAAGACGATTTAGGAGCTGGATTTGGACTTACATCACCTTCTTTCTTGTCTGCTTCCTTCTTCTCCCCTTCTTTCTCTTCGGGTATTGGCTCCTCAACCTCGATATCCTCGACATAGTATCCGGATTCTACATTCAAAATTCCGTGAAGGTTTAGACGCGCCTTGAGCTTGCAAATCATGAAGTCATCTCTTGAAATGGCAGATACTCCCTTGACGGAGAACCGTCCGATCCAAGGATCCATCTTTCCCGGTAGCATCTCTGGTTTAGCGTATTTGGCTTCCAAATCGAAAGGATGCTTACGGTAGAATGTAAGAATCTTAGTCGATGGCATGACGTTGCCCTTATTGAACACAGTCAAGCTCGTGTCCTCGTCGGGTATATCTGGAGACTGTTCCCAGCTGAATTCAATCGGGTAATTAACAATATCATGGACCGAGAAATCTCGCACACGGAATACAGGCGATAGAATGGCACAGCTGAAAGCGCAGCCACGGGCAACGGCTTCGTCCTGGTTGAGAGTGAAGGATAGAGGCTTTTGGAAGTATTTGCTTATTCTTTCTTTCAGAGAAGGAACACGGGTGCATCCACCAACCATCTCAACTGCGTCGATATCCTCAATCTTGAGCTTTGCCTCTGCTAGCGCTTGCTCTAGGGGTCCTGTAGCGCGTTCAAGTAGGGGCTGAAGTAGCTCTTCCAGTTCTTCACGCTTCATCATCCCCTGCACGTCAACATCGTTCATTAGGGATTCGATGCTGATGGGGGCCTGCGCGTTTGCGGACAGAATTTTCTTCATCTTCTCTGCGGCCGCTGCAACTCGGACATGGGCCTTGGGATTGGTTTTGATATCAATCTTGTACTTCTCCTTGAACTCTTTGGCAAAGTGGTCAACAAGAGCCTTATCAAAATCCCGTCCACCAAAATGCCTATCCCATGCTGTAGACTTGACTGCCAATTCGCCTTTCTTGAACTCGACGATTGAGCAAAGGTAATTGGAGTGCCCGATGTCAATAAACGCTACACGCCTTGGCTTTTCTTCGGCCGAGGGAAGGTCCAGCTTGGTAATGCCGTATCCAAGCGCCGTTGCCGTAGTGTCGTTGATGAGCCTCAGTAATTTCAATCCTGCAATTTCTGCCGCATCCATTATACTCCGTCGCTGCGCATCGGTAAACCACGGTGGAACACTAATGACGATATCGGAAACAGGTAGCTTAAGCTCTGCGGATGCCGTAGCCTTGACTTTACTGAAGAACATGGAGCAGAGCTGCGTAGCGGTAAACTGTTCCTTTTTACCAAGATATGTGACTTCTGCACCAACCGAACCCTTCATATCGACGAGCGACGCCGAGACATATTCGCGTTCAATCTGTACATCGGGATCGTTGAGGGAGCGGCCCGCTAACCGTTTGAGGGAGCCGACAGTATTCTTAAGGTTGGAGATCTCTTGTGTTTTGGCCGGCTCCCCGATATATCTGCTCTTGGGTCCAAATCCAACGAGAGACCTATTGATTGTAAGTCAGGCGTGTCATAACAAGGCTTGGTGGGTACTAACGGTGTAGCTCGATTGGAAACTTCATTGGTGATCTATAAGATGTCAGCTGTTGTCGCTTGGTAAAACTGATTCCTCCGAGCTGGCTACATACCACATCGACGCCACGATTCCGTGCAACAGCTATGACGGTGTTGAGCGTACCAAAATCCACACCGACGACACTCATCTTGCTACTGGCTCTAGCTTATCGTGGCAGTTATGGTATGTTTCAGGCGTGAGAAAACAAAGCCTGTATGGGCTTCTGTTCGGGATTCACCAGCGTGTGCGTGTAGTGGGCGTGATAAAGTGTGAGGTGTTGTTGCGATCTTTGTGTATCAACAGAATCACCGCACGCACAAAAAATTGCCTAGAGGTTTGGGTTTTCGAAGCTTCCCGAAAATGCTAGGCCGTTGACGACAGAATCAGCCCTACGAACACATCATACCTGAGGTAGGTACTTTTGCCGGACATGGCCCCTTCGTCACCGCACCAATAATTTATATGGAAATTCAACAGACTCAACAACTCATCACTCACAAATTGACGTCTTAGCGCTCTTCATTTACCACTGGTGTAGCAAGTCCGAATTTGGACGTAACCTTAACAACAGGATTCACAGACATAGGCTACGTTTCTCGTCACTTGCGGCTTAACTCTTTAGCCACACTCATAGGCTGAAGTGACATGAATCCCTTTGAAACATCCATCTTCCATGCACTGGACCTGAGAGCTTGAAATGTTCGATGCTAGCCGTTCATTGACTCTTGTCACCGAATCAGTTACTTTCGAAACGGCTTGTCAAACCAAAGCTACTAGGTTCGAGATGATTAACTCCCACAGCTTCTTCGTCTATGACACGAAAGCTTGACATTTATGATACCAAGTGTGTCGAAGTGTGATTACACCATCGACTTCTTTTCTAATTGTTCAAACTTGCTTTAACGCGTGTTGCGTAGCGAACTATGAAGGCTGATTTGCTGCATGTGTGTCGTTTGTTTTAACGCGTGCTACGAAGCATCGAAACAAGCGCTGAACTAAGCAGATATTGAGCTTTAAGTCGATTATATATGAAGTATTGAAGGAGACATGTTGAATGGAGCACTGGATGGAGTACAAATGGGCCAAATATGATAATCTTTATGGCATGAACGTTTTTACGATGTGATGGAGTTCATATTTTCATGCAGCGTACGATTACGCCTTCGTGATATCTCAGTAACGAGATGGCCCTTTCTCCTACGGTATTATAGTAAGACGCCCCCTATCGATATTCCACATAATGATATCCTCTTTGTAACAATATACTTTCTGAGACCAACAGGGATAATCTTGTATGTATGTTCGCCTCTGATATAACGATATCCTCCTGGTAACGATGTGGTTAAGTGCGAACTCAGGTCTTGCTGTATTCTGTCATGTCCTAATCAACATCTTTTAAATCTTTAAGCAGGCCTTTCGAATCTCGAGCCTTGTATTTAGTCAATAGCAGAAATAGAGCATTCAATTTATTCAAAATTAATGCTAAGTCTCTTATATATACGTCGCTCTCTGTCTCCATTAGCAGGCATTTAGCCAGGCATCCACAGCTCCATTAGCATTAACGTTTAGATACTCAACTCGCCCGTCGCCATTGAGGTCTGCAAATCTGACTCCTGAACCATTGGTGCCAACGCCAGTGGCGACTATGCCTTCCGGGTTCCAGTAGATCTGAGTGTTGTTTGGGCCGTTCGCTGGACCGCCACCGTTAAGGTAGGCAGTTACGGCGCTATTGCTTGGATCAACCCAGAGGTAATCAGCGCGAGCATCACCGTTGATGTCGCCAAATTCAAGCCCAGTGCTACTCTTCCCTATACCGGTAGCAATTGTACCCAAGGACTGCCAGCTAATTCTCCCAGCGCTGGTCCCAGTAGAGGATGAGCCGAGATTTAGCCACGCATCTACCGAGCCATCTGGATGAACCCAGAGATACTCGGCTTTTCCGTCGCCATTGAGGTCAGCAAATCGGACTTCACTTCCATTTTGACCTAATCCGCTGGCAACACTGCCCTGATAAACCCATTCCACTTTGACAGCGCTAGGCCCGTCACCAGGGCCAGCGAGGTTGAGCCAAGCATCTACGGAGCCGTCCGCATGGACCCATAAGTAGTCAGCCCTTTGGTCTCCGTTAAGATCCGCGAACTGTATCTCACTCCCACTCGCACCAACGCCGGTAGCTACAACCCCCTGAGGTTGCCAGCTTACTGTAGCAGCATTTGGGCCATTATCTGGGCCGCCGAGGTTGAGCCAAGCATCCACTGAGCTGTCTGGATGGATCCATAAGTACTCGGCACGTCCGTCGCTATTCAGATCGGCAAAATGTATTTCTTCCCGCCCTCCACCGTATCTGGGGGAAATGGTACCCTGGGAAATCCAGTTTGGAGAGTGTGTACACTAATAATGGTATTAGCAAGAAAGAGTCAGGATCCATCACTTGTAGAAAGGAACCCTACCGGTTGTTTCCCGGTATTATTGACTACGACGGGCTGGCCGATCCAACCCTTGGCATTTGCCCTGACAAGCGCATCTAACCAACCATCCGCCATCTTACTGTAGCCCATATCGGTGGGGTGTAATCCATCTATCAGATCATCGGTTGTGAGAGGCATCCAAGCCTTGATGACGTGCTTGCCTGCAGTCTGTTGCTGATTCACCAGTAAGGATATCCTTGCGTTATAAGTGACCAGCCGCGCAAAGGTGTCCGGGTTTGCTGCTGGTATGATCTGAGCTACTATCACAACCGTGTCAGGACAAGCGGCAAATATCTCATCGATGAGGGCACCGAGACGAGCGGCTGCGTTATCAGGGTCAACGTCGTTGTTCATGTCATTTGTTCCCGCCATCAAAAGAACTACGTTTGGCCGTTCAGGTAGCGATAGGTATGCGTAGCTGGCAATCTGATCGATTATCGCGCCGCTGTGCCCCTCGTTGTTGTTATTGGTCATTGTCCCCGCTTGCACTGATCCAATGAAGTTCACATTGTTCCCTGCCAGTAGCGTCAAAAGGTACTGACGATATCCGTTGCCGTCACTACTTTGAAACCCATAGGTGATCGAGTCACCCAGTGGCAATATTCTAAGGTTCAACCCGTCGAGTGCTGGTAATCCCAACAATCTTTCTAGGACTGCATCCTTGATCCCTGCATGACCTGAAGGGGTTGGACGGAAGTTCTGTGCAACTTGGTCAGTGGGTTGTGCCGCGCTGTCCAAGTTTAAGAACCAGGTATCGGGGTTGTTCCGATCTGGCTCGGTGACCGTTGGTCTACAAAAGCGGTGGCCATTGTAGTTTTCGTTATAGTCGACGAAGACCACCTTGTTGGCTCCCAACCTCTTGTTGCTTTGTGTTATATAGTAATGCAAATACCAGTTCATTGTTTGCAAGAGCTCATTCAATTGCTCACGTAGCAGTCTAGTGAGTTCCGGCTGATTTGAGGGCGAATAGCTAAAGGAAATACTTTCACACTGGCTTGATAGGTCTTCGGAGAAGAAATTGGTGTAACCGGCTACAAAAATCGCATTTGAAACAGAGATTGACAGCTTCCCAAGGATTGCATTGATGAGGTTTGTCCAATCAATCTCAAATTGTGCAGAAGATATCGCAGTCTTAGCAGCGGCGATGGATTCGGTACAAACTGGTGATGATGGTCCACTGAACTGGAAAATGCAGCCATCGAGGATTGCCTCAATTCCTAAATCGTTGCCTCCAATGGATAACGTAACCATGTCAGTATCTTGCTGAACGTTGGGAACTTGTTTGGTTAAGACATCTTGGATCACCGCGCCTGAACATGCAATAAAGTTGGGTTTCCGCGTTGGGTCATCGTGGCCTGGCATGCACTGATCCATGGACAGCGCAAGCGGATATGCTTCAGAGTAGCGATTGCAAACAGTGTCGCTGTCGTAAGGCACGCCTGCACCAGGCCCTGCCGCAAGACTGTCTCCCAGTGCAGCCCACTTGTTGATGCTGGGGCCTGATGGACATGGCCCAGCTCGTGTGGCCAACGACGACGGAGTAGATGCAGATGCTGGCCGGAGTCGTTAGCAACATGAGATTTCATGGCTCTCCTTCACTAACCGGTCAAAGTCGCAAAGAGTTCTAGACAGAAAAGTGTGACCTGCAGGCGCCAGCCCCTAGGTAACATCTCGGCAACCATAAACATTGAAGAGCTCGAAAAAGCGTACGCTGTTGGACTAACGTAAGAATAAAATATATAACTGCGAAGATGTTATGTACTAAGCAACTACGTAAGTTCAGCTAATGCTGCAAGGATATATCATAGGGACATGAGCGGCATTGCTCTGTATATCTTTATGATGCAACCCTAAAGCCCGTGCAGAGTCAAGAGGACGAAAGGTGTTATTGTCGAAACGCATTTATAAGTGAGTATTTAAGACCTCGCATCATGCAGGATTCTCGGTGCCGGCTTCGGGCTTCCAAGAGGAAGCAAAGCTTCTCGGAAGGAAGAACAGTAGGATGGAGGGGAATGACCATGTTTCGAACGAAACTGCAAGGGTACGTTGTGACTATTAAGGAATGTTACTCAGCCTCATGATGTTCCCCGCAACCCTACACGCAGAAGATGTGGAATACATGGCAATGAATTAAGAAGAAAGGTGCCATCAGCATCGGCAGAAGCGTTCTCTGTGGTTGTCTCCACAAAGACCACGAGCATATCTCAGCGTTGAAATACCACACCATCCAACACGGTCTTCTGAGCTCGTGCATGCGCCCCGCAAGTGTGCCCCTCACATTTCGTCAAGGCTCTTCTCACCTTCCCACTTCGGTCTCTTCGTAGGCAACACCGGCACTGAGGCGTTGATCCATGTGGGTTGTAGATCGGAATTTCGTGGTACAGTAATAGATAAAGCTTACGAGTAGTCGTGCCAAAACACTAAGCAACAACAAGTTAGAAAGTTCCTGCTTATGCCAAAAACCTTTGAATGCTCAGAGAGATATTATTAGATATTAATATCCGAAAACATCCTTCAGGAATCCAACAGTTGTTTTCGACATTATTCATAATCTGACCTGAGATGAGATTTGAGTGGTTTTCCACACACTCTTCCGGTACTTGAGTATGCTTCTCGAAGAATCGAGCAACAGAAATACACTTTTGAGTACCGTATTATTCCAGATAGATATAAGATATAATGCACCTGCATGGCTCCGACTTTCCAACGTAAGGAGGGGATTGGTTCATAAGGTACTCCCTATGAACTCCTGCCGTTATAAAAAGTACCATAACTCTAGAGTAAGGTACCTTTGTATACATCAGTATCATGGGGTTAGAATTGCGTGCAACAATATTTCGTAAAATGTCAGCAGCTTCTTTCTCCTAACATACTTGGTCAGCTGCCATTGCATCTTTTGTTAATTCAGTGGTATTTTACGGTGTTTTAAGAAAGTCAAACATTCAGCTAGAGTAACTGGATTTTTCGTCAATACGTTCTCTTGTATATATATTCTACTCCATACCATTGATCGCGCTATAGACCCAATTTACTACTATGTTTCCAGTCAAAAAGCCACTCCCCGCATCCCCATCCCCATCCCCCTACCCTCCTCAGCAACCTTACCGCTTACATCCCTTGCTCTAATACCTCTCCCTCCTCCTTCCCTACGCCCTACCTCCACTCCGGATCTACTTACTACCCTTCCTCCTCCCGTGTTTGCTCTTGCTCCCATGTTTGTACTGCCTGCGCCCAAGTTCCCGTATCCTCTAGCTTTGCCAATTCCTAGACTCCCTACACTTCCGCCCCCGAAGCTTCCATTCCCAGTTGCCGGCGCCAGGGGTCTTTGTTGGGTGCCGCGCCATTGTGCATTGGGCGGCGTAGGTGGGTTCATTTCCAGTGGTCTCGGTAGGAAATTCTCGTTGTCGATGGGAGAAGATTGCGGCAGTGGAGTGTACGTTTTCCGGAGATGCTTAAATTCAATAGGGGGAGAGGGGTGCGTTATCCAATTTGTGTCAGAGACGGTTGAAGGAGGGCGAGTGGAGCTGGGACGGGTGGTTGAGTCGCTGTAGACAGAAGAGGACTTGGTGGGGGAACGGGTGATGTCTGCGGCCGAGGCGTTTTGGTTTGGTTGACGGTCGTTGTAGAAGGAAGGAGTCTTGGTGGGAATCGGGGGAAGGTTGGCGCGAGAGGAACGCTGGGATTGAGGTTGGTTGTAGAACGAGGGGTTGTTGGTTGTTGGATGCGTGATGTTTGCACGGGAGGATCGTTGCGAAAGGGCTTGGTCGTAAAATGGACCTTGAAGGTCGGTTCGCGAGGCTTGGGGGCTAGATGTAGGGTGTGGAACGTCGGTGATGTTGGCGTAAGAGTCGTTCCGGGTATGCATGAAAGGTACGGTACGAGGGGGTGAGATAAGAGGATCCGATGCGTGGGATTCGCGGTTCGGGCTCGCTGTGGAGGTGGTGGCTTGGCTGCTGCGGTTATCGAGAAGAGAAGACTCGTTACGTTTGTGTCGGGATGTGAGGTTATCCTCTAGAGGGTTCATATCTGGAGGAAGACTTGAGATCTTGCGGAAGATGAGGGCAAGGTAAATGTCGATGGAGAGCGAGACCAAGTGAACGCTACCATTGACCACACTGACCAGGAATAGGGAGAATACAATCTTGTATTCGGCAATTGCTGAACCGAAGAGCGTTGCCCAGTGGCCATGTGTGTCTCCAGGCTCCGTGTATTGCGTCCGAGCCATCATTGCCGTGAAGACGAAGAAGGGAATCAATCCGACATCGATGATGGCGGCAAAGAGCATGTAGCTGGCCGAGGATGTTGGAGTACGTCCCTTAGCTGGGCGAGCAAGATGGTAGATGCCATATACTGTATGTAGGATGGCAATACCAGGCTAACATGGTATTCATTAGCGTGGTGCCTTCTGGATTATTCCTCAAAGTACTCACTGGTACTCTCATGATCCAACCAGTGGAGTCTGGAACACTCTTGATGCATATAACACAAAACAGCATGCCAAGTGCTCCTGCGAGCGCGCATAGGCGGAAAAACAGTTGTAGCCATCTAACGTATTTGACCTTCAATTTTGTCCTTGGGCTCATAGGTTTCCAATCTAGATTTCCATACGGCCTGGATACGTATGAACAGTGGCACAATTTCATTCAATGGTTAGGTACTCACACAACGAAATACGAATCAGGATGTCTATTGAACTCCTTTGAATTGATCAAAGGTCCCTCTGATTTCGGCCGCGGTCTTGGTGGGGGAGACCATGATGCATGCGATGCGGCCTTCGGGTTGAATGCCTTTTCTGTTGGGCCAGTAAAGGAGTATTTCGAGGGGCGGTCATAGATAAATGGAGGCTCGATACCCATGGCTGAATGAGAGGAATGCTTACAGTGGATTTTAAACACCGAATCGAGGTCACCATAGTTGAGAACTAACAATGCCTTTGTTTTCGCTAGCGATAGTTGCACGGAGCAACTATCTTAGCGCGCATCAGCCATTACATGCTCCAACATTGAAGCTTATTGAAGGCATTCATGTCTTCACCTTATGAACATCATCCGCCAAAAACCCTTTGTTTGCAGCAGATATCCAAGTGTGTCGAAATTAGCGCTCCAACTTCGAAAGACCTCCAAACGGCTCGCGTTCGAAGCTCGCAGGCCATATAGTAGTCATATCGTCCATGATGGGAGACCTTTCCGGATGGCAGTCCTCGGTTCGGGGCCTGCTGGCTTTTATACCGCCTATAAAGTGATGTCGACCATCGAAGGGGCAGTGGTAGACATGTATGAGCACCTTCCGGTACCTTTTGGGCTGGTAAGGTTTGGTGTTGCGCCGGATCATCCAGAGGTAAAGGTATGATATTGCCGTCTCATACACTTACACTCTTGATTATTATGTGGGTTTGCTATTATGGATCGTTGTCGAGCTGACCAGAAGTATTGGTTGCTAGAACTGTGAAGAAAAGTTTGCGGAGGTTGCTTTGTCCCCGCGCTTCAATTTCATTGGGAATATAGATATCGGTAAAGACTTGCCCTTAGCATCGCTAAAGGATAATTACGATGCCATTCTCTTTGCATACGGAGCTTCCAAAGATCGGAAGCTAGGGATACCAGGTGAAGATAAACTGAAAGGCATATATTCTGCACGTGCATTTGTGGGATGGTATAATGGATTACCTGAGTATGCCGACCTTGCACCAGATCTCGAAGCAGGTGAAGAAGCAGTGGTAATTGGCCAAGGAAATGTGGCAATGGACGTTGCACGCATACTATTGCGCAATATTGATCTATTACGGAAGACAGATATCACAGATCAAGCCCTTGCCACTCTTTCAAAAAGCAGAGTGAAAAGAGTCCGAGTCGTTGGTCGACGGGGCCCAATGCAAGTCCGTCACCTAATTCATTATCATGTCCGCAAGGCATTTGATTGATCTCTACCCACAGGTTGCTTTCACGATCAGAGAAGTTAGAGAGCTCTTAAATCTACCATCCGTTGGGTTCGAGAGCATTGACCCCAGACTGCTTCCCCCAGACCTTTCAAAACTTCCACGAACAGCAAAACGTCTAACACAGCTTCTTTCGAAGGGTTCGTCAACGTCCCTTGCGGAAGCGCAGAAATCGTGGTCCCTTGACTTTCTCCTCTCTCCAACGTCATTCAAATCATTTAGTAATACAACGAACAACTTGGCCTCAATCGAGTTTGCGGAGACCAAACTGGAGGGGCCAAGCGTATTCGACCCCTCTGCCAGGGTCTCCACAACAGAGGGGCGTGCGACTTTCCCAGCCTCTTTGGCTTTCAGGAGCATTGGTTACAAATCTGAAGCTATGGCCGGCATGGCAGATCTTGGTATACCTTTCGATGAAACCCGTGGAGTCATCTCAAATGACATTGATGGGCGTGTCATTGCGCCATCATCAAATCCTGCAGAAATTGTTGCTATTCCTGGCATGTACTGTTCAGGATGGGTAAAGCGTGGACCAGCGGGAGTCATTGCAAACACCATGGAAGATGCTTTTGTGACTGCCGAAGCTATAGCGAAGGACTGGGAAAGTCAAGTCCCTTTTCTTGGTGGAGGCCGCGGCTGGGACGTACTCAAAGACCAAGCAGAGGCCCTTGGATTAAGGACTGTCAATTGGGATGATTGGCAGAAGATCGATGCCACGGAGAAGAGGAGAGGTAGGGATCGTGGTAAAGTGAGGGAGAAGTTCACTAGTACAAAAGAGATGCTAGATGTTCTAAACTAGTTTCGCTCATGATGGCTCATCAGGTACACATACTTTAATCCTTACTCCGTACAGGCGAAAATCACCCGAGCGCCGCATGCGAAAGGGAGTTGCCGATCTCTCAACAACACAGGTAGATCGACTCTGTCTCGAGTTTGTGAAGGATAATACGGCGATCTGGCTGTACTACATTGACGCTGATACTTTGAAGGGTGTAAGATAGGTAGTTAATACATTGGTAATTTATAAGCGTTGTACAGCGATGATGTTTGTTTTCAAACCGTAAACCGCAAACCGCTGTCAGATGGTACCGAAAGTACGGTACCGGCATATCTTATTATGTTGCCGCAGGACTCCCCAGTACGGTTCCCGCGCACGCTAACTATGACTACTTGAGTACTTGTAATTATCTTAGTGCCCTTTTTAGCACGCTAAACCCAATACTATCTGTAACTAACCTTTCTAGGTTAGAGTGCGCGGAAACCCGGAAACCTCGCGCATACGAGTAAGGTACCTTAGCGGAATTATGAGGAATGGCTCTACCGTAGCAGCACCGTCCATAAAATATTGTTACTGTAATTTCTGAGTTACATCGCCTTTAGGCAGTCCTCTTAATGACACGTTATTATCAAATATACGCTTAGAGTTTCTAAACGACCTTGGAAAGGAACGGTGATGAAAATAAGCATATGTAAAATACAGTATCATGTATCATGAGCAATATCTGCATCATCCTCCTGCAATGCCTCTTCGGAGTCACTCATCTATCATCTGTGCCCTGCATTCACCCCCGTACCAACCTATTCAATACTCACAGTGACCATGCGCATGATTTTCACGCAGCTCATGCGATGCATCTTCGCGTAGAAATTGGCTGAATCGATCGATTCTAAGCTTGAAAATACAGAAGCGTTGATGTTGTCTGAAATACAATCTATCCGAAGATAAGGCTTGACAGTATTGTAGCAGTTATCTTGAAACTACACAGAGCTTCAGATTCTACCGTAGCAACACTGTTCTATTTGATATCAGTGTATTATCTTTAAACGAATATTCAACTAGACTGTAAGAGTATCATTCTTTTTAATACTCGATTATCATTTTGTCACATATATAATGAGCTACTGTAAGTCAGTATATTCACTATAATACCGCCTTTAGACGGTAATTTGAACCATTACTGTATAGATACAGTTAAAGGAAACCATATATTTCCGCTAAGGTAGGTACCATCGACATTCGCTCGCTTATCATCAAGGATTCCACATAGCATTTCGACATACACCTCAGCTTCCATATTACGTGATTGAGCCCCGAGCATCCCATCACTGGACGGACTTTTGTTGACAGATGACGGGATTCTGGAGCGCTGAGTTTCAATAGACCTAGCAGCCACGAACGCCTGGTGTGCACTACTTGCTTCTATTGGCCTGTCCTCGGGCGTAAGACTAAGGTGGAACTCGAAGATGGACCATTTCAAGTTGGTGGAGCACATACCTCCGTAGAGCAGGAGCAGTCGAGCCGTGTCGCGCTAAATCAGAGCTATTTCGAGGAAACGAGATGCCTTGATCTTCTAGAATCCTTCTGGCTTTGTACTGGACTTGTTGGAGTGGCCGGGATGCCGCTTCATTTAGGACTGCGAAGGAAACATGGCGCTGGTACAATTCTCTGGAAAACTGGTCAAAGACTTCTCGGCTCTTGGGGGTAAAAATCGGACAATTCAAGTACGAAAATACATTGCATTGTAGGTAGTAGTGAATCAAGGGCAAAGCTGGATCTGGGACTCTGAGCCAGCAGTAGCCCGTGCGTACAACTCCCGTCTTATGGAGCTATATCGAGCTTGCCTTCCACTAAATACGCACAGGCGTATTAGGGGCTGAAACGGAGCAATCTGCAATCTGACTTGAGGTACTTTAGTTGATACCAACAACCGATAAAGGAAGCTAACCACCAGGCGTCATGTACTCCGTATCTTTTGTGGGAAACAATATAGGTAATAAAGGATACATTGACAACTGGCGCATATGTTTTCCTCTTCCATTTTTCTTTATATTTTGGCCTATTTCCAAGGTTGATAAGTAAGAAAACTCATCCTTGAGCGTGACGGACTGCATACTGTATACTTGGTCCTGCCCACCAGCGGCAGCGGAATATTGTTCAGTTCATGTTTGATCCGTCGCTTAGCTTCAACTATCCATCTCGACTTCAAACAAGATGAAAGGCTCAGCACTTGTGGGACACCCTCCAAACAATCAAGATGATTACTGGATCATCAAAGGGTTCTTGCGTCAATCTGGTCTTCCGGATAAAACGATTCATCCAGACAAGGGCCTTCCAATACACAAACCACCTCATGCTTCCGACGATGAACGAGGAACAGGGCTTATGGCTGCAATGTGTGTGGCCATAGTCTTGATTTTCCTCATCACCGTAACCCGTCTTTCGCTTCGATACTTCCGCAGCGATCTGAATTGGGGCTGGGATGACTGGTTGATTATTCCAGCAGCAGTATGTATTCAAGACATGGGCGGAGAAACATCTCAATTGGCTAATCCGCTGTTCAGATTGGTGTTATTGGTCAGTTAGGTTCGAGCATCGGGCTTGTCATCCACGGGGGGCTTGGAAGACATGTGTATGACTTAACATATCACGAGCTTGATATGTTTTTCAGCGTGAGAGACTCACCCACATGGTCGTAAGCACTCGAGCAGGGGTTGCTAATCAAAGCGGTGCATATAGTGGGTCTCTATGAGTGAAATCCTCTTTTTCGTCTCTGTCGGACTCGTGAAGGTTTCCATCGTACTTTTCAACCGACGCCTTAGAGGTCTAACGTCGAGAGGATGGATGTTTGCGCACAACGTCCTTCTTTGCCTTATAGTCTGCTATATTCTCGTTGTGATATTTACCAATTTCTTTTTCTGTCGTCCTGCTCGCGTCCATTTTTCCATGGTCGCTTATGGCTCGAATCCAACCCCACCAGTATGCCTCAATGGAAAAATTCTTCCAGTATTCCTCAGCGTCATGCACATACTTTTCGATTTCGCACTATTATCCGTGCCCCTTGTTGTGCTATGGAAAATCCAGATGGATACCTCGAAAAAGATAAAATTGTGTTTCCTGTTTTCTATTGGGTCAGTCTCATGCATCGGTAGTGTAATGAGGCAAGTCATCCAGACACATCACAGGCCCGATTTTACATGTGAGTTAAGTCTGAAGACATTGGTCCCGTGCAAATCATGAGCTGCGTGCTGACAGAACTACAGATGATGCTGTTCGGAGCATCCAGTGGACCACCGTCGATATCTTCTTCGCCATCACGGCAGCATCGCTTCCAGTCTTAAATGCAGCCATTCCAAAATCTTGGCGAGGATCATCATCGCATAGAACCCCCCAGCTCAATCACATCCCCAACAACGCAAGCGACTTCAACAATCCAGGACAGACAGGTCTGGCTTTCCACTCTGAGAATATCCTGCATGAAGATGAAAAGGATCGCAAGCCGTCGGTGGTGCAATTGCCTGGGTTCACTTAGGAACTTTAGCCACCCCGTCCCTTTCCTAACAGCAATTCGTCGTACAAGCTCTATCCACAAGCATTGTCAGATGCGAAGTGGACTGGCCGTGGCTCGCATGACGATATAGTTTGATTCGATTGACGGCTAAGCTGGTCTCAGGCTCGAGCTCAGTGGTTTGGACTTGCTATATAACGATTTATTGGCAGTGTACACTTATTGGACGGACTCGAACTTGCTGGAAGAGACTTTTGATGAGGTTAAGATTTTCTTTAGATAACCATATGGGAACGCACACTCGATTCCCACATTCTTAATTTAGGAGGCACAGGCAATGGGGATATTGGGTCAACGATGCAATTCTTCGTACACTGATACTTTGTACATAACTTTCTTACCAGATTTTCTTGTATGATCACTCCAAGAGCTCACTTCTGTACCATGCATACCTTACTCGCCCATAAATTTGTGCAAATCCAAAATCTAACATATACTTCGACGCATCCCCCAGCCTGATAGAACCAAAACCCTAAGATCTCTCTTGCACATCCAGGGAGCTACTGGAACGTGCATGGAAAATTCTCCGACATCGAGAAGATCAGCCCCAAATTATGCACCGGCCACACCACAATCTGCCCATTGCATATGCCGCCCTTGGCCTTTCGGAGATTTCCAGACACCTGAAGCACAGACGCATTCCCATCGCAATAGTATCTTAGGTGCGCTGCGGGTCGCCAATGCCGACCCGTAAACACATGGATAATGCCGATGATTTCCTCCGTGCCCTGAATGCGGAGAATTTATGAGGCGACAATTCAATAGCGTGATGTGGAGAATTAGCGTGCCAGGTCCGTGCTCAGAAGGTTTTGTCAGATCATGAGATGATGAGACTAAGGTAAAATAAGCCGATGGCGTGTATTGTTGGGTATTCATAGAATTCCTTACAGCCGGTTTGACAAATATTCTATGTAATAATACATTACGCATGTGTATGATGTGTTCAATATGATATTGAACTGGATTAATCATGATTTGACCATTCGTCCGGTTCGAAGAATCGTCCCATGTCAAATTCAATGCAGTCAAGACATGATTGCCCAAGCTTTGAAGGGAGCTGGTTCTGTAATAGAATCGACTGCACTTTCTATATCGTTGTTAGTCTAAGTTTATCGCCGCGTCACAGCGTCATACCCAAACTGATAAACACCGTCATGGATCGTCTCCATGTCCCTCCGACGATGCGCGCTCGGAACATCAACAGATATGTTTACGCACCCTCTGCCTCCCCAACTGGTGAATCAATGTAATGTCCGGGCTTTTACGACTTCACAAGTTCAGAGGGCAGATTTTACCCACGTGGTTGGTATTGATCCTCCAGAAATGGGAAAAAGAATAGCTTTTATATCTAAGGAGGTATAGGTTATTGGAGCTGGAGCTGTCGGCCTTGCTATTGCACGAAAGCTCGCTGAGCGGAAGGGTACATCGACTCTCCTAATCGAGCGGCATGGCTCTGTGGGCACGGAGACAAGCAGTCGTAACTCTGAGGCAAGTTCTCCACAAATCTATATTAGCGAAAGGGGCTTAATGATTTCCTCAGGTCATCCATGCTGGAATCTATTACGGCCCTTCCTCGCTGAAGACCAAATTATGCCTCAAAGGTAAGCAAATGATGTATGACCTATGTAAGAAGCAAAACATTCCGTACCGCAATTCCGGAAAATGGATCCTCGCGCAGGACCAGCAGCAGCATGAAACACTCCTCAAAACGCACGAATTTGCGAGCTCGATCGGTGTTCCTACGCACTTTGTTTCACTCTCCGAAGCCCACGAAAGAGAACCAGACGTCTGCGTCAATGAAGCTGTACTAGAGAGCCCCACCACCGGAATCATCGACTCACACACCTACATGTCCTACCTCGAGTCCGATTTCCAATCAAAAGGCGGCGATTTGGCTTGTCACACTACAGTCACCGCCGTCGAGCCTCTCGCTTCTGGTTCCCAAGGCTACAGGATCGACACCACCTCCTCTTCCTCCTCAGAAACATCCTCCATCACTACGGAAACTCTCATCAATAGCGCTGGTCTCGCTGCTGTACCGCTCTCTAATAGCATTCTTCCCTCTTCCCGCCACGTCAAACCATTATACGCCAAAGGTTCCTACTACGCCTACTCGGTCCCGTCACCACGCCCCAAGATCCTTGTCTATCCGGCGGCTACAACCGGAGCCGCTGGCTTAGGAATTCATCTTACTATGGACATGACTGGCGCAATCCGCTTTGGGCCAGACGTTGAATGGGTCGATGATCCCAGTGACCTCTCGGTAAACGAGGCTCGACTTGGGCCTGCGCTGGATGAGATTCAAGCATATTTGCCGAGCATCCAGAGGGAAAAGGTTACATTGGATTATGCTGGGATTCGGCCGAAATTGGGAAAGGGGAGTGCGGTAGCCAAGGGGAAAGGGGACGGGTTCTCGGACTTCGTGATTCGAAAAGAGGAAGGGCTCCACGGGTTCATTAACTTGTTGGGAATTGAGAGTCCCGGATTGACGAGTTCTTTGGCGATTGGGGATATGGTGCATGACTTGTTATACAGGTGATGCGCTTAAGGTCAAGAAAGTGTAATCTATTCGATTACTTTCGATTACCATGGCTTTTAGACTTATGTTATATGTAGCAATATACAGATCATCGTGCCACAGTACTAAAGGTAAGAAAATCCGAGTCGACTAATTTTCTAAGTGGAAGATTGGGCTTAACAAACAGAAACCACGAGGCCACTCCTCAACCCCCGCATGCCCTAAGATCGAAAGATTTCACTAGCGGCAAAACTTCGCAACCACATCTTTTACGGACATCTTAATTTTCAACTCCAACCCACGATGGCACCAGAATCCACCGTGTTGACTGACAGAGGGGCCTCAGAGTCGCCCTATCGGCTGGATAAGGCTCAGGTAAGTGCACCCCAATATCATGCGGCTTAGGAAATAATGATCTCCTAGACTCGCAAAGCCTCAAGCGCACTTCTCAAGCACATCAAATCCGAAGCGCAACGTAAGGAAGCCGCTTCGACAGCTAAGAACCTCCTCAGCACCAGTACTTCCGACCCCTCAGATACCCCACCTTCGGACGTTGAACCCATATGGCTCATTATCACCACCAAAAAGCATATTGTTGACCAAAAGCGCCTCAAGCCCGGCAAAATCCCTTTACCTCACTCCCTCAACACCTCTCCCGCTCTCACAGTATGCCTCATAACCTCGGATCCTCAACGGCCGTTTAAAGATACCATTGCTCATCCTTCCTTTCCTCCCGAACTTTCTAAAAGGGTAACCCGAGTAATCGGTATCTCCAAGCTCAAGGCTCGCTACAAAAGTTTCGAATCCCGCCGTCTTCTCCTCGCCGAACATGACGTCTTTTTGGCCGATGCTCGTATCATTACAAGCCTTCCGAGTACACTTGGCAAGATCTTCTATTCCGGCGCGAAAAGACCCATCCCTGTAAGGCTCGAAGCTCATACGAATAGAATCGACAAATCTAAATCTGCCACTGCACCTTCCAAGCCCAAACCTCAGACTGAAACCAGATCAATTGTATCTCCACCACAATTCGCCAAAGAAATCGAGCGCGCACTATCTTGCGCACAAATACAACTTTCCCCGTCAGCAACAACAGCCGTGCGCGTAGGCTTAGCTACTATGGAACCCGGAGAGTTGGCACAAAACATCGAGGCTGTCGTCGCAGGAATGGTAGAAAAGTTTATCCCACAAGGATGGAGAAACCTGAAGGCGATACACGTCAAGGGACCAAACACTATGGCACTGCCTGTGTGGGCAACTGAAGAGCTGTGGCTGGAGGAGGGAGATGTACTTGAGGGGGAGGAGGCGAGGGAGGCAAAGAGGCGGGCGTCTCAAAAGCAGACAGTAAGGAAGGGTAGAGAGGGTGAGGTTAGGCAAAAGAAAAAGGGTAAGTTGCTGGAAGGGGGTTCGAACGGTGATATGAGTCAAGAGATGATATTGAGGAGGGAGAAGTTGAGAGAGCAGAAAAGGGAAGCCAGAGAGGTGGGGGAAGAAGAAGAAAAGAAAGGGAAAAAGAGGAAGGGTGAGGCCGAGGGTGCTGGTGCTGGTGGGGTTGGGGAAGAGGCGACTAAAGTGAAAAAGGCGAAAAAGAGAAAGGCCGTTGAATCTTCAGGTGTTGAGGCCTGAGGGAATAATACAGAACTGGAGTAAATCCTAACAAAGTATGTGGCCTTCAGTGCGGGACTGCTAAGTAGAGAAATAATGATTCACACGCGCTTATGAGACCATCCGCAGTAACTCCTAAGTTAGACTATTGATGCTCTTTGTCCATCAAAGGAGCCTTATTCTTTCGGTCCAAAATACCTCTGAAATGCATCGACAAGCACCTCCTCAGTCAACTGCATATGCTCCCCATCCACTTCCCTGAACTCCAACTTCTTCTCCTCGTCCAACCACCTCAACCCAATCCAATCCTGCATGTAAATCTTCCTATCCCTCAACCCCGTAACCTTCTCCGAAGTCGTATTTACCTCGCTAAAATACGCGCTCTCTTTGGGAACAACCGTTTTGTCATCTTTGAACATGTACATTGCAAATCTATCCAGCTTTTTCATGTTCTCCTTGTATGTCGCGTTCTTCACTTCCCGCTCGTTGTTGACGTCGGCGAGGAAATTGCTGTTCTCGATATAGCTTTCCAAGTCTTCTGGATCGCGGAAGTATTGCGCAGGAACCAACCTACTCTGCACGAACTCCGTCCAGGTGTTACTCTTCAAATACCCATCCCACCCTCTGCACACCCAGTCGTTATCCCCACATTTCTGAAACTCGCTAATCCCGTTATGCTGGCTGCCAAACGTCACAAGACTCGCAACTCGCGGGATGTTACACCTCTCCACATAGGCTCTCATGAACTGGCCGCCTTGGGAGAATCCTAAAGCATTGATGGCGGGGGCTTTGGAGAGGATGGGGTGGGAAGAGATGTCGGCGCAGACTTGCGATATTTGCTCGGTGAGGTTGCCCAGGAAGGTTGCGGTGCGGTCGGAAGAGGGCGAGTCGTCGAGGCGGATAAAGTAGGTGTAAGTGCCGGGGTTGGTGGTGTTGGCAAGGGTGGCGATGGAGCGGAGGCCATCGGCTTTGTAGCTAGGAATTGTGAGTGGTGGTGTAAGTTTGGGAGAGATAGGGGCATACTTGTCGCCGAGGCCGTGCCATACCACCAGAGGTAGTGGTGAAGGTTTGTTGGTCGATGTAGCTGGCGCAGGGAGGAGCCCTGCTGGCGCAAGAGGTTGTTGTGGGATGAGAGCAGCAGAGGCTGCTTCAAAGATGGCTAAAGCGCAAATACATAAGATCGGACTTCTAGCCATGATCATTTAGAGCATAGCAAAGCGTTATATACGATGGATCTGGCTTCATCGTGGTCATGATCCTACGATGATACGCCTCATTAGGGCTGAGTACACTAGTCGCTCCATGCGCTATCAGCAAAGATTACAGTAGCCGGGTATCGTGAAACCACTGCACCGATGCATATCCTACGATTCCTCATTTCCTGGTACTAAGAAACATTTATGGCGCCCTCACAATCATCCCCTTTGCTAGAAAACGATCATGTTGGTCCTCATCCATCATATATCCAAATCGCTCAGCCCTATGTATTCGAACAAAAAGTGCAAGAATGCATGACCGCAGCCGGAGTCACAGAACAGAAAGAAGATAGTATTCGAATACAAGGCGTTGCGTGGATTGATAGTGTGAGGAAGGCCATGCATCTGTGAGTTGTTCTCCTGTTGGCTCCACTAGTATTGTGCTGATCTTTTGCAGGCCTGTACGGACTTATAATACTGCAGTGGTGTACTATCACAAGTTTCGTCTCGTACATCCTGATGGCCAGGGTTACATTGTGAGTGAAATTTTTACTTTTTCTCTTTTTTTCTCTCTGATCATAAAGTAGGACGTTGCAGCGGCAGCGCTTTTCGCAGCCTGCAAAATCGAAGACACGTTGAAGAAATCAAGAGAGATACTCTGCGCTGCCCATAATCTTAAGCTTGTACCAGCAGAGCAAGCTAACCCTGATGATCCGGTAAGTCTGACCAGCCCAGAACATGGCCACAGAACTGAATACGTTTGCAGATATTTGAGGGCCACTCCAAGACAATTATAGGTCTTGAACGTGTGATGCTCGAGTCCTCGGGCTTTGACTTCCGCAACCGCTATCCTCAAAGACTGTTATTGAAGATAGCAAAGCACTATCACGTAGACAGGGAAACGGTAGGTAAGACTGCATACAACATGTCTCTGGATCTTTATCGTACCTTCGCCCCACTCAAGCAAACAACCCCCACGATGGCCATAGCTTGTGTGGAGCTCTCAGCTCGGATCTTTGAGCAGAACATACCAGAGCTGGAAGCTGGCAAAGGCTACAAAAAGTGGAGGATCACTCGGCCTGAGGTAATGGGTCTGTTCTTCGCATCCACTATATTTACGTAAAGATAATTGACCAGATCTTTCAGAAACTCTCCTCGACCTCCTCGACCTCTATACCCACCACCGCGCCTCCACAATCGTCGGTCAAGAGCATGCCCTCGAAACATTCATTAACATCCGCATAACCCTCAACCAAGAAGCTTCGGCCCAGAAATATCCTCGGCATACTGAAACCAACAAGAAACACCTCAGCAACGGCACCAAAGCGGCCAACGGCGCCCCCAAGGATAAAAGATCCCAAACGAGTCCTCGGGAATCAGAGTCACTTAAAGATATATCCCCGCAAACTGCTGGACCTAATGCGGCTAATGGGATGACGCCGCAAAGTAAGCCGGGGGTGAGGGAAGGGACGATTAGGTTCATGCTGGATCCCGAGAGGGCTAGGAATGAGAAGATGGCTGTGGCGGAGTTTTTTAGCGTTGAGGAGGAGGAGTATGAGGAGGAGGTTGAGAGGCGGAGGAGATGAATCTAAGCTATTTTCGAGCACTGGAGGCCGGAGGCCTGGGCGAGGTTTCTACGCACAGTTCCTGGGTTCTTGAGCTCCGGAAAGAACGGTATCAGAGGAACATGTGCTTCACTTCGGAAATGGCTCGATAAGAAGACAGTATTGGAGAATCGAGACCTCGCACGATTCGAATCCAGAGATCTTGAACTCAGTCCGACAGAAGAAGCCCATACGGCAACAGACTAGCACTGGAGCACCCGATTCCTCTCGTCACTTGATTTCCAAGACAATTAGGCGCGCTATACTGCACCAAATCCCGCAAACCAACGGACATCCTCCGGCGCCAAAGAAGGTGATTTTGCAATCTGCAAAAACCCCTTTGCATAATCGCCGACGCAAAAAACAACATCCGACCCGTGAAATAAGGAACGGGACTCGCTTGGCTAACCAAAATAAAAATCGAGGGAGGTTTTTAAATCAATTGCTTGAAAGGGAGTTGCGTCCACTGTGACACTAAGCGTGTTTTATGACGCGCATACTTGAAACAGAGGCATGAGACGCGAGCTGGAGTATTTGGAACGGTGAGATGACGAGGGTGTGGCTAAGGTGGTAGATATGATAGAGAGGTCTATTCAGGTATAATATACAACAGTATCAAAAGCTCCAAGAGCTCTTAAAGTACTTCCTCTACACCACTTTTGGGATTACAACCCCTGAAGACCCACTAACAGCATACCTTATGAACGCGTCTCGAGCAAGACTAGCGCGGGCGAGAACCCAGACGTTTGAGCAGTGCGTCTTGTTAACTTCTTTCAACCCCCAGACAAACCATAAATATATATATATATATATATACACAAATACATATCTCTAAAATCCATATCCCACGACTCAGACAGCTTCCCTCAATCTAAAACAGCACAAACCTCGCCATCAATCCCCCCTCAACAAATCAACCTCTCTGGCTCCACCTTTATAACTTAATTCAAAGTCTCGACTGCGACCACCCTCAGCAGTCGAAAAGAACTACGGCTGGGAGATGATAAAAGGGGAGAAAAGCTACTCTGTCTTTAGTGCCAAACATTTTTCATCTGTAAGCTGCAGTGTCAAACTATAGTAGTGTACAATTAGACGCTTGTTCCATGCGGGGATGAAGCTATGGGGGATTTTCAATGGGTTATCGGGATTTGGTGAGGCTACAGTTCAAGCCTGGTGCTTTCCCGGGTCTGATTGGGGACTGAAGGGGGTGTACTGTACATGTTGGGGTCTATATGGATGAAAAAGCGTATACCTTCTTGATACGTTATCTTAATATTACAAACTGCTAAAATTGTACCTCATCTACGATAATAACAAACCCCGAGTCAAACCAATCAAAACACGTTCACTTCATCGCACGTCCGATGAGAGCACTGAGCTCTTGAATCCTCGGCCCAGGCGCCACCATCGAAAAATGGTTCACATCACTCAAAACCTGAATCTTCAAATTCCCCTTCCCAACCAACTCGTCCCAACCCCGCCCACCAAAATCGGTCCGGTTGTTAAGAAGCCAAAGCATCTCCCTCGGATCATCAGGGCGGATTTCCGGTCTAGGATCACTCGGGTGCTTGCAGATCCCATCTCGTGCGTAAATAAGATGCGTTTCCAATGGAGGACCCGCAAAAGGGTTGACAACGTAATCGTCCAAGCTCCTTATGAAAGCGTCGAAATGCGGTCGAAGCCAGCTCGGGGGCGCTTGCCCCTTTGTTCCAAAGAAATCCAAGCTTTCGAAAAAATCGTACATGCGCTGTGGCGGATTCTCCAAGCCGACGGGGTTGGGGGAGTCAATGAGGATCAGTCGGGCTGTTTCCTCGCCACTGCAAGCGAGTTGTTGGGCGGTTTCGTAGGCGCAGATGCCGCCTGCTGACCAGCCGCCGAAATAGTAAGGGCCTTTTGGTTGGCGGAGCCGGATCTCGGCAAGATACTTAGTGGCTTGTTGCTCTAACGAGGCCTTCATGTTCTGGGGGGTTTTCATCCATGGACAGTTCAAGCCGTATACGACGACATCGGGCGATATTTGGGGAAGCGAGGCGTAAGAGGTGGCGGATCCAGAGCCGTCGGGGAAGAGGAATAGTGCTTTTTTGGCTGTCTTGGGCTTTCCTTGGAGCAAGATAGATGTCGCATGAGGATCCGTATCTATTGCAGGTTGAGCAACCTCGGGGGTAGTATTGATATTGGATTTGTTGCCGCTTGGTTCTTTCGGCTTCAGGCCCAATGAGTTCTCGACCTCGATCAGTGTGTCATTATCGGCAAAAAGCGTCTGTGGGAGTTCCATTTCTAAGACTTCACCAAGCTTGCCCATGATCGTTAGCGAGAGCAGTGAATCTAAGCCCAGCTCCGAGAAGCTTGTCGAAGGTGTCAAGTCTTCGCTGGCGACACCAGTCTCTTCAGCAATAGTAGCGCGAATAACGCCAATAATACCGTCCGTTTCTGCAACTGATGTTGCACTTGTATCGTAGTCTTCAGACCCGGCTTCTGATACATTGTCTTCCTCCGGTGTCAAGACCTGTTCATCCTCGCTCGAAGAGGCTGGTGACAGTGACCGATTCTCGCCACCGTTAAGATATTTCGTGAGATCTTTGGGACTTGGATAGTCTGCAAACATTGTCGAGGGTAGGTCGAGTCCAAGCTCTTCTCGTAATCTACCAGATATTGTAAGGGATAGGAGAGAGTCAATGCCGTAATCGGCAAACTCGCTGTCTTGCTCAAGCTCGCCCAAGTCGAGGCCAGCCTCTTGTGAGATGATTGCCATTACTCGAGACACAATACTATTTGACGACGACGACATTTTGGATTGCTTTGCAGTGGCTTTAGGTGCAGCCTTCGCCGCCGACTTCGCATTTGGAGCGGGTCTGGCTGCTGGTGCCGGTTTGGACTTCGCGGGTGGGTTGGCATTTAGAGCTGCGCTGTTTGAGGGATTTACTGCACTTGTCGATGCCTTAGGCTTCGATGGTAGTAGCTGATCTAGGACTTTGCGGGGTACACCTTGGAACTACAATGGATTAGCACTCGTCATGTCTTGGTCAGGCCAGTTACAACTTACCTTGACACCCTCGAAGATGGCGACCACGTTGCCTTCATCAAAGATATACGTATCGCCAATGTACATTGTCCCGCTCGCAAGCTGCATCCTATTGTAGCTTTGGTAAGTCTTCCCCTTGATGAACTTTGTCGCACATCGCATCGTATCCCAGCCATGATTGACAAAGACTTGGTCTCTTGAATGGACGTTGTCGTTTGCGTTCATGATGAAGCCAGCAATATGCCCAAGACTATCGATCCAACGAGGGTCGAGGTAGAAGCCTCCGTTCTCGACCTGGAACGACACTTTGGCGGTAGCTTCGAGCTCTCTGCTGTCGAGTACAACTTCTTGCATGCCTTGGTAGTTCGAGTCGTAATCCACGAGAGATGAGAACAACTTATAGACAATGCCACGCTTCATCTTATGCGACTCACCTTCATCAACACCCTTGTGCAGCGACGTAACTCTGCTCTTGACAAGATAGGAGTTGCGCTTCCAGTCTTCAAGCCACGTCTGTTTTTGAGTGATCGTCACTTGGCATGTTGCATGATCAGCGATCTTGCTGCCCTGCGCATTGACGCTGTAGAACGCAAGCGAAACGATATTAGTCGACCAATGTGCTACTGCCGAGACACGAAGCAGTTGTGGTCCGCTGTTGGGAACTGCTATCAACGGCCTCTCGACCTTCATGTCCCCAGCGTCGAGGCCTATAGTATCACTTTGCATGTTGTTTGCCTTGAGCATGTGGTCCGCCATGGTCATCGCAATGTCGGCGTACAGAGACTGGAAAGATCAGTGCCTTTTCAGATGACTCTCCACAGGATAACTTACGGAAGGACATAGAGCTGCGCTGTTCACCTTGTGGCCTTGGATGACGGGAGCGAGTCGTGGGTCATTTATATCCGACTCCGTAAGTACACGTGAGATATCGACTGCATTCTCCTCCTCAAGAACACGTTGCACAGACGGAGAGATATAGACAGGCACAGGCTTTTGCGCAACTGGAGCAGCGGTGATTGGCTTCGGTGCCGGGTCGTCTCCTTTAATAAGGCAAAAATCATTCTTGTACTGTATCCAGTATTTCTTCGAGTCCCAGCTGTATCTGGGGAGCTCGAGCATCCTGTGTGAGCTCTTGAAGTCCCGGTGATATTCTTGCCACTGGATATCGATACCTTTAAGGTAAAGTGACTCGAGCCCGGCGGTGAGCACGCTCCAAGTATCTGTGTCTTTCCGTAGCGACGGCAGTGCCAAGGCATGTGAGCCAAGGATACCTCTGATCATTCCAGAACAAGCCGGATGTGATCCAATTTCTACCCAGATTGTCCCCTCATTGACGATTGATGAGGCAGCAGCAGCTGTGATAGCACCTTGAAAGTTGACGACATTGCGGCACGCGCGCGTTAGGTATGATGCTCCTAAAGTGTCACCATCTGAGACGACCTGTTCAAGCAAAGGTGATATATAAGGAATTGATGGGGCGCTGTACCGAACGCCGCTAGCAGCTGCCTCAAATGACTCCAATACAGGGTCAACTTGGGCCGAATGAAAAGCGAACGGGATATCTAGCTTAACAAAACTCTGGCCACTAGATTCAAGCTTTTCCATAAAGCCGCTGATCTCTTTGGCTGGTCCACTAATCACAGTGCCGGTAGGTTGATTGATGCATGCGATTTCGCAGGAGGATCCAACTAGATGGGGTTTGACAGCATTCAAAGATGCTTTGATGGCCAGCATAGCATGGGTGGATTTATTGCAGTGCTTCGAAAGCAGCTGTGCTCTGGTACCAACAAGGTAGATGGCGCCGCTAGCCGTAACGACACCGGCTGCATGGAGGGCTGCGTATTCTCCAAGGCTGTGGCCAATCGTCGAACTTGGACTTACTCCCCAAGAAACCCAAAGGCGAGAAAGTGCCATCTGTACGCATGTAAGAGCCAACTGGGCAGCAATTATCTCTACGTCCTCGACATTTATGGCACTGCCATTAATCAGTGGCAAGAAGCTTGGAAAGCCTTGTCGTTGTGCTATGCCATCAAAACGGAGGATATCCGCCCTAAACTGCTCAACTGTCTCGAATAATTGTTTTCCCACACCAGCGTAGAGTGAACCCTGGCCTGTGAAAACAAACGCTACTTTCGGAATCTTCACTGCATTTGGTATGGGCTTCACATCAAGATTACCAGCTTTCTCCTCGAGGGCTCTCCGAATAGATTCAATTCCAGATCCTGATACAATTGTTCTATAATTATAATGCATTCGTCGTGTAGTGGTGGTGTATGACAAACTCGGAAGGGAAGTCGTTGTGTTTCTTTCCAGGAAGGCGATAAGAGCGTCGACGTTTCTTTTGAGTGACTCTGTACTTTTGGCAGTTACAGTGACCAGATGTACAGCGCGAGGATCGATTTCTCCATTATCCACTGAAGGAATTGGGGCATCCTCCAAGAGAACCGCAGTGTTACCGCCAGCAGCGCTGAAGTTGTTCAAAAACACAGTGCGCTTTCCGCGAATGCTATCTGTCCGATACCAAGGCGTAGGTTTGTAGGCAATATTGACATTACGCTCTTTTAGGTCAAGAGGATAGTGATGGTTGATCCTAGTCTTAATTCCGCAGTGTGGAGGTATCTCGTTATGCTTCATCATCATCATCACTTTGATGAGCGAAGCAACTCCAGATGACGATTCCGCGTGGCCAATGTTGGCCTTGGCAGAGCCCAGGTGCAATGGGTGATTCGGCATGCGCTCATGACCGCAACCAAAAACCGATAGAACGGAGTTCATCTCTGTCGCATCTCCTGCTTGGGTTCCAGTTCCATGCATCTCAATGTAGCTGATATCTATAGGATTTGTATTGGTGTGTCTAAGGATTCGTTTGAAGACAGAAGACTGGTCGCCTTCATGGGGCCTTGTAATGGAATCCGTTTGGCCACAATGATTCGTGTACGTTCCTGCAATGACGCCAAAGATGGGATCGTCATCTGCTTGTGCGTCCTCGAGCCTCTTGAGAATGACGGAACCAACAGCATCTGCTCTGCAGTAGCCACTAGCCTCATCATCAAACGTGTTGCAGTTACCTAGGAAGGAAACCGTCAGTTGGTTTTGAGCTACGAAGCAAATGAAGTCTACAGACCTGTCGTTGATAGAAAGTGGCCTCGATCGAGACCAGCAAAGTTATCAGGATTCGTCAGTACGTTAGTCCCTCCCGCAACAGCAGTATCGCAGTCTCCTCTCCATAAATAACTGCATGCCGTTTGGATCGCGGCGAAGCTTGAAGAACATGCTGTATCAATACTCAAGCTAGGACCAGAAAATCTGAAGAAGTAGCTGTGCTTAAGATTAGCAAGCCTGTCTTGAATCTTAGGATTAGGGTTATTACCTGATCCGTCCTGGAACAAAAGCACGGTTCCCGCCAGGAATAAAATACGTGTCGATGTTTTGACCGCTATTTACCTCTCGCCAATCATCACTGGTAACGCCAAAGAAGACACCAACACGGTCTTGTTGTGTGGAGGGTGTCCTGTTGAGTACCATCCCTGCCATTTCGAGCGCTTCGTATGTGGCTGTAATCACCAATCGCTGAGCCGGATCTGTGTTCTCGGCTTCTCTTGGGGACATATTGAAAAACCGGGCATCAAACAGTCCAGGCTCATTAATGAAGCAGCCATACTGGATCCTGCTGGTGTTCTTTCTCTTACCCGCTGGATCGAAGTGCGTCTTCCAGTTAAACCGATCTTCGGGAATCGTGCGATGAACATCTCGTCCAGCATGTAACAACTCCCAGAACTCATCATTCGATGCAGCCTCCGGGTAACGACCTGAAAATCCAACGATGGCAATCTTGGATTGTTCGAATTTACCAGTAGGCATGGCAGGCTGGGATGTTGAGACGCCCGCGTTCAACAGGTCGGTGATGGTAACATCCATTTTGGTGCTCCGGGTCAATGTCGAGGAGAGGAGTTGAGCAGCATTGGAGGACACTGGACAAATCGTGCATTCTTGGAAAGCTGTCTGCTGGAAGGCTTCCTCGGCGAAAAATTGGACAAAGTTGTCCCATCGAATTTGCTCGAACAATGTGTCTGACACAACTCGATGAAGCAAAGCCTTGAAGTCCTCAGCAACGATCATTTTTCCGGAAGCAGCAGAGAATAGGGCAATCCGTGGCTTATATAATTGAAGTGCTTCGTCATGAAATTGACCGATTATCTGATCAACATCGGACGATCCAAAGAGAAGAGGGGCATGATATGGTGACTCGATAGGCAGGTAATGTGGCTTAAGAGACGTCGCGGCTAAGAACTCATTTAAAACACTGGGGGGGCCACTGATGGTCACATTCGTCGGTGCGATAGCGCTCACATAAGGCTTGGAGCTTACCGACAAACACTGCAGTCGTAATTTAGATGAGTGATGTCCGGGACTGCGAAGACTTACTTTCTTTAAGCTGAAAGTCTCAATTAATTCAGCAGCTTGATCTTCGTAGGCACTCACTACCACCGACCAAGATCGAGATGATTCAGGAATTGGCCTCTCTATATCGTTGCGGAGCTCAAGCGAGCGAAGACCGGTCCTGAAGGCTACAAGGACTGCTTCGATGCCCGCAGGGATTAATTCAGAAAGTGTTTGAGAAGTACTTATTGCAGCGGCAGCAAATGAACCGGTGCAAAGTCCCACAAGGTAACTATTTGCAGCACTCGGGAAAGTTCTCGCTCCTTCTCCAAAATGGCTATGCAGGCACGGTTAGCTCAGAGTCGGGAGCCAAGCTGTTCTTGTATCATAACTCATACCGAATGAATTGCCCAATCTCACAAACACATAGAAGAGCAAAGCTTAATGCTGGTGTCCCTTCTGTCTCCCCGAGCTTTGATAGAAGATCGACGATGGTAGTAAAATGAGGGAACCAGGCTTGCTGACGAGCTGGGAGTTTTGAGACTTCTGCTCGAAAAGCATAGCTGACTCGCTCAAAGAACGATCGTAAGGTAGGATTGTCTTTGACATGGAAGAGTTGACGAAGATCCCCTTCGAATGACACTGTCAAGTCGCCAAAGAGGAATATTTGGCACCAAGATTCCATGGTGCCATGTATTGGAGACATGAAGGGGGCAGCTGGATGAGCCAAGTCATCTGTTAGTGAAAAGGGGAAGAATTTTCACTTGTCAGGAATGTTGTCAAAGTGATGAATGTAGAAAGCAACTTCATGAGAAGAAGGTTTAAAAGGCCAAGGGTTCTAGATGCGGTTCTATAAGAATCAGGTCGCCCCGTACAAAACCATCATCCAGCTGAGATGCGTGCCTTTGAAAACTTGCTACTGTTACATATGTCGTCTTCCGACACACTCTTTTCGGCAAGCGACTGATAGTGCCACGTGAAAATAAGCGAGAGCAGTATGCGTTGAGCCATGTCTGGTACCGAGAAAGCGTTGCCTAGCCTTCGTTAGACATACGCCCGGAAGAGTTTTGTCCTTCGGGCCCTCGGATGCCGTCTTCCATTGTTAGTATTCCACCGTTGTGGAAGAGATCTAGGATTGTGTTGCAGTGTGTCAGATAAGATTGCGCGAGTCGGCTTCCGGGAATCCGGAGGCAGTCGACTTATTGATTTTTCGGGGCCTGAAAGAAGAACAAATGGAACAGACTGCCTGAAATGCGACATCGCCGCAGATTACTCGGGACCAAAGGATGTAAGCACGCTTACGCTGAGTATTCTTTAACCATAATGGGGCCACCTCAACAAATACGAGGAAAACATTTTATTGTCAATATTCAAAACGGCCTTAGCTTGCCGTGTGATACTTCCCAGAGCCTACCCTTTGTCGGTCTATCCTAGAATATTGTCATAATGTCTAACCAACATCGTGTGTTCGCCTTAACAATCTGCGGATATCGCAAACCGGGAATGGACGAGGAAAGTTATCACAAATACATTAGCGAGAACCATGCGCAGTCTCTAAAGGATCTGATGGTCAAAAACAAGATTATTGACTATACAATGGTGCGTCATCTTCTTGTGGTCAAGATTTATAAAGCAATAACGTTGACGCTGAGAAGCAACACAACACTAGCGAAACAAAGAAGATGATGAGGCAGATCTTTGGCGATATGCATGCTGCAATGGCTGCAGACTACGACTGCATCATCCAAATGGTATTCAACGATCCGCAGGACTTCATCAACGTCAAACAGGACCCCCACTACAAGCAAGTGGTTATGCCAGACCACGAGAATTTCGCAGATATGGAAAGGAGTAGGATGATGACTGGTTGGATTGAGAGGCATATTGTGGGAGGGCAAGCTGTATGAGCTGAGGACGAGACCCAAGTACATGGACGCTGAAGATGCGATGTCGATCGAGTCGCTGCATCGCAGTGAATCCTTAGGAATCTATAGCCACTTGCTAGACGCCCAATAATAGGGCTCACTACCGTCAGAACCATCATCACCTCATCAAGCAGCTACAGTGAAGACTCCACAGAGCGATAACGGGTATGTCGAAACGTCAAACATTTCGAGGACCAAAGGCCTGGGAGCGTATGTACCGAGTGTGTTTGAGCTGTGAGATCCGCGTGCTTCATTGACCTTGGTCATCCAGGAATTCTGTAAAGACCAGTCATTTTGCCCACATTGATGTTCCGTTTGCCCAGGCGATGGACGATATCTGGTCGGCATCATCCGTCTTCATCAAAGCATCAAGTTTCGCTGCGCAGTTTGTCGTTCAATCTCCGGAACCGGGACTAATCCCCAGAATCCCTTGCTTGTTATGATATTGATTTATTGCCAATTTCCCGGCAGTTTTGTTGGTACAGGATTGATGTCATCAAGTGGGCGGACGTAGAAGGTTTGTCTGTTATAGCAGAAGAGCTAGAGGCCGCGAGGGTACGTCGGGTCATGGGGGGCTTGAGAAGGGCCGGAGGGGTGGGCTTCTGTCAAGTTAAAATGACAACGCTAGAGGCGTCAACCTTAGTGATATTATAGAGCAGGCCGCGTGCGGGCTGATCAGCGGTGTTGGCCTCAACATCGTTCACGAATATGTAGATGTTATTCGCCTTTTGGCGGTAGTGTCGTGAATCTGTCGCTGGACACTTCGGATTACGGAGTTGGGCCTACCTATGAACGCAGGGATGCCTCTTAGAGTATCAACATCTTCGCATTTGACTGCCTCGCGAGAGCCAACAATCTTGTGGTAATGGCAAAGATGGCGAGAGGGTTTTCGATATATTGGAGCTTCGGACATGGGTTGGCGCCGGTGGAGAGTGCATCACATGTCAGCAGAACCAGGTGAACGAAATATACGCGAAAGAGGAATCTCAATGAGCGATGAGGCCGACATGCAAAGAATGTATGTTGTTCTTTGATGTACAACAAAAGTGTAAGAGTGTGAAGTGCTACAGTACAAGTTGGTACATGGAGGATGATCTGCGCGCTAGTCTTCGCGGGCTTGGCGCCCACCGACCACCTCGAAATGACTCTTATCCTTTACACATGCCAAATGATGGAAACGTTCAGCAACAAGTTCAACTTGAACTGAATAGAGAAATGGTTTGCTAAGTACGAAGCCGCCATCAAGCTCAAAGGCTACACGGACCCTCAGGCCTCTTGACGGCCCAGGCAGCCGGCACTCAGCGGCTGAGCGCTATTCCAAGTTTGGATAGAAAAGATATCAATCTTTTACTAGGCTAAACAGATATCACCTGTCTCCTGCCTCAGTGTGCAGCTACTTTAATCATCCTCTCCTCCTCCTCACGCTCCTTTTGGACTTGTGCATGCTCACTGAGAGCCTCTTTGCCATCATGGCCCGTCATAGGTTTGAATCCATTCCTAAACACGGGACTCTCCTTAACCTTCTGCCAATCATGCAACATATGCCCGTTCTCAACGGAGCACTTGACCTCCTCGCGTCCCCGGGGAACGATTTCTTCGTCGTATGCGGAGATGGCTTGTGTCAAGGTTGTCTCGTTGGCGCGAACGCCCTGAAGGGCATCAAGGAGATGGGAAACGTCGCAAATGCAGTGGTTGAGACCTTGACCGCGGTCTGACGACGGATGTTAACCGTTGAAATTCAAAGAAACCGAGACTATACTTACATGGCGGCATTGGATGCGCAGCGTCGCCCACTAGTGTCATTCTTCCGCCCCGATTATCCCAAGGTTGCGTGATCCAATAGCTAATGTCCGCTTTGTGGACTGGCGTGTCCTCGGGGATCCACATGAATGCTGAACGAGCAGGCTCACCCATTTCCTTTGCCCGACCCTTTATCATTGCGAGGCGTTCTTCGTAGCTGAGCGAATGATCAGGGTCTCCGAGCCAGGCCATCGCGAGATGGAATACCCATGTTTCTGGGTGGTCTGGACCGTCGGGCATGCTGGAAACTGTGCGGATCTAAGCGGTCGTGTAACTACAAACAATAAACACTGAGTTTGACTCACTCGATTGGAAAGCATGAAATGAGCGCTGGCTCAATGCCAAATAACTTGTTGGGAATCGTTGCCGCACATATCTCGCCTTTCCCGCATCCCCATAGCAGACGGTCATGTTGTGGTGCCAAATTGGGAACCTACTCACTTGCGCCTTGTCTGCTCCAGACATGGCGAACTCTCGGACTTTGGAGCGCGGGCCGTCGGCGCCAAAGATCAGGGATCCATGGACGGTAGTATCATCGCTGAACGTTGCAATTACTCCGTTGCCGCTCTCGTTGAAAGCAATGTCGCTGAGACTCTTGCCGTACTAGCAAAAGAAAGAGGCACTGTCAATATAAACATACTCTTTGGGAAACAAATACTGTATACAACCAAAGAAGTTGTGGCGGCAGGCGACACTCCACATACCTGAACATCAATCCCCTCAGCACACAAAGCCCGCATCTTACTCCTTGGAACCCTCAATCCTCTCGCATATGGCACGCCCGCAAGCAAATCCCCCGTTTCCCCTTGAATAATTGGATAATTACCACCCGCGTCTATAGAGACGGCGGGATTGCAAGAGGCGGTGGAGAGCTTCGCAAAGAGTTCCGGGGGGAGGAGTTTCTCGAGGTGGTCGAGGGACCAGTGGATGGCCATTGTCCATTCATTGCCCCTATAGTTGAGCTTGATTTCTTTTTCGAATATTGTGTAAGGAATTCCGGCCTGGAATGCCTATGTTAGCTGACATTCAGGGGCGTGGTTTGAGAAAGATCCATTCCAGACGGGATCCAGAGGCTCACCCTTTTAAGACCTTGGGCGAGTATCAGACCGGTAATACCTGGCTGGTAGTCAGAAATGCTCTAATGCAAAAGCTACCAGAACATTGCTCACCAGCTCCAATTATAAGGACGTGAAGGTCCTTCGTCGCGTCTTGGTCAGCCATTTCTATGGTGTTCTACTTGGTGGTTTGAGTGGTTTGAGTAAAACCAAGATCTTTGACGTTTTGGTGATAACTTCTTTGATGGTGAACTACTTTAGCACAGGCTTTAATGAAGAGACGGTGGATTACTCCCCTGGGAGGGGGGGGCGCACGATGTCTCCTCCGAAGGCGCCGTCAAGGAGCAATTCAACTCGACGTCCGAAAGCCACATTCCCCAATGTATCGAAAATTAGGACAACTGCCCGTGCGACGATACTCGACACCTTCCTCGGATATGTCCCTTTTGGTTCATGCTCGGCGGGTCCCGAACAGCGGTGTGTTAGTACCGGCGATATTTGTTTGCCTTGCTCGATCGGTTGCGACATGTCACAAAAGTGCTCGTCCAGAGCCCCTTATCCATGAGTCACGCACGCGAGCTCGACCCATTTTCTGAAGAGCCTCGGAGCCCGTATTGGCATGATAGATCCATGTGATTGTATTGGCTATTGGAGTGCGGTGAGGAGAGAAGCTGACTACCTTAGGTAGGATGCGTCATACCTAAGGTACCTTACCTTAAGGTACGGTTACCTTACCTTACCTTAGGAGGGTAGGGAGCCGACTGGGATCATTACTCGAAAGGAGCCGCCACAGCCCTGTGTGGCTTGATGACGCGTTTCGGGTGCCGAAGTCTCGGCGCCAGGCGGCTTGTGCCGCAACGCCCCTACACAGAGTAGTACTTTAGTACCAAGGTAACTCCCTGGATCCCGTTATTACATGATCACTTATCTCTAGTCGCGAACCTAGATCGACCACCTCGTGTCAATCGTGTCAATCATGTCAATCATGGGTTGCCTCGCGTCGACATTCCACGGAATATCTCATATTTCCTATAGCCCGCATGGCTACTGAGCGGTTCTGGTAGGCTTACATGACAATAGGATTGGAGTTCAAGTGGTCTGATGAGTTCATCACAAATTGAGAGTTACTTATGTGAGAAGAAATCTCGTCAAGGCTCAACCCGTTGCAAGGAGATTCACAGACCGTATTTGTTCATTACTTCTTGAACTATACCTGTATAATGTTTACGGTCCATTGCCATTATGGACTTTGACTCCATAACCGTATCATACCCGCTAGCAGCTTACAGACCTCTCGACCGCTAAAGAAGGCGAAGCTGTGTGGAGGACTGCCGGCTACCTTGACTGTGAGAATCTTGCATAGGATCGGCAGCTAGGAAATCAGAAAATAGCCTTGGATCTGGGAAATCATCCATGGGTACGTCGGGCTCGCTCCAACATGGTCGCTTTCTGCTTTGCACTGATACAGTCTGTTGCTGGAAATGAGGGGAGAAGTATTGTTGTTGAAGTGCATCGAAAGGTTGACTCATGTACTCTGAGTCCATTGGCGTCATCATACCAGTTGGAGCACCTGTACTCGCCGCGTCCGATGTCCCTGTGGAGGTCTTGTTGCTCGACAAGCAGTCCCAGGATACAGCATCAGGCAGAGGAACGGCCGACGGGGCTGGTACGGCCATGAAGTCCGAGAAACCTTGCGGCCCACTGAAATAATTATGCATGGTTCGTGGGGTGTGGCTGTTACTGCTTTGGGCCCTCCCACTTAGCGACGTCGGAAGCTGTTGAGAGTTCTTAATAAGGTTGACGAGCCTGAGAAGTCTTTCGAAAGCACGCCCAACTTTGCGGGTGTGGTTGTTCGCTTGAGTTTTTGCGTCAAGTTCCTTGCAACAGGCGCATACCTTCTGCAATAGATCCATGTCCTCTTCTGCTTTTAATTCGTCAGTTGCTGATACTGGCCAGATGAGAGTCTTGACCAGCAAGAAGAATGCAGGAACGGAGAATGTATCTAAAAGACTGTGGGATAATAAAGGTACAGGTCCGCTTGTGGCTTTCCTTGCCTCTGATCGAGGGCTAGCACTTTTGCCAAGAGTTTTCGACGGACTTTTGGAAAGGACGAGAGTCTCAAGCCGCTCCACCATCGACTGGTCATGCTTGCCATAGGAGATCAGGAGCAGAATGCAGCTTGCTCTTGCGGCATCTAATGCTCGCCGGACATGGCCAGCTTCCGTGTTTCCACGCAGGGTACTGATGCGCGCAGCCAAAAACTCGAGTTGCAGATCGACGTCGTTGGTCCCGGTGTACGGTGAGCTGAATATATCATGGGCATTAGCCCAACGCTCGAGACTTTGCTCAATGCGTGAGAGTGCAATCATGTGCTTGGCTGAACATTGCTTCTGTGATTCTGCAGAGTGGAACAATCGGTAGATCTCTTCTTGTAACCTGGCGAGCTGGAATCGGGCTGACCAGTTTGAATCGGCAGAAGCAAGTTGGCCGAGCTCTGGTGAGAAAATGCAATCGAAGCTAGGTAGCCAGCAAATAGACCCACGAGAGATTGAAAAGCTTTTGTCTCGAACATATAACGATGTGAAAACCTTGAAGCGTTCTTGCGCTTCCTCAGGGCCGACGCCATCGGAAGCAGCGTGGGATTGGTGGAGACCCATCGTCCTAGCAAGCACGCAAGCTTGCGCAAAGATCGACTCTGCAAAACCAGGTGGATAATACTGTTGGGCAGCAATGCTCTTTTCCAAAAGTTAGTGGCCATCGTAGCGAACCGATGTATCATTCATCAAGAATGCTCACCAGGAGTGCCAAGGCTTGGACGTTAATCAGTCTCGGCGCCATCAATATACGAGGATTGTTGAGAGCCGCACGCACAGTTGAGAGGAATGGTAGGGCGAATTGCGACCCAACTAGCGGATCACTACCTTGAGTTGAAACTTCTGACCCAAGGACGAGAAGGATGATGGAGTTGAAACAAATAGCCCAAGCTTCGTCAGCAGGCGCGAAAGTGCGACTATAGATCCGTTCCACGTTGGACCAAAAAGAAGATTGAACAAATATATCTATAGCGAGGTTCGCCTGCTGGAAGAATTGGCTTTGGACCATCAGGAGGAATTTCTTAGGAGGAAGCCGAATGGGGTAATGATTGGACGGAAGATCGAAAGACTCTTCAATACCGGCCTCGAGACACATACGAGCGAGCAGTTCGCTGAGTGCCTCATTGTTGACAATTTTATCTTGCAATTTGCTCTGTTGAGGTTCATCCTCGGCTAGAGGCGAGCTTTGTGTTTGTTGTTCCGCTAGTAGAGTATCACGGAATTCAGTGCAAAGGGTAAACAAAGTGCAAGGACCATGATATCGATCTACAAGATCCGCTTGACTGCGGACTATGTGGCAACCCGTTGGTGGTAGGGATGGAGTATCCTCGGCGAGCTGGTCATCTGCCGAAGAAGTGGATGGAGACCCTTCGTCCGTCGCTACATCAATGAACGATCTTTGACGGTTAGGCATCTTGAGAGAAGCCATGAAGCATGAAAGCTTTCTTTCGATACTACCTAAGCGATCCTCGAGACCGCCAATGTTGTTACATCTAATGAAAGATCTATGTCAGACCAGGAACACTTCTGATGAAGTGCTTTGAGTCGAGGAAGACCACAGTGAAAGTGACTGGTGGGGTCGAATTAAGCTTACAATAGCTTGATGTGATTTACCCTTTTTCCAGGGGTAGAAAACTCGCACTCCACACCATCGCGGTTGCAATTCGCACATTGCGGTCTCTCACGTCCACAACGAATTTTTCTCTCGCGACAATGGGTACAAGCTCTATCGAGATGGGACCATGATTGGGCCTATTCAACGGCTGTCAGCTGAGACCAAGGACGAGAAAGGCAATGCGATATGCAAAGCCCATGTGAGCTTTGATCGATAAATGATATGAATGTGCATACCGCTCGTTCGGAAGATGCCATATTCGCAGGCGTCAACCCAGTGTTGGCTTCGGGCTCGATGGCTGAAGCTTTCATGGAATATGAAGAATTCCAAATACCTTACATTCAAGCAAAGAGGGGGTGTTACAACGTAAATACAGAGGAGATTGGGAAGGCATCAACGGAGTGGTATCAGAGAGAGCAGCGATCAACAAGGTACTGGACTCAGCACTCTTGGCGGTTGGTGAATTGGCCCCAATGCTAGATAATCACTATATACCATACATAGCTCTAGGCTTGGAGGCGCACGCAGGCCTCTGGGAACAGCAAGGTGCTGTGACGGTAATGTAACTACACGGGGTAAGACTGATTCAGCTTGTGGTCGGCAACGTTCTGCGGCCGGCGTAGACGACAGGATCTACCTACTTGCTTCGATCCAGGCAGTACCCGGAGCCCTCAGAGATTAAGGTAAGTAAGAGTGTCCAACGGGAGCTCTGGTGATGTATCCAATCACGCTTAACAGCTTGGGTAGCTCGACATGGTTGGAACAAATATCATTTAGTTCGAGCGTAAGGGAAAGTGGTTGGTATTAACTACCTACTAGTAGCAATGCCAGCACGTTTTAGGAGAGCCGCAAAAGCACAACTAGCGTTCCACCTAGCCGTATAGCGTCATCACGCCTACGGTAAGGTTACCTACTCGAGGAGGACCGTATCTTACCTATCGACGTGCACGATAAGGCAGCACGGCCCCAGGGCAAAGCCTCGGTCGTTGGGTGACCAAAGTGGTTGACAGCGGTGGGAAGATGCGGTCGGGGGATCTCGTATGGTCCGTTAGGGGACTTAGGGTTTGCGGACCCACCGTGAAACAAGGAACTGGCCACACGTGGCATCACGCAAGTCAGCGCACTAGTGTCGATCAGGGTTTGGCTTCCTATTAGCGCCAGTCTCTTTTCTCCCACCGACCACCGTAGGTAGATAAGCACGTAAGGTACCTACCTTACCTAAGGTAGGTAAGGTACCCAAGGTACTTCATACTCCCCGCTCCCTAACCGAGGGTACTTTACTAGGTATTGTACTTGGTACTTGCTAGTATCCGTACTCCGCCCTAAGCTCATCCTTCGCTTAGAAGACGAGCTTAGGGCGGGGTACGGATACTACATTAGTACCTTAGCTGTCCACCACTCGTACCACGGTACTCCGTACATACGCCCGTCTCTTCAGAGCCACTCGCCGCTGTTCTTGTCTTGGCTTGGCCCCCGACGTCTCCCGTTTCAAAGCCTCCAAACCTTCCCGTCACCTCTCATCCTTCATCCCGCTTCCCGTGGGGAACTTACACCGTAAGATTATAACCCTGTAATACAGGTAAGATGGCTGATACGTCGTAACATGCTTGATAGCTTCACCGCTTGACACGCCTTAATGACATGTAGTCACTCTAGAATGAGTCCGCCAAGTCCAGTCCGGCAGTCCAAGAATGGGGGCGAATATGCATATGCATGCAACCTCGTGGACCCAAGCAACCACAGAGCAGGCCATTCCTGGCCATTCATCAATCGTATAGCAGTATGCCCTGCAGCATACCAGCATGCCCTGCATCCTGCAGATAACCCTCCCATATGCTCGGAACCCGAACTCGCGTGGCCAGCCTTGCGGAAATCCGGAGGCGAGAGAGGGATGATGCAACCACTCCGGTGGTGGGTGGTTAAGGTCAACAAGATGCTGTTCCTTGACATCTTCATCAGAGAGAAGAGCTCCGATATAACTCCATTTCACCAGCAGTTTTCATCCAACAAGACCAGCAGAAGCAGAAGGATAACATAGAAGGCCTAACACCACAATGACCCAATCATCTGATCCCGCTACCATGCTTGCCCTAGCGGAGGAGATCTTTGGCCAAACCTACATCTTGGTCAAACACTTGAAGCAAAACTCCATGGCAGAACCTTCCCTTGCCGTCGGCGCTTCCACGGAGCTATGGTCGTCGCACGCCGAAGAGATTGCTACAACCAAAACCAGCATTTTCGGCTTGACCAAGCAACTTACGAAACTGCTTCAAGGCCCTCGCGGATTTCTGCATGAATACGTGTCCTCGAATTGGGAATACGGTGCTCTCTATACCGTTCTTGAATTCAACATTCTCGAGAAAATTCCCGTGGACGGACAAGCTACTGTTTCCAAGCTGGCGGAGCAGTCGGGCATTCCCGAAAACAAGCTCCTGCGTATACTACGACTGACCGCTTGCGAACAAATCTTGGAAGAAGTGGAGGAAGGCGTATTCCGCCATACGGCTATATCCGAAGCGTTGGTGAAGGACGACAAGTTCAAGGCCTTTATTGGATTTCAGTGCGGATCCTCCTCCGCGCTTTGGTTGGCAAGGAGCTGGCCGAATCATATACTGACGTTACCAGGCTGTTTGAGACCCGGGTTGCAAGCGCGCATCTGGCAGACTCCTTGAAGAAGAAGGCCAATGATTACCGGACCGGACAATCCGCTTTTAAGCATGCGTGAGTCTATGAGTTTTCCTTTGGGATGCATTCCCAGACGTGCTCACGCAAATTTAGCTGGGGTTCTTCGCTCTATGACTGGTACAAGACGCGTCCCGAAAAGTCTGCACGATTCGATATGGCAATGGAGGGCGTCGCGCAATGTAAGTCTAGATGGAGGATATGTTCTTGAAGTAATCTCGCAGCTACTGAAATGGCTTCCACGAATAGCACTCGACCCCGGAAACGCGCTTTTCTGCGACTGGTTCAAGAGCAACAAGCAGGCGGACCGCAACCTGGTCGTAGACGTTGGCGGCGGAAACGGACACATCTCAAGCTTCCTCGCCGAGCAATTCCCCGATCTCTCTTTTGAAGTCCAGGACATTTCTACGACCCTACTCACTCAGGGCAAGGAAGCCCTAACGCCAGAGTTGCAACAACGGATCAAATTCAACCAACGCGACATGCTCCAAGAGCAACCCATCGAAGCCGCCGATCATGTCCTCGCGTACGTTTTGCGAAACGTTCTCTGGAACTGGTCCGACGAAGACTGCGTCAAGCTTTTGCAAACCTTCATCCCCGTCATGGAAAAATCGCAACAGACCACCGTCCTCGTCAATGACGGCATCTCCCCTGCCCGAGGAACCTTTGAGCCGCACATCGAAAAAGCATATCGCCGGCGCGATGTCACCGTGATGACAATGCACAATACCAAGCAGCGAACCGAAGAGGAGTGGAGGGCGGTGTTCCGCAAGGCGAGCCCGCACTTTCAGGTCGGTTCTTGACGAGAACTTTTCTCCTGCCCCTTTTTAAACTAGCAAGTTCTTGCTAATCAAAACACCCAGGTCGATGTCAAAACGGCGTTTACTTCGCACAGCTATAGGGGTCTTTGGGAGGTGCGCTGGGTTCCTGCCAACTAGGGTCTACTCGGTTGGCATCTCAGCGTTCGCGGAAGTGTAGGAGCAAAGCAGGCGATCGTTAGAGATTGCCGTGTATTCTAGTTTCGCTGGTTTGAAAAAGCAAGACAACTGTAAATTAGTACGAAAGCCCATTACTCGCTCCTTGCTTCTCCCTCGCTTCCCGTCTCCCTTACCTATTTCAAATCACCTACGTACCTCGTGCACTTTTTTTCTACAAAGGCCCACCACCTTCTCTCGCGCGACCCACACACATCATGCACTCCATACCACTTTCCCCCTCATCATTCATCCCTCCATCGCAGCGATAATTCTTTATATATATATATAAAAAAAACATCGATTCCATTCCGACCCTCTTTCAACGCCGCCAGATTTCGTTTGCGAAAACAGCGTTCATCCTTCGAGCTACTTACCATAAATACAAAGTCTCCGCCCCCGCGCCATTCAACAACCATCGCAGCGTCTCCCTCCCTCCCTCCCTCCCTCTCTCTCCCTCTCTCCCTCTCTCCCTCCCTCCCTCCCTCCCTCTCTCCCCCACCGTCCTAACTCTCATCGACACGACTGACTCTGAAGACTGCTAATTTCTTTCTTCTTTTCACATTCGCCGCTCGCTTCTATCGTGTCGTGTCGATTCTCTGTTGTAATATCGAAAATGAACCACCGTACATGATTCAGTCCAGTTCGTATCCTTCCGTCAAAAATCCAGAGGTTTCACACCGTCCCCCCCGCTTTTTAATTTTCATTGCCTTGTTGAATATGATCGGTTTTTGTTTTTTAGAAAAATACGAAAGGGGATTAAGTAAGGGATTTTTAAATGTGGGCTTGGGAGAGGTTGGGGGAAGGTTGGGGAAAGAACGTTGGCGCGGTTTTTGGGCTGGGACTTGAAGGAGTCTTGTTGTTGTGTATGTGTGTAGATCCGCTTAGTTAGGACTGGCTGGGTACGCAGGGACGGAGGTAGGTATTCTACTCTTGGGATTTCTGTAAAACCCCTTTGGTCTTTCTGGCCACTTACTTGTCCTTGTTTGAAAACTTCCTCGCAGTAGACCATCACACATCCCTCCCCAAAACACCATCGAGCTTTGCTTTGCTTTCGTTCGAACTTTCCACCCCTTCCCCATCCCCCCCATCTTTTTGGCCCCACACCCACTTCTCGCTTTTTAGTAATCCGGTTATTCTCGAAAAAACACGCATTGCGGGAGATTCAAAAAAGACCTTTCGTTGGCTGACCCGATTTGTACTTGGCACGCAAATTAAGCGCATCATCTTGCGGTTCTTGGGTTGGCGGGAATTGAGGAGAAAAAGTGCTCGCGATATATGTAGCGCCCCATATATGTCTTTTGCGGATAGGCACTTAGGGTTAGGGCCATTCTGGATAAGGTGCAAAGGCGAAATTGAAACGAAGTACGCATAAAAGGGATATGCACACTCACGCCCCCGAATACCGGTTTTTTCGATCCAAGCACCGCCGGAATGTGATCGATTCAGTGTTCCGGCTGCTCTATTGAAATCCTGTATTGCCATCATGAATACCCGATATACCGCATCCTGCAACGATGACTCTCAGAGGTCGACACGCTGGCGAACATTAGCTCACGACCTTCCATTCTGTGCGCCAATTGAGTACCTGGGTCTTCCAAGGAGGAAAATCGGGCGGCCCTGTATGACGCTTCGGGGAACGTTGAAATCGTTGATCTCAGCATGAGAAAGAATAACATTTGAGTTTGTAGGCATTGCCGATACTCTCTCTTTCACTCAATATTCCCAAAGCATTTATTCAAAAACAGTACAAAGAACACTGCGGTTGGCCGTTAGAAGTTATGTACTTACTCTATGCAAACCACATCGATGATTTTTAAAAAGTGATGAGGAATTTCAAGTAATATAGATAGATCATCAAGAAATGTTTAACTTCAAAGAATCGAAACAGAGAAAATTTCTTCATCAACGGAACGAGATCAGCTGTTCGATCGTGGAATTAGGCGCTGCTGAATACTATCTTTGATCAAGACGGGCCAAGTTAACGGCAAAGCCTGCTTCTTGAAGCGTTTCTCCAATAAGATGATGCGGAAGATGACCGCGGCTCGCCGGTTTATGAACTGTCGATCCCCATGCTTCGACGGAGTACATGCTATAGAAATATTTCAAACGAGGTGGAGATGAGGTGTATGATAAGATGAGAATCTTAGAGGAATGGATGGTTGCTTGGGGGTCCGTTTGTTATAGGGTTTGTGGTACATGAGGATCTCCGTTAGCGATGGTTGAAATGAATAGTTTTTTTGGTATGTGTGAAGAGGGTTTTCCGAGCGAGAGAAAACGTTCCCCGTTCTCCTTTTCAGCCATGCAATCTTAGTATGTCTGTCTACTTTCTGTCCTCGAGTATAACCTTTTGAGCCTTCAAAAATTTCCCTGCGCTCTTTTCTCTATTTCCAAGCATAGACAGCTATGCGAGTGAGTGGCTTGCTTGCAATATATAGCAAGGGGTTCCCAACAGTGGGAGGAGAGCTTCTCGATGTATTTTTATATCTCGTTGGCTTAAGTTGATGGTCTGCGAAACTTGTTTTCTCATTTTCCGGGTTTTGCTTGTGTGACAGTCGTTTTGGAAGCATGGCGTGTCCTTGTTCTCTCTCCTTCTTCCCTTCGTCCCCCGCGAATTCTCATGGGTATCCCCCTTCGCGGCCCTTTTCCTTTGCCCCCCTCTCGTCCCCTTTTACTAGACAACGAACATTGAGCTAGAGAGATCGGTTTAGTATGAGGAGGTGGACAGGTTTGGAATGGAGGTGGGGAAGACAGTGGGGATGGGTGAGAGGGTGAGAGGGTGAAGGAGAGGGGGGTGGGAGATGGGGAAGCCAGTGTTAGTGGTCATGAGGTTCTATAACCTATTGTAAAGTCGCTCCACAAACGACGCTCAATAGGGATTCACCTCAAAATTTCCAGCATGGAATGCTCCTACCCCTCATGCATATGCCATCCCTATTCCCAGCCTCGTACATCTCAGCAAAAGCGCACGAGGAAACCATCTACCTACTATGAGCAGGCACCTCAAAAACATTAGGCTTAGTTCTCGCATCAACCTCATAAAGCTCCCCTCCAAAATTGGTTCGGACGGGTACCGGTTTCATCTCGTACTGTTGCTGTATCAAAGCTGAACGGTCATCAGTCGTGGTGTCGAACTCATTTCGTTTGAATGGCCAACCCACCTTTGACTTCTTCTCTCCGTAGTCGCCTTTCCCGAAGGAACAATACGAGAGTCGCGGCTAGACCTAGAGCGAGAGGAATCCCGATGCCAGCACCTATGGCTGCTTCTGCGCTGGCGGGCGAAGGACATGTATTATGACTCGTGCTGCTGTTTGTGGAATTTGGGGAATCTGAGCTGCCGCAGCCCGTGGTCGAATTTGATTGCGAGGAGTTTGAGCTTAGGGTCTCGTTCCGAAGGTCATTGATGAACCCCCTGGGTATGTTGAACGTTTTCGGGCCCGCGCATTGAGCAGTATTCGAGCCGGTTCAGTAAAAGAACTGAGGTAAAGAAGTGTTTGCGCAAGGTAGAACATTCGACCATCCATCCGGCGCTGATGAGATATATCAGCTTACAGGAAACTAGTTCTAATCCTCCAACCTCACCGTCGGCGTGCCCCAAGGAATCAAAGCCGGTGCAGATATCTGTGCACGATCCGGGGCTCCATGATGAGTCGGTGCAACTCTGCTGCAGTCAGCTTCGACTGGTTGAACCACGTAGAAAGGTCTCGACGAACACCTCGAGAGAGACGATTAACGGCTGTTACATAGCAAAGACCGTTGGACAGGCAATCGTCGTTGGGGTTGCAACACATACTGTGAGCCGCGTGGGGCTGACACGCGGTGTCCGGTACTGAGAGTTGACCCCCAGGATAATAGGATAATAGCAATTCCTTTGGGATAATACAACAGGCGATAGCGCACACAAGGCTACAGCGAATTGGCATAGCTTCGACATATCGAAGCGATGAGTAGCTGTGGGTTGGTGAATCCGTGATTTGAATGATGGGAGCCGTGTGCTGCTAAAAGTCTCGAGGCACTGGACGAAGGGACAGCCTCTTGAAGTATCCCTTCAGCGGGTGATGAAGCAGCCACCAGGATGCTCGGGCACCATACCTACTGAATATATGCTTGATACCTATATAAGCCACGAACCATGATGAAGCTCAACCAGATGTTTCACATCCATACCCTCATAGGAAGGTGGCCGATTATCCTGGTGGCACACGGACCGCCAGCTGAAGGGATACCTTGGCTGATGAAGTTTTGGCACGTCTAGACGTCTCTTCAGCCCCTGGATAGCATGAAGGGAACTGGGGTGTGAAGGGGCTCAGGGACTCTGTAAGATCATTAAGATTGTTATTGTTAGAAGGGTTCACCTAGCACTGGGCTAAACCTAGCAGTGGGACAGCCCTATAGGGCTGAAAATTCACATTTCATTTTTTATCGCTTTAACGATTCGTTTTAGGTGAACTACGTAGCTAATAGAACCT
>JAABUT010000094.1_pt1 | contig 163445 bp, 167 predicted proteins | sample 5559281 | NCBI WGS metagenome assembly JAABUT01 (sample SAMN10711880, study PRJNA513359) | rock metagenome | isolation source: Antarctica rocks | place: Antarctica: Victoria Land, Ricker Hills nord | collected 2016-01-04 | reverse complement strand
ACCCAGTACCGCGCCGTCCCGAAGGCGATCAGGGTGATCGCGAGCAGCAGGACGAAGAGGATGCAGGCGAGCGCCGCGGCGTAGCCGAACGAGAAGTAGCGGAACGCCTGCTGATAGAGGTACAGGATGTAGAAGAGGCTCGACGTGCCCGGGCCGCCCAGCGTCGCGCTTCCCGGCCCGCCGTTGCCCTCGGTGATCACGAAGCCCGGGGTGAAGATCTGGAAGTTGCCGATCAGACCGAGCACGAGGTTGAGGAAGATCGCCGGGGTGACGAGGGGCAGGGTGATGGAGAGAAAGCGGCGCGCCGGGCTCGCGCCGTCGACCGCGGCCGCCTCGTAGAGGCGCGCGGGGATGCGCTGCAGGATCGCGAGGTAGATGAACGCGCTGCGCCCCACGTTCCACAGGCTCATGAGCACGAACGCGGGGATCACCCACGAGGTGGAGTAGAACCAGCCCAGGCGCGGGACGCCCAGCACGCCGAGCACGGCGTTGGCGAGGCCGGAGCGGGGCTGGAAGATCCACAGCCACAGCAGCGCGACGGCCACGCCGGACACCACGCCGGGCAGGTAGTAGGCCGCGCGCACGAGCCCCACCCCGCGAAAGCCCACGCGCAGGACCAGCGCGAGCGCGAATCCCACCACCAGGTCGAGCGCGAGGGAGGCGCACGCGTAGTACGCGGTGACCTTGAGGGCCTGCCAGACCAGGGGATCGTCGCCCAGCGCCTGGCGGTAGTTCGCCAGGCCCACCCAGCGCGCCCGGCCGGGATCCAGCAGCGCGTAGTCGGTGAACGAGAGGACGAACGTCGCCAGCATCGGCAGCAGGGTGAGGCCGAGGAAGCCCAGCGTCCACGGGCTCAGGAACGCGTGCGCGGCCAGCGCCTCCCGGCGGGCGGCGGACAGCCGGGGTCGCGTCATCGCGCGCCGCCCGGAGGAGTATGTGTCGCTATTCGCGACTGGGGACCCGCCTCCGGCGGCCATTGGACCACTCGGCTTCGCCGAGCGGTGCCCCCCGCTCCGGCACCCCTAGCCGGAGCTCGGCAGCTTGTGCTGCGCGAACCAGGATTCGACCTCGCGCTGGGCCGCCGCCTGGTACTTCGGCAGCGCTTGCGCGGCTGAGGCCTTTCCGTCGTAGACGGGCTGCAGGTACTGGCCGCCGAGGTCGTTGATCTTCGCGAAGGCCGGGTACCAGGCTTCGCTCTCGTCGGTCCCGTGGGCGATGGCGTCGAGGAAGACCCGGAGGTCGATCCCCGGGAACCGGCGCTTGATGTAGGGACCGAACGCCGCCGACTCGCGCTTGAGCGGCGGGATCGCGCCGTAGCCCCGCGTCGCCAGCCGGCGCTCGTGGTCGGGCTCGGTCAGCAGGTAGCGCAGGAGGCTCCACGCGGTGTCGTGCCGATCACCGGGACGGACGACCGCGCCCACGTCGAGGTTCAGGGTCGCGGCCAGGCGCCTCGGGCCGGTGGGCCAGGCGGCGACGTCCCAGCGGAAGCGGTTGCCGACGCCGTAGCTGGGCAGGTCGCACGTACACATGTCGACCATCGCGACCTTGCCGCGCTGCCAGGCGGCGAGCTGGGGGTCCGTGCCCGCGGCCACCCCGGCGGCGAGCTCGTCGGTGGCGAGGACGTGATGCCGGTTGGTCAGGTCGATACCGAACTGGAGACCCCGCTCGTATTCGGGCGTGTCGAAGAGGACCTTGCGCGTGCCCGGGTCGTAGTTGTGGGCCCCGAATCCGAGGATCATGATCCCGGTGTCCCAGTGCCCGAGACCGAACTGGGCGATGCGGCCGGAGTCGAAGCCCGGCTTGTCCGGCGTCCGTCCCTTCTCGTCGCGGGTCAGCGCCGTGGCGATCTCCAGCAGCCGGTCGTAGTTCCACTCCGGGGTGTCCCACTTGTGCGGCGGCTCCGGGATCCCGGCGGCGGCGAACAGGTCCTTGTTGTAGGCGACGGCATGGCTGAACATGCCGCTCGGGATCCCGACCACCGCCTTCGCGTCAGAGCCGAAGTAGGCCGTGGGCTGCGCGGCCAGGCGCGCGGGGGGCTGGAAGTCGTCGAGGCTCACCCCGTCCTTGTCGAGGTACGGGGCGAGGTCGAGCCACACGTTCTGGTCGAGGTACGTGGAGATCCCCGATAGTCCCGTCGGGAGGACGACGTCGGGCGGCCGGTGGGACGCGAGCAGCAGGCCGAACTTCCGCGCGGCCTGATCGGAGTCGGGGATCCGCAGGAAGTTGACCGAGGCGCGAGAGTTCGCCCGGTGGAAGGCCCCGGCGAGCGCCTTCTGCGTGGGGATCTGCTCGGGTGCGTTGCCCGTGCCGAACCCCACGAGGACCTGCACCATGCCGGATGCGGCCTCGCTCGAGCCCGACCCGCACGCGGCCAGCAGCTCGCCGGTTCCTCCCAGCGCCACGCCGGCCACGAGCGAGCGCTGCACGAAGGCCCGGCGCGTGATGCGCTCCGGCGCGCGACCTTCCCCCGCCTGCGACCCCTCCATACCGCCGGTAGGTCTAGCCCATGCCCGGTCTGTTGGCAATAGATGTGGAGCGCACCTAGTGCGGGGCCGCGCACCCGCCTGCCCTCGCCCGCGGACGCTCCTAGCGGTTCAGCGCCCCGGCGGGATCAGCGAGAGTGGGCGTGTTCCGCGCGCTCGTGCAGGCAGTCCGCCGCGGCTTCCGGCGAGTCATGGCACCAGCAGCTCTCGTCGCACTCGCCGTGGGTGGGCCGCGTCAGGTCGGCCATCTCGTCGGCGAACGTCCGCTTGCCGGTCTCCTCACCGGTCGCGGTCAGGCGGTAGAGCGCACCGTCGCGTTCGAGGAGTCCGTCCTCGATGAAACGCTCGAGAAAGGAGCCGAGCGTGGCCTCGGACACCGCGAGAAAGCGGCCGAGCTCCACGATCGTGGGCGTTTCCGCGATGCCCTCCGCGCGCATCCAGTACATCGCCTGGAGCACCTCGTCACGGATGCGCAGAACTTCAAGCTCGTCCATTGTCAGCCCCTCGGTCGGCGATCTCGTAGATGGCCCGCTGCACGGCTGGCCAGTGTATCCCTCTAGCTGTATGATCGCGTCCCATAGTGGGAAGGACGCCCCGGAGGCGTGCTCCTCGCCCCTCGGGCGAGGGGGAAACCCCGGGCGTCGTGGGCGCCGGATCGACGTGGGAGGATGGTCATGGCAGGGCTGCTGAGGAGAGGGCCGGGCGGGAGCCGGAGAACGACTCCGCCCATAACCGGGGGACCGTCGACGGTCCCTGACACCGACGCGTCGTCGGCTGCTGCTGCTGAGACCTCTGACAGCGTCGTCCACGTCTTCTGGGTCTCGGGGATGAGCTGCGACGGCTGCTCGGTGGCCATGCTCGGCGCGAGCAATCCCTCGCTGGAGGACCTGGTGCTGGACAGGGTCCCCATCACGCCGCGGATCGTGGTCCACCACCCGATGCTCGGCGCCGACTCGGGTCACGACTTCATGGAGCCGTTCACGCGGGCGGCCGAGGGCACGCTGGGCGCGCCGTACATCCTGGTGGTCGAGGGCTCGATTCCCGACGATCAGAGCCTCGAGCGCGAGGGCCAGTACGCGGGTCTCGGTGTCGGGGGCGACTGGCCGCAGTCCCTGCCGGCCTCCCGGGCCGACGACCAGCCGCTGCGGGCCACGGACTGGGTGTGGGCGATGGCCTCCGGCGCGGCGGCCTGCATCGCGATCGGCACCTGCGCCACCTGGGGCGGGGTCCCGGCCGCCGCCGGCAACATCACCGGCTCCATGGGTCTCATGGACTACCTCGGTGCGGACTACCGCTCGACTTCGGGCATGCCGATCGTGAACGTGCCGGGCTGCGCGCCCGTCGGCGACAACTTCACCGAGACCCTCGCCCAGATACTCCAGTTCCTGGAGGGCATCCGTCCCCTGCCCGAGTTCGACGCGCTGGGCCGTCCGGCGTGGCAGTTCGGCGAGACCGTGCACCGGCACTGCCCCAAGGCGGGCTACTACGAGGAGGGCGTCTTCTCCCACGAGCCCGGCGACAACCAGTGCCTGGTGGAGATCGGCTGCTGGGGCCCGGTGGTGCAGTGCAACATCGTCGAGCGCGGCGCCATCGACCACATGGGCGGCTGCATGGTCGCCGGCGGGGCGTGCATCGGGTGCACCATGCCGGGGTTCCCCGACAAGTACAGCCCGTTCTACAAGTCCCCGCCGGGCTCCGCCATCTCGGGCGGGGGCTCCAAGATCTACGGGAGCGGGATCCGCCGCCTGCGCCGCCTGTCGATGCAGGGCGGCAACCGCGAGCCACTCTGGGACAACGCCCACGCGGTCGCCTCCGGCTGGGCGATCGCCAACGACAAGAAGGATCCGCTCTCGACGGTGAACGCGTACTTCTACAAGAAGCTCCAGTACCACGGCTCGGTCGACCAGGGCAAGCGCAACAAGAAGCAGCCGCTGCCGAAGAGCCGTGAGATCCTGAGGCAGAAGGGCGTGGACCTCGACGCGAGCGTCGACGTGCTCAAGGAGCGGGTCGTTTCCCGGGAGGAGCTGTAGATGAGCTTTGAGAAGCCACCGGAGAAGCAGGGGGGCGCCCATCGGTACTCGTTCCGCGGCGAGTCCCCGTCCCCGTCCCCGCCGGCGCCGCCGCCGCCGGCGCCGGCGCCGGCGGCGGTCGAGCCTACGGGAGAGCCCGTCCGGCACGTCGACTTCGACCCCGTGAGCCGCGTGGCAGGTCCGCTGGGCTTTCACACCGTGGTCGACCTCGACCGCGGCGAGGTGCTCGAGGCCGCCGCGAGCGCGTCCCTCTTCCGCGGCTACGAGGTGATCCTCCAGGGTCGCGATCCACGTGACGCGATCTTCGTCTCCAGCCGCGCCTGCGGCGTCTGTGGCGGCGCCCACGCCACCACGTCCGCCCTGGCCCTGGAGATGGCGCTCGGGGTACAACCGCCGCCGCTGGCGATCGCGGCGCGCAACATGTTGTCCGCCATCGAGTACCTCTACGACCATCCCACCCACCTGTTCCTGCGCGCCGGCCCCGATTTCTCCGCTCCGGTCGTGCAGGCGACGAACCCCGAGCTCTGGACGCGCGCGCAGCAGACCCTCGCCGCCCGCGCGGACACGCACGGCTTCGCGCGGCTGTCGGACATCATGGAGGCGCTGACGCGGGAGACGGGCGAGCTCTACCTCGAGGCGCTGGAGATGGCGCGCGTGGCGCGCCAGGCCTACGTCCTGCTCGGGGGCAAGTACCCGCACCCCCAGACGATCGTGCCGGGCGGGATCAGCGCCACGGTCGACGTCACCGACCTGAACGTGACGATGCTCAGGATGGTCAGGTTCTTCGACTACGGTCGCAAGGTCGTGGCGGTCTGGGACGACCTCGTCGACTTCTTCTACGAGGCCGATCCGCGCTTCCGCGAGGTCGGCGAAGGACCGATGAACTTCATCGACCTGGGCCAGTGGGACGACCCGGATGCCTACGACGGGACGTTCGAGAACGCGCCCGAATGGGGCGAGCGCCGCTGGGCCACGCCGGGCGCGATCGTGGAGGGCCGGCTGAGGACCACCGATCTCCACCGGATCAACTCCGGAGTCGAGGAGTTCGTGGACCACTCCTTCTACGAGGATTGGACCCGGAACGGCGACCACCCGCTCGGCGACGACCCCGCGGGCAACCGGCTCTCCTCCAACCACCCCTGGAACAAGCAGACGATCCCGACCCCCGGTCGCCCCGACTGGAAGGGCAAGTACTCCTGGTCGACCGCGCCGCGGTGGGACCGTCAGCCGATGGAGACGGGTGCCTACGCGCGCCTGTGGGTGACCGCGATGGCCAACAAGATGCCCCACCGGCGCTTCCTCGAGCCGACCGGCCACAGCCTGAAGATGAGCGTGCCGCAGTCGGAGATGCCGAGGAGCGAGGTCGAGTGGCATGTGCCCGAGCGCTGGAATGCCTTCGAGCGCAACCGGGCGCGCGCCTACGCGCTGGTCTACTCGGCGCTGGTCGCCTACGAGAGCCTCCTGATCTGCTACGACCTCCTGCGCGAGGGCGGGGCCGATGCGAAGGCCTCCACGCCCTACAAGATCCCCAAGGACTACCGGGTCGGGGTCGGCTTCGGGGGTGGGGCCCGCGGCTATGTCAGCCACCACCTCGCGCTCGACAACCGGGTGATCGAGAACTACCAGATCATCGGCCCTTCGACCTTCACCGCGTCGCCGGCGGACCACTTCGGCAATCCCGGCCCCTGCGAGGAGGCCGTGCTGGCCACGCCGCTGCTCAGCACGCAGCAGCGCGAGCGCTGTACGGACGTGCTGCGAGCGATCCGCAGCTTCGATCCGTGCATGGCGTGCACGACGCACTGACCCGCCGGCGACGCCGCCCTCGGTTTCACCCGTGCGCGTCGAGTGCGGCCCCGTCGGGAAGCGCCTCCTCGCAGGCGCGCACGAAGAACCCGTAGAGCCACGGACGCTTGAGCTCGGCGGGGTCGCCGTCCACGGGCTCCTCCCGGGGGCGCAGGTGCTCCTCGATCGTGCGCCTGGCCAGGTAGTGGCGAACGTGGCCGCCGGGCCCGGGGATGCGCCAGCTCATGGCGGCGGGATCGTCGGGACTGGGCTTGCCCAGGGGCTCGGAGCGGGCGAGCTCACCGCACACGTCCGCCACCGCACCCGGCCAGCTCCCGGTGGCGGCGAAGCGCTCGGTGAGCATGCCCCCGATCCAGTCGGCCGGGTGTCGTGCCGGCTCGAAGAGCTCCGCCTCCACCACGCGCGCGCGATACCCCGCGTGCCGCAGGCCGTGGTCGAGCGCGGGATCGTTGCCGCCGGCGAACGGCTGGTCCTCGGCTTCCAGCACCGCGACGACGGCGTCCGGCGGTCGGTCCGCGCCACGCTGCTCGACCTGCGCGAAAACGGCCTCGACCAGCGTCTGCAAGACCAGGCCGGTGTCGACTGCGAGAAAGCCCGCGGGTTCGTTCGTCATGGTTCAGGGGCCGCGCATACGGCGGTCTGCCGGAGGGTAACGCGCCAGCCGAAGGATTCTCGCCTGCTGCCGTTTGGACCCGCCCCAACTATGTGTAGGATGCATCCAGCGGGCGGCGGTGCCCGCCTGGCGAGGGAGAGAGCGAGGGAGAGAGGAACGTATGCCGACACAGAAGCTGCAGACGGTCCCGCACGGAGGCGGGGTGTTCGGCAAGGACTACGCCGTCGGCCTCGGAGGTCACAGCGGCAGCCCCGACGGCCCGCTCAACGTCGTTCACGTCTTCTGGATCGCCGGCATGAGCTGCGACGGGTGCTCGATCGCCGCCACCGGCGCGACCAACCCTTCGGTGGAGGACCTGCTGCTGGGCCGCGTCCCCAACCTGCCGAAGGTGGTGCTGCACCATCCCGTGCTCTCGCCCGGAGCGGGCACCGAGTTCATCCGGCCGTTCAAGGCCGCCGCCAACGGTGAGCTCGGCGCGCCCTACGTCGTGATCCTCGAGGGGTCGGTGCCGGACGACCAGTCCTTCCCGCCCGACGGCAGCTACTTCTCGGCCATGGGGGCGGGCGGCTTCGACCCGGAGTCCGAGACCGACCAACCCAACCGCGTGACCGACTGGCTGTGGAAGCTCGCCCCCGGCGCGGCGGCGTACATCGCCATCGGCACCTGCGCCACCTGGGGCGGGATCCCCGCCGCCGCCGGCAACATCACCGGCTCCATGAGCCTCACCGACTTCCTCGGCGAGGACTACCGCTCGGCCCTGGGCGTCCCGGTCGTGAACGTTCCGGGGTGCTCGCCGCTCGGCGACAACTTCACCGAGACCGTCGCTGCCGTGCTGCTCTTCCTGCAGAACCTGGGTCCCCTGCCGAGGTTCGACGAGCTGGGCCGTCCGGCGTGGCTGTTCGGCGAGACCGTGCACCGGCACTGCCCGAAGGCGGGCTACTACGAGGAGGGCGTCTTCGCCGAGGAGCCGGGCGACAACCAGTGCCTGGTGGAGATCGGCTGCTGGGGCCCGGTGGTGCAGTGCAACATCGTCGAGCGCGGCGCCATCAACCACATGGGCGGCTGCATGGTCGCCGGCGGGGCGTGCATCGGGTGCACCATGCCGGGGTTCCCCGACAAGTACAGCCCGTTCTACAAGGCGCCCCCGGGCTCCGCCATCTCCGGTGGCATATCCAAGGTCTACGGGGGCGGGATCCGCCGCCTGCGCCGGATGTCGATGAAGACCGGCAACCGCGAGGCGCTCTGGGACAACGCCGGGGAGGTCCCGTCCGGCTGGACGACCCAGAGTGGTAAGCGCAACCCGGCGGACAAGACGCGCGACTACTTCTACAAGAAGCTTCAGTATCACGGCTCGGTCCACCAGGGCAAGCGCAACCACAAGCAGCCGCTGCCCCAGAGCCGCGACATCCTGAGGCAGAAGGGCGTGAGCTTCAACCGGAGCGCCGACCTCGGCGACCGGACCAAGGCCTCGAAGTGATCGAACGGGTCAAATCCCGAGGGGAGCTTTTCTAGATGTGCTTCAAGAACCTGCCGATCGAGTTCGACGCTCAGGGCAACGCGACACTGAAGCCGGGCGTCGCCGACCCGTACTCGTACACGGAGACTCCGGCTCCGACGCCGATCGAGGACGACCCGGAGCGGATGCGTGAGCTCTTCGCCCGCAACGGCGCCGTGCGGCGCGTCGACTTCGATCCGGTCACGCGGGTGGCGGGGGCGCTCGCCTTCCACACGGTGGTCGACCTCGACCGCCGGGAGGTGCTCGAGACCGCCTCGATGGCGACCCTCTTCCGCGGCTACGAGGTGATCCTCCAGGGTCGCGATCCGCGCGATGCGATCTTCATCTCCAGCCGCGCCTGCGGCGTCTGCGGCGGCGTCCACGCCACGTGCTCGGCGCTGGCCTGCGAGATGGCGTTCGGCGTCAAGCCGCCGCCGATGGGGATCATCGCGCGCAACCTGCTGCTCTCCATCGAGTACCTCTACGACCATCCGATCCATCTGTCCCTGCTCGCGGGGCCCGACTTCTCCGAGCCCGCTGTGCGGGAGACCAACCCCGAGATCTGGGAGCGCGCGGAGCGGACGCGCGCGCCCGGCCGCGCCGTCCACGGCTACGAGTACATGTCCGAGCTCATGTCCGACCTCGCGCCGCTGACCGGGAAGCTCTACCTCGAGGGGCTCCAGTACACCCGCCTGGCGCGCGAGGCCTACGTCCTCATCGGGGGCAAGTACCCCCACCCGCAGACGGTCGTGCCGGGCGGCGTCAGCACGACGATCGACGTCTCGGACCTCAACGAGATCATGCTGCGCGTCGTCAAGTACTTCGACTACGGGCGCAAGACCGTGGCGATCTGGGACGACCTCGCCGACTTCTTCTACGAGGTCAACCCGAAGTACCGCGACATCGGGACCCGCCCGAAGAGCATGATCGAGCCGGGCCAGTGGGACGACCCCTACGCCTACGACGCCACCTACGCGAACTGCGACGAGTGGGGCAATCAGCGCTGGGCGCCGCCCGGCGTGATCGTCGACGGCGAGCTCGTCACCACGAGCATGCAGATGATGAACGCAGGCGTCGAGGAGTTCGTCGAGCACTCCTTCTACGAGGAGTGGACCCAGAACGGAAAGGGGAACGGCGCCTACAAGTTCCCCACCGACCCGGCGGGCAACCCGCTCTCGCCCTACCACCCCTGGAACAAGCAGACGATCCCCAAGCCGCAGGCGACCAGTTGGAAGGAGAAGTACTCCTGGTCCACCGCCCCGCGCTGGGACCGCCAGGCGATGGAGACCGGCGCCTACTCGCGGATCTGGGCGGCCGCACAGACGCCCAACTACCGCGACAGCCGCTTCATCGAGTCGACCGGGAACAGCATCAGGATCCACCTGCCCAAGGCGGACCTGCCCAACGTCCCGATCGAGTGGCACATCCCGGAGGTCTGGGGTGCGTTCGAGCGCAACCGGGCTCGCGCCTACTGCATCCTCTACACCTCGGCGATCGCCTACGACAACCTGATGATCGCCTACGATCTCCTGCGCAAGGGCGGCGCGGACGCCAAGATGTCCACGCCCTACAAGGTGCCGAAGGGCCACGAGATCGGCGTCGGCCTCTGGAGCGCCGGTCGCGGCTACCTCACCCACCACCTGGAGATCGACAAGGGAGTGATCGAGAACTACCAGATCCTCACGCCGTCGACGTGGATGGCCTCGCCGAAGGACCCCTTCGGCAACCCGGGGCCCTACGAGGAGGCGGTGATGGCCACCCCGCTGCTCGAGAACTACGAGAAGCCCGAGGACTTCCGGGGCATCGACGTGCTGCGCGCGATTCGCAGCTTCGACCCGTGCATGCCGTGCACGACGCACATCCATACGGACGATCGGACGATCTCGCGCGAGATCATCAGCTGCGCGTGCGGTGCCGAGGGCGACCACGAGCACTGAGAGGGGCGGGTCCGGGAGGCTCACGTCATGCGGGTGCTTGTCGCGGGGGTCGGCTATCGCTACCTCCGCGACGGCGCGCTCGGGCCGTACATGAGCGACACCCTGGCGGTGCGGGCGACCAACGGCATCGAGATCGAGGATCTGGGTTATCACCCGGTGGGCTTCACCCAGAACCTGCAGGAGCGGCCGCCCTACGATCGAATCGTGTTCGTGGCGGCGGTGGACAGGGGCCGGGAGCCCGGGACGGTGAAGGCCTATCGCTGGGACCAGTGTCTCCCCTCCGGCAAGGAGATCCAGGAGCGGATCGGCGACTCCGTCACCGGCTCGATCTCGCTGGATAACCTGTTGATCGTCTCGGCGGCCTTCAAGGCGCTGCCGGATGACGTGTGGGTCGTGGAGGTCGAGCCTGCCGACGAGACCTGGGGCGAGGGCTTCAGCCCGGTGCTCGAGGCCAAGCTGCCGGAGATCACGGAGACGGTATGGAATTTGACCAGGCTGTAGCGGAGCTCGACACGCTCGTGGGAACGCTCGAGCGCGATGAGGACGAGCGGGCGCTCGTCCTGCTGCAACTGATGGACGCGGTCCACCGGCCGGCGCTTGAGCTCATCGTGGCCGGCGAGCTCGACCATCCGGTGGCGCAGGCCCTGCTCTCGATGTACGACCTCACGCCCGTCGACGAGCGGATGGAGGTCGAGGAGGCGCTCGACGAGATCCGTCCCTACATCGAGTCCCATGGGGGTGGGCTCGACCTGATCGACGTCGAGAACGGCGTAGTTCGCGTGCGCATGCACGGCTCCTGCCACGGGTGCGCTGCCTCCGCGATCACCCTGCGGCGTGGCGTCGAGGAGAAGCTGCGCGAGCGCTTCGAGGGCTTCAAGGAGGTGGTGGCCGTCGAGGATGGGGAGGACGCTTCCCAGCAGAACGGGGGAGCGGGCGGGGCCGAGCTGCTGCAGATCCAGGCGTACCCGAACGGCGCGGGCGGTGACGAGGGCGGTGGCGAGCTCTTGCAGATCGAGGGCATGAAGCGGCCGGTGTTCGCCGAGGTGGGCAGGCTCGCGGACCTACCGCCCGGGACGGCGAAGGCCGTCGACGTGGAGGGCAGCTCGATCCTCCTGGTCAACATCGGAGGCGAGCCCTACGCGTTTCGGAACGTCTGCCCCGTCGACGGACGACTGCCCCTCGACGGCGGCCGCGTCACCGGCTCCGTGCTGGTGTGCCCGTGGCACAACTGCGCCTACGACGCCCGCTCCGGCAAGCGGGCCGACGACGAGCCCGGCCAGCCGTCGCTCGCCGTGATTCCCATCGCGGTCGACGACGGCGTGCTCCGGGTCGCGGCGAACGTGGCGTGAGTACGACGCTTCCGCCCGAGCCGGTCGGCGCCCGGCCCAAGCGCGTGCTCGTCGCCGGCGTGGGAAACGTGCTCCGGGGCGACGACGGCTTCGGGCCCGCGGTGACCGACCTCCTGGGCCACCTGCCCGAGGAGGTCGACGTCATCGAGACCGGGATCGGCGGGATCGCCCTGCTGCAGGAGCTGATGGCCGGCTGCGACGGACTCGTGTTGATCGACGCGGTGGAGCGGGGTGCTCCACCGGGAACGGTCTTCCTGATCGAGCCCGAGGTCCGCGAGGGCGTGCACGTACCCGACATACACCTTGCGAATCCCGACCGTGTCCTGTCGATGGCCAAGACGATGGGCGTCCTCCCCGAGCGGGTCGTGATCATCGGCTGTCAGCCCGCGGAGGTGGACGAGCTCTGTCAGGGGCTCTCGCCGTCGGTGCAGCGTGCGCTCGCGATCGCCGTGACCAAGATCGAGGAGACCGTGGATGCCTGGCTTTAGTTCGATCGAGGAGCTGCGCGGGGCGCTGACCCGCGAGCGCTATCTGGTCGACGAGGGCCTGGGAACCGTGGTGTTCCTCGCCCTGCGCCTGCGCAAGCCGCTGCTCGTGGAGGGTGAGCCGGGTGTCGGGAAGACCGAGCTGGCCAAGGCCCTCGCGGCGGCGACGGGCGCACCGCTGATCCGCCTGCAGTGCTACGAGGGGATCGACGTCCACCAGGCGCTCTACGACTGGGACTACCCCCGGCAGCTCCTCCAGCTCCGCGCGGGCGGCTCGACTCCCCTCTACTCCGATGAGTTCCTTCTCCGCAGGCCGCTGCTCGAAGCGCTCGCCCAGCCCAACGCGGTGCTCCTGATCGACGAGCTCGATCGGGCGGACGACGAGTTCGAGGCCTTTCTGCTCGAGTTCCTCTCGGACTTCCAGGCCACCATCCCGGAGGTCGGGGTGGTCCGCGCCGAGCAACCGCCCACGGTGATCCTCACCTCGAACCGCACCCGCGACCTCCACGAGGCGCTCAAGCGCCGCTGTCTCTACCACTGGATCGAGCATCCCGACCTGCAGCGCGAGGTGGCGATCGCGCGGGCGCGGCTGCCGCATGTCGGTGAGCGTCTCGCCAACCAGGTGTGTGCGTTCGTGCAGGATCTGCGCTGGCTCGACCTCTACCGGTCGCCGGGCGTCGGCGAGACGCTCGACTGGGTCGAGGCATTCCATACCCTGGGGCGCGACGAGATCGACCCGGCCACGGCGGACCGTACGCTCGGCACGCTGCTCAAGGAGCGCGACGACCTCGAGCGGATCCGGGGCAAGGGGCTGGAAGAGCTGGTCCAGCGCGCCACCGAGCGCGCGGGAGAGCTGCGCAGCGACGGGGGCCTCCGGTGAAGCTGACGCGGGAGGCCGAGCGGACGCCCGAACAGGCCGTCCTGGCGGCCGCCGTGGGCTTGGCCCGCGTTCTGCGCGACTTCGGGCTGTCGGCGAGCGTCGACAGCGAGCACGTCTTCCTGCGGGCACTGGCCGAGGTGGACGCGCGGGAGCGTGACCAGGTCTTCTGGGCGGCCCATGCCGCGTTCGTGCACGACCCCGACGAGCGCGCCGTCTTCTCCAGCATCTTCGAGCGCTTCTGGGAGGGCCGCCCTCTCGTGCTCGGCGAGGCCGCGTCCGAGCACGGGGAGAGCGACGCCCGGATGTTGGGCTCCCACCACGGTGGGGAGGCCCTTCCCCAGTACGGAGGTAAGGGCCAGGCGGCGGCCCCGCTCGACGGCCAGCAGAACCGGGCCAGCCGGGAGATCCCGACCGCCGAGGGCGATGAGGGGATGAGCAACCAGCAGATCGGCGTGCTGGCCGCGTGGAGCGCCGCGGACACCCTGAGCGAGAAGGCACGGCTGCAGTACCAGGAGGACGAGCTCGCGGCGCTGCGCCAGCTCGCCGAGCACATCAAGCGCTCGGCGCCCGAGCGCCGGTCGCGCCGGTCGCGTCCGGCGCGCCGCGGCGCCCGGCTCGACGTGCGCCGGACGCTGCGCAGCTCGCTCGCGACCGACGGAGAGGCGTTCCGGTTGGCCTACTCCGCTCCCGTGCCCCGCCCCCGCCGTCTGCTCTTCCTGTGCGACGTGTCGGGCTCGATGGAACGCTACTCGCGCGTGCTGCTGGCCTCGCTCAAGGCGGCGGTGGGTGCGGCGCGGAAGGCAGAGGCGTTCGTGTTCGCGACGAGGCTGACGCGGCTCACGAAATCGCTCGACGGCCGCGACCTCGAGCGGGCTCTCGACCACGCGCGTGCGGCGGTCCCCGACTGGTCGGGCGGCACCCGGATCGGCGCCGCGCTGGCCGAGTTCAACCGCACCTACGCGCGGCGGGGCTTCGCCCGCGGTGCGATCGTGCTCGTGGTGAGCGACGGCTGGGACCGCGGCGACCCGGAAGTGCTCGCCGGGGAGGTGCGGCGCCTGCAGCTGCAGGCGCGGAGGCTCGTGTGGATTAATCCGCGGCCGATGACGGTCGATCAGCAGCCGCTCGCCATCGGCATGCGCGCGGCGATGCCCTTCATCGACGAGTTCGTTCCCGGTCACGATCCACGAGCGGTGGCCGGGCTCGCCGGGTTGATCGGCGGCCTCGGCACCGGGCGTCCGCAGCGCAAGGTACGCCCCGGCGTTGCTCCGCTCAGCGCCTGAACCTCGCTGCTGGGGCAGGAGTCCGACAGATGAGCTCGACCCTTGACCACGACGCGGTCGTCGCCGCCCTTCAGGAGCGCCTGGGTGAGCATTGGACCGTCACGGTCCGGTCTGCCAGTCCGCAGGCGCCGCTCATCGCGATGTTCAGCGGCGCCCTGCAGAAGGCCGAGCCCAAGGACGACACCGCTCCTGGCGAGACCGATTTCGTTTGGTACGTCGGAGCCGATGAGAGAACCTTTGGCGCGTTCGCGATTCCGCGAGAGGGCTTTCGCAACGCGGCATGGGAGGCGACCCCGAAGGGCCAGGCGCTGATGGTGCAGGCAGCGGATGTCCTGATCGCCCTCTTTCCCCGTTCGGTGCAGGACGCGTAGCCTGCCCCCTCTGGGCGCGCCCGTCTAGCCGCCGTCAGTGGGCATGCGGGGCATATCCTTCTTGGGATCGAGGTCGCCGCTGTAGCCGCCCCCGCCCGTCTTACCGCTCCCCGCCTGCGCATCGCCGGTGGTTCCCTCCTCGTCCGCGCCCGCGCCACCGTGGGCCTGTTCGTCCGCTCCCTGCTTGCCGGAGGAGTGGACCCCTCGCTCCGACCCCTCGTCCGGGCTCGGTCGCTCACGAGATTCGGTCATTGCACGGCCACCTCTTTCGTTCTGGGTCTCAAACGTCAACCTGAGTAGGAGAAGCGGCCACCGGTGCCCTCCGGCTCCTCGGCGGGCGCGAGGCGCGCTTCGAGCCGCTGCACGCAGGCTTCGAGGTTCTCGCGGGCCGAGCCCAGGTCGCGGTTGATGTCATCGATCACCGGACCCGCCGGCTCGGCTCGCTCGATGACCGCGTCGACGGCGCCGAGGATGGTGTTGAGCCGGGAGGACACACGCTGCAGGATCAGGGCGATCAGGATCAGATAGCCGGCGATGACCACCACCGTGAGCGCTACTCCGATGAGGAAGAAGGCGGGACCAGCTCCCATGCGATCCTCCTAGCGGACCTGATCGAGCGCCCTGACGTAGCGCTCGAGGTGGACGTTGACCTGCTTCACGAGCTCGCGCGTCCGTTCCAGCTTCCGGAGCGAGTCGAGGTGCGGACCGAACTGGGCGCCGTGCTCGGCGATGTCATCGACGTAGGTCTTGATCTGGGTGGCCGGTGCGAGGACCGACGCCAGGATCAGGACCACGGCCGGGATGATCACGAGCAGGAAGACGATGTCGCCGATGAGCCACAGGGTCATGATCTGCCCACCCGTTGGTTGAGGTTCTCGACCTTGCCGACCACGCCCGGAAGGGTGGCCTCGACGTCCTCGAGAGCCGAGTTCATCTGCTCGATGTTGGAATCGACCGCGCGCAGCTGTCGCTCCACCGCCCGGGCCCCGAAGGTCACCTCGGCCAGCGTCGACGAGATCGAGCGCAGTCCCCGCGCCACGATCAGGAGATAGACGGCGAGCACGACGACGAGAACCACGACCTCGACGACGGTCACGACGGTCAGGAGGCCCTGGCTCATCGTTCCACCCGGCGGCCGTTGTGCTCCGAGAGCAGCTTGTCCTGGCGCAGGCACTCCTCGCGGAGCGCCCGCAGGATGGATCCGGTCCCCGCGAGCTGGTACATCCCGGTGGTGTTCTGCGCCAGGCGCTTGGTCACCGTCCACAGCCTGATCACGCCGCCGTCGATGTCGCGAACGATGGACCACAGCAGCGTCAGGAGCGCGATGACCACGACGACCACCACGAGGCCGATCCCGAGCGCGATCTCCCAGAACACCTTGTCATCCCCGCTCAGCGCTGCCAGTGGTGTCATCTCATCTCTCCCAGAAGTCTCCGAGCGGACTCCGCGCCCTTCCACAGGCCGGTTACGGAGGTGTTGGTCTCCTGCAGCTTCCAGATCGGGAGCGTGCTGACGCGCGCCTCGTCCATCCGCTCGATCCCGTCCAGCGCCTGGTCGGCGATGCGGGCCGCGTACATGAGGATCGCCGCGACGAGGACGACCACCGCAGCGACCACCGCGAAGCCGACGCCGAGGCCGGCGTACCAGTTGCCGTGCGTCGGGACCTTCTCTGCCAGGACCATCATTTTCGGGAGCCTAACACACCGCTGTATGCTTGCGACACTCATCGTAGATTCCGAGCGCCGGACGCGCGTATTTGGCGCGTCGGACGAGCTTGAGGATCCAAGATCAAGCCTCGGTCACGCTGTGATCGCGGCGGGAGGACACACCATGTGCCTAGGAGTTCCAGGACAGATCGTCGGGTGGGTCGACGAGCCGCACGGCATCGCCACGGCGCAGGTGTCGGACGTGCGCCGCAGCGTCAACGTCGGGCTCATCGACGATCCGGAGCTGGGCGACTGGGTACTCATCCACGTCGGCTTCGCGATGTCGAAGATCGACGAGGAGGAGGCGCACTCGACCCGCGAGTTCCTCGTGGCGCTGGGCAAGCCCTACGAGGACGAGCTCGAGGAGCTGCGCGCGAGCGCCATCGAGTAGCAGGCCGACGTAAGAACGCATTCAGGTACTCTGCCCCCCCGAGGTGGGAGAAACGCGAGGGGAGGAGCTGGACATGGGGCTTCACAAGCTCGGCTGGCGCAGAGGAAGGGCGGGGCTGGGGCTGCTCGTCGTCGCGTTGACCGCGCTCGCCGTGACGGGTTGCGGCGGCGGCGGCAAGAAGGCGAGCAAGGGCCCCAGCAAGGCGGAGTTCACCAAGCAGGCGAACGCCATCTGCAAGCGGCACCACGAGAACACCGCGGCGGCCGCCAACAAGGTTCTGGCGGGCGGGGGCCTGCCCAACCCCCGGCAGCTCGGAAAGCTGGCGCTCGGGACGATCGTTCCCCAGTACAGCGCCCAGATCAAGGAGCTGACCCGGATCAAGCCCCCGGCCGCGACGGCCGGCGCCTACCGGAAGTGGCTCGCCGACTCGCGCGCGACACGCGGCAAGGTCGCGAAGAACCCCTCGCTGATCCCCAACCCGGCGAGCTTCAAGAGCGTCAACGGCGAAGCCGACAAGCTGGGCCTCTCCCGCGATTGCCACATCGGCATCGGGTAAGGCGGTGGCTTCCGCAAGCCCGGTCGGGCTCGGCCACCAGGGGGGAGCGCCTCGTGGCACCGGCCGTGGCCGGGGATGACCTGGGCGAGGCCCTCGAGCCCCCGCGCGAGATCGTCCCGGGCCGGGGCCGGACCCGCGGGCGGCTGCTGGCCTCCTACGTGGTGGTCGTCTTCTTCCTCGTCACCCTGAACTTCTTCCTGCCGCGGGCCCTACCGGGGCATCCGATCGCCGCGCTGGGCGATCCGCGCTCGGAGACCTACGTGGGCGACCAGGCCAGGAGGGCGAAGGTCGAGCGCTACTACGGGCTCGATCGGCCTCTCCTCGAGCAGTACGGCCGCTATCTGAGGGGTCTCCTCCACGGCGATCTGGGCACCTCCATCCGCTACAACGCACCCGTCACCAAAATCGTGGGGGAGCGCCTTCCCTGGACGCTGCTCCTCGTCGGCGCCGCGCTCACGCTCGCCACGGGGGTGGGCATGGTCGCCGGAGTGCACTCGGGCTGGCGGCGGGGCCGCTCCGCGGACCGGCGGCTCCTCGCCACGTTCCTGGCGGTCGACAACTTCCCCGTCTTCTTCCTCGCCTCGATCGCCGCCTACTTCTTCGCGGTGAAGCTCGACTGGCTTCCGCTCTCGGGCGCGAGGACGCCCTTCTCGGGCTTCTCCGGCCTCGGCGCGCTGGGCGATGTCGCCCGCCATCTCGTGCTCCCGGCGATCGTCCTCTCGCTCCAGTTCGCGACCTTCCAGTTCCTGGTCATGCGCGCCGGCATGGTCGGCGAGCTGGGGTCGGACTACCTGCTGCTGGGGCGGGCCAAGGGGCTGGGCGAGCGCGCCCTGAAGTACCGCTACGCGGCCCGCAACGCGCTCCTTCCGGCCGTCACGGTCGCCGGGCTGCAGATCGGCGTCGCCGTCACCGGCTCCATCTTCGTCGAGGCCGTCTTCGCCTACCCCGGCGTCGGCCGGCTCATGTTCGACTCCGTGGGCGAGCGCGACTACCCGACCATGCAGGGCTGCTTCCTCGTCATCACCCTGCTCGTGGTCACCGCCAACTTCCTGGTCGACGTGGCCTACCGGCGGCTGGACCCGCGGACCGCGCGGTGAGCGGGCGGCGCTCACCGTTCCTGTGGATCGGCGGAGGCATCGTCGCCCTCGTCGCGCTCGTGGCCGTCCTGGCGCCGGCGCTGGCACCCTACGACCCGCGTGCCGCCTCCGGTCCCTCGCTCGGCTCCCCCTCGGTCGCCCATCTCCTCGGGACCAACGACGCAGGCCAGGACATCCTCTCGCAGCTCATCTGGGGCACCCGCTCCTCGGCGCTGGTGGCCGTGCTGGCGGCGGCGCTCGCGGTGGGGGGAGGCGTGCTGGTGGGAGCGGGGGCGGGGCTGCTCGGGGGCTGGGTCGACCTGGTGACCGGGCGGATCCTCGACGTCTTCCTCGCCGTCCCCCCGCTCCCGCTGATCATCCTCATCGCCGCGCTGGCGCGTCCCACCCTGGCCACGGTGATCCTCGCCATCGGCCTCGCGTCCTGGCCCCAGGTCGCCCGGATCGTGCGCAGCCAGACGCTGAGCCTGGCCCAGCGCGGGTACCTGGAGGCGGCGCGCGGCTTCGGGGCGGGACCGCTCTACCCGCTCAGACGCCATCTGATCCCCGCCCTCGGGCCGGTGATCGCCGCCAACTTCGTCTACTGGGCCGGCACCGCGGTGGTGTTGCAGGCGGGGCTGGGCTTCCTGGGCCTCAGCGATCCGAGCGACGTGAGCTGGGGCGGCGTGCTCAATCGGGCCCTGGGTCACGAGGGGGTGTACTTCACGTCGGAGTGGCTGTGGTGGGTGCTTCCCGCCGGGCTCGTCATCACCGTCGCCGCCGTGGGACTGGCGTTTCTCGGCCTCGCACTGGAACCCCGGTCCAACCCCCGCTGGAGGCGGGCCTGATGTCTGCGCTGCTCGAGGTCTCCGACCTGCGGGTGCGGTTCGCCGACGAGGTCGATGCGCTGAGGGGGGTGAGCTTCTCGCTGGAGCGGGGGGAGTCGCTGGCCATCGTCGGCGAGAGCGGCGCCGGCAAGTCCACCCTCGCCCACTGCCTCGTGGGCCTCGTGCAGCCGCCGGAGGTCACCGGCAGCGTGCGTCTGGACGGCCGGGACCTGGTGGGCGCCTCGCCGGAGGTGCTGCGCTCCCTGCGCTGGTCGACCGTCGCCATCGCCATGCAGGGCTCGCCGTTCAACCCCGTGGTCACCGTCGCCGACCAGGTGGCCGAGCCGCTGCGCGAGCGCGCGGGGCTCACGCGCTCGCAGGCACGGCGGCGGGCGGTGGAGCTGGCCGAGGAGGTGCTGCTGGACCCCGCGCTGCTCGAGCGCTTCGCGCATCAGCTCTCGGGAGGCCAGCGGCGCCTGGCCACGCTCGCGATGGTGCTGGCGCTCGATCCCGAGCTCGTGGTCCTGGACGAGCCCGCGGCCGGACTCGATCCGACCACGAGGCTGCAGCTGCTCGGGCGGGTGAACGAGCTGGCCCGCGCGCGGGGGTTCGCGCTCGTCGTCATCTCCCACGACCTGCCCGCGGCCACCCGGCTCGCGGGCCGGACGATGGTGATGTACGCCGGGGAGGCGATGGAGGCGGGCGAGACGACGCGGGTGATCGAGCAGCCCGCGCATCCCTACAGCTGGGCGCTCCTCCACGCCTACCCGGTGATGACCACGACCAAGGACCTGCGGCCGATCCGGGGTCACTCCCCGGATCCGCGGTCGGTGCCCGCGGGCTGCCCGTTCCACCCTCGCTGCACCCAGGCCGAGCCGGTCTGCTGGGAGCGACACCCCGCGCTGGAGCTCTCGCGCGGGCGTCAGGTCGCCTGTCACTTCGGCGGCGTGAAGACGCTCCTGTCGGCCACCGGTGTCGAGAAGTCCTTCGGCGACGTCCACGTGCTGCACGGTGTCTCGCTCACCGTCAGCGAGGGCGAGTCGGTGGGGATCATCGGCCCGTCGGGCAGCGGCAAGACGACGCTCGCACGCATCCTCTGTGGTCACCTGGCGCCGGACTCGGGCGAGCTCGCGCTCGAGGGCGAGCGGCTCTCCCGGTCCTGGCGCGCCGAGGCCCGCACGGCGCGCCGGCGCATCCAACTGGTGATGCAGGATCCGTGGGATGCGCTGTCGCCGCGCCTTGGAGTCGGAGCGCTGGTGCGTGAGCCCCTCGACGTCGCCGGGGGCGGCGACGGACAGGGCGCCAGGAAAGCGGCGGTCGGTGAGGCCCTTGCCGCGGTGGGACTCCCCACCTCCGGCAGCTTCCTCGACGCCCTCCCCCACGAGCTGTCCGGGGGGCAGCTCCAGCGGATCGCACTGGCTCGCGCCCTCGTCGCCAAGCCGAAGCTGCTGGTGGCCGACGAGCCGACGAGCATGTTGGACGCCTCCGAGCAGGCCCGGCTGCTGGTGGTCCTGCGCGAGGTCCAGGTGGAGATGGGGCTCGGCCTCATCCTCGTCTCCCACGACGTCGCCGTGGTGCGCAAGGTGACCGACCGCATCGTGGTCCTCGACGGGGGTCGGGTGGTGGAGGAGGGTCGCTCGGAGACCGTATCTTCCGCCCCACGAAGCGCGACCGCTCGCCGGCTGATCGAGGCGTCTCCGGCGTTCGGAGCGGACGAGGGGGACCCGGAAGCAACGACGGCGGCGGCGAGGAGCTGATGGACCATCAGATGAGCAGACGGACCTTCGTGCGCGCCTCGGCGGGGACGGCGGCCGCCATCTACCTGGGGGCATGCGGGGGGTCGTCGTCGCCGTCGGGGCCGAAGGGGACCGTGCGGGTGGCCGGCGGCTCCTTCGGCTTTCCCTCGCCCTTCGCCTACATCGCGAGCTTCGGCTACGTGCAGATGAGCTACCTCTACGACACCCTCCTGTGGAAGGACGCCACCGGCCGGATGCTGCCCTGGCTCGCCCGGCGGGTGCGGCGCTCCCCCGACGGGCTGACCTACACCTTCGATCTGCGCGAGGGGGTCAGGTGGCACGACGGGCGGCCGCTCACCGCCGAGGACGTGGCGTTCACCTTCGAGTACTTCGCCAGGCAGAGCCTGGGTCCGCTCATCGTGGCCCAGCCGTTCGGGGTCGCGGGAGCTCGAGCGACGAGTCCGCGCACGGTGGAGGTCCGGCTCGAGATCCCCGCCGTCACCTTCCTGGGCTCGGTGGCCGGCGCGGTTCCGATCATCCCCAAGCACATCTGGTCGTCGATCCGCGACGCCCCCAAGGCGCAGGATCCCGGCGTCCTGGTGGGCTCGGGCCCGTATCGCCTGAAGTCGTTCTCCGCGGGCGAGGGCGCGTCTCTCTACGTCGCCAACCAGGACTACTTCCTGGGCACGCCCTTCGTCCGGCGGATCGAGCAGCGACCGGTGGACGACGAGCTGAGCGCGCTGCGGGCGGGGGAGATCGACGTCGCCGAGACGCGGGTGGATGGGGTCGGGGAGGACGCCCTGGCCGGATTCCGCGCCGACGACTCGCTCGGGATCGTGCAGAGCACCGGCAGCTTCAGCTTCCCGCTGATCTTCAATATCGGCCGGGGCGGGGCGCTGGCCGACGTGCGCTTTCGCCGGGCGTGCGCCCTGGCGATCGACCGCGGCGCGATCGTGCGGCGCCTGCTCGGAGGCAACGGCCGCCCGGGCAACCCCGGCTTCCTGCCGCCCGGCCATCCCTTCCACTCCGACGTGGAGCAGTACGCCTTCGACCCCGCCGCCGCCCGGCGCCTGCTCGACCAGGCGGGGTACCGAGGGCCGGGAACGGGCACGATCCGCCGCGCGCCCGACGGCAAGCCCCTGAGCTTCCGCATCGTCACCGGCAACGCGCCAATCCCGCCCGCCCTCGACCTCCTGGTGGGCGGGCTCAAGGACGTGGGGATCGAGCTCAAGACCCAGGCCGTGGACCTGCCCACCCTCTTCGGGCTCACCCAGCAGGGCGCCGACGACATCGCGTTCACCCTCTACCCCGGCCCGGGGGGCACCGCTCCCGACGCCGATCCCGACAACCTGCGGACCTTCTACTCATCGAAGCTGCGGGGGCGGCTGCAGGGAGCCCAGGGGTACGTCGACCGCGAGTTCGATCGCCTCGCGCAGCGCCAGCTCGTGACCGCCGAGCGCAGCGAGCGAGCGCGGCTCCTCGCCCGCATGCAGCAGATCGTCGCGCGCGACCTGCCCGCGCTGCCGCTCTACTACCCCACGCTCTTCACCGTCTTTCGCAAGCGCGCCTTCGACCGCTGGTACTACACACCCGGGGGCTTCGCCGGGGGCCTCACGGGCGTCTTCAACAAGCAGGTCCTCGTCACCGGCGCGAAGGCCGGCGTAAGGGTCAGGCCCCAGGCGTGAAGCGCCACGGGGGGGACGGCGTCGACGCCCCGTCGGGGAGGGGCGCGAAGAAGCTCGCCAGGCGGGCGTCGCGGGGGAGGGCGGCGAGATCGGTGCAGGCCGCGGCGCACGGGATGCCGGCGGCGGTCAGCCGCTCGAGCCAGTGTGCGGTGCGACCCGTGGCGATCCGCTCGGCGAGCAGCGCCTCGAGCCCCCCCGCGGCCGGCTGGTCCGCGCCCACGTCGCAGGCTCCGCGCAGGCGGTCCAGTGCCTCGTCGTCCTCGACGCTCACCACCAGGACGCCGTCGGCGCACTCCAGGGGGAGGTCCAGCGGACCCCAGACCGGGCGCCCGCTCCGCCGTCCGTTCTGCCGCCCGCCGGCGAGCGTCTCGAGGACATGGGCCTGCAGGGCCATGGCGCCGGCGAAGAGCGACGCGCCGACCCGCTGCCCGCATCCGGTGCGCTCGCGTTCGTAGAGGCCCCGCAGGACCGCCTCACAGGTCACCAGCGCACCCATGTAGTCGGTCAGCAGCGCCCGCGAGGGAAACGGCGGCTGGCCGTCCGGGTTGATGCCGGACCCGATGCCCGCGTAGGCCTGGACGAGGTAGTCGGTACCCACCAGGTGCGAGACCCCGGGGAGGTCTCCCCACCCCGAGCCGTGCGCGAAGACCAGCCTCGGGTTGGCGCGGGCGAGGTCGTCGGCCTCGAGCCCCCACTCGGCGGCCTTGCCGGGTCGCCAGTTCTGCAGGAACACGTCGGCGCCTGCGATCAGATCGGCGAGCTCGGCGCGCCCCTCCGGGCGGCCGAGGTCGAGCTCGAGGAACTCCTTGCCCCGGTTGAAGCAGTGAAAGAAGGTCCCGTCGTCGCCCGCCATCGGGGGGACGCTGCGGGAGAGGTCGCCGCCCGGGGGCTCGACCTTCACGACGTGCGCTCCCAGCGCCTGGAGCAGCAGCCCGGCGAGCGGCCCCTGGAGCCGACTCGTCGCCTCGATTACGCGCAGTCCGGCGAGCGGCAGCCCGCCCGTCCGCGGCTGCGGGTCGGCGGTGACCGGGACGCCGGGCGTCGCCGGCAGGGCGTGGGCGACCGGATGGCCCGCGGAGAAGCCCGGCTCGTCCAGGACCTCCGGATAGGAGCGCACGCGGGCGAGGCTCGTGCCGGTGGTCTCGGCGGCGGCGGCGATGTCGGCGAAGGGATGGGCCGCGGTGGTCTCGTGCAGCCCCGCGGGCAGCGTGCAGGTGCCCCGGAAGTAGCGCGGCCGGAAGAGCGCCCACGCCCATGCGAGGTCGGTGTCACCCGCGCCGAGGCGCTCCCAGAACGCCCGCCAGGCCGAGGGGTCCAGCGTCTCGATCTCGAACCACTGGCCCTCGGCGCTGCGAAACGGCGGTCCGGGGGCGGGGCCGGGCGGGGCGGGCACCCACTCGCTCCCGGTGCTCGCGGCCGCCACGCGGTGGGAGACGAGCAGGAGCCCGGCGCCGAGCACCGAGCTCTCCACCCCGCCGACAGGCACGCCACGGGCCCGGCCGACCAGGGCGGCGAGCACGCACTGCGCGGCGAGCATCCCGGTGGCCACCGAGGCGACCTCCAGCCCGATGCGTCGCGGTCCCCCCGAGTCCCGGCCGTGCACGAGCATGAGCCCTGACATGGCCTGGATCACCGCCTCGCTGCCGGGTCGGCCACCGTCCGCGGCCGGCCCGTACCAGGAGAGGCCGACCTCGAGCGCGGGCCCGCGCGTGCCGGGGGCGTCCCAATCGAGCACCAGCTCGGCGCCCGCGCCGCAGGGATCGGCGCGCCCGCCCGCCGGCCTCGCCCCCAGCGGGGCCAGCCGGCGTGCGCATGTCTGGAGCGTGAGCGCCGGCCCGGTCACCGCGACGGTCATGTCGCCACGCTATCGCGCTCTCGTTTCCGGGCCTCGGCGTACGGCTCTCCCCTGGCCGTAACGTGGCGCGGGTGCGCCTCCACGACGCCCGACCGCCCGGCCCACCCCCGGCCGGTCTCGCGGCCGCGCCCGCAGGCTGGCCGGCCGTCCTCGCCCCCCTCTTCTCGCCGGGCGCGGCGGGGGTGCTGGCGAGGGTCGCCGACTCCGAGCCGTCCTGCCACCACCCCAGCGAGCGGGCCACGGTGGGCGGCGCCGGCCTGCGCCGGCGCCGGGAGTTCCTCGCCGGGCGGGCCTGTGCCCATGCGGCGCTGCGCGCGGTCGGTCGCGACGGCCACCCACTCGGCCGGGGCGAGGAGCGCGAGCCGCTGTGGCCGCCCGGGGTGGTCGGGAGCATCTCCCACGCGGAAGACCTCGTCGGCGCCGTCGTCGCTCCTGCCGCTGCGGCCTGGGGCGTCGGCCTCGACATCGAGCCGCTCGACCCACCGCTCGACGCCGCCGTCGAGCGGCTCGTGCTGGCGCCCGCCGAGCTCGCGCGGCCGGACCCGACCGCCTGTCTCGCGGCCCACCGGACCAAGGTCACCTTCGCCGTCAAGGAGTGCGTGTACAAGGGCCTCTTCCCGCGCACGCGCTGGCCGCTCGAGCTCCGGGACGTGACCGTCGAGATCGATGCCGACCGCGGCCGCTACCGCGCCCTCGTCGACGATCGCTTCCGGCTCGCCGGGCTCCCGCTGGCGCCGCTGGAGGGGCGATTCACCCTGCTCGGGGGCCACATCCTCGTCGGGCTGTGGATCGGGGCCGCGGGACCGGTCACGGCATCAGCCGGTCCGGGCCCCGGAACAGATAGGTCACCTCGCGGACGTCGTCCACCGCGAGCATGCTCATCAGCGTGCGGGTGAGCCCGAGCCCGAAGCCCCCGTGGGGCGGGCAGCCGAACTTGAAGAAGTCCAGGTAGTAGCCGATCAGCTCGACGGGCACGCCACGCGCCCGCGCCTGTCCCATCAGCCGGTCGTAGCGGTGCTCGCGCTGCGCGCCGCTGGTGATCTCCAAGCCCTTCCACAGCAGGTCGAAGCTCCTCGTCTCCACCGAGTCGGGCTCGCAGCGCATGTGGTAGAAGGGCCGGCTCGGCTCGGGGTAGTCGGTGATGAACACGAACTCGTGGCCGTGCTCGCGCGCCACGTGCTCGGCCAGCCGCCGCTCCCCCTCGGGGTCGAGGTCCTCGGCGGCGGGGCCCGCGTCGAAGCCGCCGGCCGCGACGATCTCCTTGGCCTCGGCGAGCGTCAGGCGCGGGAACGGCGTGGAGGGGACCCGGAGCTCGGCGCCGAACCACCGCTCCACGTCGCGGCCGTGCGCAGCCTGGGTGGCGGCGATCACCCGGCAGAGCATCGCCTCCTCGAAGGCCAGGAGGTCCTCGTGCGAGTCGATCCACGACATCTCGACGTCGACGCTCGTGAACTCGGTGTCGTGGCGGCTGGTCGGGTCGGGCTGGGGCCGGAAGACCGGCCCGATCTCGAAGACGCGGTCCAATCCGGCGGCCATGGCCATCTGCTTCTCGAACTGGGGCGACTGCGCCAGGTAGGCCCGGCGGTCGAAGTAGGGCACGGAGAACAGCTGCATGCCCGACTTGTTGGGGATCGGCCGGAGCTTGGGCGAGTGCAGCTCGATGAACCCCTCCTCGTGCCAGACGGCCCGCATGGCCTGCTCGGCGGTCGTCTGCACCTCGAAGATCAGGCGGTTGCGCGGGCGGCGCAGGTCGACGTAGCGCCAGTCCATGCGCTGCTCGCGCGGAGAGTGCTCGCCGATCGGCAGGGGACCGAGGGCCGGTCCGGCCACGTCGAGACGCTCCAGGGCGACGCGCACGCCGTCGCCCGGCGCGACCTGGACCGTGCCGAGAACGTCGATCGCCGACCCCGGCCGGAGGTCCCGGACGACTTCCTCACCCGGGCCGCCGCGCTCGCTCACCAGGTGCGCTGCCCCCGTGTGGTCGCGCAGCACGACGATCGAGCCCTCTCCCGACGCCCGGATCTCCTCAACCCAGCCGCACACGCGCACGCGCGCGCCCGCGCGACTACCCAGGTCGGCGACGAGCGTCCGGCCCAGGACGGGGCCCGTCACCGCGAGCGCACCGCCGCGACGGCCTCCGCGACGGTCGCGGCCAGCTCGGCCACGGTCGGGCGCTCGAAGACCAGAGTGGGGGGGAGCTCGACATCGAAGGCGTCCTGAAGCCTGGCCACCACCTGGGCCGCCGCGAGCGAGTGCCCCCCGAGCTCGAAGAAGTCGTCGTGGACGCCGACGTCGGGAAGTCCGAGCACGTCCTGCCAGGCCGCGGCGACCGCCGCCTCGGTGTCGCTGCGGGGGGACACCGCGGTCCCGACCGCCGGCCGCGGGGCGAAGCGCTCGCGCAGCTCGCGCTTGACGACCTTGCCCGACGCGTTGCGCGGCAGGCCCTCCACGAAGAACACCCGGCGCGGAACTTTGTGCTCGCCCAGGTGCTCGCGCACGCAGGCCTGCAGCTCGCGGGCGTCCGCCGGCGTGCGCACCACCACCGCGGCGGCGACATCCTCACCGAGCACGTCGTGCGTGACGCCGAACACCGCCGCCTCCACCACCGCCGGGTGCTCGTGGAGGGCGTTCTCGACCTCGACCGAGGAGATGTTCAGGCCGCCGCTGATGATCACGTCCTTCTTGCGGTCGACGAGGTGGAGATAGCCCTCCTCGTCGAGATGGCCCAGGTCCCCGGTCTTCAGCCAGCCGTCCACGAAGGCGGCGGCGGTGGCGGTCCGATCGCGGTAGTACTCCCTCCGCCGGCCGTCCGGGCCCCGCAGCAGAACCTCACCCGTCTCGCCGGCGGGGACGTCGATCCCGGCGTCGTCGGTCACGCGGAGCTCGCTGCGCCCGACCGGGCGCCCGACGGACCCGGGCCGGGCCGGGTCGTAGCGCGTCACGGTCCGCGCGCTCCCGGATTCCGTGAGGGCGTAGGCGTTGAAGAGCGCGGCGCCGGGGAAGGCGGCGGCAAGCCGCGCCCAGAGAGCCGGTGGCGCCGGAGCCGACGACAGGGTCACCCGCTCCACCGACGAGACGTCGAAGCGCCCCGGCGCGCCCGACGCCACGACCAGCTGCGCCATCGCCGGCACGAGCTGGAGACCCCGGATCTGCCTCTCGGCGACCGCCGCGCACAGCCGCTCGGGGTCGAACGAGGGCAGGACCACGGCCGTCGCCAGCCGCCGCAGCGGCATGCGCAGGCACTCCTGGCCGGCGTTGGTGCCGATGGGAAAGGAGTGGAGGAACGAGGCGGCGCCGTCCCGCCCGCCGGGGAGGTCGTGGACGAGGATGCTCGCGTGCGAGCACGCCACCCCCTTGGCGCCACCGGTCGTACCGGACGTGTAGATGATCTCCGCGAGGTCGTCCGGGTCCACCGCGGCCTGGAGGTCGTCCTCGCTTTCCCCCGCTTCCAGGTCGACGGGATGGGCGAGCCGCACCGGTGGGAGGAGGCCGCCGAGCTCGGGCGGGGAGACCAGCAGCGTGACCCCGGCGTGGTCGAGCACCCGCACCAGCTCGGGCGGTGAGAAGCGCGGCGAGAGCGGCACCGCCACCGCGCCCACCTTGTGCACGGCGAGGTAGGAGATCGCGTAGTCGGTCCACCACGCGTTGTCGAAGAACAGGCCGACGCGGTCACCGGGACGCGCCCCCGCACCGGCGAGCCCTCGGGCCACGGCGCTGGACCGGCGCTGCCAGGCTCCGTAGGTCAGCTGCTCGGCGCCGTCGACCACCAGCGCCACGTGGTCGGGCCGCGCCGCCGCTTGGGCGCGCACCAGGTCCGCAACCCCGATCATCGTGGACATGTGCAGCGACGCTACTAGGTGCATCATCCGGCTGCTAGGGTCGCCGCGATGGTCACGGAAGCCCCGTGCAGGGTGCTCTGCACCTGCCTTCCGGGGCTTGGGCACTTCCTTCCGATGGTGCCGCTCGCGCGCGCTCTTGCCGCCGCGGGACATGAGGTCGCCTTCGCGACCGCCGCCAGCCTGTCGGCTTCGATCGAGAGGGCGGGCTTCGTCGCGTTCCCGGCGGGCCTGAGCCTCCCCGAGCAGCTGGAGGAGGCCGCCCGGCGGTTTCCCGAGCAGCATGCCCTGGCGCCGAGCAACGAGCGTTTCCAGTCGTTCGTGCCCCGGATGCTCGCCGGCGCCGCCGCGCCCGCCCGCGCCGCCGACCTGGTGCCGATCGTCCGTGAGTGGCGCCCCGACGTGCTCGTCCATGACGAGACCGAGCTCTCAGGGCCCGTGGCGGCCGCCGTCGCGGGCATCCCCTACGCCGACCACGGGATGGCGATCTTCCGTCCGCTGGCGATGGCGCGGGTCGCGCGCGCCACCATCGCGCCCCTGTGGGAGGCGTGGGGCGTCGACCTGGGGCCGTTCGCGGGGATGTTCCGCTACCTCTACCTCGAGGTCTGCCCGCCCAGCCTCCAGGCTTCCGACCTCGACCAGATCGACGTCGCCCACCCGATGCGCAACGTCCGGCTGGACGCCGGCGAGGAAGGGCTGCCGGCCTGGGTCGCCGAGCTGCCCGGAGTCCCCACCGTGTACATCAGCCTGGGCACCGTCTTCAACCGCAATCCGGAGGTGTTCGCCACGATCCTCGCGGGCCTGCACGACGAGGAGCTCAACGTGATCGTGACCATCGGCAACGACCAGGATCCGGCGGCGCTGGGCCCCCAACCCGAGCACATCCACGTCGAGCGGTTCATCGCCCAGTCCGCGCTCCTGCCCCACTGCGACGCCGTCGTCAACCAGGGGGGCACGGCCATCCTCGAGATCCTCGCCCACGGCCTCCCCCTCCTCGTGCTGCCCCAGGGGGCGAACCAGTTCTACAACGCCGAGGCGTGCGTGTCGGCGGGGGTGGCGCGCCGCCTCCTACCCGCCGAGGTGACCGCGGAGCGGGTGCGCGGGGCGATCCGGGCCCTGCTCGAGGATCCCTCCTACCGTGAGCGCGCCCGCGAGGTCGCGCGCGAGAGCGAGGAGATGCCCGGTCCCGAGGAGGGCGCCCGCCTGGTGGAGCGGCTCGCGCGCGAGCGCCGCCCCCTGACCCACTCCACAGCGCGCCCGTGACCGACCGGGCAGACGAGGTGGCGCTGCACGAGCTCGACGAGGCTCGCATTCCGCTCATGCGCACCGAGATCCCGGGCCCGCGGTCGGCCGAGCTGTGGGAGCGCGACGCACGCCACCACGCGCGCAACTCGTCGATGCCCGCGCAGACGCTGCGAATCGTCGTCTCGGACGGCGCCGGCGCGCTCGTGCGCGACGTCGACGGCAACGTGTACCTGGACTTCTGCTCGGGGATCGTCGTCGCCAACCTCGGCCACGCCCCGCCGACCGTCGTGGACGCCCTGCGCGCCGAGGCGGGACGGCTCCTGCACTTCTTCGACTTCGCCACCCCGCCGCGGGCGGAGTTCTTCGAGGCGCTCGCGCGGACCCTCCCCCCGAGCCTGCAGACCCTCCAGATGTACACGACCGGCGCGGAGGCCGTCGAGGCGAGCATGCGCCTGGCCAAGGCCTACACCGGCAACCACGAGTTCATCTCGTTCTTCAGCGCCTGGCACGGCCGCACGCTGGGGGCCATGTCGCTGATGGGGGGCTTCCCGCTCAAGCACGGCTACGGGCCCTTCGTGCCAGGCGTCATGCACAGCCCGAACGCGTACTGCTACCGCTGCCCACTGGACCTCGAGCGCGAGAGCTGCGCGGTCGCGTGCGCCCGGTTCGTCGACCGCCTCTACGAGCAGGCGAGCGAGCGACGGCTGGCGGCGGTGATCGTCGAGCCCGTCCAGGGGGTGGGCGGCGCCATCGTGCATCCCGCGGAGTTCCTGTCCCACCTGCGCGAGTTCTGCGACCGCACCGGCGCCCTGCTGATCTTCGACGAGATCCTCTCCGGGGTGGGGCGCACCGCCAAGATGTGGGCGTTCGAGCACTCCGGCGTGGTGCCCGACGTCCTGCTCGCGGGCAAGGGCCTCGCCTCCGGCTATCCCATCTCGGTCATCGCCTCGCGGCGCGAGGTCATGGACAAGCTGCCCTTCGGCCAGCCGGGGGCCGGTGCCTCCACCTTCGCCAGCGGGAACATGGCCTGCGCCGCCGGCGCGGCGACGCTCGCTCTGCTCGAGGACGGCAGCGTCATGGAGAACGCGGGCCGGGTCGGCGCGTCGCTGCTCGCCGCCCTGCGCGACGTGCAGGACCGTCACCCGATGGTCGGCGACGTCAGGGGCCAGGGGATGCTGCTGGCGCTCGAGCTCGTGCGCGATCGGGAGACCAAGGCGCCCGTCTCCCCGGCGGTGGGGCGCGAGCTGATCGCCGCCCTCGCGCGGCGGGGTGTCCTGGCGGCGGGGGGAGGCCACGTGCTGCGCATCGCGCCACCGCTGGTGATGAGCGAGGCGCTCGCTCTGCGGGGCGCCGCGCTCCTGGACGACGCCCTGGAGGAAGTGGAGCAGGGGCAGGGATCCCCGGGTGCGTGAGCCCGGCCTCGAGGCCCTCCACCACGTGGGGATCTCGGTCTCCGACCTCGAGCGGTCCATCGGCTTCTGGCAGCGTCTGCTCGGGGTGGCGCCCCGCGACCGGCGGGTGCTCGAGGGACCACACCTCGGGACGCTGGTCGGCTACCCGGCGGCGCGGATCGACTCCTGCTGGTTCGACCTCCCCGGCGGGGCGGCGCTCGAGCTGCTCTGCCACCTCGGGCGCGACGAGGCGCCCCACGACCCGGGGACGGTGCATCCCGGCAGCGTCCACGTCTGCCTGCTGGTCGCCGACATGACCGCGGCCCACGCCCACGCGGTCGCCTGCGGGGCGAGAGCGGTCAGCGACGCGCCCGTCGAGGTCGCCGCGGGCCCCCGCGCCGGGACGCGCGTCGCGTACGTGACCGACCCCGACGGAGTGACGATCGAGCTCGTCCAGCCTTCCGCGCCGCCGTGAGCGCCACGCGGCTCGTGCTCCTGGGGACGGCGGGCGGTCCCCTGCCCTCGCCGCGCCGGGCGGGGGTCGCCCAGGCGATCGTGGTGGCCGGGCGGGTGTACCTCGTCGACTGCGGCAGCGGGGTGACCCGGCAGTTGCGGCGCGCCCGCCTGCTCAAGGACCTGCACGAGGTGTTCATCACGCACCTGCACTCCGACCACGACTGTGACTACTTCAACCTGTTCCTGCAGGGCTGGCCGATCCTGCAGTGGAACCCGCCGGTGCGCGTCCACGGGCCGGGCCCGGCGGGCGGGCTGCCGCCCATCCCGACCGATCTGCCCGCCGGCCACCGCATCCCGGTTATCGTGCCGGCCAATCCGACGCCCGGGCTGGCCGACATCACCCGCGCGCAGATCGAGGCCCACGCGTACGACATCAACATCCGGATGCGCGAGGCGGGGCGCGCCGACCTGACCGCGCTCGTGGTACCCGAGGAGATCGCCCTGCCTCCGGCTCTCGCGGCGGGCCCGGCCCGGGTCGCGCCGGAGATGGACCCGCTCGTCGTGACCGAGGACGAGCACGTCCGGGTGACCGCTGTGCTCGTCGAGCATCCGCCGGTGTTCCCCGCCTTCGCGTTCCGGTTCGAGACCGACGACGGGTCGATCGTGATCTCCGGGGACACGGCGCCGTGCGCCAACCTCGTGGCGCTCGCGCACGGCGCGGACATCCTCGTCCACGCGGTCCTCGACGACGGCGCTGGGACCCCCGACGAGGACGAGAGCTGGGAGGCCAGGCAGCGCGAGCGGCATCTCGTCGAGGCGCACACGACGGTGAGCGCGGCCGGAAGGGTGGCCGCCGAGGCCGGAGCCCGCAAGCTCGTGCTCACCCACTTCATTCCGGGCGAGGACGAGCTGCCCGACGAGCACTGGATCCGCGGAGCCGCCGGCGGCTTCGACGGCGAGGTGATCGTGGGCCGGGACCTGCTGGAGCTGGTGCCGTGAGCGTTCTCACAGGGCCTGCCACGCCGTTCCCCGAGCAGGCGACGCTGGCCGACCTCGTCGAGGGGCAGGCCGGTCGCACACCGGGCGCGCCCGCCCTCGTCCACGAGGACGAGCAGCTCACGTACGCGGAGCTGGACGCGCGCGCCAACCGTCTGGCCCGCCACCTCCAGCACCTCGGCGTGGGGCCGGACGTGCCGGTGGCCGTCCTCCTCGAGCGCTCGATCGGGCTCGCGGTGGGCCTGCTCGCCATCCTCAAGGCCGGAGGCGCCTGCCTGCCGCTCGATCCGTCTCACCCGACGCCGCGGCTCGCCGTGATGCTCGACAACGCCGACGCGCCCGTCCTGGTGACGCGCGCGGGGCTCACCGGCCGGCTCCCCGCCTCCGCCGGCCAGATCGTGCAGCTCGACCGCGACCGGCCGGCCATCGCCCGCCATCGGACCACCAGGCCGGACCGCGAGACCCGCCCCGAGCACCTCGCCTACGTGATCTACACGTCGGGCTCGACCGGGGCGCCGAAAGGGGTGATGCTCACCCACCGCGGCCTCGTCAACCACAACTTGGCGGTCGCCGGCCTCTACGGCCTGGGCCCCGGTGATCGCGTCGCGCAGTTCTGCTCGATCGGATTCGACGTGAGCGTGGAGGAGATCTTCCCCACGTGGGAGACCGGGGGCACCCTGGTGCTCCGACCCGACGACGTACCGATCCTGGGGAGGGGATGGCTGCGCTGGCTGCGCCGCATGCAGGTCACCGTCCTCAACCTTCCCACCGCGTACTGGCACGAATGGGTGCGCGACCTCGAGGCCCTCGGCGAGCGGGTACCCGAGAGCATCCGCCTCGTGGTCGTCGGAGGCGAGAAGGCGCTGGGGTCGGCCTACCGGACGTGGCTCGAGGTCGGGGGCGACCGGGTCCGCTGGCTGAACGCCTACGGGCCGGCGGAGGCCAGCGTGCTGGCCACCGCCTACGAGCCGGGCACGAGGGTGGCCGAGCCCACGGATCGGGACCCGCCGATCGGGCGGCCGCTGGCGAACACCACGGTCCGCATCCTCGACGAGGCCGGTGAGCCTGCCCCCGAGGGGGTCGCCGGCGAGCTGCACATCGGCGGCGTGGGCCTCGCGCGCGGCTATCTCGGGCGCTCCGATCTGACGGAGAAGCAGTTCGTCCCCGACCGCTTCGCCGGCCACCGGGGGGCGCGCCTGTACCGCACGGGCGACCTCGCCCGCCTCGGGGCCGACGGGAACCTCGAGTTCGTGGGGCGTCGCGACGAGCAGGTGAAGGTGCGGGGGTTCCGGATCGAGTGCGCCGAGGTCGAGAGCGCGCTCGCGCGTCATCCGGCGCTGGCCGAGGTCGCCGTCGTGGCCCGGGAGGACGAGCCGGGGGACAAGCGCCTGGTCGCGTACGTCGTGCCCCGGGGCGAGGCGACGCCCCTTCCGGTCGACCTGCGCCGCTTCCTCTCCGAGCGACTTCCCGCCTACATGGTGCCGAGCGCCTTCGTCGGCCTCGACGCCCTGCCCTCGACGCCTCACGGGAAGCTTGCGCGCGACGCCCTCCCGTCTCCCGGCCAGCTCCGGCGCGACCTCCCGACCGCCTCCGTCGCCCCCCGGGGGGCGACCGAGGCGACCATCGCCGCCATCTGGTCGCGCGTGCTGGGGATCGCCGGGATCGGGGTGGACGACGATTTCTTCGACCTCGGGGGACACTCCCTGCAGGGCACGCAGGCGGTCGCCGAGATCGGCCAGGAGCTCGGCGTGGAGCTCGGCGTGCGCGCCCTGCTCGAGGCGCCGACGGTCGCCCGCCTCGCCGCGACCGTCGACGCCGCGTCCGGCCGCGATCGGATCCCCCCGCTGGTGCCCCAGCCCCGCCGCGCCGGGCAGCGGATCCCCCTCACGCTCTCCCAGGAGCAGATGTGGCACCTGCAGGCGGCCGCCGACCCTCCGGGCCTCTACAACGTCACCGCCCGGCACCGGTTCGCGGGGTCGGTTCACGAGGACCCGCTCCGCCGCGCGCTCGCGCACGTGGTCGAGCGCCACGAGGCCCTGCGCACGTGCTTTGCCGACGATCCGGCGGGCCCCCACCAACGGGTGTCCGGGTCGGTCGCGGTGGGGCTTGGCGTCTGCGACCTGCGCGCCGTGCCCGCCGCCGAGCGGGAGGGAGACCTCCACCGGAGGGTCGCCGGCCAGGACGCCGAGCCCTTCGACCTGGCTCGGGCTCCGCTGCTGCGCGCATGCCTCTACGTCCTCGACGACGAGCGCAGCGTGGTGGCCGTCACCTTCGACCACCTCATCTGCGACGGGACCTCGGCGTACGTCTTTCTCAGCGAGCTGACCGCGACCTACGAGGCCCTCGCCGCCGGGAGGGCCCCGGTCCTCCGCAGCCTCGCCGTGCAGTACCCCGACTTCGCCCTGTGGCAGCGCGGCTGGGTCACCGAGGAGCGCCTGCGGGCCCAGCTCGGGTACTGGACCCAGAAGCTGGCCGGCTTGCCGTCGGGTCCCGCGATCCCCTTCGACCGGATTCCGGAGCGCCCGAGCCGACGCATCGTCGTCCAGCCCCTCGCGGTACCGCCCGACGTCTACGCGGGGATGCGGAGCCTGGCGCGCGCACGGCGCGCCACGGCGTTCGTCATCACGGTCGCCGCCGTGGAGGCGCTCTTCAGTCGCGCCGGCGAGGTGACCGACGTGGTGCTGAGCACGACCCTGAGTGGGCGGCAGCGTGCGGAGGTGGATGGGCTCATCGGATGCTTTCACGGGGTGGGGCGGATCCGTACCGACCTGTCCGGCAACCCGACGTTCGCGGAGGTGGTCGACCGCGCCCGGGAGAGCGTCATCGGGCTCCTCGAGCATCAGGACATCCCCTTCATGCGGGTCCGCCGGGCGGTGCTCGGCGATCTGCCGGCCTCAGGGCCCGCGCTGCTGGCGGCGGTCCCGGTGGAGCTCCAGTACTTCCACACCGCCCACGACGAGTGGACGCCCGGAACAGGGGTGGTGGAGCGCCCGGGACCGGACCCCGGGCCCGACGACCTGTTCTTCCGCGGCCACCTCCATCCGCTCCAGGTCGCGTTCCTGGACGACGGCGCCGAGCTGTGGGGGCACTTCAGCTACAAGGTGGACTTCTACGACGCGGAGACGATCCGGCGCCTGGCCGGCGGCCTGCTGGCGCTGCTCGCGGCGGCGACCGAGGATCCCGGGCTGCGGCTGTCCGAGCTCCCGGTGACGCCCCCGGACGCTGAGCCGGCCCCGCCGCAGAGCGGCGGGGCCGGCTCGAGCCCTGGCTAGGCCGTCCCGCGCCTTACGGAGTGGGCGGCGGCGTGAACACCGTCGCGTTGGGGTCGACGCACGACTGGTTGACCTTGCCGAACTGGCTTCCCCGCCACCTGTTGTTGTCGCAGGGGGGCGTGAGGTTGAAGTCGGCCCCATCGAAGCGGGCGTTGTTCATCCCCTCGTTCGCGTTCAGCAGGTTGTTGATCGCCCCGGGGAGCGGCGGCCCGGAGCGCGGAGTCTCCGGCCCGAGGAGGGCGAGGCCGTCGTGAGCGTTGTTGTCCGCCTGGTTGCCGGTGACCTTGTTGTCGCCCCGGCCCCGGCCGGCGATCCGGATTCCGTCCCGGAAGTTGCCCCGGGAGACGTTGTCGCGGACCGTGTTGAACGCGGGCGGGCACACGATGCCGGCAGGGCCGTTCTCGAGGACCGCGATGCCATCGGCAACGGAGTCCAAGGTGTGCGTCGTCAGGCCCGTCTGCGCCACGGTGTTGCTGGCGATGACGTTGCTGTCGTTGGGTCGCGGGGGCATGTTGTCCGGCGGCGTGCAGAGCGTGGGCAGGATCGCGATGCCCAGCAGCGCGCTGCGCCGGACCTGGTTGTGCAGGATCCGGTTCTGGTTGGAGCCCGGGCCCTCGACGCGGATGCCGATGTCCTGTACCTGGCGGCCCAGCTGCATGGGGCCCACCCCGGTGCCGCAGATGGTCGGGCGGGTGGCCCCGGGGGCGAGGTTGACGACGTCGTTGTCGCGCACGGTGTTTTTCATCACGGTGTTGAAGTCGGAGTCGCCGACCACCGAGATGCCCGAGAAGGGCCCGTTGTGGAAGGCGCGGTTGTCCTTGATGCGGTTGAAGCTCGAGTCGGACGCGGTGATGCCGTCGCCGATGTCGCACGATCCGCTGGCCGCGTCGCGACCGGTCACGACCCTGTAGTTGATGTTGTCGCGTGCGAGGAGGCCACTGACGGTGTTCCGCGAGCCGCCCTCGATCGACACGCCGGCGTCGAAGCGCTCGACGGTGCCGTTGACCACGGACGAACGCGTGACGTCGCGGAAAAGGATCCCGGCGCTGTCGGCCGTGCGCACCTGCGGATCGCCGAAGACGGTATGACGGTTGAGGTCGAGCCGGACGTGGTCCCCGGCGATGATCAGACCAACGCCCGGGCAGGGCCCGACGTTGCTCGTGAGCTTCGTGTCCGAGGTGATCTCCTGGCCGCAGGTGACCGGATCGACCGCTCTCGCCTTTCTGGCCTTCGCCGTCGCCGTCGTGGTCGCGATGCTCAGGACGAGCAACGAGACAACGCAGGCGAAGGCGAGCCTCCCTGTCTGACGATTCATGAGATGTGTCCTTCCTTCCCGCTCCCGCTAGGAGCGCTGACCGAAATTACGAACGAACGAACAGACGTCGCCCGCGGGCGAGGCGACTCGTGCAGGACCCACTATGGGGACCCGCGCCAGCCGGAAAGGAGCGTATCGCTTTTCACTCCCGCCCCGCAGCTCGCATCTAGGACGGGTCGCTATATGCGCATGCCATATGTGTGTCTTACACCTAGGCTCAGGAGCTATAGGTGAGGGGGACGGGTATGCTCGGCCGTGTGCCGAACGGCGGCGTTCAGCCGTCCTCGTGGTCGCCCGCACGACACCCGGATGGAGACAGGAGGCCGATGGAGAGAACGACAGCAGGAGATGGAGCCGGTGTGGAGCACTGGCCCGGGGGAGGGGCGACCATCCTCGACGACGTCACGCCCAGCGAGACGCTGTCCGTGCAGCCGGTCATTTCAGCGATCGTCCCCGACGATCCGACGCTCGGCCTGGTGGAGCGCATCCTCCTCGGCACCGACGCCACCGTGGTGCGCCTGCTCGAGGTCTGCTTCCACGAGGTGATCTGCACCGCGCAGCTCTCGCAGGTCTGCACGCCGGCACTCCCCACGGACGCCGAGCTCGAGCTGACCGGCGACGAGCGCATCCTGCGCCGGAAGACCCTGCTCGAGGGGAGCCGCACGGGACGGACCTACGTCTACGCCGAGTCGGCGGTCGTCCTCGATCGGCTCGAGCGCGGCATGGCCGAGGCCCTGCTGTCGACGTCGGAGACGATCGGCCACCTGCTGCTCGCCGACCGGGTCGAGTCCTTCCGGGAGCTGGTCCGCGTGGGACGGATGCACGCGGGCCCGCTCGGCGACCGGTTCGGCCTCGACGGCGAGGACGAGCTGTCGTGTCGCACCTACCGCATCATCATGGGGGGACAACCGGCCATGCTCATCACCGAGTACCTCCCGCCGTCCACCGCGGCACCGGAGGACGGCGGTCCTGCGGAGGCCCGAGCCACCGAGGGAGACGCTTGACCCGCCGCAGGTCGTCGGCGAAGGGTGGCTGGCCCAGCATGTGCGCATCGACGAGCTGACCCCCTCCACGCTCATGGCCGAGGCTGCGGAACGGGCCGGGAGCGACAATTGGGGCGACCCTGGGTTCACCGAGCCGCTGGCCCTGCTCATCGGGTCCTGCCGCGCGACCGGCCGCCTCAACGCGCTGGGCTGGGGCGTCCTGCGCAGCGTCCTGCTGCGCCACCTGCGCAACCGCCTGGACCTCCAGGCCCACCTGGCCCGGGGGCCCGCGGCCGCCGGAACGCCTCTCGGCGCCCCCGTCGTCATCACGGGCCTGCCGCGTACCGGCACCAGCCTGCTGCACGGCCTGCTGGCCCAGGATCCGCGCCACCGGTACCTGCGCCTGTGGGAGGCCCTGCGCCCCGTCCCCAGCGCCGACGGCACCGGGCCCGACGAGGCCACGCGGGTGCGTCACGCTGAAGTGTGGCTCGAGCGGTTCTACGCGATGAACCCCGGGTTCCGCACGGTGCATCCGCTGACCCCCCGCGGCCCCGAGGAGTGCGATGCGCTGCTGCAGAACGCCTTCGCCAGCCAGCACTTCGACGACATGTTCGACGCCGAGAAGTACTCCCGGTGGTTCTACGGCGCCTCGCTGGACTCGGAGTACGCCTACTACGCGCTCCAGCTGCGGCTGCTGGGCGAAGGGCGCTCCGACGACCGGCGGTGGGTGCTGAAGTCCCCTGGGCACATCGCACACCTCGACTCGCTGCTGCGGGCGCTTCCGGACGCGCGCGTCGTGCACTGCCATCGTGATCCCGCCCAGGCCGTCCCCTCCTACGCGAGCCTGATCCTCACCGCGCGCCGGCCCAACACCGACGAGCTGTCGCCCCCGCGGGTCGGCGAGCAGGCGCTGCGGCGTTGCGTCAGCGCCCTGACCCGCGCCCTCCGGGTGCGCGACGCGGCGCGGGATGACCGCTTCTTCGACGTCTCGTTCGCGGCGCTGGTCGCCGACCCGATCCGCACCGTCTCGCGCCTGTACGAGTGGCTGGGGGTGGCGCTCGATCCGCCGGCCCAGGCATCGATGCGCCGCTGGCTGGCGGGCCACCCCCGCGACCTCCACGGTGTCCATCGCTACGAGCCGCGCGACTTCGGCCTGCCCGCCGGCCGGGTGCGAGACGCGCTCGCCGGGTACGTCGACGCCTTCGCCCCGCTGCTGGCGCGTTGACCCCGCGGGCGGGCTGCGCGCGCTCCGCGGCGCAGCGCGGCGGGCCTTCAGCCGATCACCCCGGCCTCGCCGGAGGCGCCGTCGACGCGCACGAGGGCGCCGTCGGGGATCCTCCTGGTCGCCTCGCCGGTGCCCACCACCGCCGGTATGCCGTACTCGCGAGCGACGATGGCGGCGTGCGAGAGCAGCCCGCCGCGGTCGGTCACAATCGCGCCGACCAGGGGCAGGATCGCGTTGAACGCCGGCGTGGTGGAGCCCGTGACGAGCACGTCCCCGCGCCCGACCCGGCCGAGCTCGGAGGGACTGCGCACGACCCGGGCGCGGCCCTCGTGGGTTCCCGGGCTGGCCGCCAGGCCGCGGACCGTGCCGCCCGTCCCGGCTGCCTCCTGCGCCTCGCCGGACATGGCGCCGACGTACGCCCGGAAGGCGCGCTCGGTACGCGCCGCTCCGGGGGGGAGCCACGCGAGCGGCGGGGGCGCCGACGGCCGGCCGTGCAGGACCGCGGGAGCCTGGTCCTCGTCCACGCGGAGCCGGTAGCGCCCGCGGGCGGCCAGCTCCTCGCCCGAGGGGTCCGGCGCCCCCTCCAGCAGCGACCGGATCTCGGCGTAGCCGGCCTCGACGAGGTCCTCGGCACGCTGGATCGCGCCCGCCCCGGCCAGGCGCTTCCCGGCCGCGAGGATCGCCCGCCGCGTCAGCCCGCAGGCCCACACGTCGCAGTAGATGGCGCGCTCGTCGCGCAGGCGATGGGTCGCCCGGGCTTCGGCCAGCAGCTCGTCGAAGGCCTCGCGGCGATCCGGTGGTACCGCTGCCCGCACCGCGCCGGCGAGCTCAGTGGCCGCCCCGGCCTGGGCCTCGGCGTCGGCGTCGGCGCCACCGCGCTCGCGCGCGACCGCGGCCCGGACGGTCTCGACGAGCACGTGGGGCATCTCGAGCAGGCAGGGCTCGCCCACGTCGGTCCCACCCCCCGCGCTCCAGCAGCCGACGAGCTCGACGTAGCAGGAGGCGGCAGCGCCCACCGCGCCCGGCGTGGACACCAGGGCGGCGAGGATCGCCCGCGGTTCGTCGTCGGAGAAGACGCCCGCCGCCGCCGGCGGGTCCTCGCGAATCGCCGTCGCCAGGCGGGCGAAGTCCGGCGCCGCACCGAGCGAGAGCGGGCCTCCTCCGGAGACCAGCCCGACCAGCTCGGCGGGCGACTGGCCGGCCCACTCCCCGGCGTGGACGAGGAGGTCTCCGACCGGGATCACCGGAGCGACGTTGAGCCGGTGGTGCTCGTAGACGGCCCGCTGGAGGTTTCGCCGGCAGCGCTGGAGATGGGAGAGCAGCTCGCCGGCGGCGAGGCTCGCGGGGTCCACCGCCTGCAGCTCCATGTGGTCTCGGCGCATCTCCGGCTTGGTCTGGTCGTCCCACCGCGCCACGTCCCCGCGCCAGCGCCTGTCCTCGAACACGCCGGCACTCGTCGCCAGACGCTCGCCCAGCGCCGGGGTCGAGCCGACCAGCTCATCCCAGGCCGCTCGCGTCAGGCGCTCGCCGGCGTCGCGCAGGGGGGCGATCGGCCGGGGGCAGAGGTAGGCCCAGCCCTGGACGAAGCTCCACTCGATGTGGTCCATCAGCAGCCCGTAGCGCGCTGTGGCCTCCTGGAAGCCGCGCCGGGCCGGTTCCCCGAACAGCTCGCGGGCGAAACGGCTGGCGGGCTGAGGGAAGTGGGCGGTGTCGAGCGTCCAGGTGCCCGGACCCGGGGGCTCGAAGGACGGCGAGGACCCGAGAGCCGAACGCACCGGCGGCGAGGGTATCGGCGGGCAGCCGGATGAGCGCCCAGACGAGCCCGGTCGCGCTTGCCGACGCCGTGGACCCGAACGCGTTCGGCGGCAAGGCCGCACATCTGGCGGTGGCCGCTCGCGCCGGGCTTCCCGTCCCCCCCGGCGTCGCCGCACCCTGGCCGTTGGTGGACGCGGTGACCGGCGGCGAGTCCGACGCCGTCTCCGGGCTCGCCGCGGCCGCCTCCGCGCTCGGGAGCTTCCTCGCGGTCCGTTCCTCGGCGGTCGACGAGGACTCCGACGCGGCGAGCTTCGCCGGCCAGCACGCGAGCCTGCTGAACGTCCCGGGCGCGGGACTGGTCGACGCCGTCCGGGCGGTGGCGCGATCGGCTCGGGGCGACGCCGCACTGGCCTACCGCCGGCGTCTGGGCCTGGCCGAGGAGACGGCCCGGATGGGCGTGGTGATCCAGGAGATGGTCGACGCGAGCGTGGCCGGCGTCCTGTTCCGCCCCCACCCGGTCACCGGGGCGGACGAGATCGTGATCGAGGCTACGTGGGGTCTCGGAGCCACGGTGGTCGACGGCCTGGTGACACCCGATCTGTTCCGCCTGGACGTCGAGGGGGAGGTCCTGGAGCAGCGGTCGGGGCTCAAGGAGCTCGAGATGGGGGCCACCGTCGGCGGCGGGACGGCGACGCGGCCCGCGGACCCCGCTCGTGCCCGCGAGCGCAGCCTGGACGACGGCCAGCTCGCCGAGCTGCACCGGCTGGTGACGAGGTGCAAGGCGGTCTTCGGGGGCTCTCAGGACCTCGAGTGGGCGTTCGCCGGCGGGGTGCTGTGGCTGCTTCAGCGCCGTGCGGTGACACGGGGAGGACCACGGTGAGCGCAGGCGCCGGGGGGCCCGGTGTACACGGGTGCTCGGGGTACGATGGCCGGCAGGATCGCGCCACCCCGAGCGAGGAGGAGACCAGCATGGAGGGCGACGGGAACGGAGCCGGTGCCGCGGTCGTCCGGCGGCTGCACGAGGCGTTCAACGCGCGAGATCGCGAAGCGCTCCTCGGTTGCCTGACCGAGGACGTCTTGTGGCACGTCGCCGGCGACCACCCGCTCGCCGGCACCTACACGGGCCGGAGCGACCTGTGGGAGCGGTTCCTCGAGCCGCTGTGGCCGTCGCCCGCGCGGATCGCGGGTGAAGACGTCCGCGAGCACGGAGAGCATGTGGTGGCGCTCGAGGCGGCGATCCACAACTTCGGCGAGGGCGAGCGGAGCTGGGAGACCGTCGAGGTCTTCCGGGTCGAGGGCGGCCGGGTGGTCGAGCGCACGGAGTTCACCTCGGGCCAGGCGGAGCTCGATCGGTTCCTCACCCGCGGGTGCGCGGCGGCGCCGCCGGACTGAGCCGGCGAGCGACCGCCGTCCAGCATTCCACGAGCCGATGAGCGACGCGGGCGGCACCCTGCCCGACCTGCTGCGCCGGGCGGCGGCCGCACGGCCCCAGCACATCGCGGTGGCAGTCGCGGGCGGCGAGAGCCTCACCTACTCGGAATGGGAGCGCCGGTCGGATGCCCTCGCGGGCACCCTCCGGGGCACCGTCGACCCGGGCGACCGCGTGGCGCTGCGGTTCGACGTCGCCCGCTGGACCGATTACGCGACGGCGTACCTCGCCGTCCACAAGGCAGCCGGGGTGGCCGCGCCGCTCGACGCCGCCCTGGGCGCCATCGAGGTGCGGCGCCTCCTGCGCGACTGCGAGGCCTCGGCCGTCGTCGCGCCGCTCGATCTCGCCCCCGGCGGGCTCTCCGTCCCGGTGTTCGACGTCGCCGCGTCCGCAGGCAGGGGTTGTGACCGGACTCGCAGCGCGCCGGTCGCCCCTTCGTCCCTCGCGGAGATCCTCTACACATCGCGCCCGCTCTCCGCGCCCAGGCCCGTCGCTCGCTCGCACGCCGCCCTGCTCGCCGGTCCGCCGCTGGGCGGGGATCCGGCGGCGGCCGCTACGCCGCTGCTCCACGCCTTCCAGGTCGGCACGCTCGCGGGCCAGGCGGCGCTCGTGGCCTGCCTGCGGTCCACGGCGGTCCGCTCGGTGGCGCTGCCGGCGTTCGACCCCGAGCGTCTGTGCGCCCTGCTCGAGGCCGAGCCGGCGTCCGCCTGCGGGCTGCATCCCGCGGCCGCGCGGGTGCTACTGGACTCAGGCGTGCCGGCGCGCCACGATCTCTCCCGGGTCGGGCGCCTGATCCTCGCCTCCGGTCGCGTCGCGCCGAAGCTCCTTCTGCGTCTCGTGGCTGCCTTCCCCCGGGCCGTGCTGCTCCTGGCCGACGTGCTCGGGCATCCCCGCGGAGGGCCGGTCTACTTCGCCCACGATCGCCGCCGTCCCGGAGCGCTCGGGCGTCCGGTGGGCGGCGGTGCGGTGTGGATCGCGGGAGAGGGCGGGCAGCCCGTGGCGCCGGGTGAGCTCGGCGGCGTGCGGGTCGCCGCCGCCGAGGAGACCGGGCGAGTGGGGGGCAGCGACGGCGCCGCCGGCGATCGGCTCGGCTACGTCGACGGGGAGGGCTTCCTCTACGGGATCGGCGGCGCGCACGAGGTGGTTCGCCGGCGGGGGATGCCCGTGCTGGCGGTCGAGGTGGAGAGCACGCTGCGTGAGCATCCGGCGGTGGTGGACGCCGCGGTGGTCGAGCGCCCCGGTCTCACGCTCCTGGCCGCGGTGGTGCTCGATCACCGGGTCGGCGGAGCCGAGCTGGCGGACCTGGTGCGCAGCCGGTTGGGTGAGGACAAGACGCCGGACGCGGTCGTCCCCGTGGACGGCCTGCTCCGGGACCGCACCGGCGTGCTCCTGCGCGGTCGCCTGGACCGGCTCCTGGGAGACGTCCCCGAGCCCGCCACGATCCGCCCGGCGTCCTCTCCGGTGCGGGAGATCGTCGCCGCGGTGTGGGCGCGCGTCCTGCGCCGCGAGGACGTCGAGCCCCACGAGGACTTCTTCGAGCTGGGCGGCGACGCGTCGGCCGCGGCGACCGTGCTCGGCCTGCTCGAGGACGCCTGCGCGGTGCGCGTCTCGCTGCCGGACTTTCTCGCGGCCCCGACGGTCACCGGGCTGGTCTCCGCGGTCACCCGCCTGGCCGCGCGCGACGGTGCCGCCCTTCCCGCCGCGCCCGTCGCCTTCTCGCAGGAGGGAATGCTGTGGCACGAGCTCTTCGCCCCCGGCTGTCAGAACCTGCCGGGCCTGGCCCGCCGCTACCACGGCCCGCTCGACGTCGCGACTCTGCGGCGAGCCCTCGACGAGATCGTGCGCCGGCACGGCGCGCTGCGCACCGGCTTCGAGCTGCGCGACGGTCGTCCCGTCCAGGTGGTCCGGCCTCACCGCCCGCGCGAGCTGGCCGTCGCCGGCCTGACGCACCTCGCCCCCGACGAGCGGGAGGCGGAGATCGAGCGGGCGGTCACCGACGCGGGGCGCCGGCCCTTCGACCTCCTCGTCGATCCGCTGTTCGAGTCCACCCTCCTGCGGGTCGCCGAAGACGACCACGTGCTGGTGATCCGCACCCACCACAGCGTCTTCGACGACTGGTCCGTGGGCGTGTTCCGGCGCGAGCTCGCCACCCTGTACGCGGCGTACTCATCCGGGGACCCGTCGTCGCTGCCCGAGCTCCCACTGCAGTTCGCGGACTTCTCCCGGCGCCAGCGCGCGGCCCTCGCCGGTCGGGCCGGCACCCGGGAGCTCTCGTTCTGGAGGCGCGAGCTGGCGGGGGCCCCGTTCGCGACCCAGCTCGCCGTCGGCGACCCGGAGGCGCCCGCGGGCAGCCCCCAGGCCGCCGCCGCGCCCGTCTCGCTGACGCTCGAGGCCGAGCTCGCCGAGCGGCTGCGCGCGCTCGCCCGGCGCGAGCGGGCGACGGTCTTCATGACCGTGCTCGCCGCCTTCGGCGTCCTGGTCGCCGGCCACACCGGGCAGGACGACCTGGTGCTCGCGACGGTCGTCGCCAACCGCAATCGGAGCGAGCTGGAGGGGCTGATCGGGTGCTTCACCAAGAAGGTCCCGCTCCGTCTGCGGCTCGGCGGCGATCCGACCTTCGCCGAGGTGCTGGCGCGTACACGCGGTGCCCTGCTGGGCGCCCTGTCCCACCAGGACCTCCCGTTCGAGACCGTGGTCCAGGACGTCCTCGGACCCGGCGCCGCCGCCCACGGGCTGGTGCCCAACCTGGCGGTCATGTTCCAGGGCGTGACCCCCCGACGGGAGCTCGTGCTCGGCGACGACCTCGAGACCGTCGGGCTCGAGACCGCCAACCGCGCGACACGAGCGCACTTCGCGGCGGACGGCGAGCGATCCGGGGGCGAGGTCCCGCCCCTGCCCTGGGGGGCCGGCCTGTACGCGGGCACGTTCGTGATCATGTCGCTGGACGAGTCCGAGGGGGGGCTCTCCTGCATCGCCCGTGGCGCCTTCCACGAGCCGGCTGTACGGGAGCTGATGGAGAGCTTTCGCACCCTGCTCGCCGCCGTCGCCGCCGACCCCGCCCGTCGCGTCTCCGAGCTGGCTCTCCCCGACCGGGGGGCGGGCGCGGAGGTGGACCTGGGAGGGCTGCGGGTCGAGCCGGAGCGCATCCGGGCGGCGCTGGCCGCCTGCCCGGGTGTGGACGACGTGGAGGTGGTGCTGCGCCGCGGGCAGGGCGGCGAGCCCCGCCTGGTGGCCCACGTCGTCGCCGTCGGACGGCCGCCGACCCTGTCGCAGCTGCGCAGCTTCCTGTGGACGAGGTTGCCCGGCTACGCGTGGCCCTCCGCGCTGGTCCTGGTCGATCGCCTGCCGGCCGAGGAGGGAGAGGAGACGGCGAGCGCCGAGGACGGCCAGGGGCAGAGCGCCGTGGCCGCCCTGTGGGCCGAGGTCGTCGGGGCCGAGGACGTGGCGCCGGAGGACAACTACTGGCAGGAGTTCTCCTTCCTGGAGGCGCTGGCGCGCGCGCGCGACCAGGGCATGGCCGTGCCCGGTGACGTCGTCACGAGGAACCGCACCATCGGGACGCTGGCGATCGCCCTCGAGGCGGTCCGGCGTTCCCGTGCGCCAGGGGTTCCGGGGCCCGCCGTGCGCCGCGAGCCGCGGCATTGCCCCCCCGGCTAACCTCGGATCCCCGCAATGAGCGCCGCCGCCCTCGCCCCCTCGCTCCAGGGCGCCTGCGCGCGCTGGGACTCCCGTCCGGCGCTGACGCACGGTGGCCGGACCCTGACCTACGCGGAGCTCTGGGAGCGCATCCTCGCCCTCTCGGCGGCGTACCGGTCGCTGGGGATCCGCCGGGGAGACCGGGTGGTGTGCCAGCTGCCCGTGTGTCCCGAGCACCTCATCGCCGCGGGGGCCGCGTGGGCGAGCGGGGCGATCTACGTCGGCGCCCACCGCGATCTCACCGGGATGGAGCTGGCGGCGCTGGTGGAGCGGACGCAGGCCGCCGCGGTGGTCCACCAACCGCCCCCCGGCCTCGCCGAGCCGCTCGCCCCGCTCGAGACGGTGCGGGCCGCGCACCCCTCCGTCGTGGCGATCGCCCACGAGCAGCGGGCGCCGACCGGCGCGCACTCCCTCTCCGAGCTCCTGGCCTACTCCACCCCCGCGCCGCCGTCCACTCCCGAAGACATCGCCCTGCTGCTGCTCACCTCCGGCACCACGGGAAGGCCGAAGGCCGTCATGGAGACGCTGCCGGCGCTGTGGGCCAAGATGCAGTTCTTCGCCGACGCGCTGTCACCCGGGCCCGACGACGTGCACCTGATGTACCTCCCGATCAACCACGTGTTCGGGCTCAAGCTGACGCTGATGGCGCTCGCGAGCGGAGGACGGGTGGTGCTGCTGGACCGCTACTCGCCCCGCGTGGCGCTACGGCTGGCCGACGAGCACCGGGTCACCATCCTCCCCGCCACCCCGACCCACCTGACGCTGCTGCTGCGCGACCTCGACGGCCGGCGGCTGCCGGCCCTGCGGTGGATCGCGTCCGCCGCCGCCCCGCTCCCGCCGGCGCTCGCCGAGGAGGCCTACGACCGGCTGGGCGTGGAGCTGATGCAGGTCTACGGCTGCAGCGAGGGGTTCCTGACCCTGACCACGGACCCCGAGGACATCCGGCGGGGAACGGCCGGGCGGACCGTGTTCCGGGGACCGCCGGGCAGCCCTCCCACCGGCTCGGTCGCGATCCTGGATCCGCAGGGCCCGCGGCCGCTGCCGCCCGGGGAGGTGGGTGAGATCGCTTACGGGACCCGCCAGCCGGTGCGCTTCTGGGGCGAGCCGCCGGCGGGGATCGACGGCTGGTATCGCACCGGGGATCTGGGGTCGCTCGACCGCGACGGCCGGCTGGCGGTCTCCGGACGCCTGAAGGAGGTGGTCAACCGGGGAGGGCTCAAGGTGCCCTGCGGAGAGCTGGAGGCGGCCCTGGCCGGGCATCCCGGCGTCGCCGAGTGCGCCGTGGTCCCCACGCCCGATCCGATCCTCGGGGAGGCCATCTGCGCGTGCGTGGTGCCCACGGGCCGGCCACCGACCCTCGCCGAGGTGCGTGCGTCCCTCGCCGGGCGACTGGCCCGCCACAAGCTTCCCGACGAGCTGTGCGTGCTGGACGTGCTGCCGCGCTCCGCGCTCGGCAAGCTCGACCGGCCGGCGCTCACCGCCCTCGTGGTCACCGCCGACCTGCCGCGGGAGCGGCTGCGCTCCGCCGGGGAGCGCAGCCCCGCCGGCCAGCGGAGCGGGTGAGCCTGGGCGGCCTCGTCCCGCCCGGGGGTCAGTACCCGGCTCGCCGCCCGCGGCGCGAGCCGCGCAGGCGAGGCCCGTAGGGCGCGGAGTCGAGCCAGGCGGCCGGCCGCTCGGCGCGGGGGGCGAGCGTGACCGCGACGCGGCGCTTGGTGCGCATCCATGGGCTGCGGCCCTGGATCGCCGCCAGGGCCTTGGCGGCGGCACGCCGGTTGGCCAGTGCGGCCGCGCGGCGGTCCTGCGCGAATCGGTCGATCGCCGCCCTCGCGGTGTCCGTACCGCCGGCCCGGTGGGCGGTCTCGATCGCGGCGGCGGCGGCGGCGGCGTCGGCGATTCCGGAGTTCATCCCCCGCGCGCCGAACGGGGCGAACAGGTGCGCCGCCTCGCCGACGAGGAGCACGCGGCGGGTCTCGTCGGTGAGTGCGCGGGAGACGACCTGGAGGAAGCGGTAGGTCGAGACCCACCGGATCCGCTCCGCGTAGCGCTCGCCCAGCACATCCCCGACCCACCGGCGCAGGCCGTCGCCCCGGTCGAGCGCTTCGGGGTCGTCGTCGCGGCGGCACTGCAGGTCGGCTCGCCATCCGCCCTGGAACGGCACCAGGAGAACGTTCCTCCCGCCGACCGCGGGATGCTCGTAGTGGAAGATCCGCTCGGCCGGCCGGGGATGGTCGGGATCCTCGTCGACATCGACGATGACGTAGGCGTGCTCGGACCGGCTCCCCTCCATCGCCACCCCGATCGCCCGGCGCGTGACCGAGCGGGCGCCGTCGGCGCCGATCGCCCAGTCCGCCGTCCAGACGCGGCCTTCCTCCGTCGTCGCCGTCACCCCGGCGGGGCTCGCGGCGAGCTCCCGCACCGGTTGGTTCCAGGCGAGCCCGACGCCCGCCGCCCGGCACGCCGCGATCAGCTGTCGCTCGATCTCGGCCTGGGGCAGGCTCGTGAACGGCGGCAGGACATCCGGCGCGGGCGGCGGATAGCTGCGCGCGAAGACCTCCCGTCCCCGCCACAGCGTCCGCTTGGCCGACCACACGAGGCCGCGCTGCGCGAGCTCCGAGCCCAGTCCGGCCCGCATCTGGTCGAAGAGCTCCAGGGAGGCGCGGTGCGTGTAGATCGCCCGGCTTCCCGGCCGCGGCCCATCTTCCTGCCGGGCCTCGAGCACCGTGGCCTCCATGCCCCGCGCCCGCAGCGCGAGGGCGCAGGACAGCCCCACGGGGCCCGCCCCGACCACCAGCACCGCTCGCCCCGTGCCGCTCGGGCACTCCGCCCGGTCGCCACCGGCCATACCGCGAACGGCCCTTACTTGCCGTGCGACTTCATGTCGTGCGACATCTTGCCCTTCGACGCCACCTTGACGCTCAGGGGGATGGAGGCCTCGCCGCCTCCCTTCCCGGTGACCAGGCTCCCCCGGTAGGTGCCGGCCATCCCGAATTTGATCCGCACTCCGTAGCGGCCGGGGCCGAGCTCCTTGCCACTGGCGGTGTAGTGCATGCTCCTCATGCCCACCATCGCCGTGTTCACGCACACCTTCGCGCCCGACACCGGGCGCCCGTCACGCGTCACCCGCAGCACGTGCTCGCTCTGATCCATGCTCACCTGCCCCTCGAACCTCCCGGAGTAGGAGCCGGCCTTGCCGGTAGCCGGCGGGCAGCCCTTCCCCTGGGCCGTCTGGCCCGTCCCCGGTTTGTCCGAGCTGCCGCAGGCGGCCAGGCCGGTGCCCAGGGCGAGCGCGAGAACGGGGACTGCGATGCGCTTCATCGGCTATCTCCTCCTTGAACTGCGGACTTTCGGGCGGACCCGTTTCGAGCCGGCGCGCGACTGCGTGCTCGCCCTCCGGACCTTGACGATCAGGGGCGTGGAGACCTCCGCGGTCCCCTTCCGCGTGACGACGTTGGCCCGGTAATCCCCGGCCATGGCGAAGCGAAACCCGACCCGGTAGCGACCGGGGTTCAGCTCGTGGGCCTTGGCGGTGTAGCCCATTCCCGACATCCCGATCATCTCGGTGTTGATGCACACCGCCGCCCCGCTCACCGGGCGCCCGCTCCGGCTCACCCGGAGCACGTGCGTGCTCTGGTCCATGCTCACGGCTCCCTCGAACCTGCTCGAGTAGGAGCGGTTCGTGTCGGCGGCGAGCGGACATCCCTTGCGTCCCGGGCTGGTGAACACCACCATCGCGGCGACGAAGGCGGCGAGGGAGATCAGGACGACCCCGGCGAGGCGCTTCACGGCGTGCTCGCGCTCCCTACGTCAGCACCCGCCGGCGGAAGCCGCGGAGGCCGATCGTCCCGAACAGGATCGTGAAGCCCACGAGGGCACCGTAGACGGCGACGAGCGGCATGTGGGGAATGCCCGCCACGGTGGCCGCCCGGGCGCCCTCGCTCATGTAGACGAGGGGGTTGGCGAGCACGGCGTACTTGATGATCGGGGACGGATCCAGCGCATCCCAGGTGTAGAAGACGGCGCCGAAGAAGGCCAGGGGAAGGGCGACGACGCTGAACAGCCACGGGCCCGAACGCGGCTCGAAGACCACGCCCAGGGCGAGCCCGAGCGACGCGGCGGCCAGGCACGCGAGCGGCAGGACGGTGAAGAAGACCGGCCAGTCGGCGGAGAGGTGGATGCCCGTGGACGGCAGGAAGGCGGCCACCGGGAAGACGATCAGCCCGGCGACGGCGGCCTGGAGGGCGCCGCCGACGATCTTCGCCAGGGCCGCGACGGCGATCGGCGCCGGCGCCAGCACCCGGTCCTCGAGCTCGTCGGCGTCGAGCTCGAGGATCAGGTTCATCCCCACGCTGAAGATCCCCACGAAGAGGAGGGACTGCGCCAGGACGCCCGGGAGCAGGGTGGTCGAGAAGCGCTGTCCACCGTTCTGGCCCCCCACGGTCTGACCGATGGTCGGAAACAGGTAGGTGAAGACGAACACGAGGAGCAGTGGCTGCACCGTCGCGCTGGGGACGAAGCGATGGAGGTTGTTGTCCAGCACGGTGAGGTCGCGGGCGACGAACGCCCGGAAGGCCGCCCAGCTCGCTCCCCGCGGCGAGCGGCGCACGGCGCGGGTCACGGGGATGGGGATGGGGGTCGGAGGATCCGCGGTCGTCATTCGCGCAGGTCCCGGCCGGTCAGCTGGATGAAGACGTCCTCGAGATCGACCTTGTCCGACGCCACGTCGGACACCCGGAAGCCGGGCCCGGCGGCGGCCATGACCCGGGCCGCGCCGTCGGCGCTGGTCACGCGGAGGCGCAGGACGCCATCCGGGCTCCAGGTGCCGGTCAACCCCTCGATCGCGCCGAGGCGGCCGGCGAGCCCCGCACCGTCCCCCTCCACCTTCCCGGTGATCGTGGCGCCCGTGCCGATCGATCGCTTCAGCCGGGCGGGGGTGTCGAGCGCGAGGATCCTGCCGTGATCCATGATCGCCACCCGGTCGCAGAACTCGTCGGCCTCCTTCATCTGGTGGGTGGTGAGGAGCACCGTCCGCCCCGCGGCGCGCAGGCCCTCGATGATGTCCCACAGCGCCAGACGGCTCTGGGGATCGAGCCCCGCGGTGGGCTCGTCGAGGAACACCACGGACGGGCCGTGGAGCATGGCCCGGGCCAGCATGACCCGGCGCGCCATCCCCCCCGAGAGGGTCTCGATGGCGGCATTCGCCCGGTGGCCCAGGCGGAAGGCCTCGAGCCAGAGGTCGGCCGCCTCCCTCGCCGCCCTGGCCGTCATGCCAAAGTAGCGGCCGTGGAAGTAGAGGTTCTCACGGACCTTCAGGCCCCGATCGAGGGTGTTGCTCTGCGAGACGACGCCCAGCACCTCCCGGGCGCGGGCGGGCTCGGACACGACGTCGACTCCGCCCACGACGGCGGTGCCGCCCGTCGCGACGATCCGGGTGGTGAGCATCCCGACCGTCGTCGTCTTGCCCGCCCCGTTCGGCCCGAGGAGACCGAAGATCTCGCCCGAGCGGACGGACAGGTCGAGCCCGTCGACCGCGGTGATCTCGCCCGGGTAGACCTTGGTCAGGCCGACCGTCCTGATGGCGTCGCTCGCCTCGGGCGTCGCGCCCGGCGGCGGCGACGCGGGTGCCGTTGCGCGGGGGTCGTGCCGCGAGGTGACGGTCGCGTCCATGGGCGTCAAGAGGCTAGCCGGGAAGCGGCGATGTCGAGCGAGTTGGAGATGTCGGCGGATGCGGCTCGTGCCCGGCCGGGGCCGGTCGTTCCCGCGCGGTGACCCGAGCCGCCCCGAGACCCGCCGGCGCGGGCACCCACCCGACCCGCTCGGTGATCGCCGCCGATGGGGTCCGCGTGGCGGTCCACGAGCTCGGCGGCGCCGGACCGCCCCTCGTACTCGCCCACGCCACCGGCTTCCACGGCGCGGTCTGGGGCCCGCTGGCCGAGGGGCTAACGCCGCACTGGCGCTGCGTGTCCCCCGACCTGCGCGGCCACGGCGACTCGCCGCTCCCGCTCGGAGCGGGCTTCGACTGGCGAGGCTTCGCCTCCGACGTCCTCGCCGTGGTGGATGGGCTCGGGCTCGAGCGCCCGCTCGGCGTCGGCCACTCCAGCGGCGCGACCGCCCTGCTGCTGGCCGAACAGGCCGCGCCGGGTACGTTCGCCGCGCTGTACTGCTTCGAGCCGATCATCGTCCCCGCCGACCCCGCGCTGGGACGGGATCCGGACAGCTGGCTGGCCCACGCCGCGCGCCGCCGCCGCGCCGCCTTTCCCGGCCGCGCCGATGCGCTGCGTCACTACGCCGGAAAGCCGCCCCTGTCCGAGCTTGACCCGCGCGCGCTCCGCGCGTACGTGGACCATGGCTTCGCGGACGTCCCCGCCGGAGGTGTGCGGCTGAAGTGCACGCCCGAGCACGAGGCGCTCGTCTACGAGACGGCCACCGCGCACGAGTGCTTCGGGCACCTCGACCGCGTGCGCTGCCCGGTGACGCTCGCGCGGGGGGGACGCTCGGACGCGTTCACCTCTCCGCTCGCCGCCGAGGTCGCCCGTCGCCTGGTGGCGGGCCGCCTCGAGGAGCACCCGACCCTCGGTCACCTCGGGCCGCTCGAGGACCCCGAGACCGTGGCCGCCGCGATCCGGCGCGCAGTGGCCCCGGACGGGCGAGGGCCTCGCTACGCTGGATAGATGTCCAGTGTGACCATTCGCGTTCCCCCCCGCTTCGTGGCCCTCCTGGCCGTCGTCGCCGCCACCGCCTTCTCCGGGTGCGGCAGCTCGGACTCGTCAAGCTCCGACTCGGCGAAAAAGGCCAACGCCATCGATCGCGCCTTCGTGCAGGAGATGATCCCGCATCACGAGATGGCCGTCGAGATGTCCAAGCCCGCCGAGAAGTCCGGCCAGCACTCCGAGATCAAGTCATTGGCGGCGAGCATCTCGAGCTCCCAGCGGGACCAGATCGCCGAGATGCGGACGGTCGCCCAGACCCTCGGCGTCAAGCCGGACAAGATGCCCATGGGCGGGGCCATGGCCCACGGCATGGGCGCCATGGACCGCAACGCGACCAAGCTCGGGATCGCCATGGATCAGATGGGGATGATGATGGACATGAGCTCGCTCGACCACGCCAAGCCGTTCGACCGCAAGTTCATCGACCTGATGATCCCCCACCACGCGGGGGCGATCCGCATGGCGCGCGCCGAGCTGGCCAAGGGCGCCAACCCGAAGCTGCGCCGGCTGGCGAACGAGATCATCGCCGCCCAGGTCAAGGAGATCCAGAAGATGAACTCCTGGCGGACCCGCTGGTTCGGCCAGCCGTCGCCCGCGGGCGGCGTTCCCAAGGCTTAGCCGGGAGCGTGCCGTGTGTCAGCGGGCCGCGGCGCGCTGACGGGGCAGGTCGCCCTCCAGCACCTGCGCGGCCAGGACCCGGCGATCGACCTTGCCGATCTCCGTCCGCGGGATGGACTCGACGACGCACAGCTCGTCGGGCAGCTTGTGCCGGGCGAGGGTGTCGCCGAGATCGTTGCGCAGCGCTCCGAGCTCGGGAGGGTTGGGCCCGGCGGGTACGACGCAGGCGCAGACCGCCTCGCCGAGCACCGGGTCGGGAGCGGGGATGACCCCGGCGTCGGCGACCGCGGGGTGGCGGGCCAGGGCCATCTCGACCTCGGCGGCCGACACGCTCAGGCCACCTCGGTTGATCAACTCCTTCAGCCGGCCGACCACATAGAGAGCGCCCTCCGCGTCGATGCGCCCGAGGTCCCCGGTGCGATACCAGCCGTCGGTGGCGGCCTCGGGGTGGTCCCAGTAACGCACGGGCATCGCCGCGCCGTACAGGATCTCGCCGGTCTCGCCGCCCGCGCCGGGGGGGAGAGGCGTCCCGTCCTCCGCGGCGATCCTCACGGTGCCGTCGGCCGGCGTGCCGGGCGGACCGCGGAACACCGTCCTGCCTACCGATCCGGCGAGGATCTCCCGGGCGTCGGTCGTGAGCGTGGTGAACCCCTCGCTGCAGCCGTAGACGAACATGATCTCGGCGTTCAGCGTCTCGTAGACCCACGCCGCCAGGGTCCGGGGCAGGCCGGCCGCCGCCGACAGCACCCAGCGCAGGCTGCTGACGTCATGGCGCCCGGCGTCGTAGCGGTCGCGGAGCAGCCGCAGGTGCGTCGGCACGGCGGGGAGGACCGTCACGGACTCCTGCCGGACGAGCTCGAGCGTCTGCGCGGGCGAGAAGCGTTCGCTGAGCACCAGGCGCCCGCCGCGCAGCAGCGCGAGCAGCGCCAGCCGGGAGCCGAAGACATGGGCGATCGGCAGGGACAGGAGGTGGACGTCCTCGGGGCCGGGACGGAAGCCGTCGGAGAAGAACTGCATCTTCGCCCAGTGCGCCGAGATGGGCTCCACGACCGCCTTCGGCTCTCCGGTGGTCCCGGACGTCAGGAACACGAGCGCCGGATCGAGGGCGCGGGGCAGATCGGGCGCCACGGTCCCGTCGGACGCCAGCAGCCCCTCGAGCGAGGGGTGGGGCTCGAGGGCCGGTCCGTGGACGACGATGCGGGTGTGGGGGGAGGCCTCGGCGACCGCCCGTAGGGCCGCGGAGCCGTCGTCCCCTTCCCGGCCCGGCTGGAACAGCAGCACGGCCGCCCCGAGGCGCTGCGCCAACCGAGAGAGCTCCGGGCCGGTGAGATCGTTGTCGGTGCCGACGTGGATCGCTCCCCGCATCCAGGCGGCGGCGATGGCGATGACGTGCTCGGGGCAGTTGCGCAGCTGGCACAGGACGCGGTCGCCCCGGTTGACTCCGAGACGCGCGTACGCAGCCGCGAGCGCAGACACCCGCTCCCACAGCTCGTCGTAGCGGATCGTCCGGCCGTCGAAGGTGATGGCCGGCCGCGTCGCCCAGCGCCGGCAGGCCTCCTCGAGGGTGGCGCTGAGCGGAGCGGCACCCTCTGCGGACGCTAGCCGGCTTTGCATGGGACGTTCGCGCTCATGCCGCCAGCGCGCGCTCGAAGCACTCCGGGCACAGCTCCCGCCCTTCGAGCCGGCGGATCCGGGTCTCCATCGTCGGCTCGCCGCACTCCGCGCACGTGACCGAGCGGTGGATCCGCGCCCTCGCCGGGACCTCGACCCCCGCGAGCTCGTCGACCTTGTAGAGGTCCTGCTCGGGGGCCTCGAGGATGGCCTGCGAGCGGGCCTGGTGCAGCTCCCCGAAGCGCGCGCGCTCGGTCTCCGAGGCCGTGCGCTGGCGGACCTTGGCGAACAGCTCCTGCTGCTCCGGGTCGGTTCCGAAGGCACCGGGGAGCGTGGCGATCCGGACCGTCGACCTCGGCCGCGCGGATCCCCATCGCCAGGCCGGGACACATGTGGCCGTGGAAGCGGACGATGTCTTCGATCGGAGCCTCGGCCATCGGCCGGACGACCTCGGTGGCTTGCGCGCTCATGCCTTCTCCCTGTTGACGGACTTCGCCAGGAGTTTACGAACGAACCTTCACCCCGGTCTTCGCTCCCGTGATGAACGCCTGCTTGTTGGTGAAGAGGGGGATGGAGCCCGCGACCCCTGCCGGCGTGACGTACCACGCGTCGAACGCCGACCGCTTGAACACGTGGAAGGAGTCCGGATAGAAGAGCGGCAACACCGGGACGTCGCGGGCCACGATCTGCTGGATCCGCGCGACCATCGGCTTGCGCTTGCCCTCGTCTAGGGTCACGAGCTGTTGCTGGGCCAGCCTGTCGACCTCCGGGTTGACGTAGCCCTGCGCGTGCTGGACGCTCTTCGTCTTCGACGAGTAGACCGTCCGCAGGTAGTCCGGCTCGTTGCCGGTGTTCATGCCGCCGGACATGATCAGCGACAGGTCGGTGTCGCCCTTGACCAGCCGCGGGATGAACGACGCCATGTCGAGCGCCTCCGGCTTCGCCTCGACGCCGATCGCCCTCAGCGCCCGCACCACCACCTCTACGGCGGGGGGCGCCGGGCTGGCGACCGCGAGGCCGAAGCGGAGGGGCTTCCCGTCCGGGTCGGAGCGGAGCCCGTCGGAGCCCTTCTTGTAGCCCGCGCGGTCGAGCAGGCGGTTGGCGCCGGCGGGGTCGAAGGGGTACTGCTCGACGTCCACGTGCCAGGAGTTCCCCGGCGGGATCCAGCCGGGGTTGCCCGGCGTGCCGTTGCCCCCGAACGCCCGCTTGACGATGTCCTCGCGGTTGATCACCTTGGCGCACGCCTGCCGGAAGCGCACGTCGGCCAGCGCGCCGCCCTTGGCCAGGTTCCAGTTCAGGGAGAGCTGCAGGGCGCCCGGCGGCTGCTGGAGGATGCCGAAGGAGTAGCCGGCCCGGAAGGACTTGAGCACCGCGGGGTGACGCCGAGCACCGTCGCCGCGTCGATCTCGCCGCTCTTCAGGGCGGTGAGCGGGTCGCCCACGGGACGGTTCTCGATCCGCTTCACGAAGGGCTTCCCGAGGAAGTAGTCGTCGTTGGCGGTGTAGAGGTAGGAGCCGTCGCCGCCGGAGTAGGACTTGAGCCGATAGGGACCCGAGCCCACCAGGACCTTCGGGTCGGTCGCCATGGCGGCGTGATCGATCGACTCCCAGATGTGCTTGGGCACGATCGGGACCGCCCCGGCGCCCCCGAAGCCCAGGAAGGTGGCGATGGGCGCCTTGAGGCGGAACTCCACGGTGCGCGGGCCCGTTGCCTTCACCTCGGCGATGCCGGGAACCGGCATCGCGATGATCTCGGGCGACAGCGTCTGCTTGGCGTAGTAGTCGAAGGTGAAGACGACGTCGGCGGGAGTCAGCGGCCGGCCGTCGTGCCAGCGCACGTTGTCGCGCAGCTCGAAGGTGTAGGTCAGTCCGTCGCTCGAGCGCCGGACCCTGCTGGCCAGCCAGGGCAACTGCCGGCCGCTGGCATCCGTCCACAGCAGCGTGTCGTAGATGTAGCTCATCTGCACGTAGCCCGGGCCGCGCGAGTAGGCGAACGGCGAGGGGAACCCCGCGTCGCCGCCGGCCAGGTGCAGGGCGCGCGGATGTCCCGGATCCGCCGCCGCAGGCACCCAGGTAGAGAGCCCCCGCCGCCCCGGCCGCCCCGGCAAGGAACGTCCGTCTGTCGATGGGATGCCCGAGGCGCCCCCCGCTCTCCGTCATGAGCCCTCCCCCTGTCTGATTGTGCCGGCCGGCGGCGGATCGGTCCACCGGCGCGGCTAGCGCCCGCTGACCCGCTCGCAGCCGCGCACCCGTTGGCGCTGACCACGATGAGCGTGAGCAGCAGGAAGCAGCCCTGCAGCGTCGGATAGTCACGGAAGGAGATCGACTCGAACAGGAGGCGTCCGATCCCCTCGTAGGCGAACACCGTCTCGACCAGGATCGCGGCGGTGACGGCGGCCACCTGCACGGCGGCGAGGCTCACCACCGGCAGCAGGGCGTTCCGCGCGGCATAGCGGTACTTCAGCACCCGGTCGGGAAGCCCCTTGACCCGGCCGGCGAGCAGGTAGTCCGAGCCGAGCTCGGCGACCATCCCTCCGCGCATGAGCAGGAACTGGCCGGTGGCGAACTCGGCCGCCAGCACCCCCGCCGGCAGCACCAGGTGGTGGAGGGCATCGACCACGCTGCGCAGGGGGCCCTCGGACGCGAACGGGGTGCTGGACCCCGACAGCGGGAACCAGCCCAGCTTGACCGCGAAGACGAACAGCAGGATGGTCCCAAGGAAGAACGACGGAAAGTTGCGCACCGCGATGAAGGCGGTGAGCAGGCCCCGGTCCAGGGGCCGTCCGCGCCGCCAGCCCGCGTTCGCGCCCGCCAGGACGCCACCATCGCGGCCACGTCGTCGAGCACGGCGGCGGGGTCGGGACAGGCGTCGGGAGCGAAGAGGGCGTCCATCGACGCCGAGCCCCCCGCGCCGCCGACGAAGTCGGGCACGACGGGGATGCCCCGCCGGTGCAACAGCGCCTCGACGTCCGGCGCCAGCCCGTCGTTGGCGCCGACCACCACCGCACGGGCGCGCAGGTCCGCCGCCTGACGCTCGCTCATCGCGTCCTCGCAGGCGGCGAGCACGAGGACGTCGACCGGCGCCCGGAGGACGGCGTCGCGCTGCGCGAGGCGAGCGTTCCCGCGGTGCTCGGCGATCGGCGCGTCGCGGCCCGAGGCGAGGAGGCCGGCCGGCCCGGGGTCGACGCGGGGATGACGAGCGCGGCCGCGCTCGAGGCGCCGGAGGGCCAGCAGCGGCACTTCATCGGCGCGACTCCAAGGCCGGACGGTGCGCTCAGCTAAGTGCGGGAATCAGCTAGCAACCCGGCGAGCGGGAAGGGCGTCGGGTCGCCGGGCGAGCAGGGTCGCCACCTGGCGCCCCCGCGGGTCGCCGAGCCCGACGGCCTCCCGGTACTCGAGAACCCGGAGGGCCGGGAACGCTGCGAGCAGCTCGCCCGGCTCGAGGAGGAACCGGGGGTCGACGGCGGCGCTGCGCTCGCCCCGCCGGTCGCGCACGAAGGCCTCGAAGAAGACCAGGCCTCCCGGCGCCAAGACCTCCTCGACCATGGGGAGCACCCGCCGTTCGAGGAAGTGCAGGTTGAGGACGACGGCGTAGGGGGGGCACGGGGAAGCTGGCTCGTCTCCGAGATCGACGCGATGCGCCGTGATGGGGGCCCGGTGTTCGCGAGCGTGGCGCTCGACCTGCTCGATCGCGACGTCGGAGATGTCCAACGCGTCCACCTCGAAGCCGCGCCCGGCCAGGAACAGAGCATTGCGGCCCCTGCCGCAGGCGAGGTCGAGCGCGCGTCCCCGCGGCTGCGCGTCGAGCACCCCGGCATGCTCGGTGAGCCAGCGTGACGGCGGGGCCAGATCCGGTCCGGCGGCCCGGTGACGTTCGTTCCAGCGCGCGCGAGCGGCTTCCGCGCCATCGCCCGGAGTCACGCCGGACGGCGACGGCGACAGCTCTCAGCCGGACTCTTCGGATCTGCCGCCGGCCGCGGTCTCCGCTTCGGACCCACCGTACCCGGCGACGAGCGCCTCGAGCTCGGTGCTCCGACGCAGGGCCACCCACTCCCCGTAGCGGGCGAGGAAGTCGCGCATCAGCTCGGCGGCGCCGACGAGCCCCTGCGCGCGACGGTGCAGCTCCTCGGCGCCCGCCCGTGTCAGCGTGTAGATCCGCCGATCGGGCCCCACCTTGGACCCCTCCCAGGCCGAGTACACGCACTCCTCGGCCTCCAGCGCTCGCAACGTGCGATAGAGGCGGCCGGGATCCGAGCGGGCGAAGCCGAGCGACGCGAGCTGGTCGAGCAGGTCGTAGCCGTGCGCCCGGCGCTCGCGCAGAAGCAACAGCACGCAGGCGCGCAGGAAGTCGCGGGGGACGGCGGGGGCGGCGTCAGTGGACGTAGGCAAGATCCTCCAGGCGGCGCGCCGCCTCTTCCGGGGAGTGGTGGCACCAGCAGTCCTCGTACATCGCCTGGAGCACCTCCTCCCGCATCCGCAGCGCGTCAAGCCTGCCCATTCCCCTCCACCAGGTGACGCGCCAGCGCCCCGATCGCGGCGACCGCAGGTGACTCCGCGGCATGCTCGAGGGGGGCGAGACGGGCGCGCTCGGCCGCGGGCATGGCATCGTCGAAGGGGACCATCCCGGCGATCTCCAGGCCGTGGGTCCTGGCGAACTCGCGCACGGCTTCGGCGTCGCGCTCGTCCCGGATCTTGTTGGCCACGAGGGCGACGCGAGCGAGGCCGAGATCCTGGGCGAGGACGGCCATTCGACGACCGGTCTCCAGCGACTTGTAGTAGGGCTCGACCACGGCGATGAGCGCATCGGCGTACTGGGCGGTCCCGCGCGAGAGGTGCTCGGGCGATGCCTCCGTGTCGAGGATGCAGACGTCCTCCGCGGAGTCGGAGGCGGCTTCGATAACGCTACGAACCGTAGCGTGCATGGAGCACAGTCACCCGGTGCCCGCGTGCTGCGGGTGGGCCATCACGAGCAGCCGTACGCCGTCGGGCGCGGTCAGCGAGTGGCTGTCGCAGATCTCCTCGAGCGTCTTGGTCAGCTCGACCTTGCCGGCGTCCCGCCGCAGCAGATTACGGCTGAGCGTGGGGATGTCGTTGAGCCGCTCGGCCTCGATCCCGAGGGTGAGCGCGAGGTTCGGGTTCGAGTCGCCGTCGATGGCCAGCACCTGATGGCCGTCACGGGCGAGTATCCGCGCCATCGTTCCCGAGATCGAGGTCTTGCCCGAGCCCCCCTTGCCTGCCACCGCGAGTTTCATGGGTAACAGCCTAACGCCCAGGCGACGCTCTCCGCCGCTTCTCCCAGTGCGCCGGAGAGGACTCGAACCTCCACGGGGTTATCCCCCACAAGGCCCTCAACCTTGCGCGTCTACCAATTCCGCCACCGGCGCGGGGAGAGGTGCTCGATCATAGCCGCGGTTCTTTCCGTCCGGCCCTCGGGTAGTCTTCTCGAACACACGTTCGTTCGACCACCCGGGAGCCCGCGCAGTGGACCTCACGAAGCGCCAGCAGGAGATCTTCGACTTCATCAAGAGCTACTCGGCGAAGTTCGGCTATCCGCCGACGGTGCGCGACATCGGCAAGGCCGTCGGGCTCGCCTCGTCGTCCACCGTGCACGCCCACCTCGCGAACCTCGAGAAGGTCGGGCTGCTACGGCGAGACCCCTCCAAGCCCCGCGCGCTCGAGCTGCTCGACCGGGCCACCGACGCGGTCAAGAACGTCGTCAGGCCCCCGGGCCTGCCGCTCGTCGGTCAGGTCGCCGCGGGTCAGCCCGTACTCGCCGAGGAGAACATCGAGGACTACGTCGACGTGCCCGCGGAGGTCGGGGGCGAGTCGGGCGGGTATGTCCTGCGGGTGAAAGGCGACTCCATGGTGGACGCCGGCATCCTCGAGGGCGACCTCGTCGTCGTGCGCCCGCAGGAGACCGCGGCGGACGGAGAGGTCGTCGTCGCCCTCGTGGGCGAGGAGGCGACTGTCAAGCGCTTCTTCCGGGAGAGCGACCACATCCGCCTCCAGCCGGAGAACGCCTCCATGGAGCCCATCCGCTCCAAGGAGGTCCGGGTACTGGGGCGGGTCGTCGGCCTGCTCAGGAGGCTCTGAGCGTCATGGCCAGTCTGCTCGCCGAACGGCCGCCGCCGAGGCTGTTCGTCTCCCCGGAGGAGGACCACGACGGCGGCGCGGGCGCCGGCCCGACGCTGGACGGCATCCTGTCCGGCGCCTGGGAGGGGCTGGCCGCCCACGCCGCCGTCGCGTGTCCACTCTGCGCGGGGGAGATGCGCCCCCGGTACGGCGCGGGCGCGACGCCCCTCGGCGGCCGCTGCGCCGACTGCGGCACCTCGCTGGATGAACTTCCTCCCCGACCCGCCGTCGCTCTCCGCACGCGCGGGTGCGGGGTATGAGCTCGCCTTCGAGGAGGGCGTCCGCGGCCTTGCTCGTCAGGAGGGCCGGCTCGACGGACTACGCGCGCGGGCCGGGATCCTCCTGTCGGCGGCCGCGATCGCGACGTCCTTCCTCGGGACTCGGGCGCTCGAAGGACACGACCCCTCCGGGTGGACCTGGGTTGCCATCGGATGCTTCGTGGCCCTCGCGGTGGCCGCCTTGGCGCTGCTTTGGCCCCGGCGCGACTGGTCGTTCTCGGCGAGCCCCGGCCGGATCATCGGGCTCTACCTCGAGCGGGACGATCCCTGGGAGCTGCCCGCACTGCATCGGGAGCTCGCCCTGCATCTCGACGCTGCGTACGAGGCGAACCGGAGCCACCTCGACGACCTCATCTGGGCGTTTCGAACGGCGTGTCTCTTCCTCGTCCTCGAAGTCCTCGCCTGGGTGGTCAACAGAGCCGTCGTGACCTAAGCTCATGGTCATGGCGGATCGTCCCAAGCCCGCGCCTTCGCCCGCGCCCAAGCCGCAGCCCGTCGGCCCCAGCCCGCTCTGGGGAGACACGCACGGCGCGACGCCAGTCCCGCGCCCGGGCTCGCGTTAACCTTCACCCCGCAGGCCAAGCAGCCGCGGAGGTGGTCGCAGAGCCTTCGAGGAAAGTCCGGACATCACAGGGCAGGGTGGTCGGGACACCGACCCGGGGCGACCCGCGGGAAAGTGCCACAGAAATGACACCGCCCACGTCTGCGCCCGCCCGCGTGGCGGGCGTAGGCCGGTAAGGGTGAAATGGTGCGGTAAGAGCGCACCGGCGTCGCGGTGACGCGGCGGCCAGGCAAACCCCACCCGATGCAAGGCCAAGCAGGACCGTTCGCAGGTGGCCCGCCGAGGTCCAGGTCGGCCGCATAGATGGATGGCTGCTCACGACAGGATCCGGCTTACCGGCCTGCCGGAGCCGGGCCCCGCCCTCGTGGCGGGGCCCCCTCCGCACCCTCGGGACGGTGGGAGCCCGGACCTTCCCGGGCTCCCGGGCGCTAGCTTCGTTTCCGTGAAGATGCGCGAGCGCCGGCAGGACGTCTTCTCCGCCGTGATCCGTCGCGCGGGTGACGGGCGCCTCGACCGGTTGCTCGGGCCGCGCGGGCTGCGCGTGCTCTTCGGCGAGATGGTCCGCCGGTTCGAGCCCGAGGCGGCCCAGGGCTTCGCCGGGGACATCCTCTACGAGCTCGAGGCCGCCGACGGCGAGGTCCATCGCTGGACGGTGACGATCGCCGGTGATCGCGCGCGGGCGCGCCCCGGCACGAGCGAGGACCCCACCGTCCGGCTGCGGACCTCGGTGACCGACTTCGCGCGCATCGCCGCTGGTGAGCTCGACGCGGGGGAGGCGCTGCTGGAGGGGCGGCTCGACGTGTTCGGCGATGTCGCGGTCGCCGCGCGGCTCGGGGAGATGTTCGGGCAGCCCGGCCTGGTGGCGCGATGAGACGCGCGGTTCTGCTTGCCGTCGCCGGGCTCGCCGTCTACGCTCCCGCCGCCCCGGCCGCGGCGGCGCCCCGGCCGCTCGCTCCCCTCCAGCCCGACGCCCTGCCCGCCTCGCCGTTCGGCGCGCCGGTCCGCGACCGCGTCATCCGGTCGGCGCCGGCCGCCCGGGCCGCGCTGCTCCGCCGCCTCGTCCCGGGCCACTACTTCCGCACGAAGGGCGGCACCCGCATCCTCGTCGTCGTCTCCCCGAGCTACAGATACAACCCGAGCTCCATCCAGTCCTTCGTCGACTTCCTCGACGGCCTCGACCACGGCGGGGAGCTCGGGCGCCTCAGACTCGTCATCGAGACCCCCGCGGAGATCGGGCGGGACTGCTCCACCGAGGCGCTCGCGTGCTACACGACCCCGGGCGACATCCTGCGGGTCCCCGGCGAGGACCAGACGGGCGAGGCGCCGCTGCCCTACATCATCGCCCACGAGTACGGCCACCACGTGGCGTGGCACCGCTCGAACGCGCCATTTCCTGCGATCACCTTCGGCCCCAAGCGCTGGGCCAGCCAGGAGCGGGTCTGCCCGGGCGTCGCGGCCCGGCACCAGCGGCTCTTCCCGGGCGACGAGGGCCGCCACTACTTCGACAACCCCGGTGAGGGCTGGGCGGAGTCCTTCGCGCAGAACTACTACGCGGAGAACAAGCTTCCCAACCTCCCCTGGCGCTACTCGCCCCTGCTCACGCCCGACGAGGCCTCCTTCCGCGCGGTGCGCGCGGACGTGAAGCACCCCTGGCGCCATCGGACCGGCCGCTCGTTCACGATCACCGGCCGTAACGCGCGGCGGACGGTCTCCACGCCGCTCGACGGGGTCGCCAACATCCGCGTGCGGGCGCCCCGGGGCACCCGCGTCTCCGCGCGCCTCGTCGCCCACGGCAGCCGCCTGCCCCACGGCCGCGTCGGCGGTGCGAGGGGCTCCCTCGTGTGCGGCCCGCGCTCCGTGCAGCTGCGGGTCACCCGCACCGGCCGCGGGCCGGTGCGGGTCACCGTCCTGCGCCCGTAGCGCTCTTCGCCTGCGGCGCACGCCGCCTCCCCATGTGCGAACATGCGTTCGCACATGGTCGTGTGCGTCCTGCTCCCCCGCTTCGCCATCGCCGTCGCGGCCGGGGGACGGGCGGGGCTGCTCCAGGCTCCCGCGGCGCTCGCGCCGAGCGGGGGCTCCGAGCAGCTCGTGGGCGAGGTCTCCGCCGCCGCCGAGGCCTACGGGATCCACGCCCGGATGCGCCTGGGCGAGGCGCTCGCCCGCTGTCCCTCCCTCGCCCTCGTCGCGCCCGACCCCGCCGGGGTGGCCGAGGCGTGGGAGCGGCTCCTCGTCCGCCTCGAGGGGATGGGTGCGGCGGTGGAATCCACCCGGCCCGGGCTGGCGTGCTTCGCGGCCCGCGGGCTCGTGGGCGTGCACGGGGGGGCGTTGAGCGGGGTCATCGGTGCTGCGCGACGGGCGCTCGCGGTCCCGGCGCGGCTCGGGGCCGGGCCGGCGCGCTTCTGCGCGGTGGCGGCCGCCGGTCGCGCGCGCCCACGACGCCCCGAGGTGGTGGAGGGCGGCGCCGCGGTCTACCTGGCCGCGCTGCCCGTCGCCCTGCTGCGCGCGCGGGAGGAGACGGCGCACCTCCCGCCCGCGCTCGAACGCCTCGGGGTGGGAAGCCTCGGCGCCCTGGCCGCGCTGCCCCGGGCGGCGCTCGCCGACCGCTTCGGCTCGGCGGGGGTCCTCGCGCACGAGCTCGCGAACGGGCACGACACCCGCCTGGAGCCGCGCACCCCGGGTGAGCGGCTCGTCGAGGTGCTCGAGCTGCCCGAGTCCTCCTCGGGCGTCCAGGCCGAGCGGGCGCTCGCCCTGCTGATCGACAGCCTGCTCGCCCGGCGCGAGCGGCGCGGGCGGACCCTGCGCACGGTCGTCCTGTCGGCGCAGCTCGTGGAGGGGGGGACGTGGCGCGAGCGCATGACCTTCCGCGCCGCGCTCGCCGATCCCGCGCGGATGCGGCTCGCGCTGGGCCCGCGGCTCGCGCTGCTGCCCGCTCCGGCCGAGTCGCTCGCGCTCCTCGTCGAGTGCTTCGGGCCACCCGTGGGCGACCAGCGCTCCCTGCTCGACGAGGCCGCCGAGCTCCGCCGTGCCCGCCTGCGCGAGGGCGTCCGCCAGGCCCGTGCCGCGGCGGGGGAGAACGCCGCGCTGCGCGTCCTCGCCGTCGATCCCGACTCCCGCGTGCCCGAGCGCCGCGCCGCGCTCGCGCCCTTCGAGACGGGCACCGACGGCGAAGCCGGCGGTCGTTGGCCGTGACCGGTCCCCGTCGCCTGGGGCTGCCGCGTCGCGTTGGCGTGCGCTCGGGGGTGCTCGGGGCACCGCTCGTGGTCGAGGGCCGCCACGTGGACTGCGTACGCGAGTCCTGGCTCATCGAGGACCGCTGGTGGACCGACAAGCCGTTGCGCCGGCGCTACTGGGAGGTGGTGACCACGTGCGGGCGCGATGTCGTCGTCTTCCACGATCTCGAGGGTGGACGGTGGTATGCCCAGCGGGGATAGCCTGCGCGACCATGCCGCCGCCTACTCGGAGCGCCTGCGGGCGGAGGGGAGGGTGCTCACCCTCACGGGCGTCCTCGGCTTGGGCGCTGCTCGCCCTGACCGGCCGCTCGGCTCGGGGTCGGGACCCCGCTCGCCTACCCGGCGATGGCGCAGCCTTCCCCTGAGGACGGATCACCCGCGCGCCGCTGCGGCGCCCCGGCAACGCAACCCGCGACGTGATGGTCCACCACCCCGCACGCCTGCATCAGGGCGAGCGCGGTCGTCGGGCCGACGAACGCGAACCCCTCGGCCTTCAGCGCCTTCGCGAGCGCGCGGGACTCGGGCGTGATGGCGGGGACGTCGTCGCCCGTCAGCGGCCGCGGGGTCGGCGGCGCCGCGTGCGCCCACACGATCTCGGCGAGGGACCTGCCCCGCCCGTGCAGCGCCTGCGCGGCCCGCGCGTTGGCCATCGCCGCGCGGACCTTCGCCCCGTTGCGCACGATGCCCGGGTCCGCCAGCAGCCGCGCCTCGTCCCCGGGCCCGAACGCCGCGACTCGCGCGATCGAGAAGCCGGCGAACGCCGCCCGGAAGTTCTCGCGTTTGCGCAGGATCGTCAGCCATGAGAGCCCGGGCTGGAAGCCCTCGAGGCACAGGCGCTCGAACAGGCCGTCCTCGTCGCGGACCGGACGGCCCCACTCCTCGTCGTGGTAGGCGAGGTAGTCCGCCGCGGAGACCGCCCACGCGCAGCGGGGCCGGCCGTCCGGTGCGAGGGCGAGCCCGGGGACGAGCGGACCGCTCACGGGGCCCCGCCCCGCTCGCGCCACTCCGCCGCGAGCACGCCGACGCTCGCCGCGGCTCCACCCAGGACGAGGGCATCGGCGGTGCGCCGGAGCCCGAGCCCCGCCGCGACGAGGCCTCCTGCGCGCACGGGCGTGAGTGCGCGGGCCGTCCGCGCCCACCGTGGGTCGGGCGGGGCCAGGCGCGCGAAGTAGGCCCAGAGGGAGTAGCCGAAGCCCACCGAGAGGCGCCCCACCTCGGCGCGCGCCGCGGCGGCGCCGAGCCGTCCGCTGCGTCGGGCCCCGGCGAGCGCGGCGACCGCGAAGCACGCGTCGACCAGTCCCTCGAGGTCGCCGCCGATCCGCGTGGGCTCGCCCCGCCGCGCGAGCACCCCGTCGACCCCGTCGGAGAGGGCGCCGGCGACGAGCGCGAGCGGCTGCGGGTCGTCCCACACCACGGGGACGAGCCACGCCCGGGCGAGGGTGACCGCGTCGGCGCCGGAAAGCGGTCGGGCCGCCCCCGCGGGGGTCTCGACCATCCCGAGGTGCCAGTCGAGCATCACGGCGCACGCCGCCCACCACGCGAGCCCGGCGGCCCGCCGGCTCCGGAAAGGCTCGACCCCGGCCGCCCCCAGCCCGATCCACGCGGCCGCGCCCGCGCCCGTCCAGCCCCGGGCCTGGCGGCCGAGCGCCGGACGCGCCCGCCGGACCTCGTTCGCCCGGCGTTGCGAGGCGACGAGGAAGCGTCCCACCGCTCCCGGGGCGAAGCGTCCGGCGCGCAGCCGCGCGAGCTCGGCGCGCGTCCACCGCTCGCCCTCCGTGCGGGCCGGGCGGCGGAAGAAGACCCGCGAGGAGCCCTCTTCCCCCTGGGATCGGGCGCCGTCCCGGGCCGATGGACGATGGCGCGCGCCAGCCCGTACGAGGGCGGAGAACGCCACGGCGTCTGCGGGCGCCGCGGGGCGGATCAGCGGTGAGCGCGCAGCCACGCGAGGGCGTCGTCGGCAGCCCGGTCGGGCGGGAAGACCGGGTAGAGGACGCCATCCACCCGCCCGTCCCGCACGAGCAGGGTCGTGCGGCGGTAGAGCGTGACCCCGGCGACCACGAACGTGGGCAGCGGCAGCCGCGCCTCCGGGTCGGAGAGCAGGGGATAGGGGAGGTGGAGGCGGGCGGCGGTCTCGCGCTGGTCCTCGGGGGACTGCGTCGAGAGCCCGAGCGCGCGCACTTCGAGCGCGGCGAACTCCACGTGGAGGTCGCGGATGGCGCAGGCCTGCGGCGTGCAGCCGCGGGCGCCGGGAATCGCATCCCAGGCGGCGTCACCGCCCGGTGAGGCCTGCCCGGGGCGGCCCGTCCGCGGGTACGCGAAGAGCGCGGTGCGCCCGGACAGCGCGGCGAGATCGACCACGGTCCCGTCCGTCGCGGGCAGGAGGACGTGGGGGAGGGCGAACCCGGCCACGAGGTGGTCCGCCGCGCCGTCGTCCTCGGGCGCGGGGAGATCGGGGGGCAGGGATGCGAGGTCGCGCGACTCCACAGAGCCGGAAGGGTCTCACGCGTGCGGGACGAGCGCGAGGTCGACGAGCGGACCGGGCAGGACACCGGTGGAGCGTTCGAAGCGCTCGAGCTCCCCGGGGCCGAGCCCGGCGAAGCCGCTCAGCACCCGCATGAGGTACGCGCGGTGCACGACGCATCGCCCCTCGGCCACGCCCCGCGCGCGCCGGGCGCGCCCCGCGGGAGAGCCCACGTACGCCCAAGCCGCCCCCGCGCTCGTCTCGACCTCCTCGCGCACGTAGTTGCGCTCGCGCGCGTCGAGCGCCGCCAGGTCCTCGGCCTCGAACATCACCCCGTTGACCCCATCCTCCCCGCCGGGCTCCAGGTCGAGGAACGCGACCATCACGTCCGGCCGGATGATTGTGCCCGGCTCCTCGTAGTGCTTGTAGCCCGGCAGATCGACGGCGTTGTCCATCGCCACGCCCCACGTCCGCCGCCCCCGGACCGACGCCGTCCGCACGGGGAGGGCCGCCACGAGCGAGCCGTAGCCGAACACGGGCGCCACGTCTCCTCAGCGCTCTCCGACCAGCTCGTAGAGCTTCCCGTCCGCCCCGTGGAAGTGGACGTAGCGGTGGCGGTCGTTCTCCGCGGGATCGTCCACCGCCACCCCCGCGCGGCGCAGCTCGGGCGCCGCCACGCCGATATCGGCCACGAGGAAGCCGACCGTGCGCGAGGTACCGCCGCCGTCACGGGGGCCCGCGACCGCGAACCGCGAGCCGTCCGGCAGCGCGAACATGTCGGCGTCCCCGCCGCTCGTGGGGACGGGCGCGAGCCCCAGGACGTCGTGCGCGAAGCGCGCCATGTCCTTCCGGTGGGCGGTCGCGCTGCCGGCGGAGGCGAGGCCGAGGATGTCCACGCCGAAGACCCTGACAGGCTGCGCGGATGCGCGGCGCGAGGCTCGTCCCGGAGGTCCTGCGCGCCGAGCCGCGGTTCCGCCTGCTGTTCGTCAGCCAGGTGCTCTCGATCATCGGCGATCGCGTGATGCTCGTCGCGCTCCCGTTCGCGGTCCTCGAGGTCCGGGGAGGCGTGGGCTCGGTCGGCGGGTGAGCTCGTTCGACTACCTCGCGGCCTCCGCGCTCATGCCCCTGGCTTCGCGAGCAGGCCCTGCTCGCTTGAAGCTCCTCTCAGACGAGCACTTCCCGCCCTACTTCGCCAAGGCCCTCCGGGATCGCGGCCGCGACGTCATCGCCGTGGTCGAGGATGAGGCACTCTGGTCGACGCCGGACGCCGGGTTGCTCGAGCATGCCGTCGAGGAGGAGCGGGCGATGGTCACCGCGGATCTCGGCGACTTCGCGCGTCTGGCCCACGAGTGGGTCGCGCTCGAACGCCCGCAGACGCCGTCTCTTCGCGGCCGCCGCCGTAGGAGGGAACGCTTCCCGGTCGAGGAGAGCTCGAAGAGCCCGGGCAGAGCTGTCCCCGCCCTATGCGAACATGCGTTCGTGTCCTACGTCGAGCTCCACACGCACTCGGCCTTCTCGTTCCTCGACGGCTCCTCCCAGCCGGAGGAGCTCGTGGTCGCGGCGCGGGAGCAAGGGCACATGGCGCTCGCCCTCACCGACCACGACAACGTCTGTGGAGCGATGGAGTTCGCCCAGGCGGCGCGTGGGCTGGGGCTGCGGGCGATCCACGGGGCGGAGGTGTCGCTGGACGACGGTCGGCACGTCACCCTCCTCGTGGAGGACGCGCGCGGGTGGGCGAACCTCTGCCGTCTGCTCACGGGCGGTCACGCGCACACGCGCGAGGGCCGGCCTGGCGCTCCCCTCGGTGACCCGTCGGTGTCGCTTGCCGACGTGGCCGGGCGGGCCGAGGGGCTCGTGTGCCTGAGCGGCTGTGCGCGCCACGGGGTGGACGACGAACCGGGCCTGCGCGCCCTGCGCGACGCCTTCGACCCCGAGCGCCTGCGGGTCGAGCTCCAGCGCCCCTTCCACGCCGGCGACCGCATGCGCAACCGCGCCCGGGAGGCGATGGCCCGGCGGCTGGGCCTGGCCACGGTGGCCACGGGGAACGTCCACGCCCATACGCGCGCCCGCGCGCGACTCCAGGACGCGCTCGTGGCGGTCCGCCTCCACACGACCCTCGACGCCTCCGAGCCCGACCGCCGCGGCAACCACGCCCACATCCTCACGACGCCGGCCGCCATGGCCGCGCGCTTCGCCGACCATCCCGAGGCGGTGCGGGAAACGTCGCGGATTGCGGAACGGCTCTCCTTCGATCTCGGTTCGGATCTCGGCTACCGCTACCCGGGCGCGGAGGACGCCGGCGCGCCGCGGGAGCTCGCCCGCACCTGTCGCCACATCTTCGAGGAGCGCTATCCGCCGGGCCACGCACACCGCGCGGAGGCGGCCGCGCGCCTGGAGGAGGAGCTCACGCTCATCGAGCACCTCCACCTCTCGGGCTTCTTCCTGCTTCACCGCGACCTGCTCGAGCTCGCCCGCGACGTGGCCGTCGAGGTCCGCGGGCCGAGCTCCGCCCGGGCGCTGCTGCCGCCCGGCCGCGGTCGCGGCTCGTCTTGTAGCTCTTTAGTCTGTTATCTGGTCGGGCTCTCGCACGTCGATCCCATCGCCAACAAGCTCCTGCTCGGGCGGTTCTTGAACGAGGACATCTCGTCCCTGCCGGACATCGACCTGGACTTCCCCCGTGACATCCGCGAGGTCCTCCTGCCCCGGGTGCACGAGCGCTACGGGCACGACCGCTCCGCGCTCGTAGCCGCCTTCCCGACCTACCGGGCGCGGGGAGCGATCCGGGAGATCGGCAAGGCGCTCGGGCTGCCACCGGGGGAGATCGAGCGGGTGGCGCGGGCGTCGCAGGGGTTCGGCGCGGCGCCCGTAGACGAGGACATCGCGCTCGCGCTCGGCGACCGGCTAGGGGTGCCGGAGGCGACCATCCGACCACTCGGCGTCGCCGAGCGGTGCCCGCCGCCGGAGGCGGGCCCCCGTGCGATCTCCTCGGGACGCTGGCGGTGGCTCGCCGCGCTCGCGCACGAGGCCTACGGCCTGCCCCGCCATCTCTCCCAGCACTCGGGCGGGATGATCGTCGCCACCCGGCCGCTGATCGACTGCGTTCCCGTGGTGCCCGCCGCGATGGAGGGGCGGCAGATCTGCCAGTGGGACAAGGACTCGTGCGCCGACGCGGGCTTTCTGAAGATCGACCACCTCGGGCTGGGGATGCTTTCGGCGGTCGAGCGGGCGGTCGACCTGATCGCCCGGACGCGGGGTGAGGTCATCGATGTCTCGCGGATCCCCTACGACGACCCCGAGGTGTACTCAGCGATCCAGGAGGCCGACACGATGGGGGTCTTCCAGATCGAGTCGCGCGCGCAGATGCAGTCCCTGCGGCGCACGCGGCCCGAGACGCTCGACGACATCACGGTCCAGGTGGCGATCGTGCGGCCCGGGCCGATCCAGGGCGGCGCGGTCAACCCGTACATCGAACGCCGCCAGCGGCTCCGGGAGGACCCGGGGTGGGAGGTTCCCTACGACCATGCGTCCCTCGAGCCCGTCCTGCGCGACACGCTCGGGACCATCATCTTCCAGGACCAGGTCATCGAGGTGGCGATGGCCTTCTCCGGCTTCACGCCCGGCCAGGCCGAGGCGCTGCGCCGCGCGATGAGCCGCAAGCGCTCCTCGACGGCGATCGAGGCGCTGCACCGAGGCTTCGTCGAGGGGGCGATGGAGCGACACGGGGTGACCGAGGCGCTCGCCGAGCGGGTCTTCGGCATGGTCCAGGGGTTCTCGGGGTTCGGTTTCCCCAAGGCCCACGGCGCGGCGTTCGGGCTGCTCGCCTACCAGTCGACCTGGCTGCGGGTCCACTACTTCCGCGAGTTCCTCTGTGCCCTGCTCAACGAGCAGCCCATGGGCTTCTACCCGCCCGACGCGCTCGTCCACGAGGCCCAGCGCCGCGGGGTCGCGGTACTGCCGCCGGACGTGAACGCGAGCGAGGTGGGGTGCACGGTGGAGGAGGTCTCGGCCGCCGGCGAGGACCCACCGACGCCCGCCGTGCGCGTGGGCCTGGCCTACGTGCTCGGGGTGCGGCGCGACGACGTCGCCGCGCTCGTGGCCGTGCGTGAGGCGGGCGGACCTTTCCGCGGGCTCGGCGACCTCGCCTCGCGGGCGGGGGCGGGGCGGCCGGCGCTCGAGCTCCTGGCGTGGTCGGGGGCGTGCGACGCCCTGGCCGGCGGCGACCGCCGCGTGGGGTTATGGCGATTGGGGGTCGCGACGCCCGGGCGCAAGGTGAACGGGGGCACGCAGCTCGCGCTGCCGCTCGAGCTCCCCGCCGCGCCCGGGCTCGCGCCCGTCGGCGTGTGGGACGAGGTCATCGCCGACTACGCCACGACCGGGGTCTCGGTCCGGGAGCACCCCCTCGCGCTCCTGCGCCCCGAGCTGCCGGAGGACTGCGTCACGTCGCGCGACCTCGACACCCTGCCCCACGGCGTGCCGGTGCGGACCGCGGGCTTCGTGGTCGCGCGCCAGAAGCCGGGAACCGCGAAGGGGGTGGTGTTCCTGCTCCTCGAGGACGAGGTGGGGACGATCAACCTCGTGGTGCCACCGCCGGTGGCCGAACGCTTCCGGCTGATCGTCCGCGCCGAGCCGCTCGTGCTCGTGACGGGGACGCTGGAGAAGCACCCTGCGGCAGCGGGGAACATCAACGTGCTGGTCTCGGGACTGGCGTCGCTGGACACGCCGCGGGACCGGCAGGCGCCGGTGGCGGACCTCGAGGAGCGCCGGCGGGCGGAGGAGGAGCGAACGGCCAGGGCGGTGGACTTCCGGGCGGTGGCGCCGCCGGTGCAGTCGTTCGCGCGGGGCCGGAGCCGGTGACCTGGTGTCGAGGGTCCGGCGGAGGCGTCGCGTCCGACCCGCCTACCTCCACTTCCCGCGCTAGTGACGCCGGACCGGAGCAGTCGGGCCACGGCGCTGGGGCTTCCCCGCAAACACGGCGCAGGACCAGCTTGGCGTCCCCCCGAACGAACAGCTACCTTCCCGCCCGCACATGGCCGCCCTGCTCTTCGCCGCCTTCTGGGCCCTCCTCGGGGTCGCCATCGTCTTCATCGCGATCAACGGCGGCGCGCGGGGGGCGCGGGATCGGCTCCAGTCCCAGTCGCGCGGGGGGCGTCGGGGCGCCGCGTGGGGCATCGCGGTGATCATCGTCGGCTTCGGGGTCGTGATCCCCCTCGCGCTGCTCACCGGCAACGACGCCAACGCCTCCAAGCAGGTCGCCGGGGTCCGGCTCGTCTCCGCCGACCGCCAGGGGAGGGAGATCTTCCGCCTGCGCTGCGGCACCTGTCACACCCTTCAGGCCGCCCGTACGACGGGTCCCGTCGGACCGAATCTCGACCAGCTCCTCGGCTCGAACCTCGACCAGGTCCCCAAGCGCGAGGCCTTCGTGCTCGACGCCGTGAACCACGGCCGCCAGCGGGGCAACGGGACCATGCCTGCCCGCATCGTGACGGGATCCGACGCGAGCGCCGTCGCGAGCTTCGTCGCCAAGGTCGCCGGGCACTGACCCGCCACCCCTAGTAGCCTCTCCGGCGTCGTACACCGCTGAGTCCCGCAAAGTGCGGGAGCGGGGGACCCAACCCGGTTGGGGCGAATGGCGTCCGCGCCTAGTGTCACTCTTCGACGCGAGCCCGTCAGCTAACCCCGTAAGCCGAGCTTGAAGAGGATCGACACCATGGCCACGTCCCGTGCCTACCGCCTCCCCGAGGCGGACGAGCCGCTCTCCCACCCGTCCCGTCCCACCGCCGCGCGCCGCACCGTCACCATCCGCGGACAGGTCCCTCCGCCGCCGGTGGCCGCAGGTCAGATCGCGCCGGTGCGCGAGGGGGTGCACGAGGGTCGCCGCCCGCTCCCCGTCCTCGTGCCCGCCGGCGAGTCGTCCCGCGATCACCGGCCGCACGTGGACGCCGCCCTCGCCCGGCTCGCGCAGCCCCGCCGGGGCGCCACCCGCGTCCCCGCCCGCCGCGCGGCCTCCGCCCCCGCCCCCGGCGGCGCCACCGTTGCCCCGGGCCGGTCGGTCACCCTCGCCTACCAGCGCCGCCCTCCGCGGCCGCTCGCCCGGCGCTTGGCCGCGAGCCCCGACCGTCTTGCGATGTGGGCCGTCGTCATGGGGGTCTGCCTCGTGCTCGTGGCTGCTCTCAGCGCCCACGGCTAGCAGGACCCACCACTGCCGCCCGACGGGTGGCGAGATGGCGCTCCGGCGGTGGCCGGCTCGCCACCATGGGCTGGCGCACGCACGCTACGCTTACCTCCAGTAAGCGATGGGCGACTGCTTCTCCACCCACCGAGCCTGCTGCCCGCGCTATCACGCGGCCATCGAGCTCATCGGTCGCCGCTGGAGCGGCGCGATCCTCCGGGTCCTCGCCGACGGGCCACTGCGCTTCTCGGAGATCGGCCACGCCGTCCCCGAGCTCTCCGACCGCTTGCTCTCCGAGCGGATGAAGGAGCTCGAGGCCCGCGGCCTGCTCGCGCGCCGCTGCTCGGAGCGGACGGGGACGGAATCGCGCCGCGTCGTCTCCTACGAGCTCACCGACGCCGGCCGCGCGCTGCAGCCCGCGCTCGACGCGGTGCAGCACTGGGCGCGGCGCTGGCTGCCCGACCACGCGGCCGGGTAGGCTGCGGCGCCCATGGCGCCCGAGCCCCCCCAGAACGCCCAGGAGGTCCGCGCCGCCGTCGAGGAGCACGGCGTCCGCTTCATCCGCCTCTGGTTCACCGACATCCTCGGCCAGCTCAAGTCCTTCTCCATCCACGCGGAGGAGCTCGTCGACGCGTTCGAGGGTGGGATGGGCTTCGACGGCTCCTCCATCACCGGCTTCAACGCCATCGAGGAGTCGGACATGATCGCCATGCCCGATCCGACGACGTTCGCCGTGCTGCCCTGGCGACCGCACGAGGCGGGCGTCGCGCGGATCTTCTGCGACATCCTCACCCCCGAGCGGACCCCGTACGAGGGCGATCCGCGCCACGTGCTCCGGCGCGCCGTCGAGCGTGCCGCGGGCATGGGCTTCTCGCACTACAACGTCGGGCCGGAGCTCGAGTTCTTCCTGTTCAAGGACTCCAAGGGCACCGAGGTCCTCGACGAGGGCGGCTACTTCGACCTCACCACGCTCGACGCCGGCTCAGACTTCCGGCGCGACACCGTCCTCGCGCTCGAGCAGCTCGGGATCCACACCGAGTACTCCCACCACGAGGTCGGGCCCAGCCAGCACGAGATCGACATGCGCTACGCCGACGCCCTGAAGATGGCGGACGACTGCATGACCTACCGCATCACGGTCAAGGAGTACGCGCTGAAGTACGGCTTCCACGCGACGTTCATGCCCAAGCCCCTGTTCGGCAAGAACGGCTCGGGGATGCACACCCACCAGTCGCTGTTCGCCGAGGGCGCCAACGCCTTCTACGACCCCGACGACCAGTACTTCCTCTCCGATGTCGGCAAGGCGTTCATCGCCGGCCAGCTCCGCCACGCGCGCGAGATCTGCTCGATCTTCGCCCAGTGGGTGAACTCCTACAAGCGCCTCGTCCCCGGCTACGAGGCCCCGGTCTACGTGGCCTGGAGCCGCCGCAATCGCTCCGCGCTCGTGCGCGTGCCGCTCTACCACCCCGGCAAGGAGCGCACCACGCGGATGGAGCTCCGCTGCCCGGACCCGGCGTGCAACCCCTACCTGACCTTCGCCGCGTTGCTCCAGGCCGGCCTGGAGGGGATCGAGAAGGGCTACGAGCTGCCCGAGCCGATGGACAAGAACCTTTACCACCTGTCGCCCGACGAGCGCCGGCGCCTGGGCATCGAGCAGCTCCCCGAGACCCTCGGCGAGGCCATCGAGATCACCGCGGAGTCCGAGCTGGTCCTGCGCACGCTCGGCGAGCACACGTTCAACCGCTACGTGGAGATCAAGCGCCAGGAGTGGGACGACTACCGCGTCCAGGTCACTCGCTGGGAGCTCGACCGCTACCTGCCGATCCTCTAGCGCGGCTGAGGCCTACTCCTTGGGCTTCGTGCCCTGCTCGGTGCACCTTGCGGCCCGAGCGGCGGCCTTCTCCTTTTCGCTCGGGGTGTACTTCAGGTCCTTCTCGTCGTAGCGGTAGTGCTTGCGGCGGCGCAGGAAGTCCGAGGGGTAGAGGCTCGGGCACAGCCGCGCGAGCTTCGCGTCCGGCAGGTCGGCGTGGTCGGAGATGAACTTGACGGTGGACCTCGCCTGGGGGGGCGGAGTGCCCCCGCAGCCGCCGGCCGCCGCCGCCAGCGCGATCAGGAGGGGGAGGAGGGCGCGGCGCACGAGGACAGGCGAGGCTAGCGGTCCCGGCCCGCCCGCAGGCCGGCCAGGACGACGGCGAGGTAACGCTCCCAGTCCTGGCCCGAGCGGGCGACCGCGCCGAGGCCGCAGAACAGCCCGAAGAGATCCTCGCCGCGCAGGTCGTCGCGCACGACGCCCGCCTCCTGGCCACGGCGCACGAGCTCCATCACGGGTGGGGTCAGCCGGTCGCGGTGCAGGCACATCGCCGGGTCGTCGCCGAGGGCGGCGCTCACCGCGTCGGCCCAGCCCCGGTTCTCCGCCTGTCCGGCGCCCGCGTTGCGGAACACCCGCTCGAGCCCGGCCCAGGGGTCGGGATCGGGGATGCACTCCTCCTCGATGAACGCCTTGACCTCCTCGACCTTGTGCTCGAGGACGGCCCGCGCGAGCGCCTCCTTGTCGGGGAAGTGGCGGTAGAGCGTCCCGACCCCGAGCCCGGCCCGGCGGGCGACCTCCTCGGCGTGGGCCTCGGTCCCGCGCTCGGCGAAGACCTCGCGGGCGGCGGCGAGGATGCGCGTGCGGTTGCGCACCGCGTCGGCGCGGAGCGGCCGGGGCGACTCCGGCGCGAAGGGGGGATGGACGGGATCTGGCGCGGCGGCGGGGCTTGACAAACGGAATCATCCTTCCGTATGCTGAAGCGGAATCCTCCTTCACATTCTAGACACCGTACCCGAGAGGAGCGCCACATGGACACCACCCCCGACCCCCGCCGCTGGCGCGCGCTCATACTGCTGGCCGCGGCGCAGTTCATGGTCGTACTCGACGCGTCGATCGTGAACGTCGCGCTGCCGTCGATCCAGGACTCGCTGCACTTCTCCCCGGCCAACCTGCAATGGATCGTGAACGCCTACACGCTCGCCTTCGGGGGCTTCCTGCTGCTCGGGGGTCGCTTCGCCGACCTCCTCGGGCGCCGCAAGGTGTTCATGGTCGGCCTCGGCATCTTCTCCCTCGCCTCCCTCGTCGGCGGCTTCGCGCAGTCGGAGGGGATGCTCATCGCCGCGCGCGGAGTGCAGGGACTCGGCGCGGCGATCGTCTCGCCCGCCGCGCTCTCCATCGTCACCACCACCTTCACCGAGGGCGCCGAGCGCAACAAGGCGCTCGGGATCTGGGGCGCGCTGGCCGGCGCCGGGGGTGCGGTCGGCGTGCTGCTCGGCGGGGTCCTCACCCAGAGCCTGGGCTGGGAGTGGGTGCTGTTCGTCAACGTCCCCATCGGGATCACCGCCGCCCTGCTGGCGCCCCGTTTCGTGCGCGAGAGCCGATCCCGGGAGCGCACGTCCTTCGACGTCGGCGGCGCCGTGCTCATCACGGGGGGGCTCGTCGCCCTCGTCTACGCCCTCGTCGACGCGCGCGGCGCGGGCTGGGGCTCGGTCCAGACCGTCGGCCTGCTCGCGCTGAGCCTCGTGCTCGTCCTCGGCTTCGTCGCGCTGGAGTCCCGCACCGCGCACCCGCTCATGCCGCTGCGGATCTTCCGCAACCGCTCCGTGGCGAGCGCGAACGCCGTCGCGCTGCTCGTCGGCGCGTCGCTGTTCTCGATGTTCTTCTTCATCTCGCTCTACCTCCAGCGGGTGCTGCACTACTCCGCGCTGGAGGCGGGGCTCTCCTACCTCCCCCTGGCCTTCTCGATCATCATCTCCGCGGGGGTCGCGTCGCAGCTCGTCACGCGTGTGGGGCCCAAGCCGATCATGGCCATCGGGCTGGCGCTCGTCTCGGCCGGCCTGCTCCTGTTCTCGGGGGTCACGGCGGACGGCACGTTCGCGGGCAACGTCCTGGCGCCGTCGATCATCGCGGCGGTCGGGCTCGGCTTCTCCTTCGTCCCGCTGACCATCACCGCGGTCGCGGGGGTCACCGAGCGCGAGGCGGGCCTGGCCTCCGGACTCATCAACACCGCCCAGCAGGTGGGCGGCGCGCTCGGGCTGGCCATCCTCTCGACCATCGCGTTCTCGAAGACCGCCGATGTGCTCTCCGGCGTGCGGGCCAAGCCCTCCCCGGCGCAGATGGCGGACGGGCTCACCCAGGGCTTCGCCTCCGCCTTCACGACCGGGGCGGGGTTCGCGCTGGCCGGGGTGGTGCTCGCGATCCTCGTCGTGCCGCGGGTCCGCCGCGACGCGCTGCCGCAGGAGGCGGTCGCCCCGGCCTGACACCGGGGCGCAGGGGGACCCGGATGTCGTGGGTCGACGCGGTCTGCTTGCCGCCCAGCAGCCGGTGCTGGCCGAGGTGGAACCCGTTGTCGGAGCTGAACACGAGGTAGGTGTTCCGCCATACCCCGCGGCGCTTGAGCGTGGTCTCCAGGCGCCCGATCATGCGGTCGACCGCCGGCACCGCCTCGGCGCGCCGCTCGTACTGCTTGTCGAGGTGCGCGATCTGCTCGGGGGTGAGGGCAGCGCGCTGCGCGGCCAGCCAGGCGGGCGGGTCGACGTTCGCGGTGTCGAACGCCGGCCCGCGCGGCGCCTTGAGGCCGGGGAAGCGGCCGCGGTCGCGATCGGCGGGAGCCGCCGTCCCGCGGTCGGGCCCTTTCACCGCCGCGTGCGGAGCGAAGTGGCGAGCTCGAGCATGAACGGCTTGTGCGCCCTCGCCGAGCGCGTGATGAAGCCCGCGCCCTTGTCCGAGAGCACGTCGGTGAGGTAGTTCCGCGGCGTGCGCCCGAAGTGGGGCGCGAGCGCCCGGCCGTCGAGGTTCAGCGTGTAGTTGTACTGCTGGTAGCCGTTGTCGGTGACGGCCCAGCTCGTCCAGCCCGGCGGCATGGGGGTGGGCAGCTCGTAGCCCGGCTCCCCGGGCTTGCCCCCCCGCGCCTGATAGCCGTTGAGGTACTTGCCCATCATCGCCGTGCGATACCCGCGCGCCTTGAGCGCGGTGGCGAACGTCTGGTACTGGTCGCCCTTCTGGTTGAACGTGGCAAAGCCGCCGTCCGGCGGGTTGTTGGTGAACACCCCGGTGTTGTGGGGGAAGCGACCGGTGAAGATCGACGAGCGCGAGGGGCAGCACAGCGAGTCGGTGACGACGTAGCGGTCAAACGACTCGCCTTCGCGCATCATCTGGCGCACGTGCGGCATGTATTGCACGAGGTTGTGGGACAGGTCGTCGGTCAGGACGAAGACGATGTTCGGCTTCTGCGCCGGCCGGGGCCTGGCGGCACTGCTCTGAGCGGCCGCGGCCGGGCCGTTGCCCGCCGCCACGACGACGCCCAGGGCGGCCAGCGCCGCGACGGTTCCAACCAGCAGTCGATGGCGTGCACGGGGCAGCGTCATGACGTCGTCCTCCGATCGTCCTCGGGTCCGGTGTCGTGCCGAAGCGCGACGTCCTGGCGGGTACCGCCTCCGCGCTCCTCGACTCGGATCGGCATGGGGCGGGACCCCATGGCTGGAACAAGCTCGTCTGCGCCGAAGTTGCGCTAGGAGGACCGGTCGAGGTCGCCAAGGGCGGCGGCGAGGGCGGCGGGGTCGGTCACCGGGGCGCGGCAGACGAACCCCTCGCAGACGTAGGCGGTGGGGCGTCCGTCCACGGCGGGGCGGTCGCGCAGCAGGGGAACACCATCCGGCTCGCCCGCGGCGAGCACGACCTCGGGGCGGAAGCGGCCGCGCACGACCCGCGCGAGCGCGGTCGTGTCGGCACCCACGAGGGCCACCTCGCGCACCGGGCCGGCGGCGAAGGCGATGGCCCGCAGGAGGTGGCCGAACGCGAGCGGGTGTTGGTCGGCGAGGGGATGCAGGAGCGCGACGACGTCGTCGCCCGCCGCCCGGTAACCCTCCTCGCCGGTGAGGGCGGAGAGGCGCAGCAGTCCGAGCGCGGCGGCCGAGTTGCCCGAGGGGATAGGGGAGTCCTCGAGATCCTTGCGGCGCGCGATGAGCTCCTCGTGGTCGTCCGGGGTCGTGAAGAAGCCGCCGTGCTCCTCGTCGTGGAAGTGCTCGAGCAGGACGTCGGCCAGCTCGCACGCGGCGGTGAACCAGCGCGGGTCGGAGGACGCCTCGTAGAGCGTGAGCAGCGCCTCGAGGGCGTAGGCGTGGTCCTCGAGGTAGCCGCCGAGCTTCGCGCGGCCGTCCTTCCAGGTCCGGTGCAGGCGGCCCGTCTCCGGGTCACGCAGGTCGCGCACCAGGAACTCCCCGCACGCGACGGCGGCGGCGACGTAGTCCTCGCGCTCCAGCACCGCCCCCGCCTCGGCCAGCGCGGCGAGCATCATCGCGTTCCAGCTCGCCACCCGCTTGTCGTCCTGCCCGGGGCGCACCCGCGGCTCGCGCGCGGCCAGCAGCGCCGCGCGGATCGCGTCCGCCCGATCCGGGCGCGGACCGTCGGCGCGCAGGATGTTCGCGCCCTCGAAGTTCCCGCCTTCGGTCACCCCGAACCACGCCTCGGCGTCGTCCGCGTCGTCGCCGAGGATCTCACGGAGTTCCTCCACAGACCACACGTAGAAGCGCCCCTCCTCGCCCTCGGAGTCGGCGTCCAGGGAAGACGCAAAGCCACCCTCGGGCCCGCGCATCTCGCGCAGCGCCCAGTCGAGGGTCATCTCGCAGACCTCGCGCAGGCGCTCGTCCCCCGAGACGAGCCACCCGTGCAGATAGGCCCGGGCGAGCCCCGCGTTGTCGTAGAGCATCTTCTCGAAGTGGGGGACGGTCCACGTCCGGTCGACCGCGTAGCGCGCGAAGCCGCCGCCGACCTGATCGAACAGGCCGCCCCGGGCCATCGCCCGCAGGGTGGCCAGCGCGATCTCGGTCTCCCCGTGGCCGAGCAGGAAGTCGATCAGCGAGGGCTGGGGGAACTTCGGCGCCGAGCCCCAGCCGCCCCACTCGGGGTCGTGGCCCTCGCGGAGCGCGGCCGCCGCGGCGTCGAGCAGCCCCGCGGGCGCCGCCTCGGGAGCGGGCGCGAGCCGGGCCGTCGCCCCGAGGTGGTCGACGATCCGCCCCGCCTCGCGGCGGATCTCGTCGCGCTTCTCCCCCCACGCCTGCGCGATGGCGTCGAGCACCTGGGGCCAGCTCGGCATCCCGCGCCCCGGACGGGGCGGGAAGTACGTGCCGGCCCAGAACGGCACCTGCTCGGGCGTGCAGAAGGCGTTCAGCGGCCAGCCGCCCTGGCCCGTCATCGCCTGCACGGCCTCCATGTAGATCGCGTCGACGTCCGGGCGCTCCTCCCGGTCCACCTTGAGGCACACGAACGACTCGTTCATGAGCGCGGCGACGGCCGAGTCCTCGAACGACTCGTGCTCCATGACGTGGCACCAGTGGCAGGCCGCGTAGCCGATGGAGACGAGAACGGGCTTGTCCTCGGCGCGGGCCCGCGCCCACGCCTCCGGACTCCACGGCATCCAATCCACCGGGTTGTCCTTGTGCTGGAGGAGGTACGGGGAGGTCTCGTGGGCGAGCGCGTTCGGCATGCTCTGCCGATCATGCCCCCTTCCCGCCAGTCCCTCACCGCCCCCGGCGCCCCCGCGCCGGCCGGTCCCTACGTCCACGCCGTCCGTACGGGCGACCTGCTGTTCTGCGCGGGCCAGATCCCGCTGCACCCCGAGACGGGCGAGCTGGTGGGGGAGACGCCGGGGGAGCAGGCCCGGCAATGCCTGGAGAACCTCGAAGCGGTGTGCGCCGCCGCCGGCGGCCGGCTCGCCGACGCCGTGCGCATGACGGTCTACCTCACCGACATCGCCGCGATGCCCGAGGTCAACGAGGTCTACGCGGAGCTCCTGGGTGACGACCCGCCCGCCCGCGTGGGGATCGCCGTCGCCGGCCTGCCGCGGGGCGCGCAGGTGGAGGTGGACGCGATCGTGGCGTTGTGAGCAGCGAGGACGTCTCGCGCCACGAGCTGCTCGCGCAGACGCAGCAGCGCGAGGTCCTTCGCCTTGGCCTCGAGCATGACGTCGAACTCCAGGCCGGCCGCGGTCTCGCGCAGGAAGTGCTCGAAGGCGATCGGGTCGAGCATGTCGGCGTGGGCGCGGAGCTGGGGGAGGACGAGCGAGCGCTCGACCCGGCGGCCGACCTTCTTCCTGCGCTCCTCCACCGCGGTCTTCGGCGTGGAGTAGTGGATCTTCGGCTTCACGCCCGCGGGCCAGGTGTCCAGCGCGAGCCCGAGCGCCTCCCGGTCGCCGATCCGCTCGGGATCGTTGCAGTGGTGGTGGAGGATGTCCCACACCACGGGACGCGCGATCCGCCGCGAGAGCTCGAGCACGTCGCACAGCGCGAAGGTCCGGTCGTCGTTCTCGACCACGAGCCGCCGCCGCGCCGCCTCGGTCAGTGCCTCGAACCCCGCGCAGAAGCGGTCCATCGCCGCCGCCTTGCCCCCGGCCGCGCCGCCGACGTGGAGGACCACGACCGCCTCGGGCCCGAGTCCCATCGCGTCGAAGAGCTCGGCCTGGACCTCCAGGTCGCGCGCCGCCCCCGCGCGGACGCGCGCGTCCTCGGAGTTCAGGACGATGTACTGGCCGGGATGGCTCGAGAGCCGGACGCCGCTCGCGCGGACGGCGTCGCCGAGGTCGGCGAGCTCGGCCGCGCACCCGGCCACCTGCCCGTGGAACTGCGGCAGGTCCGGATGGGTCGCGTAGGGTGCCAGCGAGGACGTCATCCGGTACATGCGGATGTCTGAGTCCTCGAGGTAGGCGAGGATCGCCCGCAGGTACTCCAGCGAGACCCGTAGATGTGGGCCGGACTGCCAACGGCGCATGTCCTGCGACGGCAACCCACCCGCGCCGAGGACCTTGACCGCGAACCCGAGCCTCACGCCCCGGGGACGCTAGTCAACCCGGGAGCGGGCCTCCGCGACGAGCGTGGCGATGAGCTGGGAGGTCTCGTCGGCCTCGGGGTGCCACTGGACGCCGAGCATCCACGTCTTCCCGCGCGCCTCGATGGCCTCGGGCAGGTCGTCCATGACGGCCCGCCCCGTCACCTCGAAGCCATCGCCGAGACGGGCGACCCCCTGGTGGTGGTGGGACTTCGTGCCGTGGCGCTCGCCGCCCGCGGCGCGGGCGGCGAGCGAGCCGGGCGCGAGGGCGACGTCGTGATCGGCCTGGTCGAAGGTCCCGAGGACGCGGCGGTGGTCGGGGTGGCCGACCTCGTCCTCGAGGTGCTGGGCCAGGGTGCCGCCGGCGGCGACGTTCATGAGCTGCATCCCACGGCAGATCCCGAGCATGGGCAGGTCGCGGGCCCACGCCTCGCGGGTGAGGGCGATCTCCGCGGCGTCGCGCTCGGGCTTCGTGCCCCGCGTCTCGGGGTGCGCCTCGGCCCCGTAGGACGCCGGGTCGATGTCCGCGCCGCCGATCAGCAGCAGGGCGTCGACCCGGTCCAGCGCGGCGGCCGGGGCCATCTCGGCCACGGGCGGGATGATGAGGGCCAGCCCACCCGCGCGGTGCACGGCGTCGAGGTAGTTGCGCGGCACAAGGACGGCCTCGAGGTCCCAGTAGGACCAGCGCGCCTGCTCCAGCGTGCCCACGATGCCGACGACGGGGGTGGTCACGCGCCGAGCCGCTTTCCCTGGAGGCGGCCCTGCATGTCGCACATGGCGAGCAGGACGGTGTCGACGGTGCCGTCGCCCACCGTCTGGCAGAGGTCCTCGGGTCGCAAAGGCACGGGCGACACGCCATGTTGCCAGAGCGCGCGGGAAGGTACGCCCACCTTCCGGCGCCGACCACCCACTCCAGGGGTGGTGAAGCGTCCCCTCGGGGGCGGCGGGGGATCACCCCGTGGGCTGGACGTAGACCTGGGTGCGGGTCCCCGCTCGGAGGCGCCCGGCGGGCTGGACCTCGTAGACCGTTCCGGGCGCCGGAGAGCCCCGGGTGCTCGAGGAGAACACGACCCGGACGCGTACGCCGGCCCGGCGCAGCTCGGTGACCACCGGGCGGTAGGGCCGGCCGACGAGGCCGGCCCCCGTCGGCCCCGGGCGAACGGGCGCGGTCGTGGTGGGTGTCGGGGCGGGGGTCGGCGTGGTCGGCGCGGTCGTCGTCGCGGTCGGGACGGGGGCCGTCGCCGTCGGCGTGGCGGGGGGCGGTGCGGCCGTCGCCACCGTGCGCGGCGTCGACCGCGGAGACCCGCCCGTCGGCGGGGCGGACCGCCCACCGTCGCCGGCGCCGAGCAAGACCGCCACCGCGACCCCGGCGGCGATGACCGGAACGGCGACCGCGGCCAGCAGCCGGCCGCGGCGACGGCTCGGACCGCGCGCGCGAGGCGGAGCGGCGGGGACGGTCTCGGAGGTGGCGGCCGGCGCCGGAGAGGGCGGATCGGCACGCGGACGCAGCCGCCGGGGTTCCGGCGCCGTGAGCGCGGTACGGGCGCGCGTGGCCTCCCGGGCCAGCGCCTCGGCCGACGGTGTCCGCTCGCCGGGCCGCTTCGCGAGCGCCCGCAGGACGACCTGCGCCGCCGCGGGCGGAACGTCGGCGGGGAGCGGGTCGGGCGGGAGCTCCCGATGGGCGGCGAGGATCGCCGCGGGATGCTCGGCGGCGTAGGGCCGGCGTCCCGCCAGGCACTGATAGCCCACCACGCCAAGCGCGTACACGTCGCTCGCGGGAGTGGCGGCCCGGCCCGCGGCCTGCTCGGGTGAGAGGTAATGCGGAGTGCCGAGCACCGCCCCAGTGCCGGTCAGCGCGGTCGCGCCCGCCGCCCGGGCGATTCCCAGGTCGGTGACCTTGATCACGCCGTCGGGGCGGACGAGGAGGTTCGCGGGCTTGACGTCGCGATGGACGATCCCGGCGTCGTGCGCCGCCTGGAGCGCCCGGCCGGCCTGGGCGAGCACGTCGAGCGCACGATCGCAGGGCAACCGTCCCTCGCGCGCCAGCAGCCGGGCGAGCGACTCGCCGGGCACGAGCTCGAGCACGAGGTACGGGCTCGTCCGCACGTTCCCGTGCGCGTCGGGCGCCTCCACCTCCCCGTAGTCGTGCACGGTCGCGATCCCGGGGTGGGAGAGGGCCGCCGTGTGCCGCGCCTCGGCGCGGAAGCGCGCCCGGAACTCCGGGTCGTCGGCGTACTCGGGGCGGAGGACCTTGAGCGCGACGTCCCGCCCGAGGACGTCGTCGCGGGCGCGCCAGACCTCGCCCATGCCGCCGCCCGCGATCCGCTCCTCGAGGCGGTAGCGGGCGTCGATCGCGCTGCCGGGCTCGAGGATCACGGGCTGGTCGGGCGGGGGGGCCCCGCGCCCGACCAGCGTAGAGCGCACGGCCGCCTACTCGACGGGGATGCCGGTGAGGCGCGGGCCGCCGCTCGGCATGGCCACCGTCATCGTCTTGACCGACCGTGGGGGCGCCGCGAAGTACGCCCAGATCGGGAACACCGTGCGGCCGGGGGCGAGCTGGACCTGGGAGGCGAAGGGCGTGCCGCCCGCGTCGCGCGCCGCGAGGTACGTGGCGTCCGCGGTCGGGTCGACGAGGGTGATCGCTCCCGCGGTGTAGTAGAACGGACCCGCGTCGAGCGCGGCGATCCCCACGGGGTTCTGGCCGAGCACGAACTGCGAGTCGCATTCGTGAGAGTCCGAACGCTCGCAGACCATGCGCAGGTCGAGCACGGCCAGCGCTCCGCGGCGACGGATGCCGACGACGTCCACGCGGAGGTCCGTCTGCTGGCCGGCCACGCTGATCGTGTACCGGGCGGAACGCACGGGCGGTCCAGCTCGGGGGGCGGGCGCGGCGGGTGGCGCCTGCTCGGAGGCGCCCGGCGCTCCGGGGGCGCGCACGGAGAACCCGATCGTCACCCGCCGGTTGCGTCGGCGCCCCGCGGGGTTGTCCGCGCCGGAGGCCGTGGTGTTCGGGGCCACGGGGTCAGCCTCGCCGTGACCGATCGCCCGCAGGGCGCGCGCGGCCCCGAGGCGCTGCCCGAGCGCGTTCTGCACGGTCTCGGCGCGGCGCCGGGACAGCCGCAGGTTGTAGGCGTCGTCGCCCTTGGAGTCCGTGTAGCCGTCGACGGACACCGGACCGCCGGCGCGGGCGTCGATGGTGTGCGCCGTGTCGCCCAGCAGCGCGCCGGCGTGGTCGCCGAGGGAGGCGCGGTCGAAGGCGAAGAGCACGTCGGCCGCGAGGGTCACCGTCCGGCGTCCGGCCCGTTCCGAGATGTTCTCGTCGCCGCCGCGCGAGCGCACCTCGAGCTTGAGCTCCCGCACTCCCAGGTCGAGCCCGTCGGCGCTCGTGCTCTCCGGTGGCCGGTCGAACTCCGCCGGCGAGGCGCCCACCTCGCCGGAGCCTGAAGGGTTCGGGTCCACGCCCCCACCCTCGGTGATCGGGAGGTCCTCGATTCGCGGCCCGCCCTTGGGAAAGGCGAGGTCGATCGTCTTGGTCGACGTGGGTGGCGCGGCGAAGCGAATCCAGGCCTGGTAGCGGCGCGGCCCGGGGTCGTAGAAGGGCACGGTCTGCGAGACGTACGGGCGGTCCTCGCCGTCCCGCACCACCCCGTACTCCTTCGTCGCGCCAGGGTCGAGCAGGCGCAGTCCCGCGATCGTGTTCAGGTCCTCCCTGTCATTGGACGCCTGGAAGTTGACCTCGCCGAAGCACTGCGTGTCGCTGCGCAGGCAGGCGAAGGCGAGGTTGAGGGTGACGAACGGCCCGGAGCGGCGCAGCGAGCGGATCGTGATGCCGTAGTGGGACGTCCCGCCCGCGTCCATCTCGAACGAGCGGATGCCCTCGGCGGGCGGGGTGGTCGACTGCGTCGTCGTCGTGGGGCTCGCGGGCGTGGGGGTCGTCGTACGCGCCTCGGGCATGTCGCGCGGCATGGCGGCGTCGCCCGCGCCACCACAGCCCACGGTCGCCAGGGCGGCCAGGAGGGTGACCAGGGCGATACCGGGGTGCAGCCGCGTGGTGATCTCGGAAGACGTCATGGACGGAACGTAGGCCGGGACGCACGCGCCCGGCAGTCCTCCTAGGGTGACGGTTGCCTCCACCCCCTCGCGCCGTGCTCCCGTCCCCCCCGACCTCGCCCACCGAGCTCAAGGCCGTGCTCGAGGCCCAGCGCGCCGGTGTCGCCTTCCTGGTCCTGCGCGACGGGGAGGGCGCGCAGAGGATCGTCACGCTCGGCCCGTCCGATCGCCTCACGATCGGACGTGGGCCGGCCAACGGGGTCGCCCTGGCCTGGGATCCGAACGCGTCGCGGGTCCACGCGGCGCTCGAGCGCGTCGGCGGCGTGTGGACCCTCGTCGATGACGGAATGTCGCGTAACGGCTCCTGGGTCAATGGCGCCCGCGTGGACGGTCGCCGGCGGCTCGCGGCCGCGGACGTCGTCCGCATCGGTGATACCGCGTTGACGTTCCACGCGCCCGACGAGGAGACCGGGGAGGCGACGGTGCCCGACGCCACCGGGCACCCCCCGCCCGAGCTCACGCCGATGCAGCGGCGCGTGCTCGTCGCCCTCGCGCGGCCCTGCGGCACCGCCGCCGGGCCCCGGCCGCCGGCTCCGAACGCGCAGATCGCCGCCGAGCTCTTCCTGTCGGTCGACGGGGTCAAGGCGCACCTCCGGGCCCTCTTCGCGAAGTTCGGGGTGGCCGGGCTCGCGCAGAACGAGAAGCGCTCCGCCCTCGTGCGCGAGGCGTTCGCCTCCGGTGCCATCTCGCCCATCGAGCTGTAGTACCGCCCTCGGCCGAGCTCACCGCCTGAGCGCGGCGCGCTGCACCTTGCCGCTCGCGGTCTTCGGCAGCTCGGCCGCCCAGTCGACGATCCGGGGGTACTTGTAGGGCGCGGTCTCCGCCTTGACGTGGTCCTGGAGCCGGCGGGCCAGGTCATCGCCGGGAACCCAGCCGTCACGCAGGACGACCACCGCGCGGACCACGTCGCCCCGCTCGTCGTCGGGGGCGGCGACCACCGCGGCCTCGGCCACAGCGGGGTGGGCCACGAGCGCGGACTCGACCTCGAAGGGACCGATCCGGTAGCCCGCGGAGATGATGACGTCGCGGAGCGGCCCTCGAAGAAGAGGAAGCCGTCCTCGTCGGTCGTGACCCGGTCGCCCGTGTGCCAGGGCCCGGAGGGCGGGGGCTCGTCGAGGTAGGAGAGAAAGAACGTGGGGTCCGTCGCGGGGTCGCGCAGGACGAGCTCGCCGTCTTCCACCGCGAGGTCGACCCCGGGGAGGGGGCGGCCCATGGACCCCGGCCGGATCGCCTCCCGGAGCCGCGCGCCCGTGAGCTGGCCGGTCTCCGTCTGCCCGTAGCCGTCGCGGATCCCGAGCTCCGTCGCCTCCTGCCAGGTGCGCAGCACCTCGGGGTTCAGGGCCTCGCCCGCGGCGACGAGCCCGCGCAGGGCGGGGAGGGGCCGGAGCTCGGCACGCTTGGCCATCACCCGGTACTCCGTGGGGGCCATGCACAGCACGCGGACCTCCTCGCGCGCGAGGAGGTCGAGGCGCTCGTTGGGGTCGAAGCGGCCATCGTGCAGGAGCGCGGGGGCGCCACGCAGCCATGGGGCGATGAAGACGTTCCGGGCGGACTTCGACCAGCCGCTCGCCGCCGTGCACCAGACGAGCTCGCCGGGGCGGGCATCGAGCCAGTGCTCGGCCTGGAGGCGCTGCCCGGCGAGGTAGCACTGGCCGTGGAGCACGCCCTTGGGCTCGCCGGAGGTGCCGCTCGTGAAGGTGACGAGGCACGGGTCGTCGGCCGCGAGCTCGGCGAAGGGCGGCGGCGCGCGGTCGGGCCGGTCTCCCCACGGCGCCCAGATGGTCGGCCCCCGCCATCCCGAGGCCCCAAGCTCGGAGGCGTTGCGCTTGTCGCACACGACGAGCCTCGGCCGGGCCGCCTCGAGGCGGAGGCGGAGGTCCTTCGCCCGTAGCTGCTCGGAGCAGGGAAGCACCACCGCACCGAGGTGGAAGCACGCGACCATCGTGAGCACCCACTCCGGCCGGTTGCCCACGAGGGTGAGCACCACGTCCTCCCGCCGGACCCCGATCTCGTGGAGGTGGAACGCGACGGTCGCGGCCCGCCGCGCCACGTCTGAGAACGTCCACTCCCGCCGGTCCCCGCCGCGCGCGAGCTCCACGAGGGCGAGGTCACCCCCCGAGGCGGCCTCCACCACGTCGCGGGCGAAGTTCACCGGCGGAGGATCATCCGCATGCACCGAGCCTCTCTGAGAGGAAGCCCTCGAGCGCGCGGTTGGCGGTGGCGGCGTCGAGCACCGCCGGCGAGTCTAAGTTCTGTCCCGTGACGTTCTGGAACGGCGTGCGGTGGCTGCACCTCCTGGCCATGGCGGTCTTCGTCGGCGGTCAGCTCGCCCTCGTGGTGCTCACGGGCGTGGCGGTGGTGTGGCACATGCGCCGACCGGCGCTCCACGCCCTCGAGGGCGTGATCTTCCTCGCCCGCGCTGGTGATCGTCGCCCTCGGGGTGGCGCTCGCGCATTGAGCCCCGGGGGCGTCCCCGGCGCGTGGCACCCTTGGGGCGACATGCGCGCCACCCTTCTGACCCTCCTGGTCGCCCTGGCCCTCGTGGCGCCGGCGGCGGCACGCCCCGTCGATGCGACGATCGACCCGCTCGCTCCGGTCGCTGACTTCGCGGCCTCATCGGCGACGCCGACCTCCGGGGACACGGTCGCCTTCACCGCGGGCGCGAGCGGCGTCGGGGCTCTGTCCTACTCCTGGGACCTGGACGGGGACGGGAACTTCGGCGATCGGGGCGAGACGGGGGCCCAGGTCTCCCATGTCTTCCTCGCCCCCGGTGCCCACGTCGTCCGCCTGCTGGTGACCGACTCGGCGGCGAGGTCGACCCAGGTCGAGCACTCCGTCCGCGTGCGCACCCCGCCGCCGCGCGCCGAGCTGCTCGCTCTCCCGGGCGCGCCGCGCGTGGGACAGGAGGTGACCTTCGTGTCCCTCTCCCGGGCGCCCTACGGCTCCATCGCGACCGAGGAGTGGGACCTCGACGGCGACGGGGCCTTCGACGACGGCAACGGCCCCCAGGTCACCTGGACCTTCGGCCGGGCCGGTCGCCACCCGGTCGCGCTCCGGGTGACCGACACGCAGGGCTCGATCTCGGTCGCTCGCGAGACCGTGCCGGTCAGCCGCCGTCCCGCGGCGCGCCCGGTGGCCCTGTCGCCGTTTCCGGTCGTCCGCCTGCGCGGCCAGCTGCGCCGGGGCGGGATCGCGGTGCAGCTCCTCTCCGTGCTCGCGCCCAGGGGCGCGACCATCGACGCCCGCTGCCGTCCGGGCTGCGGCGGCATGCTGCGGCGGCCCGGGACCGGCCGTGCGGTCGGGCTTGCGCGCTTCGAGCGGGGGTTCCGGGCGGGGGCGCTGATCGAGCTGCGGATCACGGGCGCCCGGCGGATCGGCAAGTACGTCTCGCTGCGGGTGGTCGGGGGGACGCGCGGCTATGTCCGCCGCGACGCCTGCCTGGCGCCCGGCAGCTCGCGGCCGGTGAGGTGCGCCCGGTGAGCGGTCGACGCGTTTGGGTCGGGGCGTTGCTCGTACCGCTCGCGGGGTTCGGGATCGCGTTCGGGGTGGCGCGGGCGTCGTCAACGCCCTCGGCGGCGCCCCCGCCCCCGACGACTCGTGCGGGAGCCGCGAAGCCCGTCGCGCTGCCTCCCGTCGCGCTGCCCTCGCCCCGGGTCACGCTGCCGGCGCGGCGCGTCGCGAAGCGCTCCGCGGCCACGACGGCGCACTCCTCGACGACGACCACGCCGGTGACCACGACGCCGGCCATCACCGCGCCGGCGCCGGCGCCGGCGCCGGCGTCGCCGTCGACCGCCCCCCCGACGCCGCAGCCGGCCGCCCCGGCCCCCGCGCCCGCTCCCGCTCCCGCGCCGAAGACGGCTCCGGCGGGCCCGTCACCCGGCGGGTTCTACGACTCGGGATGATCCATCGTGCGCGGATCCACGCCATGACCGTCCTGGCGCTGATGACCGCCCTGTCGGCGTCCGGGCCTCCCAGACGCCGGCGACGTAGCGGCGGTCTGCTCGGAGCGGCCCGGGCCGCGCTCGGCCAGACCCCCGCCGCCGCGCCTCGCCCTACCGGCTCTCCGTCGCCGCCGGCCTCCGTCGCGCCCGCGTCGCCGCCGGCCTCCGTCGCGCCCGCGTCGCCGCCGGCCTCCGCCGCGCCCAAGCCCGCCTCTCCGCCCCCTGCCGCTTCGGTACCTCCGCCCCCAGCCACTCCGTCGCCCTGGGAGCTTTCGCCGGCGGAGCCTCCCGCGCCCGCCGACGCGTCGCCCGTCGAGGGATGGGGTGGAGAGGGGAGGGAGCGCCGGGTCCCGACTCCGGCCGCCGGTGACTGGAGCGCCTGGGCCGACCGATCGACGCAGGACACGACCGTCGTGGAGCGAACCGCGGCTGACGAGGAGGGGGCGAGTGCCTGGGGCGCCGCCGCCGCCGTCCCACCCTCACCACCGCCCGCATTCGCTTCGCCGACGCCCGCGCCCGCTGCGGCCGTGGAGGAGTGGGGAACCTCGCCGCCGGTCCCGGCGCTGCGAGACGACGGATCCATGACCTCCTGGGCCGCCGCTCGGGCGCCTGTCGACGACGGACCCACGAGCGCCCGCGCCGCCGTACCCGTTCCGCGCGACGACGGACCGACGACCGGCGGCGGCGCCTTCGCCGCTCCGGCAGCCGCCCCCCGAGGACGGCGTCGCGCCGGCGTCGCGCTCGTGGCCCTCGTCCTCCTCACCCTCGCCGCGGCGCTGCTCGGCACCCGGCTCGGACACCGGGAGACCGCACGGGCGGCTCCGCCCCCTGCCGCCCCCGCCGCGCGCCCCACCCCCGCCGACGATCTGAGCGGCCCGCTCCGCGACCTGCGCGCGAGGGTCGCGGGCCCCGCCCGCCGGCTTGCCGCCGCGCGTCCGGCCTCGGCCGGCGCCCCGGAGGCGCTGGCGCTCGGCTCCGCCTACGATCGCGCCGCCCGGGAGCTGGCGGCGCTCCGTCCGGGCCCCGCCCGGCGCGACGCCCGCGACGCGCTGGCGCGCTCCTTCCGCCGCCTGTCCCTCGGCTACGCCCGCCTCGGAGGCGCGCTCGCCAGCGATCGACGGACCGCGGCCGACACCGCCCTGCGCGACCTGGAGCAGGCCCGCCGCAGCGCCGGCGACGCCGCCCGCACGCTGCGCCGCTGATCTCCGTCGGGCCCGGCGGGGGGACCCTCCCTCCCCGGAGGTAACGTTGGGCACATGGCCGTGGCGACCTCCCCCTACGCAGACAAGACCGACGAGCAGAAGGCGATGACGGAGATGGTCCGTCAGTTCGCAGACGAGCAGATCCTCCCCAACGCCGAGCACTACGACGGCGCCGACGAGTACCCCGGGCCCATCGTCGAGCAGATGAAGGAGCTCGGCCTCTTCGGGGTGACGCGACTCCGCCCCGCCCTGCCCCGCCCCGCCGCCACAGCCGACAGCGGGCAGCGCGACCAGGGCGACGGCCGCGCGCGACCGCGTGATGCTCTCGGAAGGCGTCATGGATCCGAACGTAGACGGGGCATGGCCGCCCGGCAGTCCTCCTAGGGTGACGGTTTCCCCCACCCGCGTGCCCGTCCGCCTACTCGACGGGGATGCCGGTGAGGCGCGGGCCGCCGCCCGGCATCGCCACCGTCATCGTTTCGACCGACGGAGGCGGAGCCGCGAAGTACACCCAGAGAGGGGACGCCGTGCCGGGTCGCAGGTCGACGCCGGCGGCGAACGGGAGGTCGTCTGGTCCGCGGGCCGGAACGTAGGTGGCGTCGCGAGCGGGATCCACGAGGGAGATGCCCCCGGCGGTGTTGTAGAGGGCGATGCGCTCGAGCTGCGTGAGCCCCCCGAAGATGGGATCCTGCGCCAGCAGGACCTCCTGATCGCAGTTGTCCGAGGTCGAACGCTCGCAGGTCACCCGGAGGTCGAGCACGGCCATGGCGCCACGGCGGCGGATCGAGGAGACCTCCACGCCCACGTCGGTGCGGTCGCTCTCTCCGGTCGTGTACGTCGCGGAGCGCACGGGCGGCCCGGGTTCCGGCGCGGGGGCCCCGGACTCCTCGGCGGACGGGCGGGCCGGACGGCCGCTGCGCACGGAGAAGCCGATCGTCACCCGGCGGTTGAGCCGACGTCCCGCCGGGTTGTCCTCGCCGTTCTTCTGGTTCGGCGCCACGGGATCGGCCTCGCCGTGGCCGACGGCCTGCAACTCGCGACCGGCGCCGAGGCGCTGCGCGAGAGCGTCGCCGACCGTCTCGGCGCGCCGCCGGGAGAGCCGGAGGTTGTACGCGGGGGACCCCTTGGAGTCCGTGTAGCCGTCGATCGCGACCGGCCCGACCGCCCGCCGCGCCACGGTGTCGGCGACGTCGTCGAGCGCCCCGCCCGCCTGGCCCTCCAGCGTCGCGCGATTGAAGGCGAAGAGCACGTCGGTGGCGAGGGTCACCGTGCGGCGCCCGGCCCGCTCGCGGACGCGCTCGTTCCCACCGCGCGAGCGGACCTCGAGCTCGAGGTCGTCCACCCCGACGTCGAGCCCCTGCGCGCTCGTGCTCTCGGGTGGCCGGTCGAAGTCGGCAGGCTCCGCTGCGACCTCGCCCGAGCCCACCGGGGCGGGGTCCACGCCGCCCCCCTCCGTGATCGGGAGGCCGTCGACGTGTGGACCGCCGTTCGGGAAGGCGAGGTCGATCGCCTTGACGGACGCCGGCGGGGCCGCGAAGCGCACCCACGCCCGGTAGCGCCGGGACCCGGGGTCGTAGGAGGACTCGAGCGCGGAGGCGTAGGGCTGGTCGTCTACGTTGCGGACCACCCGGTACTCGCGCGCCGCCCCGGGGTCCAGCAGCCGGAGCCCCGCCATCGTGTTGAAGTCGTCGGTGTTGACCCCGGTCTCGATGAAGTCGAAGGTGCCGTCGCAGGAGGCGTACCGGTCGCCGTCGGCGCGATCGCACGCGAAGACGAGGTTCAACGTGAGGAACGGCCCCGAGCGCCGCAGCGAGAAGATGTCGATCCGGTAGTGCGAGGTGGCCCTGACGGCGATGTCGAGGGACCGGATGGCGCCCGGCGCGGTGGCGGTCGTCCTGGTGGTGGTGGTCGGGGACGTGGCGCCGGCGCCGGTCGTGCGCCGTTGCGGAGCGGGCCCCCCGCCGTCCCCACCCCCGCAGCCCGCTGCGGCCGCCGCGACGGCGATCGCGACGGCGAGGAGGTGTCGGGCGGACATGGCGCGAACCTAGGTCTGGGCGCGGGGACGGGGTAGGCATCCTAGGGTGACGGTTTCCTCCACCCCACGCGTCGTGTTCCCGTCCCCTCCGACCTCGCCCTCCGAGCTCAAGGCCGTGCTCGAGGCCGAGCGCGCCGGCGCCGCCTTCCTCGTCTTCCGCGACGGGGAGGGCACGCAGCGGATCGCCTCGCTCGGCCCGGGCGATCGGTTCACCCTCGGACGCGGGTCGGGCAACGAGGTCGTCCTGGCCTGGGACCCGAACGCGTCCCGTGTCCACGCGGCGCTCGAGCGCGTCGGCGGCGTCTGGACCCTGGTCGACCACGGGCTCTCGCGCAATGGCTCGTGGGTGAACGGCGAGCGGATCGCCGGGCGCCGGCGGCTCCTGGACGGCGACGTGGTGCGCGTGGGGGACACCACCCTCCACTTCCGCGCGCCCGACGTCGACGCGGGGGAGGCCACGGTCCCGGACACCACCGGGTACGTCCCGCCCGAGCTCACCCCGATGCAGCGCCGCGTGCTCGTCGCCCTCGCCCGGCCTGCGGGACCGCCGCCGCGGCCCGACCGCCGGCCACGAACGCGCAGGTCGCCGCCGAGCTCTTCCTGTCGGTCGACGGGGTCAAGGCGCACCTCCGCGCCCTCTTCGCGAAGTTCGGCGTGGCGGGGCTCGCGCAGAACGAGAAGCGCTTCGCCCTCGTGCGCGAGGGGTTCGCCTCCGGCGCCATCTCCCGCGGCGAGGTCTAGCTAGCCGCAGACGGCCCCCCGGTCCCCAGGGGTACCTTTGTGAGCGTTATGGCGATCGCAGCGAGCCCCTACGCGGACAAGACCGACGAGCAGAAGGCGATGACGGAGATGGTCCGTCGGTTCGCAGACGAGCAGATCCTCCCGAACGCCGAGCACTACGACGGCGCCGACGAGTACCCCGGGCCCATCGTGGAGCAGATGAAGGAGCTCGGGCTCTTCGGGGTGACGATCGGAGAGGAGTACGGCGGGCTGGGGCTCGACCTGACGACCTACAGCATGATCGTCGAGGAGCTCTCGCGGGGCTGGATCTCGATCTCCGGGGTCATCAACACCCACTTCATCGGCTCCTACCTGCTCATGAAGTTCGGCACCGACGAGCAGAAGGAGAAGTACCTGCCGCGCATGGCCACCGGGGAGATCCGCGCGGCGTTCTCGCTCTCGGAGCCCGAGCTCGGGTCCGACGTGCAGGCCATCAAGACGAGCGCCAGGAAGCGCGACGACGGCGCCTACGAGATCAACGGCCAGAAGATGTGGGTCACGAACGGGCTCACGTCGGGCCTCGTCTTCACGCTCGTGAAGACCGATCCCGCCGCCTCGCCGCCCTACAAGGGCATGACGTGCTTCATCTGCGAGAAGGAGCCGGGGTCGCCGGAGAACGACGGGCTCACCGTGCCCCCGAAGATCAAGAAGCTCGGCTACAAGGGCGTGGAGTCCACCGAGCTCGTCTTCGACGGCTACCGCGTCGGAGCCGAGAACGTGCTCGGCGGCGAGCAGGCGGGGCTCGGCAAGGGCTTCGTGCAGATGATGGACGCGCTCGAGGTCGGCCGGGTGAACGTCGCCGCCCGCGGCGTCGGGATCGCCCAGCGCGCGCTGGAGCTCGCCCTGCGCTACTCCCAGGAGCGCAAGGCGTTCGGCAAGCCGATCGCCCAGCACCAGGCCATCCAGTTCAAGCTCGCCGACATGGCCACGCAGGTCGAGGCGGCGCGGCTGCTGACCATCCGCGCCGCCCGCCTCAAGGACGCCGGCGAGCGCTCGGACCTCGAGGCCGGCATGGCGAAGCTCTTCGCCTCCGAGGCCGGTCGCTTCTGCGTCGAGGAGTCCTTCCGGATCCACGGCGGCTACGGCTACTCGAAGGAGTACGAGATCGAGCGCCTCTACCGCGACGCCCCGCTGCTGCTGATCGGCGAGGGGACGAGCGAGATCCAGAAGATGGTCATCGGCAAGAAGCTCCTCGAGCGGCACAAGATCTAGGCTGACCGGCGTGGCCGACGCGAAGACCCTCAGTGAGCAGGCCGTGCGGCGCGTGCTCTCGGAGGTCCCGGCGCTCGAGCCGCTCAAGCTCGTCGTCGGGCTCGAGCTCCGGGGGCGTGGAGATGTCCAGCTCTATCGCGTCGAGATGCCGGGACCCAAGGTGACCAAGGTCGTTCCCTCCGACGCGTCGGTCTCGGTCTCGGTCTCGCGCTCGCATTTCAACGTGCTCGCCGAGAAGGGGCGGGTGCGCGACTGGCGTGAGGCGTTCGAGACCGGGCAGGCGCGGGCGACCGGGCCGACGGAGATCCTCAGGCTCATCCAGAACGTCGTCGAGCGCCAGGAGGAGCGGGCGCGCACCCGTCGCGCGCGGCACTAGCGCTCCTGGTCGCGCTCGCGGTCGGCGGGTGCGGGGGAGGGGAGGAGAAGGAGCCGCTGGCGCTGGGCGTGAACCTCGCCCAGCTCTTCGACGACCCCGCGAACGCGGCCCTGGTCGAGCCCGCGCTCGCCCGCGCCGGGCACGACGGGATCCGCGAGGCGCGCGCCGACGCCCTGTGGGCCGCGTCGCAGCCCGCCCCCGGCCGCTTGGACTGGACGTTCTCCGACCGGGTGGCAGGCGCGCTGGCCGGGCACGGGATCCGCTGGTGGGCGGTGCTCGACTACGCCCCCGCCTGGGCGGCGGCGGCACCGGCGTCGTTCCACTCCGCACCGCGCGATCCGGCCGACTTCGGCGCCTTCGCGGGCGCGTTCGCCCGCCGCTATGGGCCCGGCGGCGCGTTCTGGCGCGAGCATCCCGAGCTCCCCGACCTACCCGTGCGCACGATCGAGGTATGGAACGAGCCGGACTCCCGCATCTTCTGGGTCCCCGGGCCCGATCCCGTGGCCTATGCGCGCACCTTCGCCGCCGCGGTCCGGGCCGTGCCGTCCGACGTGCGACTCGTGGTGGGCGGCCTGACGGGGACCGGGACGTTCCTGCCCGCGGTCCTCGCCGCCGAGCCGGTCATCGCCGGGCGGATCGCCGCGGTCGCCGTCCATCCCTACGGGCTGTCCTCCCCGGCGGTCCTCGCCCGGCTCGGCGGCTTCCGGACGGCGGCGGAGCGCGCCGGCCTGGACCACGTCCCCCTCGCGGTGACCGAGGTGGGCTGGGCGACCCGGCCCCCCGGCAACGACTACTTCGCCTCCGAGGAGGACCGCGGGCGCCTTCTCGCCACCACGTTCCCCGCCCTGGCGCGCACCGCGTGCGTCGAGTCCGCCTTCCTGTCCTCCTACACGACTCCCGAGCGCCGCCCGGGGGACGTGGGCGACTGGTTCGGCATCGTCCCGCCCGGGGGAGGGGAGGGGCCGAGCCGCACCGCCTTCCGGGCGCTGGTCACCGACCCGCCCGCCGCAGCGCGATGCCCGTGAGCACCTCGCGCACGAGCCGATCGGCGACGAGCGCGGTCGGGGGGCGGTCGGAGACGAGGTCCTCGGTCGGCGCCGATCACGGGCACGCCTTGAGCATCCGCCGGTAACGCACCATCGTCGCGTGGGCCATGTCGCCGTGGGTCTGCGTACGCAGGCGCCGCACGCGCTCGCGGTGGTAGGGCGAGGAGAGGCTCTCGTTGTGGCCGATGACGTCCCGCAGGCGGATGTGGAAGCGGCAGCGCAGGTAACGGGTGAGGCGGAGGGAGGCGCGGAGCTCGCGCCGGTTGCCCATGAGGTCCCCGTCGCGGTAGCCGACATGCTCGATCCCGATCGCGGTCCAGTTCAGCCCCACCGTATGGCGGCAGCGGATGGAGGTCGAGACGAGGAGATGGACGTCCCCGCGGGGCCCGATCACGTAGTGGGAGCACACCCCGGGCAGCTCGTGGAGCTCGGGATCGGCGACGTCGGGCGCGAACGTGTTGCGCACCGCGGCCGCGCTGCCGGCCACCGCGATGTGCTCGACGATCACGTGCGGGTTGCGCAGCCGCCAGCGCCGCCGGCCGTAGTGGCGGGCGTTGTAGGCGGCGGTCTCGCGCTTGCGCCGGGCGCCGAAGGGGATGAGGTCGCGCTGGACGGGCGGGGGAGCCACCCAGGCGGTGGCCAGGGCGGCGAGCACGGCGATGATCACCGCTGCTCCCCGGGGCACCAGACCGTCGTGCGCCCGCCCACGGTGGCCACGGAGAGCTGGGCGCCGCAGCGCGGGCAGCTCCCGCGCGCCGTGCGCTCGGCCATGAGCCTGCCCGTGTGCACCCCGCCCAGGCGCACCGCGTCGCGGATCGCCCCGCGCAGGGCACGGCGCAGGCGGTCGAGCTCCTCCTCGCTGAGCCCCCCGGCCGACCGGAGCGGTGAGAGCCGCGCGCGCCAGAGGGCCTCGTCGGCGAGGAGGTTCCCGACGCCGGCGACCACGGCCTGGTCCATGATCCGCGCCTTGAGCGGCGCCTCCCCGCGGCCGACCCGGGAGCGGAGCTCCGCCCGGGTGATCTCCCCCGCGTCCGGGCCGAGCCCCGAGAGGTCGGGCTCGAGCACCGCGCGACCGAGCCGGCGCTTGTCGCGCAGGATGAGCGCGCCGCCGTCCTCGAAGAACAGCGTGAAGCGGTCCCACACCGGGTTGTGGCGGCCGTTGCCCACGTGGGGATCGCCCGCGCCGTGCTCGTCGACCTCGATCCGCCCCGCCATGCCGAGGTGCAGACCGAGGTCGGGACCCTCCTCGTCGGTCTCGCACCACATGGTCTTGCCGATCCGGTTGGCCGTGACCAGCGACCGGCCCACCAGCGCCGAGCGGATCTCGCCGGGGCCGTGCGGGCGGCACACGTAGGCGTCGGAATCGTCCACGTCGGCGATCCGGCGTCCGAGCGCCCGGTCGGCGATGAGGGCTCTGGCGCGCTCGACCTCGGGTAGTTCGGGCATGCTGTGGGGATCGTAGGACCGCGCCGCCTCATCGTCGTGTCCCTCCTGGGCCTGCTCGTGGCGGCTTCGCCGGTGCGGGCGCGGCCGCCCGTCCACACCGTGCTCCAGGACGACGCGCTGCTCCTCTACACCACGCCGGTGCAGCAGGAGCGCGTGCTCGCGCTGCTGCGCTGGACCGGGGTCGACGTCGTGCGGATGACCGCGCTGTGGCGCGAGCTCGAGCCCACCCGGGGCCACGGGGACCCGGCCCGCTGGACGGTGCTGGACGACGCGGTCCGCCTCACCCGCGCCCACGGGATGCAGCCGATGCTCGACCTCGGCTTCGCCGCGCCGGACTGGGCGGGCGGCACGCGCACGCCGGACCCGCGGGCGTTCGCCGCCTTCGCCGCGCGCGTGGCGCGCCGCTACTCGGGGCGCTACCGGCCTCCGGGTGCTCCGGGGCCGCCACTGCCCCGCGTCGGCCTGCTCACCCTCTGGAACGAGCCGAACCATCCCTACTGGCTCCAGCCCCAGTGGCGCGACGGCGTGCCGGTCTCCCCGCATCTCTACCGGCGCATGGTGGAGCGCGCCTACCCCGCGGTGAAGCGCGTGAGCCCGCGGACGACCGTGCTCGTGGGCGCCACGGCGGCGACCGGCGACGACATGGGCGCTGCCGCGCGGCCGGTCCCTCCGCTGCGCTTCCTGCGCGAGCTCGCCTGCGTGGACGCGCGCCTGCGTCCCCTGCACCGCTCGGGCTGCGAGCACTTCCGTCGGGTGCCCGGGGACGGCTGGAGCCATCACCCGTATCCCCGGGAGCCCGGGAATCCCTCCCGCCCGCCCTCCCCCGATGACGTCCACATCGCCGAGCTCCCGCGCCTCAGCCGCACCCTCGACGCCCTCGTCCGGCGCGGCCGCATCGCTCCGAGGATGCGCGACCTCTGGCTCACGGAGTCCGGCTGGGAGTCAGACGTCCCCGTCCCCATCCGCCCCTGGAGCCCGCTCGGCCAGGCACGGCAGATGGCCGCCGGTGAGCGCCGGGCGCTACGCGATCCCCACGTGCGCTCCTGGGGGCAGTTCCTCCTCCGCGACGTCGCCACCCTGCCCGGCTTCCTGGCTGCCGTGAGCGGGTCGACCGTGCGCCCCACGGGCTCGTGGCAGACCGGGCTCTTCTACGGGAACTGGGTCCCGAAGCCCGCGCTCCCGTCCTTCCGCCTGTCGCTCGACGTGACCCCCGGCGCGGTGTGGGGCCGGGTCCGACCGGCGCGCCGTCCGGTGACGGTCCGCCTGCAGGCTGGGCGCCCGTGGCGCACGGTCGCGCGGGTGCGCACGGCGGCCGACGGGACGTTCACCTGGCGCGGAAGGACGGGCGGGCGCGCCTGGCGCTACCTGTGGACGCCGCCGGGGGCGAGGTCCGAGCCCTCGCCGAGCTATGGTTGACCGCGCAACCATGACCACCGGATCCTTTTCCCTGGGCCGCGAGGCGGCCGCCGACGGGCGCTTCGCTCGCCAGGAGAGCGCCTTCCGCGACCGGGTCGAGACGCTCGCGCCGGGGCGCTACCACCTCTACGCGGCGCTCGCCTGCCCCTGGGCGCACCGGACGCTCATCGTCCGGGCCCTGAAGGGGCTCGAGGAGCTCCTGCCCGTCTCCCTCGTGGCGCCCTACCGCGACGAGCGCGGCTGGGCCTTCCCGGGCGGGGACCACGTCGACGCCCTGAACGGGTGGGAGCTACTCGCCGAGGCCTACGACGCGACGGATCCGTCGTTCCCCGGTCGCCTGAGCGTCCCCGTCCTGTGGGACCGCGATGACGGTCGCATCGTCAACAACGAGTCGGCCGACATCGTGCGGATGATGAACGGGTGGAGCGAGACCGGACCCGACCTCTACCCCGCAGACCTGCGCGAGGAGATCGACGCGATCAACGACCGCGTCTACTCCGGGCTGAACGATGGCGTCTACCAGGCGGGGTTCGCCGGCTCCCAGGCCGCCTACGAGCGCGCCTTCGCGGGCGTGTTCGAGACGCTGAACTGGCTCGACGAGCTGCTGGGCACCCGGCGCTACGTCGCCGGCGACCGGATCACCGAGGCCGACTGGCGCCTGTTCACCACGCTCGTGCGCTTCGACCCCGTCTACCACACGCACTTCAAGTGCAACGGCCACCGGCTGATCGAGTACCCGAACCTCTGGCCCTACGCCCGCGAGCTGCACCAGGTGCCGGGCGTGGCCGAGACGATCTCCCTCGCGGAGATCAAGCGCCACTACTACACGACGCACGACATGCTCAACCCGAAGCGGACCATCCCCGTCGGGCCGCTCGACATGGACTGGACCGCGCCCCACGGGCGCGGCTGATCCCGCCTCTCAGTCCATTGCGCGGCGGCGGAAGCCGCGGATCCCCAGGGCCGCGAAGAGCGCCAGGGCGACCCCGAGCCCGAGCGCGACCCATCCCGCCCCCAGCGTGGGGATCGCGGTCAGGGCCGAGCGCATCCCCTCGCTCAGGTAGGTCAGCGGGTTGGCGAGGGTGGCGACCTGGAACCACTGCAGGTGGTCCAGCGACTGCCAGGGGTAGAACGTCGCGCCCGTGAACAGCAGCGGCGTGAGCACGACCGCGAAGACGACGTTGATGCGCTGGGCGTCGACGCTCGTACCGAGGACGAGCCCCATCGCGGCCCCGACGAGCGCGCCGGCCAGGACGAGTGCCGCGAACCCGGGCCAGCTCGCGCCGGCGAGGTGCAGCCCCCCGGGCAGGATCAGCGCACCGAGGGGCAGGATGAGCACGGCGGCGAGGATTCCCCGCACCGCGGCGACGACGATCTTCTGGACCCCGACCAGCGCCGCGGGAAGCGGGGCGAGGAGGCGGTCCTCGATCTCCTTGGTGAAGGAGAACTCGATCACGAGCGGGAGCGAGGTCGCCTGCAGGCTCGTGAGCAGGAGGGTGAGGGCGACAACGCCCGGAAGGAGCTGGGCGCCGTAGCTGCGGCCCGCCGCTCCGATCTCGGGCAGGACCCGGCCGAAGACGAACAGGAAGAAGATCGGCTGGAGCAGCGACTGGGCGAGGAACGCGGCGAGGTCGCGGTGGAGCATCACCCAGAGGTCGCGCTCGGCCAGCGCCAGAAACGCCCGCACGGCGGCGGTCCGCGCCGTGAGCGCCGGCTCCGGGACCGGGCCGGCGCTCAGCGCGGCTCCCGTCCGGTCAGGGGGAGCGGTGTCGAGGCTCACCGCAGCTCCCGTCCGGTCAGGTGGACGAAGACGTCCTCCAGGGTGCCCTCGATTCGCCGCAGGTCGACGACCTCGCCGCCGCTGTGCTCCGCCGCGGCGAGGGCGGCCCCCGCGCTGGCGCCCCCGAAGACCCGGACCCGCCAGCGGCCCTCGCCCTCGCGCTCGGCCTCCGTCTCGCCCAGGGGGGCGAACGCCGGAGCCGGGTCGTCTCCCCCGCTGAGGGTGAGCTCGAGGCCGCGGGCGCCGGGCAGCAGGTCGCGCAGTCCACGCGGGGTGTCCAGCGCGATGATCTCGCCGTGGTCGATGACGGCGATCCGGTCGCAGAGCCGGTCGGCCTCGGCCATGTCGTGGGTGGTCAGCAGCTGGGTGACCCCGCGCTCGCGCAGCTCGCCGATGCGCTCCCACAGGAAGAGCCGCGACTGGGGATCGAGCCCCGTGGTGGGCTCGTCGAGGAACAGCACGCGCGGCTCGTGCATGAGCGCCCGGGCGATGAGCAGGCGCTGGCCCATCCCGCCCGAGTACCAGTCCACGCGCTCGTCCGCGCGGTCCTCGAGCCCGAAGCGGGCGAGCATCTCCTCGGCGCGGACGCGCCGCTCGCGACGTGACGCGCCGAAGTAGGCGGCGTGGAACGCGAGGTTCTCCCGCGGGGTGAGCGAGCGGTCGAGGTTCGGTCGCTGGGGCACGACGGCGATCCGCTGCTTGACGGCCACGGGATGAGAGGCGACGTCGAGGCCGTCGACCCGGGCCGAGCCGCCCGTCGGCCGCACGCGCGTGGTCAGGACGCCGATCGTCGTGGTCTTCCCGGCTCCGTTGGGACCGAGCAGGCCGAAGACCTCGCCCGGGGCGACGGCGAACGAGACGCCCCGCAGGGCCTCCGGGCCCTCGGGGCGGTAGCGCTTGCGGAGGTCGGTGACCTCCAGGGCGGCTCCGGTCGCGATGATCTCCGGGTCGGTGGCAACCACAGGGAGGCCCACGGTATGGCTCCGCTCGACCCGCGGGTGCCGGCGGTCCCCTACGAGGACAGGACGCGCGTCGGGCCGTCGTCGTAGAGCTTGACGACCCGCACCGTCCCCGCGGGGGCGGCGTCGATGCACAGGCGGCAGAGGATGCACTCGTCCAGGTTCTTCCGCACGATCTCGACGCCGGCCTCCGTGGCCGCGTAGATGTCGACGGGGCAGGCGGCCTCGAGCTTCTGGGCGAGCTCGGGGTCGCTTGCCACCGCCGCATCGAGCTCGACGTCGATGAACACCCCGTCCGTCATCCAGCCGCCTCCCGACGGGAGGCGGAGGATCGTCCCATCATGCCCTGCCGGACGAGGTCCGGGATCTCGGAGATCTCCTCGGCGACGACGATCCCCGCCTCGGCGAGGCGCTCGATCTTCTCCGCCGCCGTGTCCTCCTTGCCCTCGACGATCGTGCCCGCGTGCCCGAAGGACATCCCCGGCATCTCGTCCATGAAGCGCCCGGCCATGAAGGCGACGATCGGCAGCTCGTTCCCGGTCGCGGTCTTCCAGCGCGCGAGCTCGGCCTCCATGCGCCCGCCGGGCTCGGTGTAGATGACGATCGCGTCGGTCTCGGGGTCGTCGGCGAACAGCGGCATGAGCTCGGCGTAGGACTGCCCGATGATCGCGTCGCCGCCGATGGAGACCGCCGTGGACTGCCCGAGTTCGGCGGCGGTGAGGGTCGAGGACATCTCCGTGGTCATCCCGCCCGAGCGGGAGATGACGCCGACGGGGCCTGCCGAATACGCCTTGGCCGCGTCCTTCGCGGGGCCGCCGATGCCGCCCATCTTGATCACGTCGGGGACGATGATCCCCAGGCAGTTCGGGCCGATGATGCGCGCGCCGCGGAGGTTCGCGAGCTCGACCATCTGGGCCACGTCACCGCGCGGGATCCGCTCCGTGACGATGACCACGAGCTCGATGCCGTTCTCGATCGCCTCGAAGACGGCGTCCTTCGTGAAGGCGGGAGGGACGGTGACCACCGAGCCCGTGATGGGTGCGCCGTGGTGCGCCACGGCCTGGGCGACCGTGTCGAAGACGGGGACGCCGTGGACCTCGCGCCCCAGGCGGCCCGGGGTGACGCCGCCGACCACCTTCGCCCCTGCGCCGTAGTCGAGGCACTCCCTCGTCAGATTCACCGCCTCGCGGCCGGTGATCCCCTGGACGATGAAGGTCGTCTCCGCGTCGACGAGGATCGACATCAGGCCTCGACCGCCATCCGCGCCGCCTCGTGCATCGAGGTCCGCCGGTCGGCGTAGCGCACCCCGTAGCGCTCGAGGATCTTGAAGCCCTCCTCCTCCCACGCCCCCGGGATGCGGAAGATCGAGATCTTCTCCGCGGGGTCCAGGCCGAGGTCGAGGCAGGCCTTGATGACCCCGCGGGCGACGATGTCCACCCGGGTGTTCGACACGATCGACATCATCACGGCGATCCTGTCCACGCCGGGCTTCTGCAGGACGAGCTTGGCCAGGCCACACGCCTTCGCGACCGACGGGTTGCCGCCGATCTCGCAATAGTTAGCGGGCCTGCCGCCGTACTTGCGCACGGCGTCGAAGAGGGTGAGCGAGCCGCCGCCCGCGCCGATCACGAGCCCGAGGTCGCCGTCGAACTCGGTGACGTTCCCGGCCACGCCGCGGTGGTCCTGGGCGTCGACCTCCTCGCCGGCGAGCTCGAAGGGCGTGGGCTCACGGGCCTGGCGGGTCTCCTCGTCGCCCACGCCGAGATCCTCCAGGAGGCTCCTCTGCCGCGGCCGCCCCTCGTTCTCCATGTCCATGTGCGCGTCGAGGGCGACGAAGGAGCCGTCCTCGAGCTCTCCGAGCGGGTTGATCTCCGCGAGGGTCATGTCGTGCTCGAGGAAGATCCGGGCCAGGCGGGTGAGGATGGGGACCGTCCGCGTGAGCGCGCGGCCGGTGACCCCGGTGGAGGCAATGACCTCCTTGGCCATGAAGTCCGAGACGGGGCTGAGCGTCGAGAAGTGCCGGCGGCCGACCTTGTCGGGCTGCTCGGAGGCGACCTGCTCGATGTCGATCCCGCCGACGGGGGAGAAGATCATCACGGGCCGCTTGCTCAGTCCGTCCCACACCACCGCGGCGTAGTACTCCTGCTCGACCTGCGCCTTCGGGTCCACGAGGACCCCGCGGGGCATGTGGCCGTTGATCTCGAGCTCCAGGATCCGCGCGGCGTGCTCAGCGGCCTCGTCCGGGGTGTCGGCGAAGGCCACCCCGCCCGCCTTCATCCGCCCGCCCGTGAGGACCTGGGACTTCACGACGGTCGGCCCCCCGATGCGCTCGGCGATCTCCCGCGCCTCGTCAGCGCTCGTCGCGAAGCCGAAGTCGGTGACGGGGATCCCCGCCCGCTTGACGACCTCGCGGGCCTCGTACTCGTAGAAGCGCACCTATGCGACCCTCCCGGCCGACCGCGGGGCGGGAGCGGAGGGGGACGAAGTACCGGCCATGCGGCGGCGCAGGCTATCGCCCGGGATGACTATGGCGAAGGTAGGGTACGGAGAAGCCATGGCCTACCGCGGTGAGATCGATCCGATGCTGGTCGAGGGGGTTCGCCGCCCGCTGCGGATGTTCGTGTTCGACGACGGGTGGGTGCTCGTGGGGCTGGCGAAGGTCGAGGGCACGCGCTGGAAGGCGGGCCGCGCGCTCGCATTCCAGGCCGGAGCGGCTGGAGGAGCGGCGGCGGGCGTGGCGCGGGCGCTCGCGAGGGCGCGGGCGATGAACGAGATCAAGGCGGCGATCGAGGCCGACGCCGACACGGTCACCGCGCGCGAGGCGGCCGGTCAGATCGAGGACGCGCTGCTCACTCCGCTCGACGCGGTCGCCTCCGCTCGCTTCGAGAAGGGTCGACTCAAGGCTCGCAAGCTGGTCGTGACCGCCGACGACGGAAGCGAGCATGTCCTGAAGTTCGGCCACAAGAGCACGCTGCTCGAGCTCCTGCCGCCGCTGCTCGGCTCGCGGTGGGTCGACGCGACCTGACCGCGGAGCCCAGACCTGTGCGGGCTCCCCGGGGAACCCGCTAGGCGGGCACCTCCGTGGCCTCGACGTGCGTGACCGGCAGGCCCAGGCCTCGGGCCTTGCTCACGAGGTCGACCCGCAGCCAGCGTGATACCCGCGCCGGCAACGTCGAGACGATGATCTCGTCCGCGCCATGGAGGTGCACCGCGTCGTGGATCGCCGCGAGGGGCTCGGCGACGCCCACTTCCCCGGTGACCTTGCGGCCCGCCGCCCCCGACAGCGCCTCGAGGGCGTCGGCGAGGACGGCCTCGGCCTCCACGTGATCGTCGTCCTCGGGGTCGACGAAGCGGTGGAGGCCGTGCGGCGTGGCGGGCACGACGAGGTGGAAGTCGACGTCGCCTGCGTGCGCCCGGGCGCGCACGGCCTCGAGGAGGGCCGGCGTGTGGGCGGTGCGGTTTGCGACAACGAGGACTCGTGCGGGCATTGGCAGCTCCTGGGGTTGTGCCGATCGGCACAAGAGACTACTCTCGGGCGGCGCTTCCGGCCAGCGCGGAGGAGTCCGCGCCCGTCGCTCCATTCGCGGCGCCATCGTCGGACAGCCCGTAGGCCGCGGCCAGCTCGGGATCCTTGGCCGCGAGCATCTCCGCGAGGTCGACCATGACCCGGCACTGCTTCCACGTCGCGTCGTCCTGCATCTTGCCGTCGATCATGTGCACGCCGCGCCCGTCGGGGATCGCCTCGATCACCTTCTTGGCGAACCTCACCTCGTCCGGGTCGGGCGAGAAGACCTTCTTCGCGATGTCGATCTGCACGGGGTGTAGGGACCAGGCACCCACGCAACCGAGCAGGAACGCGGCGCGGAACTGGACCTCACAGCCCGCGACGTCCTTGATGTCCCCGAACGGCCCGTAGAAGGGGAGGATCCCCGCCGCCGTGCACGCGTCGACCATGCGCGCGACCGTGTAGTGCCACGGGTCCTGCTGGGAGGAGGCGCGCGGGGCGTCCGGCGCGTCGGGAGACGGGTCCTCGATGGTCCGGTAGCCGGGATGCCCGCCGCCGACGCGCGTGGTCTTCATCCGCCGCGAGGCGGCGAGATCGGCCGGGCCGAGCGAGACGCCCTGCATGCGCGGTGAGGCGGTGGTGATCTCCTCGAGGTTCGCCACCCCCTGGGCGGTCTCGAGGATCGCGTGGACGAGGATGGGCTCCCGCACGCCGGCCTTGGCCTCGAGCTGGGCCAGGAGCCGATCCACGTAGTGGATGTCCCAGGCGCCCTGGACCTTGGGGATCATCACCACGTCGAGCCGGTCCCCGATCTCGGTCACGAGCGTCGTGAGGTCGTCGAGCGCCCACGGGGACTCGAGCGAGTTGACCCGTGTCCATAGCGCGGCGGCACCAAGGTCGAGCTCCTTGCCGACCCGCACGAGCCCGTCGCGCGCGGCCTCCTTGCTCTCCACCGCGATGGCGTCCTCGAGGTTGCCCAGGAGGATGTCCGCCTTGCCGGCGAGGTCGGGCAGCTTCGCGACGATCCGCTCGTTGGAGGCGTCGAAGAAATGGATCATCCGCGACGGGCCGAACGGGATCTCGGCCGCGGGATCCGGGGCGCCGACGGCGAGGGGCTTGAGGAAGTCTCGGGGGTTGCGCATCGCGGCCGAGGCTACCCGGGGGCGAGGGCGGCGGCTGTCCTGCCTTGTACTCGTCATGGGAGTACAAGTCAGGACGGCCGAGAAGGTCATCGGGGAGCTGGCGTCGGCGCAGTGGGGTGTGGCGACCCGGGCGCAGCTCATCGAGGAAGGGGTGACGTCCGCGGAGATCGAGCAGCGACTCGGCACGGGGACACTGCTGCCGCAGCACCGAGGCGTCTACCGCGTCGGCCACCGGGCGCGGAGCGTCGAGGCCACGTACCTGGCCGGGGTCCTGGCGTGTGGGGAGGGCGCGGTCCTCAGCGGCCGCGCGGCGGGGTACCTGCTCGGGCTGCTGAGGGGCGCCGCTCCGGCGCCGGAGGTCACCGCGCTCAAGGAGAGGAAGATCCCGGGCGTTCGCGTCCGGCGCGCCCGGCGGGGCGAGCCCCCGGAGGTCACGACCTGGCGCGGCGTCCCGATCACCACCGTCCCGCGCACCCTCGTCGACCTCGCCGCCTCCCTCTCCTTCGAAGACCTCGCCCGAGCCTGCCACGAGGCCGGAGTCCGCCACGGGACGACGCCCGCCCAGGTCGACGCCGTCCTCGAAGACCGTCCCAACACACCGGGCGCGGAGCACCTTCGCCGCGTCCTCCACGGCGACGCGCACGTCACCCTGTCGACCCTCGAGCGCCGATTCCTCGCCGTCCTGCGTCAGGCCGGCCTCCCGCTGCCGGAAACCAATCGTCGCGCCCACGGCCGACGCGTCGACTGCCGCTGGCCCGCCCATCGCCTCACCGTCGAGCTCGACGGCTACCGCTACCACTCCTCCCGCCACGCGTGGGAGCTCGACCGCCGTCGGGAGCGCGAGGCCCGGGCCCGAGGCGACGAGTTCCGCCGCTACACCTATGACGATGTCGTGGACCACCCACGCCTGATGCTGCGCGAGCTCCGAGAGCTATTCCCTTCTTGACCGTCCTGCCCTGTGCTTGCAGGACGAGCACAACTCAGGACAGCCGCACCTCTGCGGCGCCACTACCGCGAAGTCGCGCAGGTAGGTCAGCCGGTGCGGGGCATTCCGGAGGCCGAAGCTAGCCTCCCGCGCTCCATGGGCACCGACACCAGCACGTTCACGACCCGCCAGGCCGAGCGCGAGGCGTCCGGCGCCCATCCCTACGGCCGCTACCTCGAGGAGTTCGAGGTAGGCGCGGTCTACCGGCACTGGCCCGCCAAGACCGTGACCGAGGCCGACGACCACCTCTTCTGCCTCATAACGATGAACCATCACCCCCTGCACATCAACGACGTCTACGCGGGGAGGTCCCAGCAGGGCCGCAACGTGGTGGTCGGGCCGCTCGTCTACTCGCTCGCCCTCGGGATGAGCGTCTCCGACGTCTCCGGCAAGGCGATCGCGAACCTCGCCACCGAGCAGCTCTCGCACCCCGCGCCCGTGTTCCATGGCGACACCCTCTTCGTCGAGACCGAGGTGCTCGAGAAGAAGGAATCGCGCTCCAAGCCCGACCGGGGGACGGTCAGGGTCCACACGCGGGTCTTCAACCAGGACGGCACGCTCGTGGCCGAGTTCAAGCGCCTCGTGCTCGTCCCCCGGCGGGATGCGGGCACACCTTCCCGGCCGTCTGCGGGGTAGGATCGGCCCCGCCCCGCCGTCGAACGAAGGAGCTCCCACCCCGTGAGCACGACCGCCCCCCCGACCACGAACGCCAAGCTCCGCGAGTGGGTCGACGAGGTCGCCGGGCTCACCACACCCGACGCGATCCACTGGTGCGACGGGTCGGCCGAGGAGTACGAGCAGCTCTGCTCGACCCTCGTGGAGGCGGGGACGTTCACGAAGCTCTCCGAGGCCAAGCGGCCCAACTCCTACCTTGCGCGCTCGGACCCCGGGGACGTCGCGCGCGTGGAGGATCGCACGTTCATCTGCCCGGAGTCCGAGGAGGACGCCGGTCCGACGAACCACTGGCGCGAGCCCGGCGAGATGCGCGAGACGCTCCGCGGGCTGTTCAAGGGCTCCATGCGGGGCCGGACGATGTACGTCGTGCCCTTCTCGATGGGCCCGCTGGGCTCGCCCATCGCCCACATCGGCGTAGAGCTCACCGACTCGGCCTACGTGGCGGTGTCCATGCGGATCATGACCCGGATGGGCAAGGGGGCGCTCGACGTCCTCGGGGAGGAGGGGGAGTGGGTTCCCTGCCTGCACTCCGTGGGCGCGCCGCTCGCCGACGGCGAGACCGACGTGCCCTGGCCCTGCAACGCCGACAACAAGTACATCGTGCACTTCCCCGAGACGCGCGAGATCTGGTCCTACGGCTCGGGCTACGGCGGCAACGCGCTGCTCGGCAAGAAGTGCTTCGCGCTGCGGATCGCCTCGATCATGGCCCGCGACGAGGGCTGGATGGCCGAGCACATGCTCATCCTCAAGCTCACCTCGCCCGAGGGTGAGGTCAAGTACATCACCGGCGCCTTCCCGTCCGCGTGCGGCAAGACCAACCTCGCGATGCTCATCCCCACGCTGGAGGGCTGGAAGGTCGAGACGGTGGGCGACGACATCGCCTGGATGAAGTGGGGGGAGGACGGCCGCCTCCACGCGATCAACCCCGAGGCGGGCTTCTTCGGCGTGGCCCCCGGCACCGGCGAGAAGACGAACCCCAACGCGGTTACCACCGTCGCCGAGAACTCGATCTTCGCGAACTGCGCACTGACCGACGACGGCGACGTCTGGTGGGAGGGTCTGTCGGAGGCCCCGTCGCACGCGATCGACTGGCACGGCGAGGACTGGGCGCCGGACTCCGAGAAGCCCGCCGCGCACCCCAACGCGCGCTTCACGACCCCGGCCGCCCAGTGCCCGTCCATCGCCCCGAACTGGGAGGATCCGGCCGGCGTCCCGATCGACGCCTTCCTCTTCGGGGGCCGGCGCTCGAAGGTCGTCCCGCTCGTGTCGGAGGCCTTCGACTGGGAGCACGGCGTCTTCCTCGCCTCCCAGATGTCCTCCGAGACGACCGCCGCCGCGGCGGGCGCGGTGGGCCAGCTGCGCTTCGATCCGATGGCGATGCTGCCGTTCTGCGGCTACGACATGGCCGACTACTTCGAGCACTGGCTCGAGATGGGGTCCCGCGAGGGCGCACAGCCTCCGCGGATCTTCTACGTGAACTGGTTCCGCAAGGACGACGACGGCAAGTTCCTCTGGCCCGGCTTCGGCGAGAACTCCCGCGTGCTTGCGTGGATCTTCCGCCGCTGTGAGGAAACGGCCACCACCCGGGAGACCTTGGTCGGCCTCGTCCCCGGCCCCGGTGAGATCGACATCGCGGGCCTCGACATCAGCGAGGAGACGATGGCCGAGCTCCTCGCCGTCGACCCCGAGGAGTGGAAGGCCCAGATCCCCCAGGTGCGCGAGCACTTCGCGCGGTTCGGCGACGACCTGCCCGCCGAGCTGCGCGACCAGCTCGACACGCTCGAGAAGCGGCTGGGAGGCGTCTCGGCCTGAGGCCGAGCGGCGTGCCGGAAGAGGAGCCCAACCTCGATCTCGCGGCGGCGTCCCTCCGGGCCGACCGGGGGGCCCTCGACGCCTACGTCGAGGGCCTGGCCGCGCGGCTCGAGGACGCGCTGCCCGGGCAGGTGGAGGTCGAGCGCCGTCGGACGCGGCTGTTCGGCGGTCCGCGCCGGGTGCACGCCCTGCGCGCCGCGCTCGGCGACACGACGTTCGCGCTCGCGCGCTCGGGCCACCGGCTCGCGGGCCGGCGCGAGCAGGTGGTGCGCGGCGTGCGCATCAAGGGTGAGGACCTCGAGCTCGACGCCTGGATCGACGCGCTCGTGGCCGAGCTGGGCGAGGAGGCGCGCTCCTCGGCGCGGGCGCGTGAGGCGCTCGGGAGGCTCGTGGCCTGATGGCGGCCGACCAACACCAGCCCGCATTGCCGGCGAGCGCGGAGCGGCGCCTGCGCGAGCTCGCGGGAACCGAAGGGGCGCTGTTCACGTCCACGCTCTCGGTGAACGAGTGGGCGCTCGGCCACTCCGCGGGGGTCGAGCCAATCGCGCAGGTGATGGGCTCCTCCGTCTACCACGTGGGCTGGCAGAACCAGTGGTTCTCCTCGGGCTGGTCCCAGGCCGGGCACACGGAGGAGCTCGCGGTGCTGTCCGAGGCGTGGAACGAGTCGCGCCGGCGCGCGCTGGCGCGCCTGGAGCAGGAGGCGCGGCTCGTCGGCGCGCACGCCGTGGTCGGGGTGGACGTCCGCCGCGGCGACCACGACTGGGCGCCCGACGCGGTGGAGTGGGTGGTGACGGGCACGGCGGTCCGCCTCCCGGGCGTGCCCCCGACCCAGCGCCCCGTCCTCTCGGATCTCTCCGGGCAGGAGTTCTCGCTGCTCGCCCGCGCGGGCTGCCGCCCGCTCGGGATTGTCGCCGCCTCCACGGTGGTCTACGTGGTGTCCGGCCGGGCGAGCCGGAACGCGATGAGCGGCGGGCTGTTCGGGAGCGGCTGGCGCAACCAGGAGCTCACGGACTACACCCAGGGCGTCTACGACGCGCGCGAGCTCGCCCTGGGCCGGATCAACCTCCAGGCGCAGGAGCTCCGGGCGGACGGCGTGGTCGGCGTGCACATCGACCAGCACCACCGCCTGCGCCGCGTCGGCTCGGACTCCAACGAGCGCATCGACCTCGTCATCACCTTCCACGTCCTCGGCACCGCGATCGAGGACACCCCGGCGCGAGCACCGCTCGATGCCGTCCCCGTCCTCACCGTCACCGAGGTCTGAATGAGCTACGACCCCACCTCCCTGGAGGGCATCCCCGAGCACGGCCGGCAGCGCCTCGAGCAGAACAAGCGCGGCCTGTTCACGTCCGACCTGTCGGTCAACGAGTTCCTGCTCGTGCGCGACGCCGGCTTCGACCCGCTCGGGCTCGTGATCGGCTCCTCGATCTACCACATCGGCGTGCAGCTCCGAGGCTGGAACCGCAACGCGGAGATGGACGTCCTCTCCAAGGCGATGTACGACGCGCGCGACCTGGCCATGACGCGGATGGAGGAGGAGGCCGACCAGCTCGGGGCCGACGGGGTGGTGGGCGTGCGGCTCGAGGTGGGGCGCTACGAGTGGGGCGAGCACATGGCGGAGTTCATCGCCGTGGGCACCGCCATCCGCCACCGGGAGGGCCGGGTCCACCGGGCGCCGAACGGCCGCCCGTTCACGTCCGACCTCTCGGGCCAGGACTTCTGGACGCTGCTGCGCACCGGCCATCGCCCGGTGGGGATGGTGATGGGCTCCTGCGTCTACCACGTCGCCCACCGCGGGATGGTCCAGACGATCGCCCAGGCGGGGCGCAACACCGAGCTCGAGAACTACACCCAGGCCCTCTACGACGCGCGCGAGCTGGCGATGGAGCGCATGCAGGCCGAGGCCGAGGCGCTCGAGGCGCGGGGGATCGTCGGCGTGCAGCTCCAGGAGGGGTCCCACGGCTGGGGCTCGCACGTCATCGAGTTCTTCTCGGTGGGAACCGCGATCGTGGAGGGCGACGCCCCGGCGCAGCTCGAGCCGCCGCGACCGGTGCTCGACCTGCGCGGCTGATCCGGCCGTGAACGTGCCCGTTCGATCGCCGCGCAAGCGGGTAGGCGAGCGCCGTGGACGGACTCGCCCTCGAGGGCCTGACCAAGCGCTACGGCGACCGCGTCGCCCTGGACGACCTCTCCTTCGCGGTGCCGCCCGGGACGATGTTCGGCTTCGTGGGGCCCAACGGGGCGGGGAAGACGACGACGATGCGCATCGTGCTCGGGGTTCTCGCCGCCGACTCGGGGCGGGTCGCCTGGCAGGGGGAGGAGCTCGACGTCGACGCCCGCCGGGCGATCGGCTACATGCCCGAGGAGCGCGGGCTCTACCCGAAGATGAAGGTCCGCGAGCAGGTCGTCTTCTTCGCGCGCCTGCATGCCCTGAAGCGCGAGGAGGCCGAGCGGGCGACGGACAGCTGGCTCGAGCGCCTGGGGATCGCCGACCGCGCCGAGGACAAGGTGGAGAAGCTCTCGCTCGGCAACCAGCAGCGCGTCCAGCTCGCGGTGGCGCTCGTGCACGATCCCGTCCTGCTCGTGCTCGACGAGCCCTTCTCGGGGGTGGACCCGGTCGGCGTCGACGTCCTGAGCGAGGTCCTCGCCGAGCGGGCGCGGGTCGGCGTGCCCGTCGTGTTCTCCTCCCATCAGCTCGAGCTCGTCGAGCGTCTCTGCGACGCGGTGGCGATCGTCGCCGACGGCCGGCTCGTGGCCTCCGGCGAGGTGGAGGAGTTGCGGGAGAAGAGGGGCGGAAGGCGCCTGGAGGTCGAGGTCGGCGGCGGCGACCCGAGCTGGGCGCGCGGCGTGTCCGGGGTGCGGGCCGTCGAGGCGGACGGCGCCCTCGTCTCCCTCGAGCTCGAGGAGGGCGCCGACGAGCAGGCCGTGCTCGATGCGGCGCGGCGGGCGGGTCGCGTGGAGCGCTTCGGCTGGGCGCGCCCGAGCCTCACCGACCTCTTTCGTGAGGCGGTGGAGGACACCGCTGCCTCCAGAGGAGCGGTGGCGGGCACCGCCGCCTCCACAGGAGCGGGGGTCGAATGAGCCGTCGCGAGGCGATCCGCCTCGTCGCCGCGCGGGAGCTCAACGTGCGGCTGCGCTCGCGCGCGTTCCTCGTGAGCACCGCGATCACCGCGGCGGTGCTCGTGGCCCTCGCCCTGCTCTCGGGCGGCAAGAGCGACACGAAGACGTGGAAGGTCGCCGGCGTCGGGCCCGAGGCGCACGCCGCGGTCGCGGCCGCGGGGGAGGTGGCCCCGGCGTTCAAGGGACGGATGCGCTCCCGCCCGGCGGGCGGCGACGGCGGTGCCCGCCGCGGGGTCCTCGCGGGTCAGCTCGACGCTGCGGTGCTCTCCTCGGGGGCGATCGCCGTCAAGGACGACCGCTCCTCCGACCTCGTCCGGGTGCTCCAGGCCGGCTCGGCGCGCGCCCGCGGGGTCGCCGTGCTCAAGCGGGCCGGCATCCCGGAGGCCCAGCGCACCCGGCTCCTCGCCCCGCCCCCGCTCAGGGTCGCCGCGCTCGACGACCGGCCGCGCTCCCGGGGCGACGCGGCCGTCGCCCTCGCCGGGGCGCTCGTGCTCTATCTCGCGCTGCTGAGCTACGGCATCGCCGTGGGCTACGGGGTGGTGGAGGAGAAGAGCTCGCGGGTGATCGAGATCGTGGTCTCCACGATCCGCTCGAGCGATCTCCTGGCCGGCAAGGTGCTCGGGGTCGGCCTGGCCGGGCTGCTCCAGCTCCTGGTGGTCGGCGGCGTGGGGGTGGCGGTCGGGGTGGGGACGGGGGCGCTCGCGGTGCCCCGCGGGACCGCTGGTGCGCTGGCGCTCGTGGTCGTTGAGTTCCTGCTCGGCTACGCGCTCTACTCCGCGCTCTTCGCGGCCTGCGCCGCGGTCGTCTCGCGCTCGGAGGACCTCCAATCGGTCACCGCGCCGGTCACCATCGTGCTCGTGGCCGGCTACATCGCCTCGAACTCCGCGCTCCAGGACCCGGGCAGCGGCCTGGCCAAGGTCTTGAGCATCCTGCCCTTCACGTCGCCGATCGTCCTTCCCGGCCGCGTGGCGCTGCACGTCGCCACCACCGCCGAGGTGGCGCTCTCGCTCGCGCTCTCGGTCGCCGCCATCCCCCTCGCGATCGCCTTCGCCGGTCGCCTCTACCGCGGCGCCGTGCTCTTCACGGGCGCCCGCGTGCCCTTCCGGGCCGCCTGGCGCGGCGGGTGAACGCGCTCTCGCGCACCGGAATGGAGTAGACCTACCAGGATCTCCTTCCGCCGCCTCGCCCGCGACACGCTCCACGGGTTCACCGAGCACGACCTGCTGACGTTCGCGAGCGCGATCGCCTTCCAGGTCATGACGGCGATCGTGCCGCTCGTCCTGTCCGTCCTGGCGCTGCTCGGCTTCCTGGACCTCAGTGGCGCGTGGTCGGACGACCTGGCCCCGCAGCTGCACTCTCACGTCTCGGGCGAGGTCTTCTCGGTGGTGGACTCCTTCGTGCGCACCGCGCTGGGCTCCAAGCAGCTCTTCTGGCTCACCGCCGGCGGGGTGCTCTGCGTGTGGGAGGTCTCGGGGGCGATCCGGGCGATCATGAGCGCGCTCTCGCGCGTCTACGGCGACCAGGATTCGCGCACGCGACTGCGGCGCTACCTCATCTCCTTCGCGCTCGCGCAGGCGGCGATCGTCCTCGTGATCGGCGCGCTCGCCGTGATGCGCTTCTCGACCGACGTCTTCCCCGGCGCCCTGATCTCCGTCCTGCGCTGGCCGGTCGGGGTCGCCCTCCTGCTCTCCCTGGTGTGGCTGCTGCTGCGTTACGCCCCGGTCGAGTCCCACGCCGCGCACCTGGTCTCGTTCGGCTCGGGCCTGTGCGTCGTGGTCTGGCTCTTGACGTCGTCGGTCTACGGCCTCTACGTGAGCTACGTCGCCGACTACGGCTCGGTCTTCTCCTCGCTGGCCGCGGTCTTCCTGCTGCTCACCTACCTGTACCTCTCGGCCTGCGCGTTCCTGGCCGGCGCCCAGGTCGACGCGCTCATCCGCCGAGCCGCCTCCGGAGCCTCCCCCCCCGCGCCTGGCCCGCCGCCGCCCAGCTCCGACGCTACTCGTGTGGCTCGTCGCCCGTCGCCTGGGGCGGCCGGGACTCCTCGGCGAGCGACGTGAGGGCCAGTGCCCCGCGCGCGGCCTCCTCGAGGACGTCCGTGGCCTCCTCCTGCGAGCGCGCGTAGAGCTCGACGAGGAGGTGGACGACGATCCTGTCCTCGTCGTGCTTGTGGAAGCGCACGTGGGTGAAGAACTCGCGGGTGCCGAATTCCCCGAACGCGGCGAAGGAGAGCGCGTCCCCGGCTTCGGGCCCCGCGCAGGTCTCGACCTCGTCGGCGTCGACGGTCACCGTGCAGGAGGCGACCCAGGGCGTGCCCATGACCAGGCGCTCCCACCGGTCTCCCACGGGCTCCACGCGACCGTTGGCAAAGCCGAGGTGGGGCTGGTCGTGCATGCATTCCAGGCACTGCACGACGGCCTCCTGCACCTCGTCCACGACGTCCGCACGCTCGCCCGTCTCGGGGTCGATCCGATGGATCCCCTCGTAGTGCACCTGCACTTCGAGGTTCTGCGACCAGCAGCGGTAGCAGCGCAGCCAGGAGCGAGTGGTGGTGGACACACCGGGGATCTTATGCTCCCTCCGTGGAGACGATGCGTCACGCCGTCACGGGGCGGAACGCGCTTCCCCTCGGGGTCGTGCTCGCGGGGGGGGCGGCGCGCCGGGCGGGCGGGGACAAGATGCGCGCGCTGCACCACGGGCGCCCGCTCCTGCTCTGGGCGGTGGACGCGCTGCGTGCCGCCGTGCCCGAGGTGGTCGTGCTGGCCAAGGCCGACACCCTCCTGCCCGAGCTGCCCGTGCCGGTCTGGCACGAGCCACCCGCGCCGCGTCATCCGCTCGCGGGGGTGGCCCACGCGCTCGGGCACGCCCGGGGACGCGCCGTGCTCGTCTGTGCGGGCGACGTGCCCGAGCCGCCGCCCGAGCTCCTCGCACGCCTCGCCGCCGACCGCGGTGATGCTCCCGCCGTGGTCCCCCGCCACGCGGGCGGCGCCGAGCCGCTCGTCGCGCTCTACCGCCCGGTCGCACTGGCTGCCCTGCGCGCGGCCGCGGCGGGCAGCCACCCCGCCCGCCGCGCCGTCGAGGAGCTCAACCCGACGTGGGTCTCCATCGCGCCGCTGCGCAACGTGAACTACCCGAACGTGAAGGCGTAGCCCGAGACGCCGTGCGGCAGCGCGAGCTCGAGGTCGTGACGCTCGGCGCGCGGAAGGGACACGAGCTCGTAGAGCTTCTGGGCACCGACGCGGACCCGCCGGTAGGGGCGCCCGTCGAGCAGGACGGTCACCGTGCGCGGACGGCCGCCGGCCGAGCTCATGACGAGGTAGGCCTTCGCCGCCTGGATCGTCCCCCGGATGCTCGCGGTCGGGGCCGCCGGGGTGGCGGACTCGCCGGTCACCGTCCACACCCCGCCCAGGGCGAACGTCGCGAGGGGAAGGCCGTGCCGCGGGGCCCGGTAGTCGCGCGTCCCGACCTGGGGTGCCACGAGCCAGCCCCGCGCGCGGTCGGCGCCGAGGTAGGTCTCCGGCGTGGCGACCTGCGCGGCCGGCTCCTCGGCCCGGGCCGTCACGGGCGGGGGCAGCCGCTTCGTGCCCGCTCCGACGAGCAGCGCGCGGATCGCCGCCTCCTCCTCCTGGTATCCGCCCTCGCCGAAGTGCGCCCGGCGGACCTGCCCCTGCGCGTCGACGAGGTACGTGGCCGGCCAGTACTGGTTGCCCCACGCCGACCACGTCCCGTAGTCGTTGTCCTGCACCACCGGGTAGTGCAGGCCCTCACGCCCGATCGCGCTCCGCACGTTGGACGCCGAGTGCTCGAAGGCGAACTCGGGGGTGTGGACGCCGACGATCGTCAGCCCCGCGCTGCGGTAGCGGTCGTCCAGCGCCCGGACGAACGGCAGCGTGCGCAGGCAGTTGATGCAGGTGTAGGTCCAGAAGTCCACGAGGACCACCCGCCCGTGCAGTCCGATCATGGAGAGCGGCGGTGAGTTGAACCAGCGCCCGGTCTGCGCGAACTGGGGGGCGGCGCCGATCCGGGGCAGCGACGGGGTGCGCACGCCGCGCAGCGCGCCGCTCGGGGCGGGGCGTGGTCGCAGGAGAGGCAGGAAGCCGGGCCGGGCGGCGGCGAGCTGCGCCTGCGCCGGGGTCTCCGCGAACCGCGAGGGCCCGCGCAGCGACGTGAGCTCGCGCGCGACCGACGAGGAGCGCTCCAGGCTCCGGGTGGGGTTGATCAGGGCCGTGGGCGCGTGCTCGGCCAGCGCCTGGGTGAAGCGGAGGTCCAGCCCCGTGAGCATCGCCACGGCGGTGAGCGCGAGCACGGCGCCGAGGGTGCGCTGGAGCGTGGGGCCGCGACCCGCCCGGCGGACGCGCTCGGCGATCCGGCGCGAGCCCAGGGCGAGGGCGAGGAGTACGAGCGACGTGCCCGCCGCGTAGGCGAGAGCGACGAACAGGAGCGAGACCGACGCGCCACGGGTGGCGCTGACCGACACCACCGCCGCGAGGATCGGGCCGGCGCACGGCGCGTAGACGAACCCGAGCGCGCCGCCGAGGAGCAGGCCGCCGGTGAAGCCGTCGTCGGTGCTCGAGCGGCGCGGGGCGAGCCGGGCCAGCGGCGCGAGCGCGGTCTCGACCCGCGCTCCAACGGCGGGCAGGAGCAGCGCGATCCCCGCGGCCAGCAGGACCGCGATCGCGAGCGCCCGGGCGGCCTCGCCGGCGACCCCGACGCCCTGGACGACGGAGGCGAGCGCCACCACCGCCAGGGTGTAGGTGGCGGCCAGCCCGGCGACGACCCCGAGCGGACGCCGGCGGCCGCCGGCCGCGCCTGCCGACAGCACCGCGGGCAGGACGGGCAGCACGCAGGGCGACAGCGCGGTGCCCGCGCCCGCGAGCACGGCGAAGAGGAGCAGGAGGACCATCGGTCACCAACGTTGCCGCAGTGGGCTTGCCGGCGGATCAACCCGGGCGGGGATGCGAGCGGGCGCTGGTTGAATGGGCAGCATGCTTCCGCGCGGACTCCTCGCCCTTCTGGCCGTCCTGCTCGTCGCGGGCTGCGGCTCGGGCTCGCGCTCAGGCGCGGACACGAAGGGCGGGACGAGCACGAGCGCGCTGGCGCGCCGGCTTCCCGCCGCCGCCCGGCCGGCCCTCACCCCGCGGGCCGCCGACTTCCCGGCCCCGCAGGGTCGTTCGCTGCAGAAGCTCGCCAACTCGGTCACGCCGGCCTTCCAGGTCGGGCTGTCGGCCTCGACCTTCGTCCCCGGGGCCACACCCCAGCGGGTTCCCTTCGCCCTGCTCGATCAGCAGGGCCGTCCGGTGTACGGGGCGACGGCGGTCTACGTCGCCCGCGGGCCGAAGGCGCCCGCCCGGGGACCCTTCCTCGCGCCGGGTGACTCCCTCGCGGTGGCTCCCGCCTTCCGTGCGAAGACCACGGACAGCGCAGACATCAAGCTCATCTATCGCGCCACGGTGCCCCTCCCGAAGGCCGGCCGCTACGCCCTGCTCGTGGTCACGCGCCGCGGCGGGAAGCTCCTGGGCGGCGCGACCTCGATCCCCGCCCACGCCACGAAGATCCCCGCGCGCGGGCAGAAGGCGCCGATCATCGCCACGCCCACACTCCGCTCGGCCAGGGGGAACGTCGCCTCGATCGACACCCGGCTGCCGCCGAGCGACATGCACGCGGTCTCCTTCGGAGACGTTGTCGGGCACAAGCCCGTCGCCCTGCTGTTCTCCACCCCCGCCCTGTGCCAGTCGCGCGTCTGCGGACCCGTTACCGACGTGCTGCTAGAGACCGAGCAGCGCTACCGCGGCAAGGTCGACTTCATCCACCAGGAGATCTACCGCGACAACCAGGTCTCCAAGGGGCTGCGTCCCCAGCTCGCGGCCTTCGACCTGCGGACGGAGCCGTGGCTGTTCACGGTGGACCGCCACGGGCGGATCGCGGCGCGGCTGGAGGGCGCGTTCGGGATGGCCGAAGCGGATGCGGCAGTGCGGGCGGCGCTGCGCTAGGAGTATGTGTCGCTATTCGCGACTGGGGACCCGCCTCCGGCGGCCATTAGACCACTCGCCTTTCGCCGAGCGGTGCCCTCCGCTCCGGCACCCCTAGCTGGTGCCGGAGACTCAGTCCGTCGGCCCGCCGAGTCGGCTGGACTCGGCGGCGATCCATCCCAGCGCGGCGTCGACGATCGGAGCCGGTCGGCGGCGAGCTGAGCGCAGGCGTCCGCCGAGGCGACGCCCGGCGCCGTCGAGATCGTCGGCGTGCGTGGCGGCGGCCAGCACCGCGGCGGTCGCCGCGAGCAGCGGGACCGCGCGTAGCCGGCGGACGGCGGAGACGAGGACACGCCGCAGGCCCTCGGCGCCGGCCGCGCTGCGGACCCAGACCGCGATGAGGACCAGGAGGCCGACGCGCACGCTGCGTTCGGCGGCGCGCTGGCTGCCGATCCCGCCGACGAGCCCGAAGGCCAGGGTCGAGAGGGCCAGCGGCGCCGCCACCATCAGACCCCGCAGCAGGGAGCGGCTCCCGGCGCCGGTCGCCGCCCACGCCCCCAGGAGGACGGCCGCAACCACACCGAGGAAGCGTGGGTCGGTGCTCGTCAGCACCGCGGCGAAGCCGGCGATTCCCACCAGCACGATCACTCCGGCGTGCGCCTGTGGCGTCGCGCGGTCGACGCGGTCGCCCGGCCGCTCGACAGCGACGACCTCCCCGCTCCAGCGCCGCAGGCCGCGCCGGATCGCCCACGCCTGGATGAGCCCCGCCCCGATCGACCACAGAATGAGCTGGAGCAGGGTGAGCCACAGGGCGGCGGTCCGGCCCGCGGGCAGGAATTCCAGGAACCCGCGGAGGCGCTCGTAGGTGCCGAGGTAGGCGTCGAGCCCGACGAGGACGAGGATCGAGAACGCCGCGGTCACGGTGTAGTAGAAGGTCCGGATGACCGCGCCCACCGCGGCGAGGGCGAGGTACGGCGCCCCCCGTCGGTACAGGGTCCCGAGCAGCGGCGCGCTCGCCGCATGCGGTACGGGGATCCCCATGCGTGCGGGGCCCATGATCGCGGTGGTCTCGACGAGGCTGGCGGCGGCCGTGGCGTAGCCTGCGCGAGTGCCGTGACGCTCGGCGGCGCGCGCCAGCGGCACCCCGCCGGCCACCGCCACCGTCCACCCCAGCGGGACGGCCCGGGCGACCAGGAACGTCAGCGCGGTCACGCTGGCCATGCCGGCCAGCGCGCGCGAGCGATCGTCCTCGCCCCCGTCCTCGCCGGCCGGGGGCGGTGGGCCCGGGGCGGTGGCCGGAGCCGGAGGTGGAGAGCCGGGGACGCGGTGGGCGGTCAGGGCTACCGACTCTACGCAGCGCGTTCCGTACTTCCGCGGCGCACGCGGGACTGAGCTCTCAGCCGCCGATCGCCGACATCGAGCGCGCGGGCTGGACGAACCCCGGGTCCCCGACGCGGTGCTTGAGCTCCTTGCGCCAGACCGCCCCCCGGACGACCTCCTCGAGCTCGTCGTCTTCGGCGCCCTCCCGGAGCGGACCCCGGAGGTCGGTCTCGTTCAGGGAGAACAGGCACGTCCGCAGGCGACCGTCCGCGGTGAGCCGGATCCGGTCGCAGTCCGAGCAGAAGGGCTCCGAGACGGGGTTCACGAACCCGATCCGGCCGCGGGCGCCGTCCGCGAAGCGCCAGGTGCGCGCGGTGGCGGAGGGCTCGCGCGCCTCGGGCTCGAGTGGCCAGCGCGCGTTGATGAGCGCGCGCAGCTCCTCGCCCGGGAGGACCTGGTCGGCCGTCCACGCGTGGTCGGCGTCGAGCGGCATCCACTCGATGAAGCGGACCTCCCAGCCCGTCTCGCGCGCCCAGGCGGCGAAGGGGAGCGCCTCCTCCTCGGTGAAGCCGCGCAGCGCCACGGCGTTGACCTTGATCCGCGGCGGGCCATCCGGGCCGCGCTGCGCGGCGAGGACCTCGAGCCCGCGCAGGACCCGGGGCAGGGCGTCGCGGCGGGTCATCGCGAAGAAGCGGTCGCGCTGCAGTGAGTCGATGGAGACGTTGAAGCGCTTGACCCCGGCGGCCACCAGCGCCGCCGCGTCGCGGTCGAGCAGGTAGCCGTTCGTGGTCAGCGCGAGGTCGTCGAGCCCGGGAACCGCGTCGAGCATCGCCACGAGGCGCGGGAGCTCGCGCCGGACGAGGGGCTCGCCGCCCGTGAGGCGCACCGCGGAGACGCCCATCTCGGCAAGCAGGCCGACGAGCCGGGTGATCTCCTCGAAGGTCAGGATCTCGGAGCGCTCGAGCCACGGCAGCCCCTCGGCGGGCATGCAGTACTGGCAGCGGAAGTTGCAGCGATCGGTGACGGAGACGCGGACGTCGCCGATGGCGCGCTCGTGGCCGTCTCGGAGCGCTTCGCGGACCATGGAGCCGAGGGTACCCTGCCCCGCGTCGTGCGTCGCGCTCCGCTCGCCCTCGTTCTCGCCGCCCTCGTCGTCGCCGCCCTCGTCGTCGTCGCCCTCGTCGTGGGCCGCGGGGACAGTGGGGCGAAGCCGCCGGCGGCGCCCGAGGCGGCGCGCGCCGCCGCCGTGGGATTCCGCGACGCGGTCGCCCAGCACGACTACCGGCGGCTGTGCACGCGCGTCTTCGCGCCGGTCCTCCTCAGCAAGCTGACCCGGATCAACTATTCATGCGAGACAGCCATGAAGCAGTATTACGGCACCACCCGCAGCCCGCGCCTGAAGATCCTCGGCGTCCGGGTGGACGGGCGGCGCGCCCGCGTGGGGATCGTCACGTCGGCCGCGGGCGAGGCAGCGGTGGAGGGGTCGTTGGGGCTTGTGAAGACCGGTGACCGCTGGCTCGTGCAGACGCTCGACACCGCCGCCCCGGGGCGCTGACCCAGCGCACACGCGGGCCGCCGCCTCCGTCGACGGCTGGCCCTAGCCCGCCCGCTCGTCGTGGGCGGGCTCGTCGCCGGGCTCGGACGGGTCGTCCCCGGTGCGCTTGACCTCGCCCGAGCCCACCGTCATGCCGCCGCCCGGGGCCATTTTCCCGGGGCCCCTCTCCCCCTCGGCATCCGTCCCGCCGCCGGGCTTCTGGCTGGTCCTGGTGTCGTCGTCGTGCTCCATTGCTACCGCCTACCCCGCGGAGCCGTCGCTGTCCCCGGGAACGTCCCCGGGAAGGCGGGAGAAGAGCACGAGGTCCTGGCGCTCGCCCTTGAGCTCCTGATAGGAGCGCAGGACGCCCTCGCGGACGAAGCCCGCGCGCTCGGCGACCCGCTGCGACGCGGAATTGCCCGTGGCCACCCGGATCTCCACGCGGGCGAGGCTCCGCTCCCGGAGCCCCCATGCGGTGACGAGGCGAACCGCGCGCGTCATGACTCCGCCGCCCCGGGCGGCCGCGCCGAGCCAGTAGCCGATGCTCGCCCGCCCACCCTCGAGCTCGAGCCGGAGGTCGATCACGCCCTGCGGCCGTCCGTCCGTACAGATCACCCAGGCCGCGTAGTGGCCCGACAGGATCCACGGGGCCTGGTCGGCGCGGAACGCGCGGACGTGCTCGACGGTGTTGTTCTCGCGCACGCGCGTCCAGCGGGTGATCTCCGGATCGTGGGAGGCCTCGGCGATCGCCGCGAGGTCGTCGTCGCCCCACGGCCGGAGGACCACGTCGCCGTCCGTCAGCCGGGGGATCACGGCCGGCGCAGCAGGACCCACATGAGCACGGCGGCGAAGCCGATCTGCCCGAATGCAAGCGCGGTGCCGAGGTTGGCGGCGCCGAGGAGCCCGGCCAGCAGGGTCGCGCCGACGAAGGCGACGAGAAGGATGGCGAGGTCGATGATGCGCGAAGCTACTCACCTCGTCCGGTGAGGCGCGCGAGCCCCGCGGTCAGCGCGGCGACGTCGAGCCCGGGAGGCTGGGCGGCGAGCCAGGATTGCGCGGCCCGCCGTCCCCCGAGCGCCCGGAGCCCCGCCGCGCCGTGCTCGGCGACGAAGTCGGCCAGGGCGTGGTGGCGCCGGGCCGCGAGCCGGCGGGCCGGGAGGTCGAGCCGCTGCGAGTGGGTGTCCAGCACGTCGAGGAGCTCGTCGATCCCCTGCGGCGGAGGCAGGGAGGAGACGGCGATCACCGCGGTGTCCCGGGCGCCGAGCGAGCGCAGCGCGGCGCGGAGATCGCGGCGGGCGCGGAGGGCGACGCTCCCGAGGTCCGCCTTGTTGACCACGAGCACGTCGGGGATCTCCATGATCCCCGACTTCAGGAACTGCAGGACGTCGCCCGAGCCGGGCTGGACGACGACGGCGACGGTGTCGGCCACGTCGGCCACGTCGGTCTCCGACTGCCCGACGCCGACGGTCTCGATGACGACGACGTCCCACGCCACGGCGAGCGCATGGCCCGCGGCGCGGGTGGCGGGGGCGAGGCCGCCGAGCTGCTCGCCGGCCGCGGTCGAGCGGACGAACACCCCGGGGTCGTCGGGGGCGGTGCGGATGCGCGCGCGGTCGCCGAGCAGCGCGCCGCCCGAGCGCCGGGAGGACGGGTCGACGGCCAGAACGGCGACCGTGCGTCCGCGCGCCCGCCAGCCCGCCACGAGAGCGGAGAGCAGGGTGGACTTCCCGACCCCGGGCGGACCCGTGAGCCCGACGATGTGGCCCGCGGGCTCGGTAGGAAGCGCCGAGAGGAGCGCCGCGGTCTGGTCACGGTCGGCGGGCACCGCGCTCTCGACGAGGTTGAGGACCGCGGGGGCCGCCCTCAGGTCACCCGCCCGCAGCCGCCCGGCGAGCTCCGTCCCCGAGCCCACCTACGCGGGCTGACCGACGCCCCGCCGCTCCGCCACGAGCGCGACGACGTCCCCCATTATCCCGTTGAGATCGAAGTCCTTGGGGGTGTAGATCCGGGCGACGCCCGCGTCGCGCAGGGGGGCGACGTCCGCCTCGGGGATGATCCCCCCGACGATCACGGGCACGTCCTCGGCGCCCGCCTCGCGCAGGGCGGCGATCACGGCGGGGATGAGCTCGCGGTGCGAGCCCGACAGGATCGACAGCCCGACGACGTGCACGCCCTCCTCCAGCGCGGAGCGGGCGATCTGCGCGGGGGTCAGCCGGATCCCCTCGTAGACGACGTCCATCCCCACGTCCCGCGCGCGGACGGCGATCTGCTCGGCGCCGTTGGAGTGCCCGTCGAGCCCCGGCTTGCCCACGAGGATCTTGAGCCGCCGGCCCAGGGCCTCGGAGACGCGCTCGACCTCGTCGCGGACCTCCTCGAGCTCGGCGCCACCGGTGTGGATCGCCTCGCCCACGCCCGTCGGCGCCCGGTAGTCGCCGACCGCCTCGCGCACCGCGCCCGCCCACTCGCCCGTGGTGACGCCGGCCCGGGCGGCGGCGAGCGTGGCCACCATGATGTTCTCCTCGGTGCCCGCGACCACCCGCCCCAACTCGGCCAGGGCGCTCTCGACCGCGCCCGCGTCCCGCTTACGCCGCCAGGCGGCCAAGGCCGCGCGCTGCTCGGCCTCCGCCGCGGGATCGACGACGAGGATGCCTCCCTCGGCGTCCGCGGTCAGCGGGGAGGGCTCGGTCTCCGTGAAGCGGTTGACCCCCACGGCCACGAGGTCGCCGCTCTCCAGCCGGGCGATCCGCGCGCGGTGGGAGTCCACGAGCGCGGCCTTCATGTAGGAGACGGCCTCGACCGCGCCGCCGTGCTCCTCGACGACGGCCAGCTCGGCCCGCGCGCCCGCGAGCAGCTCGGCGACGAGCCCGTCCATGACCTTCGACCCCTCGAAGATGTCGGGGTACTCGAGCAGGTCGGTCTCGTAGGCCAGGACCTGCTGGATGCGCAGCGACCACTGCTGGTCCCACGGCCGGGGGAGCCCGAGCGCCTCGTTCCAGGCCGGGAGCTGGATGGCGCGGGCGCGGGCGTTCCGGCCCAGGGTCACCGCGAGCGCCTCGAGCACGATGCGCTGCACGTTGTTCTCGGGCTGGGCCTCGGTGAGGCCGAGCGAGTTGACCTGGACCCCGTAGCGGAAGCGCAGGTGGCGCTCGTCGCCGACGCCGTAGCGCTCGCGCCCGAGCTCCTCCCAGAGCACCGACATCGCCCGGAGCTTCGCGTGCTCCTCGACGAAGCGCACCCCGGCGTTGACGAAGAACGAGATCCGGGCGAAGACCCGGCCCATGAGCTCCTGGTCCACCCGCTCTGCGACGGCGTCGAGTACCGCCTGCGCGTTGGCCAGCGCGTAGGCGATCTCCTGCACGGGGGTGGCCCCGGCCTCCTGGAGGTGATACGAGCAGATGTTGATCGGGTTCCACTTCGGGACCCGCTCCACGGTGTAGGCGACCATGTCGGCGATGAGCCGCATCGAGGGCTCGGGCGGGAAGGCGTAGGTCCCGCGCGCCAGGAACTCCTTGATGATGTCGTTCTGGGTGGTGCCCTGGAGGACGGCGGGGTCGAGGCCCTGCTCCTCCGCGCAGACGACGTAGAGCGCGAGCAGCCACGCCGCCGTCGCGTTGATCGTCATCGACGTGTTCATGACGCCGAGGGGGATCTGATCGAGCAGCGCGGCCATGTCGCCCTTGTGGGCCACCGGCACGCCGACCTTGCCGACCTCGCCCCGGGCGAGCTCGTGGTCGGGGTCGTAGCCCGTCTGGGTGGGCAGGTCGAAGGCGATCGACAGCCCCGTCTGGCCCTTGGCGAGGTTGCGGCGGAAGAGCTCGTTGGACTTCTGCGCCGTGGAGTGGCCGGCGTACGTGCGCATCATCCACGGGCGGTCGGGCTCGGGCAGCCGGTGCATGGAGCGAAGATTCTAAGGTGCGGGCCATGGCCGAGGACGAGGAGACGACCCGGGCACTGGAGCTCACGGGGCCGCGGGACACCCTGCCCGACGACCCCTCGGGCTCGGTCGCCCACCCCGACTTCCCGCTGGACCGGCGGGGGTACGACCGCGCCGCGGTGGACGCCTACGTCCACCGGGTGGTCAAGCTCGTCGGGGAGCTCGAAACGGTCCGCTCGCCCCGGGCCGCGGTGCGCCAGGCGCTCGAGCGGGTGGGGACGGAGACCGCCGGCATCCTCGCGCAGGCCCATGCGGCGGCCGACGCGGTCACCGCGGCCGCGCGGACGGAGGCCGAGGAGCTCACCACGAGCTCGCGCCGGGCGGCCGAGGAGCGGCTCGAGCGCGCGCGCGCCGAGGCCGAGGAGATCGTGCACGACGCACGCGAGCGCGCCCGGATGCTCGACCGCGACGCCGACGTGATCTGGCAGGAGCGCGGGCGGCTGCTGGCCGACGTGGACCGCGTCGCCGGGGAGCTGCAGCGGGTCGTCCGCGCCGCCGGGGAGCGCTTCCCGCCGGAGGCCGAGGCCCTCGAGGAGCTCCCCGCGGAGGGCGCGACGACAGAGGAGCTCCCCGCGCAGGGCGAGACCACGGAGGAGCTTCCGCCGTCGTGAACGTCGAGCCGATCGACCTGCGCCACCTCGGGCGCGAGCGCGTCATCTGCTGCTTCCGCACGGGCGACGCGCTCGTGGACCCTGGGCCGTCCTCCTGCCTCGACACCCTGCTCGACGCGCTCGACGGGTGGGAGCCCCAGCGTCTGCTGCTGACCCACGTCCACCTCGACCACGCCGGGGCGTCGGGCTCGCTGGTGGCGCGGTACCCCGACCTCCAGGTCTACGTCCACGAGCGCGGGGCGCCGCACCTCATCGCCCCCGGGAAGCTGCTGGCCAGCGCGACGCGGCTCTACGGCGAGGACATGGACCGGCTGTGGGGCGAGTTCGCGCCCGTCCCGGAGGGCAACCTCCACATCCTGCGCGGGGGAGAGGAGCTCGACGGGGGCTGGGAGGTGGAGTACACGCCCGGCCACGCCTCCCATCACGTGAGCTTCTTCGTGGAGGACTGGGCCTTCGTCGGCGACGTGGGCGGGGTGCGGATCCCGCCCGCCGGCGTCGCGATCCCACCCACGCCGCCGCCGGACATCGACCTCGAGGCCTGGCACGCGTCGCTCGACCTCGTGGCCGCCCGGGCGCCCGGCCACCTCGCGCTGACCCACTTCGGCCCGTGGGAGGACGCGATCCTCCAGATCGCCGATGTCGATCGCCGCCTCGACGCCTGGGCCGCGCTCGCGCGCGACGAGGGCGAGGGGGAGTGGATCGAGCACATCCAGACGGAGATCGAGCGGGGGACCGACGCGGACCTCGAGACGGCCGCGGCCTTCACCCAGGCCGCCCCGCCCGACCAGCTCTACGCGGGTCTCCGACGATATTGGGCCACCCACCCACCCCAGTGATGAGCGGCGGCGCGACGATCGAGAAGCCGCGGGTGGGCGACCCCGGCTCGGGCCTCGGCGGCGCCTGGCGCGTGATCGTCCTCAACGACGACCACAACACGTTCGACCACGTCGCCCGCACGCTGGCCCGGTTCATCCCCGGCGTGTCGGTTCCCGAGGGGTACACGTTCGCCGAGCGCATCCATGCCTCGGGCCGGGCCGTGGTGTGGTCGGGCGGGCAGGAGCCCGCGGAGCTGTACTGGGAGCAGCTCGCGGAGGCGGGGCTGACGTTGGCGCCGCTCGAGCAGGGCTGAGCCACCGCTCTTGTAGCTTTCTGACAATGAGCGAGCGGCGCCCGTGGCACGATCTGCCCGCCGCCGCCGCGCCCGCCCTCCGCGCCGAGCTCCCGGTCGTCGCCGACGAGATCATCGCGGCGCTCCGCGCCGGGGTGCCCGAGTACGCGCGCCCCCTCGAGGGCGCCTTCGGCCGGGGCCTACGGGTCGGGGTGGAGGCCGCGCTGGCGCACTTCGTCGCCGAGATCGAGGCCGGCGACCGGGTTCCGCGCGCCGACGTGTACCTCGGGCTCGGGCGCGGGGAGTACCGGGCCGGGCGCTCGCTCGAGGCCCTGCTGTCCGCCTACCGGCTCGGCGCCCGGGTGGCCTGGCGGCGCTTCGCCGCGGCGGTGCGCACGGCGGGGCTCGACCACGACGTCCTTGTCGCCGTCGCCGAGTCCATCTTCGCCTACATCGACGAGCTCTCGGCCGAGTCCGCCGAGGGCTTCGCGCTCGAGCAGTCCGCCGCGGCCGGCGCGGTCCAGCTCCGCCGCCGGCGCCTCGCCCGCCTCCTGCTCTCGGCCCCCGACGCCGAGCCCGACGTCGTCGAGGCCGCCGCCCGCGACGCCGGCTGGCGCCTCCCGCAGGCGCTCGCCGCGCTGCTCGTGGTGGGCGACGGGCGCGAGGCCGTCGCCCGGCGCCTCTCCGACGTGGCCGCCGACCCCCGCGAGGACGAGCTCGTCCTCCTCGTGCCCGACCCCGACGGCCCCGGGCGCCACGAGGAGCTCCGCCGCGCGACCGAGGGCGAGCTCGCCGCCCTCGGCCCGACCGTCGCCTGGCCCGACGCGCCGCTCTCGCTCGCACGGGCCCGCGCCGCGCTCGCCCTGGCGCGCGCCGGCGCCGTGGAGGCCGGCGGCCTGGTCGTCGCCGCCGACCACGGCCCCGCCCTGTTGCTCTCGCGTGACCCCCGTCTCGTCGAGGACCTCATCCGCGACCGTCTCGCACCCCTCGACGCCCTCGGGCCCGCCGCCCGCGAGCGCCTGACCGTGACCCTCGCGGCCTGGCTGGCCGAGCAGGGCCGCCTCGGCCCCGTCGCCGGCCGCCTCGGGGTCCACCCGCAGACCGTCCGCTACCGGCTCGGTCGCCTGCGCGAGGTGCTCGGCCCCGCCCTCGACGACCCCGACTCCCGGTTCGAGCTCGACCTCGCGCTGCGGACCCGGGCGCTCGTGGGCGGGGGCAGGGAGGAGCAGGGCTAGAAGGCGCCGCCGGCGGGCTCGTGGAAGCCCGTGTGGCGCAGCTCGTCGGCGTCCACCTCGAGCTGGCCGCGCCCCAGCCGCTCGTACCACTCGGGGAGGATCGGCACCTGATACCAGCTCGAGTGCCGGGCGCGCCAGGTCTGGAACTCCGGCCCGTCCCAGTAGCGATAGAAGTCGTCATGGTCGGAGAAGGTCGCCGTCTGGGAGAAGCGGTAGCGGTCCTCCGCGGAGCGCCGCACCTCCCAGTCCAGCGCTCCGTACCGGAGGGCGACGGGGGCGATCTCCTCCAGCGAAGCCGCGATGCGGTCACCGCGGAAGAGGGTCGCGTACCAGGGGATGTGGACGATCCCGGCCATGCGGTCCTAGCCTACGCCCCCACCTCGGCGCGGATCGCGCCCGGTCCCTCGGCCGTCCGGCCCTCCCCCTCCGCCCCGGCGCCCACGAGGATGGAGATCTTCCCGAGGTGCTTGTTCTCGCGCATGAGCTGGTGGGCCTCGGCGACGCCCTCGAAGCCCATGGTCCACCACAGCACGGGGCGGATCTTCGACTCCTCGATGAGCGCGTTGGCCTTGTTGGCCTCCCACGCATTCGCGAAGTGCGAGCCGATGATCTCCTTCTGGCGCATCCACAGGTAGCGCACGTCGAAGTCGAGCTGGTACCCCGACGTCGCCCGCAGATCACGACCTTCCCGAACGGCCGCACGGCGAGCACGGAGGTCGGGAACGTCGCCTGCCCGACGTGCTCGAAGACGATGTCGGGCTGGCCCCCGAGGAGCGCCTCGAGGTGCTTGGAGAACCGCCGCGACTCCTTGAAGCGCGCCTTTTCCGCGTCTGCGTCCTCGCCGCCGCGGCGCATCATTCCCGCGAACTCGTTGCGGTCGATGTAGTCCACCGCGCCGAGCGACTTGACGAGCTCGCCCTTGTCGGCGGAGGAGACCACGCCGACGGCGTCGGCGCCCGCCAGCGCGCAGAGCTGGGTGGCGAAGACCCCCAGGCCCCCGGCGGCGCCCCAGATCAGGACCCTGTGGCCGGCCTGGAGCCTGGCCCGGTCGAGCAGCATCCGGTAGGCGGTGAAGTACGTGAGCCCGTAGGAGGCCGCCTCCTCCCAGGCGAGATGCGCGGGCTTGGGCAGGAGCTGCTGGGCCTGCACCTTCGTGAACTGCGCGAAGGACCCCCAGCTCGTCTCGTAGCCCCAGATCCTCTGCGACGGCGCCGCCAGCGGATCGAGCCCGTGGACCTCGGGATCCTCGTAGGACGCCTGGTTGCAGTGCACGACCACCTTGTCCCCCGGCGTCCAGCGGGTGACCCCCGGCCCGACCTTCCAGACGACCCCCGAGGCATCGGATCCGCCGATGTGGTGATCCTCCCCGGGGTGGTAGCGAAAGACGGAGACCGGTCGCCCCAGGGCGGCCCAGACGTTGTTGAAGTTGACGCCGGCGGCCATGACGCGGACGATGACCTCGAACGCGGCGGGCTCGGGGACCTCGATCTCCTCGACCTGGAAGGCGTCGACGGGCTCGCCCTCGCGGTCGGCGCGGATGACCCAGGCCGCCATGGTCTCCGGCAGCTCGCCCGGCTCGGTCGCGACCCGGGAGACCTGGGTCAAATCGACTACCACGTACCGATCCTCACTGAAGGTCCCAGAAGCGGGGCATCCTATCCCTGGCCTCGGGTGCGCCCGGGCACGCTGCCGATGAGCATGTGATGGACGTCTCGAACCTGCGACCCCTCCTCGAGGTCTCGCGCCTGCGCGCGAGCGTCGCCGGCGTGGGCGCGGTGCTCGAGGCGCTGGCGAGCGCGGTGGGGGAGTCGCTGGGCTACGGCACCGTGGTGGTCAACCGCTACCGGCCCGCCTGGGACGACCTCGAGGTCCAGGCCGTGCACGGCCCGCGACAGGCGCGGGACTTCCTGCTCGGGACCGCCGCCCCCCGGAGTGTCTGGGAGGAATGGCTCGACCCGCGCTGGGAGCGCCAGGGGGCGTTCGTCGTTCCGCACGACGCCGAGATATGGGCCTCGGAGGAGTCGGAGAGCAAGGTCTTCGTCCCCGACCTCCCGATCTCCGACGACCCCGCCCGCTGGCATCCCGAGGACGCCCTCTTCGTGCCCATGCGCGGCGTGCGGGACGAGCTGCTCGGCGTCCTCTCCGTCGACGATCCGGCGTCGGGCCTGCGCCCGACGGACTCCGATCTCGCGCTGCTCTACGCGGTGGCGGCGCACGCCGGCCTGGTCCTCGCCGCCGCCGAGCGCGAGGAGGAGGCCGTGCGGCAGAGCTCGGCGGCCGACCATCTGCTCCGGGTCTCGGCGGAGCTGCGCGCCCACGAGGGGACGGACACGGTGCTCGGAGCGGTCTGCGAGGGGGTGCGCGAGGCGCTGGCCTTCGAAAGGGTCGCCGTCCTGCTGCGCGACGACGGCTCCGACGAGCTCTCGGCCCGGGCCGAGGCGGGCTGGGGCAGCCTCGCGCCCCTCGCCGCCGGCACCTCCCTGCGCGCGCTCTTGCCGCTCCTGCAAGACGAGTACGAGCGGGAGGGCTGCTACCTCGTCGACGGGCCCACGGCACGTGCGCTGGGCGTCGAGCCGCACCGGCTCTGGTCCTCGGAGCGCAACGGGCGCGGGCCGTACGGGTGGAACCACCACTGGCTCCTCGTCCCTCTCCAGGGCTCGGACGGCGAGCCCCTGGGGTTCCTGTGGCCCGACGAGCCCGCCGATCGCCGGCTGCCCTCCGCCGGGCGCCTGCGCGCGCTCCGGCTCTTCGCCAACCAGGCCGCCGCGGCGCTGGAGGCCGCCGCGCAGATCCACCTGCTCGTCCACCTCGCCCAGCACGATCCGCTCACGGGCCTGCGCAACCGGCGCGACCTCTCGACGGCGGTCGACGACGCCGTGCGGCGCGGCCCGGCCCCCGTCGCGGTCCTGCTCTGCGACCTCGACCACTTCAAGCGCATCAACGACGTCCACGGCCACGAAGCGGGGGACCGCGCGCTGGAGCGCTTCGGGGGCCTGCTGCGCGAGACCGCGGCGCCCGACGGGCTGGCCATCCGCCTGGGTGGGGAGGAGTTCGCCGTGGTGCTGCCGGGGCACGGCGCCGAGGAGGGGGTGGCCGCGGGCGACGACCTGCGCGCACGGACGACCGAGCGCTTCGACTCGGAGCTGCCCGGCCTCACCGTGTCGGTCGGAGTGGCGTGCTCGGGACGTGACGGGACCACCGCGCGCGAGCTGCTCACCGCCGCCGACGCGGCCCTGTACGCGGCCAAGCGCCTGGGCCGCGACCGGGCGGTCGCCCACGACGCGGGACTCGTGGACCGCCTGCGCGCGGCGGAGGACGAGCACTCCCGCGAGCTGCTCGCCGCGGTGCTGCTGCTGGCCGAGACGCTCGACCTGCGCGACCCCTCGACGGCACGCCACTCCGAGAGCGTGGGGCGCTACGCCGAGCTCATCGCCCGCCGGCTCGGGCTCCCGCCCGACCGCGTCGAGCGGGTGCGGATCGCCGGCATCGTCCACGACCTGGGGAAGATCGCCGTCTCCGACGCCATCCTCCACCGTGCGGGTCCCCTCGACGAGGGCGAATGGGAGGAGGTCCGGCGCCACCCCGAGCTCGGCGCGCGGATCGTCGCCCGGGCGCACCTCACGGACGTCGCCGAGTGGGTGCGCGCGCACCACGAGCGACCGGACGGCACCGGCTATCCCCACCGGCTGGACGGCCGCAGCATCCCGCTCGAGGCGCGGATCCTCGCGGTGGCCGACGCGTACGAGGCGATGGTCGCCGAGCGGGCCTACCGCAGCGCCATGCTGCCCGAGGAGGCGTGGGCCGAGCTCTCCCGCGCCGCCGCCGACGGGCAGTTCGACCCCGAGGTCGTCGACGCGCTGCTCGCGGCGCTAGGCACGGGACGGGTGGCGACCGACTTCACGTCGATCGCCTGACCCATGGCGCGACGCCTTGCCACCCTCGCCCTCCTCGCCGCCCTGGTCGGCTGTGGCGCGGCCCAGGCGCGGCCCCCGCGCGTGCTCGTGGTCACCGAGGCCCGGCGCTACGTCCACGCCTCCATCCCCGCCGCGGTCGCCGCGCTGCGCCGGCTCGGGCGCCGCGACGGCTACCGGATCGACGTGGTCGGCGCGGCGGCGGCGCTCACGCCGGCCCGCCTGCGCGGCGCGCGGGTGGTGGCCTTCGTCTCGACGACGGGCGAGCTGCGTGCCGGTCCGGGACCGTTGCTCGCGTGGATCCGGCGCGGGGGCGCGTTCCTCGGCCTGCACTCGGTCACCGCCACGTGGCGCCGCCAGAGGGAGTTCCACCGCATGCTCGGCGCCACGTTCCGCTCCCACCCGCGCGCGGGCTCCGGCCGCGTGGTCGTCGAGGACCGCCACGATCGCGCGACGCGCGGCCTGCCGCGTTCCTTCGCGGTCCGCGACGAGTTCTACGTCTTCGCGCGCGATCCCCGCCCCCGCGTGCACGTGCTCGCCTCCCACCGCGGGACGCCGCTGGTGTGGCGGCGCTCGTACGGACGCGGCCGGGTCTTCGTCGACTCCCTCGGCCACTTCGGAGCGCGCTGGCGCGAGCGTGACACCCAGGCGCTCGTGGGCGGCGGCCTGCGCTGGCTCCTGCGACGGTGAGGTGCTACCACTCTGATCAAGCGAGAGGAGACCCGATGGCCGAGAAGATCCCGGTACGGATCACCGTGAACGGTGAGTCGCACGAATCGCACGTGGAGCCCCGGCTCCTGCTCGTGCACTATCTGCGCGATCGGCTCGGGCTGACGGGGACCCACGTCGGGTGCGACACCTCGAACTGCGGCGCGTGCACGTGCCACGTCGACGGCGAGTCCGTCAAGAGCTGCACGGTCCTCGCCGTGCAGGCCGACGGCGCCGAGGTCACCACTATCGAGGGCCTGGCCGCCTCGCCCGACGAGCTCCATCCGCTCCAGGCCGCGTTCTGGGAGCACCACGGCCTGCAGTGCGGCTTCTGCACCCCCGGGATGATCATGGCCGCCGCCGACCTGCTCGCCCGCAACCCCCACCCGAGCGAGGAGGAGGTCCGCCACGGCCTCGAGGGCAACCTCTGTCGCTGCACGGGCTACCACAACATCGTCAAGGCGGTGATGAGCGTCGCCTCCACCCCCGCGCCGGTGAACGCATGAGCGTCACCGGGGAGCGCGCCGCCAACGGCTACGTCGGGCGGTCTGTGAAGCGCAAGGAGGACCCGCCGCTCATCCAGGGCCAGGGGAGCTACGTCGAGGACATCGTGCTCGTCGGGACGCTGCACGCGGCGATCGTCCGCTCGCCCGAGGCGCACGCGAGGATCACGTCGATCGACACGAGCGCCGCGGCGGCGCGCGACGACGTGGTCGGCGTCTTCGTCGGCGAGGACCTGTCCGACCTCCTCGCCCCGCTGCCCATGGCCTGGGTCCCTCCGGGGGTGGAGATCAAGGCGCCCGAGCACTGGCCGCTCGCGCGCGGCGAGGTCAACCACGTGGGCGATCCCGTCGCCGTCGTCGTCGGCCGGGACAAGTACACGGTCATCGATGCCGCCGAGGACGTGGTCGTCTCCTACGAGTCGCTGCCGGTGGTCGTCGACCCCGAGGAGGCGATGGAGGACGAGATCCTCGTCCACGCGGATCTCGGGACGAACAGGACGCACGAGTGGTCGCTCGGCGGTGGGGATCTCGAGGCGGGCTTCGCCGAGGCCGACGTGGTCATCGAGCGGCGCATCGTCAACCACCGCATCAGCGGGGCTCCCATCGAGCCCCGCGCGACGCTCGCGGAATGGCGCGGCGGGGAGCTCACCCTGTGGACCACCACGCAGGTGCCGCACATCCTGCGCCTCCAGCTCGCGGGGATGCTCGGCGTCCCCGAGGACCGCCTGCGGGTCATCGCCCCCGACGTGGGCGGCGGCTTCGGCGCCAAGCTCCAGGTCTATGGGGAGGAGGCCCTGACCTGCTGGCTGGCGCGGAAGCTCGGGCGACCGGTGCGCTGGACGGAGACCCGCTCGGAGCACATGACGACCTCCCACCACGGCCGCGACCAGATCGACACCGTGCGGATGGGCGCGAAGTCAGACGGGACCGTCACCGCGTTCCACGCGAAGATCCTCGCGGACTTCGGCGCCTACCACATGCTGCTCACGCCGCTGATCCCCACGCTGGGGTCGTTCGTGATGAACGGCTGCTACCGCTTTCCGGCGGTCCGGACCGACATCACCGGGGTGTTCACGAACAAGATGGGCACGGACGCGATCCGCGGCGCCGGGCGGCCCGAGGCCACCCACATGATCGAGACGATGATGGACCAGATGGCGGCCGAGCTCGGGATGAACCGGCTCGCGCTCCGCCGGAAGAACTTCATCGGCAAGGAGGACTTCCCCTACGACACCCCGGTGGGGATCACCTACGACTCCGGGGACTACCACGCCTCGCTCGACAAGCTGCTCTCGAAGCTCGACTACGCGGAGTTCGAGCGCGAGAAGAAGGAGCTCCGGGCCAAAGGGATCTACCGCGGGATCGGGTTCTCCACGTACACGGAGATCTGCGGCCTGGCGCCGTCGCGGGCGGTCGGGCCGAGCGGGGTCGGCATCCAGGCCGGCTTCTGGGAGTCCGCCGTCGTCCGCGTGCATCCCTCGGGGACCGCGACCGTCTACTCGGGGACCTCGCCGCACGGCCAGGGCCTCGACACCGCGTTCGCGCAGATCGTCGCCGACAAGCTCGGGATCTCCCCCGACCAGGTCGAGGTGATCCACGGCGACACGGGCCGCGGCCCGATGGGCATGGGCACGTACGGCTCGCGGTCGCTGTCGGTGGGCGGCGAGTCGATCGCCCGGTGCGCCGACAAGGTCGTCGACAAGGTCGCGAAGATCGCGGCGCACCTGCTCGAGGCGGCGCCGGAGGACATCGAGCTGCACGACGGGAAGTTCTCCGTACGCGGGACCGACCAGGGCATGGGCCTCGCCGACGTGTCCCTCGCGGCCTACGTCCCCGAGAACCTGCCGGAGGGCATGGAGCCCGGCCTGGAGGAGACGAACTTCTACGACCCGTCGAACTTCGTCTTCCCCTTCGGCGCCCACGCGGCGATCGTCGACGTCGACGCCGAGACGGGGAAGGTCTCCGTCGCGCGCTACGTCGCGGTGGACGACTGCGGCCCGGCGGTCAACCCGCTGCTCATCGACGGACAGGTCCACGGGGGCATCGCCCACGGGATCGGCCAGGCGCTGTTCGAGCAGATCGTCTACGACGAGGAGGGCCAGCTCGTGACGGGCACGTTCGTCGACTACGCGCTGCCCACCGCCGCGGAGCTGCCCTCGTTCGAGACCGACCGCACCGAGACGCCGTCCCCCACCAACGGGCTCGGCGTCAAGGGCGTGGGCGAGGCGGGCACGATCGCCGCGTCGCCGGCGATCGTCAACGCGGTCGTCGACGCGCTGGAGCCGCTCGGGGTGACGCGGATCGACATGCCGCTGACCCCCATGCGCGTGTGGCAGGCCATCGCGGGGACGGGACCGCCGCCGACCGAGCAGGGGCGCATGAGCTCCGACGCCGGCTCGGCGGGCTCGGGCCCGACGAATCCCACCCAGCCCGAAGGAGGTCTCCGGTGATCCCCGCCGAGTTCGACTACGTCGTCCCGTCCTCGCTGGACGAGGCGCTCGCCCAGCTCGCCGCGGGCGGGGAGGACGCCAAGGTGCTCGCGGGCGGGCACTCGCTCGTGCCCCTCATGAAGATGCGCCTGGCCGCGCCCTCGCTGCTCGTCGACGTCCGGCGGGTGCAGGAGCTGCACGGGATCGAGCGCACGAACGGGGCGTGGTCGTTCGGCGCCCTCACGCGCCACGCCGAGCTCCAGTCGCGTGAGGAGCTGGGGCTCGTGGCGCAGGTCGCGAAGACGATCGCCGACCAGCAGGTCCGCAACCGGGGGACGATCGGGGGCTCGCTGGCCCACGGCGATCCGGCGTCGGACTTCCCGGCGGTCCTGCTCGCCTGCGAGGGATCGGTGGGGATCACCGGCCCGGACGGCGAGCGCCACGTGGACGCCGCCGACCTGTTCCAGAGCTACCTCACGACCGCTGTGGGTCAGGGGGAGATCCTCACCCACGTCCACCTGCCGGCGCTGGACGGCTACGGGCACGCCTACGAGAAGTTCCACCGCCGCGCGGAGGACTGGGCGATGGTCGGGGTCTGCGCCCTGGTGCGCAAGGGGGCGGACGGGTCCTGCGAGGACGTCCGGGTCGGGCTGACCCACATGGGCTCGGTCCCCCTCCGCGCGACGGGGGTCGAGGAGGCCCTGCGCGGCGGCGCGCTCGACGAGGGGACGATCGCCCGCGCCGCCGAGCAGGCCGCCGAGGGCACCGAGCCCCCCGGCGACCTGAACGCCTCCCCGGACTACAAGCGCCACCTGGCGCGCGTGCTGACGAAGCGCGCGCTGATCACCGCGGCGGGGTAGCCACGGGCGAGTGTCAGGGAACCAGGGTCGCCCGATCCACGTAGACCCCCGGGCCCGACGGCTGCGGGAGCCGGTCGCCGTCCTCCGCCATGCCCTCGAGGTGGAAGGCGAGGGCCTCGCGCATCTCGCGCTCGACTTCCTCGAGGGTGTCTCCGGTGCTGACGCACCCGAGGACGTCGGGGGACCACGCCGAGTAGTTCGAGGGCGGCCCGCCCTCGATGAGAACGAGGTACTGCTGCGCGGCGGTGGTGAAGTCGGTCATGTTCGTAGCCCTGCCTGTTCGAGGATGCTGGCCAGGGTCTTCGGATGGAGGTCCTTCCCCGGCTTGCCCGGAATTGTGACGCGTCCCGGCTTCTGAGGATGCTCGAACTGGCGATGGCTGCCGCGATACCCGCGTAACTCCCAGCCGTCGTTCTCCACGAGCCGGATGACCTCTCGCACCTTCACGGCGCCAGCCTCGACTACCGGGGACGGGAGGAGGCGGCGCGGGTACCTTTCGTGACGATGGCGTTTGCCTCCGTGGCGGAAGTGGGGGAGGAGCTCGCGGGGCAGGGGTACCTGGCCGACGAGGCGCTGGCGATCGCCGTGTTCCTCGCCGCGGAGATCGAGCAGCCGCTGCTCCTGGAGGGCGAGGCCGGGGTGGGCAAGACCGAGGTGGCCAAGGCCGTCGCGGCGGCGACCGGCGCGCGGCTCATCCGGCTGCAGTGCCACGAGGGGATCGACCTCCACCAGGCGCTCTACGACTGGGACTGGGGGCGCCAGCTCCTGGCTCTGCGCGCCGGCAGCGGCGACGTCGAGCTCTTCTCGGAGCGCTTTCTGCTGCGCCGGCCGCTGCTCGAGGCGCTCGAGCACCCCGGGCCGGTCGTCCTGCTCGTCGACGAGATCGATCGCGCCGACGACGAGTTCGAGGCCTTCCTGCTCGAGTTCCTCTCCGACTTCCAGGTGACGATCCCCGAGCTCGGGACCCGCACGGCGCGGGGGCGCCCGCTCGTGATCCTGACCTCGAACCGGACCCGCGAGCTCCACGACGCGCTCAAGCGCCGCTGCCTCTATCACTGGATCGACTACCCCACGCCGGTCCGCGAGCGCGAGATCGTCGCCGCCCGGCTGCCCGGCGTGCCCGACGAGATCGCCGCGCGCGTGTGCGGAGCCGTCGCCCGCCTGCGCGAGGAACCGCTCTACAAGCTGCCCGGTGTGGGGGAGACCCTGGCGTGGGCCCGGGCGCTGCTCGCCCTGGGCGACGGCGCGGAGCTCGACGCCACGCTCGGCGCCGCGCTCAAGGTCCGCGAGGACATCGAGCGCGTACGGACCGAGGGGGTGCTCGCCGGTGCCTGAGGGTCTCGGCCTCCGGGTCACCGGGAAGCTCGGCATGCTGCTCGCGTCCATGCGGGCGGGCGGCTCGCGCGCGGGGATGGGGGAGCTCCTCGCCGCGCATCGCGCCCTGGCCGCCGTGACCCCGGGCACCCGCAAGGAGGCGTACTTCGCCCTGCGCGCCGCGCTGTGCTCGCGTCACGACGACCTCGAGGTCTTCGACGCCGCCTTCGAGGCGTGCTTCGGGCCGGACCCGGGCGAGGCCGCCCTGCGCGAGCTCGCCGAGGCGGGGACCGTCGTGCTGCCGAAGGCCCCCGGCGGCGCGCCACCCGCCGAAACCACGGCGCCCGAGGGGATCGAGACCACCCTCGACGTCGTCCCCGCGGCGTGGAGCGACGTCGAGCTGCTCAGGTCCGTCGACTTCGCCGACCTCACCGACGCCGAGCGCGCCGCCGCCCAGCACCTCCTGCGCCGCCTGGGCACCCGCGGCCCGCGGCGACCCAGCCGTCGCACCCGCCCGAGCCGCCGCCGCGGCGCCCATCCCGACCACCGCGCGACCCTCCGCGCCTCCCTGCGTCACCAGGGCGAGCCGGTGGACCGCCGCTGGCGCGAGTCCACGCACCGCCCCCGGCCGCTCGTCCTCGTGTGCGACGTCTCGGGCTCCATGCAGCCCTACGCCCGGATGCTCCTCCAGTACGTCCACGCCTGCGTCGCCTCCCGGCGCCGCGTGGAGGCCTTCGCCTTTGGCACCCGCCTGACCCGAATCACCCGCGAGCTCGAGCGCCGCGACCCCGACGCCGCCCTCGCCCGCGCCGCCGGGGCGGTCGCCGACTGGCACGGCGGGACCCGCATCGGGGAGGCCCTCGCCGAGCTCAACCGCGAGCACGGCCGGCAGCTCGGGCGCGGCGCGGTCGTCGTGGTGCTCTCCGACGGCTGGGACCGGGGCGACCCCGACGAGCTCGCGGGCGAGATGGCGCGCCTCGGCCGCTGCGCGCACCGGCTCGTGTGGCTCAACCCGCTCAAGGCGCGCCCCGGGTACGAGCCGCTGACGCGCGGCATGGCCGCCGCCCTTCCGCACGTGGACGACTTCCTCGACGGCTCGAACCTGCGCTCGCTCGAGCAGCTCGCCGACCTCTTGGAGGATGTCGCATGAACGAAGCGGTCCTGCGCCGCGCAGAGGAGTGGACCGCCGGGGGCGAGGGGGCCGCCCTGGCCACCGTGGTCGCCGTCCGGCGCTCGGCGCCGCGCCCGCCCGGGGCGAAGATGGCGGTCTCCGGGGGCGGCGACATCGCCGGAATGGTCTCGGGCGGCTGCGTGGAGGGGGCGGTGGTCCAGGAGGCGCTCGACGTCCTCGAGGGCGGCCCGCCACGCCTGCTGCAGTACGGGATCGCCGACGCCGAGGCGTGGGAGGTCGGCCTGCCGTGCGGCGGGGAGATCGACGTGTGGGTCGAGCGCCACACGCCCGGCGGCGGGCTCACGCGCGCGGCGCTCGCGGGTGAGCGCGCGGCGCGGGTGGTCGCGGTGACGGGCGACCGGATCGGCCAGGACGTGTTCGTCTCCCTCGACGGTCGCCCCGAGGGCGCCCTGGCCGATCTCCGCGCCGCGGACTGGGCGACCGAGCTCATGTGGGCCGAGCGCTCGGAGCGGCGCGGCGAGCTCTTCGTCGACGCGACCTTCCCCGCCCCCCGGCTGCTCATCTTCGGCGCCGTGGACTACGCCGCCGCCCTCTGCCGCCTGGCCCGCACCTGCGGCTGGCGGCCCTACGTCATCGACCCCCGCGGCTTCTTCGCGCGCCCCGACCGCTTCCCCGACGCCGAGGAGGTCCTCGTGGGCTGGCCCGAGGAGGCCGTCGCGCGCCTCGGCGGCCTCGACCGCGCCACGTCGGTGGCCGTGCTCACCCACGACCCCAAGCTCGACGACGCCGCGGTGTCGCTCGCGTTGCGCTCCGACGCCCGCTACGTCGGCGCGATGGGCTCGCGCCGCGCCAACGAGGCCCGGGTCGAGCGCCTGCTCGAGCTCGGCTTCAATCAGGATGAGTTACGTGCCCGGATCGCGATGCCGATCGGGCTCGACCTCGGGGCGACGACCGCGGAGGAGACCGCCCTGTCGATCATGGCCGAGCTCTCCGCGCTGCGCAACGGCCGGGCGGGCGGCCGCCTGCGCGACTCCGACGTCGACCGGATCCACGAGGTCGGCGCCACGTGATCGTCCCGGGCCTCCTGCTCGCCGCGGGCGCGGGCACGCGCTTCGGCGGGGCGAAGCAGCTCGCCGAGCTCGACGGCCGCCCGCTGCTCGAACATGCGGTGGCCGCGGCGCTCGCCGCGCTGCCCCGGGTCGTGGTCGTCCTCGGCGCCCGCGCGGAGGAGGTCCGCGTGGGGACGGACCTCTCCGGCGCCGAGGTCGTGGTGTGCCCCGACTGGGAGGAGGGTCTCGCGGCCTCGCTCCGCGCCGGGCTCGCGGCGCTCGGCGATGCGCGGGAGGTCGTCGTGCTCCTCGGCGACCAGCCCGGCGTGTCCCCCGAGGCGATCGCCTGGATCGCCGCCCAGTCCGGCACGTGCCGCGCGGTCTACTCCGGCACCCCGGGCCATCCCGTCAAGCTCGCCGGCAAGGAGCTGCGCCGCGCCCGCACCCTGAAGGGTGACGCGGGCGCCCGCGACCTGCTCCGCGACGCGCGCGGGGTGGAGTGCGCGCCCCTCGCCGATCCTCGTGACGTCGACACCCCATCGGACCTGGAGGCCATCCGGACATGAAGCTCGACCAGTCCTTCGACGTGGAGGCGCCCGTCGCGGCGGTGTGGAGCGCGCTCATCGACGTGCAGCGCGTCGCCACCTGCCTCCCCGGCGCGGAGATCACCGAGGCCGGGGAGGACCGCACCTACAACGGGACCTTCAAGGTCAAGCTCGGCCCCACCACCGCGGAGTACCGCGGCACGATCCGCATGCAGCAGCTCGACGAAACCGGCCACGTGGCGACGCTGCGCGCCGAGGGCTCGGACAAGCGCGGCCAGGGCGGAGCGAAGGCCACGATCGTCTCGCGGCTCACCGAGCAGGCAGGCGGCACGCGGGTCGACGTCGACACGGACTTCTCGATCACCGGGCGCCTCGCAGGCTTCGGGCGCGGCGGGATGATCCAGGACGTCTCGAACCGGCTCCTGCGCGAGTTCGCGTCCTGCCTCCAGGCGCAGCTCGCCGGGACGCCCGCGACGCCCCCCGAGCCCGAGCCCGACCCGGATCCGATCCCGGCCGGCGAGGTCTCCTCCGTGGAGGCGGAGGCGAGCGCGACGCCGGGCGACGACCGCGTCTTCTCCTCCGAGACCCCGGCTCCGGCGCCCGCCACCCCGTCGCCGCCCCCGGAGCCCTTCGACGCCGGGTCGCTCGTCGGCGGCGTGCTCGCCGAGCGCGCGAAGAAGGCGGCGCCGATCGCCCTGCTCGTCCTCGTCCTCGGCCTGCTGCTCGGACGCCGCGGCGGTTAGCCGAAGTACCCGCGACGGCGGAACCAGACGTAGAGCAGCACGATCGGCACCGCCAGCCCGCCGACCCCGAAGACGAGGAACTGCCACAGGCCGCCGATGTGCCCCGTGAGCCACCCGAAGTTCTGCCCGAAGAACCCGGTGACGAAGGTGAGCGGCAGGAAGATCGTGGCGATGAGGGTGAGCTGCTTGGAGACCTCGTTGAGGCGGTTGGACTGTGAGGAGAGGTAGACGTCCATCGCGCCGGTGAGCAGGTCGCGGGAGGAGTCGAGCTGCTCGGCGATCCGGATGAGGTGGTCGTAGAGGTCGCGGAAGTAGTCCTTCTCGCCGCGCGTGAGGCCGGGGAGCGTCTCGAGGTCTGAGAGGGTGCGCGCCGCGAGGTCGCGTTGGGGGGCGACGACGCGCCGCAGCTCGACCACGAGGCGCCGGAGGCGCAGGACCTCGCTCCGCTCGGTGTCCCCGGGCGCACCGACGAGGCGGTCCTCGAGGTCGTCGAGGTCGTCGTCGAGTTGCTCGATGACGGGGAAGAACGAGTCGGTGAGCGAGTCCATGATCGAGTAGACGGTGAACTCCTCGGACCCGGGCGGCCGGCGCCGGAAGCGGTCGTGGAGCTGCTCGAGCTCGTGGCAGCCGGCGTGGCGGACGGTGATCACGTAGGACCCGCTGACCACGAGGTGCACCTCGGTGAGCGCCGGCCGTCCGTCGGGGCCCCGGTGGACGCCGTAGAAGACGATGAACATGTAGTCGTCGTAGGACTCGAGCTTGGGGCGCTGACCGAAGTGCTCGAGGTCCTCGCGGACCAGCGGATGCCAGTTGAAGCGCTCGGTGAGCCCGTCGAGCGCCGCGGGCGACGGGCCGGCCACGTCGAGCCAGAAGAACTCGTCGCGCGCGCAGAGCGCGTCGAGCTCGGAGGGGTCGGTCGCCTCGAGGACCCGCACTAGGGCAGCAGGACGTCGTTCTGGGCGGAGGGCCGGGGCCGGCCCACCCTGAGGGTCGCCGCTTGCGGGGCGCCCTTCGCGCTCACCCGGTAGTTCCCGGACCTCGCGTCGATGGAGATGGAGGTGGTGCCGCCGGGGTTGATCGGGCCCGACTGGGCGGAGGGGCCCGGGGCGCCGACCGGCTCGACGTGCACGTCGACCGACGTGTCGGCGGCGTTGGCGACGATCAGGGTGATCGGCCCGGCTCCGACGCGGGTGGGAGAGATGGAGACGCGCTGGGCATTGATCGAGGCGGTGACCGTCAACGGCGACGGCGGCCGCGGGTCGTTCGCGTAGTTCGTCTGCTGACCGCAACCCGCGGCGGCGGCGAGCGCCACGCCGGCGAGGGCGAGCGCAGGCGTACGCGTCCTGTGGCGAAGGTCTGGGATGCAGTCTTCCCCCGGTCCCCGTCACCCGAGGACTGCGGCAAATCTAGCCACGCATCGGCCTCGGCCTGCTCGTACCCGGTGCAACGCGCCGTGCAGGGCGTCCGCGCCGGCGCCTATCCCTTCGCGTCCCGTGGGCGGACACCTCCACGACCTCCCGCTGCGGACCGCCGAGTTCCTCGCCGTCGACACGGAGACCAACGGGCGCGCGGGGGATGCCTGCGAGCTCACCGAGGTGGGCGCCGTCCTCGTGGGCGGGGGTGAGCTCCACGACACGTGGTCCTCGCTCGTCGCCGTTCACGCGCCACTGGGGCGCGGGATCGAGCGGTTCACCCACATCACCGCGGCGATGCTCGCCGACGCCCCGGACGGCCGCGACGTGCTGCCCGTCCTCGCCGCGCGCCTCGAGGGCCGGGTGCTCGTGGCGCACCCGGCCTCGTTCGACCAGCGGGTGCTGCGCCAGGGGTTCGCCCGGGCCGGCCTGGAGTGGACCGATCCGCCCGTGCTGTGCACGGTGGCGCTCGCCCGGCGCTTCCTGCCCCTGCAGCCGCGCCGTGGGCTCGGGGCGCTCGCCGAGGCGCTCGACATCCCGGTGCGCGAGGCCCACCGCGCGCGGCCCGACGCGGAGACCTGCGCGCGCGTGTTCTGCGCGCTGTTCGGGAAGCTCTGCGCGCACGCGGAGACGGTGGGGGAGGCGCTCGCCGTCCTGCGCGCGCGCAACCGCCGGGTGCGCCGTCCCGCGCGGGGTCGCCCGGCGGGCGCACGGCGCGCGCGGCCGGAGCTCGACCTCCGCGAGCTACCCGAGGATCCCGGTGTCTACCTCTTCCGCGACGACTCCGGGAAGGTGCTCTACGTCGGCAAGTCGGTGTCCGTGCGTTCGCGCGCGAGGGCCCATTTCGCGCCGGGAGGCGACGGCGCGGCGTGGACCGCGCAGGCCACGGTCGTCGACTACCGCGCGACCCACTCCGAGCTCGGGGCGCTGGTGCTCGAGGACCGGCTCATCAAGGAGCTGCGGCCGCCGGGCAACGTGCGGGGCAAGCCCGACACCCGGCTCGTCTACGTGACCTGTCGTCTGGACGAGCCCTTCCCGGTGCTCGAGGTCGAGGCGTCCCCCGCCCCGGGGCGGGCGGTGAACGTCGGGCCGCTCCGGGGTCGCGCCGCGGCGGTCGAGCTCTGCGAGCAGCTCGCCTCGCTCTTCGGGCTGCGTCACTGCGGGCGGCGGCTGCGGTTGCGCGAGCACGCCTCGGCGTACGGGCAGATGGACCGCTGCCTGGCGCCGTGCCTCGGGGACCTGGACCCGAACCTCTACCGGCGGCGCCTGGACGCCGCGCTCGCGGTGGTCGCCGGGCAGGGGGACGGCGCGCGGGCGCTGCTCGCCCACGTCGAGGCGGAGATGCGCGCGGCGGCGGCGGCCCAGCGCTTCGAGCGCGCGGCGTGGCTCCGGAGGCGGCTACGGCGGCTGGAGACCATCCTCGGGCGCCTGGGCGGCCCACTGCGCGCCGCCCATGCCGACGCGCGGCTCGTCCTCGCCGCGCATCCGGTCAAGCCGCGCTGGGACGCGTTCTGGCTCGCGGGCGGGCGGGTGGTGGACTGGGGACCGCTGCCCGGCGACGATGTGCTCGCGCGCACGGAGCGCGCGGTGCGGGTGGCCGCGGAGCGCGGGGTGCCGCACGTCCCGCCCGCGGAGGTCGACGAGCTGCGGATCGTGGCCGGGTGGGTGGCCGCCCACCCCGAGACGCCGGCGCTGGCGCTGCGCCCGGCGCCGGCGCCCGAGGTGGTGACGAGCTGGGTCAGCCGGCGAACGGCAGCGTGACCACCTCGGCGCTGACGCCGGCCTCGCCGACCGCCAGCTGCGTCCCCGGCTCCGCCTGCCGGCGCACGAGCGCGAGGGCGATCGGGCCGAACCGGGGGGAGACGACAGTCGACGCCACCCGGCCGACCTCCTTCTCGCCGAGGCGCAGCGCGGCGCCCGGCTCGGCCGGGGCAGACAGGCGCAGGCCGCGCAGGTGGCGGTTGGGCTTCCCGCGCCAGTGCAGGCGCGCGACGGTCTCCTGCCCGACGTAGCAGCCCTTCGTGTAGGAGACCGCTCGCTCGTTGAGACCAGCCTCCTCGGGGATGACCGAGGGCCCGAGCTCGAGGCCGAAGCGGGGGCGGCCGGACTCGACGCGGACGATCTCGGCGGCGTCCTCGTCGACGGGCTTGGCGCCGCGGTCGACCATGCCCGCGGTGACCGCCTCGGTGTCCTCGGCGCGGCAGAGCACGTCTATGCCGAGATCCGTCACGACGAACCGGACGGGGACCCCGGCCAGCTCCCCTGCGCGGTGGGCGTGCTCCTCGCCGGGGAGGTCCTCCGCCCCGACCACGGCGCGCGCCTCGGGGCCGACGAGCGAGAGCAGCCCGCGCTGGACCGTGCGCTTGTGCAGCTCGGCGTCGAAGCCGACGAGCCCGCGACGCAGCGCGTTGAAGAGCTCCTGCAGTCCGGAGCGCTCGCACAGCAGCAGGACCTCCTCGCCGGCGTCGAGGACGCGCAGGTCGCACAGCATCTTGCCCTTGTTCGTGAGCAGGGCGGCATAGCAGCCCGTGCCGGGCGTGAGGGCCTCGACATCGTTGGTGACCTGGCCCTGGAGGACGCCGCGGGCATCGGAGCCGGTGAGGGCGAGCTTGCCCGACTCCGAGCGGTCGAGCAGGCCGCAGGCGCCGACGAGTATCTCGTTCTGACTTGAAAGAATTTCAGGCATGCCGTAAGTTGGGTTCATGGAAGCCGTCTCATCTGCTGTCGAAGACTACGCCAAGGCGATCTACGCGCTCGAGCGCCACGCCGGCGGCGCGGTCTCCAACAACGCCCTCGCCGAGCGCCTCGGCGTGACCGCCGCCTCGGCGTCGGGGATGACGAAGAAGCTCGGCGAGCTCGGGCTGGTCTCCCACGTGCCCTACCGGGGCGTGCGGCTCACGGGCGAGGGCCGGCGCGTAGCGCTCGAGGTCCTGCGCCACCACCGGCTGCTCGAGCTCTACCTCGCCGAGACCCTCGAGGTCCCCTGGGACCGCGTCCACGACGAGGCCGAGGTCCTCGAGCACCACATCTCCGAGGCGCTCGAGGAGGCGATCTCCGCGAAGCTCGGCGACCCGACCCACGACCCTCACGGCGACCCGATCCCCACGCGCGACCTGGAGATCGAGGAGCCGCGCACGCGGACGCTCGACGCGCTCGAGCCCGGGGAGACGGCGTGCTTCGTGCGCATCACGGACTCGGACCCCGAGATGCTCCGCTACCTCGGCGAGCGCGGGATCTTCCCCGGCGACACGTTCTCGGTCGAGGATCGCCAGCCCTTCGGCGGCCCGCTCTTCGTGCGCTTCGGCGACAAGGTGCACGTGGTCGGTGGCGCGCTCGCCCAGGCGATGCAGGTGGTCTCGTGAGCGCGGTCGAGGCGCCACCGGTCCCGCCGCCGCCGGGCACCCCGCTGGAGCGCCTGCGCGCCCGCGGGCGGGTGCGCGGTGTCCTGCCCCTGCTCGGCCCGGCCTTCGTGGCGGCGATCGCGTACGTCGACCCCGGCAACTTCGCCACCAACATCTCCGGCGGCGCGAAGTACGGCTACCTGCTGCTGTGGGTGATCCTCGCCGCGAACCTCATGGCGGCGCTCATCCAGAACCTGTCGGCCAAGGTGGGCCTGGCCACCGAGCGCAACCTCCCCGAGCTCGCCCGGGAGTACTTCCCGCGGCCGGTGACCTGGGGGCTGTGGGTCCAGGCCGAGCTCATCGCCATGGCCACCGATCTCGCGGAGTTCATCGGCGCGGCGATCGCCCTGAACCTGCTCTTCGACATCCCGCTCTTCCCCGCGGGCCTGCTCACCGCGGTGGTCGCCTTCGCGATCCTCGCGCTGCAGGCCAAGGGCTACCGGCGCTTCGAGGTGACCATCGCCGGGCTGCTGGGGGTGATCCTCCTGGGCTTCCTGTACGACGCGCTCAAGGTCGGCGCCGACGCGAAGGGCGTCGCGTCGGGGTTCATCCCCGGCTTCGAGGGGACCGACTCGATCCTGCTGGCCACGGGGATCCTCGGCGCCACGGTCATGCCCCACGTCATCTACCTGCACTCGGCGCTCACCCAGCGGCGGATACCGGCCCGCGACGCCGGGGAGCGGCGCCGCCTGCTGCGCTTCGGGCGGATCGACGTGCTCATCGCCATGACCGTTGCGGGGCTCATCAACATGTCGATGCTCGTCATCGCCGCGTCGCTCTTCCACGGCTCGGGCCGGACCGTGGACACGATCGAGGGCGCCCACGCCGCGTTCGGCGACCTCGCGGGGTCGAGCACCGCGCTCGCGTTCGCGCTCGCGCTGCTCGCCTCGGGCTTCGCGTCCTCGAGTGTGGGGACCTACGCGGGGCAGGTCGTCATGCAGGGCTTTATCGGCCGGACGATCCCGCTCATCGTGCGCCGGGCCGTCACGATGGCCCCGGCCCTCGTGGTCCTGGCGATCGGACTGGACCCCACGCGCTCGCTCATCCTCTCGCAGGTCGTCCTCTCCTTCGGGATCCCCTTCGCGCTCGTTCCCCTCGTGCTGCTCACGAGCAAGCGCTCGATCATGGGCGAGCTCGTGAACCGGCCGGTCACCACGGTGGTCGCCTCGGTGGTCGCCGGGCTCATCATCGCCCTGAACCTGTTCCTGATCGCCCAGACGTTCCTGTAGGTAGCGTGGAGGTGAGCGATGGCCCTCGCCGACGACTTCCAGACGGTGCTCGACTCGCTGCCCGACGACTGGACGGACCTCGAGCTCGACGTGCGCATCTTCGACGAGACGCGGTACGTGGACGCGGCGGTGTACCTGGTGACGTGCAACTCCCAGCCCTACTCGCGCCACGACTGGCACTGGCGGATCCCCGTCGCCCATCGCTTCGGGCACGCGGCGTCGGCCCCGGCGACGCACGCCGCCCTGCGCCTCCTCGACGAGGCGCGGATCGACGGGGAGCTCGCGGTGCGCGAGGTGCGCTCGGGCCGGGTCGAGGTGACCCAGATGTGGGGCCGCCCCGAGTCCGCGCGCCGCGAGTTCCGGCGCCTGCGCGCGCAGTGATGGCGCGTGTCGTCGCCTGGGTGCCTGACCTGCTCTTCGGGTCCAACGTGCTCGGGATGCTCCGGGCGGCGGGGTACGAGGCGGTGCTCGCGAGCTCGACGGAGGCGCTCGAACGGGAGGGGCCGGGATCCGCTGCGGTGATCGTCGACCTCACCGCCGACGCGGACGAGCGGCTCGCCGCGGTGACGGGACTCGACCTCGCCGGCGCGAAGACCCTCGCCTTCTACTCACACGTCGAGGCCGACGTGCGCACGAAGGCGGAGGCCGCCGGGCTCGACCGCGTGGTCCCGCGCTCCCGGATGGCCCGCGAGGGCCCGCAGCTGGTCGCCGCGCTGCTCGCCTGAGCGACGTGGTCGCACTTTGTCTCGCATAGCGCGACAAACCGCGACCACGTCGGGATAGGGGGCTGACTAGGGAAGGGTGGCGAGGGCGGCGGCGCGGGCGGCGCGGGCGGCCGGGGTGTCGCGCTCGGACTCGATCGCGGCGCGGAACAGTCGGCGGGCGGGCTCGGGGTAGGCGGCCGGTAGCTCGCCGCCGGCGATGACGCTCGCTCGGGGCGCCCCGGGTGGCCCTTGCCCGAGGCGCGTGCGCAGGCGCCGGATCGGGCTCGCGGTCGGCGAGGGCGCCCCGCGCAGCGTGGCGCGGGCGGTGACGAGGATCCGCGCCTCCCGCCCGGCGGCGGGAAGGGCGGCCAGCGCCTCGTCGAGCTCGCGCCCCAGCACCTCCGCCGCCACCTCGACCGACGGGGGCGCCGCCGGCTGCTCTCCATCGGACTCCCGCCACGTCACCCGCCACTTCCCCGCGGAGAACGCGGCCTCCGGGACCAGCGTCCTCCAAGCCCCTTCCCTCCGCACGGCCGCGCGCTCCGGGCCGGCGACGCGGAGGAGGTCGACACCGCCCAGGAGGGTGACGAGCTCCGGCGCGTGCCGGTCGAACTTCAACGCGCACGCCCGCCGCGCCTGGCGCTCGGTCAGCGCCCCGACGAGGAACGCGTTCCCCGCGGCCACGAGCAGCTCCGCGCGATCGACGTTCACAGCGAGAACGCGAACGCGCGCGCGACGTCGGGCGGCGAGGGCACGATTCCGAACTCCGCCTCCCAGCGCGCCCACGCCTGCAGGCGCCTGCGGTCGAACACGCCGGCCCGGTCGTGCGCGTCGAAGAACGCGGGGGTGACCGCGTCGAGCTCGGCGGCCAGCAGCGTCCGATCCAGCCCCCGCGTCCCCTGCTCGAGGTCGGCCAGCGAGGACTCCGGGTCGGTGAGGACCTGCTCGTAGCCGCGCCGGAGTGCGCGCACCGTGCCGCGGACCGCCTCGGGACGCTCGCGCAGGGTCCGCCGCGTGGCGCAGAGCACGAGCTCGGGGTAGGGCGGCGCACCGAAGTCGTCGACCCGGAAGACCCGGAACCCCGGGCGCCGGCGGTGCACGACGACCCCCTCCACGTTCCAGAACGCGGTGGCCCCGTCCACCCGCCCGGCCAGCAGCGCGCCGACCGCCCCGAAGCCGATCTGGGTGATCCGCACCCGTGCCGGATCGCCGCCCGCGCCCCGCACGATCGAGCGCAGCACGGCTTCGTCGCTCGGCAGGCCCGTCACCCCGACCCGACGCCCGGCCAGCGCCCGGGGCGAGCGCACCCCCGGGGCGGCGATCACCGCGGCCAGCGGCCGCTGGACGAGGGGCATCACCCCCACGATGTCCACGCCGCGCCGGCGCGCGAGCGCGAGGTCATGGATATCGAGGACGGCGAGGTCGACTCGCCCCGCGGCCAGGAGCCGGACGGCATCCGTGCTCTGCCCGGGCACCCGGATGTGCAGGCGGACGCCATCGCCGCCGTCGAAGCCCCGGGCGCGCGCGGTGTAGATGCCGGCGTGGACCGCGTTCGGGGTGAAGTCGAGCAGGAGCCCGACGTCCTCGCTCCCGGACACGGACGCCTGGGCGCCGCACCCGCCCGCCACGAGCACGATCACCGCGAGGAGGAGGGCCGCCACACGCCGTCGCATCCGCGCCGAGGCTACGGTGGTCAGGAGAGACCGGCACGACGACGAGGGCGAGCGCATGAGCATCGACGACCACCGCACCCTGACCAACCGCCAGGGCCACCGCGTCCACGACAACCAGAACCAGCGCACCGTGGGAGCCCGCGGCCCCGCGACGCTCGAGAACTACCAGTTCCTGGAGAAGATCTCCCACTTCGACCGCGAGCGCATCCCCGAGCGCGTCGTCCATGCCCGCGGGTTCACGTCCTACGGAGAGTTCGAGGCCTACGGCGCCTGGGGTGACGAGCCGATCGCGAGGTTCACGCGGGCGGAGCTGCTCGCCGAGCGGGGGAGGAAGACACCCGTCGCGGTGCGCTTCTCGACCGTCGCCGGCGGCCGCGACTCCTCGGAGGCCGCGCGCGACCCCCGCGGCTTCGCGGTGAAGTTCTACACCGAGGACGGCAACTGGGACCTCGTGGGCAACAACCTCGGCGTCTTCTTCATCCGGGACGCCATCAAGTTCCCCGACTTCATCCACTCCCAGAAGCCCGATCCGGTCACCTTCCGCCAGGAGCCCTGGCGCCAGCTCGACTTCATCTCCCAGACGCCCGAGTCGCTGCACATGGCGATGCTCCTGTACTCACCGCGGGGGATCCCCGCCTCCTACCGCTACATGCAGGGCTTCGGGGTCAACACCTACAAGTGGGTCAACGAGGCCGGGGAGACCGTCCTCGTCAAGTACCACTGGATCCCGAAGCAGGGCGTCCGGAGCTGGAGCTCCGCCGACGCCGCCGCCGTGCAGGCCGAGGACCTCGGTCCCCACTCCAAGGATCTCCACGAGGCGATCGAGCGCGGCGAGTACCCCGAGTGGGAGCTCCTGGTCCAGATGATGAGCGACGACGAGCACCCCGAGCTGCCGTTCGACCCGCTCGACGACACGAAGGTGTGGCCCGAGAACCTCTTCCCGCCGCGGCTGGTGGGCCGGATGGTCCTCAACCGCAACGTGGAGAACGTCTTCGCCGAGAACGAGCAGATCGCGTTCGGGACCGGCGTGCTCGTCGACGGGCTGGACTTCTCCGACGACAAGATGCTCGTCGGGCGCACGTTCTCCTACTCCGACACCCAGCGCCACCGGGTCGGCCCGAACTACCTCCAGCTCCCGGTCAACCAGGCCCAGGCGGCACGGGCGGGCGTCGCCACGAACCAGCGCGACGGCCAGATGACCTACGCGGTCGACGCGACGGGGGAGAGCCCGCACGTCAACTACGAGCCCTCGGTGCAGGGCGGCCTGCAGGAGGCCGAGGGCGCGGCGCGAGACGAGGTGGGCCCGGTCCTCCAGGGGCGCCTCACCCGGGCGCCCATCCCCCGGACCGATGACTACACCCAGCCCGCCGAGCGCTACCTCCTCTCCGAGGACTGGGAGAAGGACGAGCTCGTCGCCAACCTCGCCGACGCGCTCGGCCAGTGCCCGCGCCACATCCAGGAGCGGATGGTGTGGCACCTGTACATGATCGAGGACGAGCTCGGCCACGCCGTCTCCGAGGCCGTGGGCATCACTGCCGACGACGTCCGCCACCTGCCCCCGCTCGAGACGCAGCGCCTCACCGACGACGAGCAGCAGCGGCGCGCCAACCTGGGCCGCAACGGGCGGCGCACCGTCGGCGAGAGCATGACGCACTGCGTGCCCAACGAGCGCGACGTGCGGGCCGACGAGCCCGCCGGGGTGACGGGCTGACCCGCCCGGCGGCGCCCGGCCGCCGCCGCTAGCCTCCGGCGCGATGCGCCGCGTGACGTTCTCCCGCAACGTGACGCTGTCGCTCTCGCGGACGTGCCGGTGCTACTGCTCCTACTGCGCGTTCGCGACCCACCAGCCGCACCTACACGCCCCCGACGAGGTCATCGCGCTGCTCGACCGGGCGGCGGCGCGCCGGGTCAAGGAGCTCCTCGTCCTCACCGGCGAGGGGCCCGACGAGCATCCCGGCGTGCGCGCGCGGCTCGACGAGCTCGGCTTCGCGGACTTCACCGCCTACGTGGTCTGGGCGTGCGAGCGCGCGCTCGAGCGCGGTCTGCTCCCGCACACGAACCTCGGGGTCCTGGACGGCACCGACCTCATCAGGCTCCGCGAGGTCACGGCCTCCCAGGGGCTCATGCTCGAGTCCACGCGCGCCGACCTCGACGCCCACCGCGGCTCGCCCACGAAGCAGCCTGCGGCCCGGCTGGCGACGATCCGCGCCGCCGGCGAGCTGCGCATCCCGTTCACGAGCGGGATCCTCGTGGGCATCGGGGAGACCCCGGAGGACCGGCTGATGGCGCTCGACGCGCTCGCCGCCGTCCACGATCGATATGGGCACCTGCAGGAGGTCATCCTCCAGAACTTCGTCCCCCACCGCCGGTTCCACGGCGAGGAGCCCGCCGAGATCGCGACGGAAGCGGCCGAGAACTTCTGGCGCACGGGGGTGTCCGACGGGCCGGACCTGCCGCTCCCGGCCTGGGCCACGCCGGTGACCATCGCGGACATGGAGGACCTCGTGCGCGCCGCGCGCGAGCGCCTGCCCGGCGTCGGGATCCAGATCCCCCCGAACCTCTCGGACTTCTGGCCCGAGCTCGTGCGCGCCGGCGCGACGGACCTCGGCGGCCTGAGCGCCAACGGCGACCACATCTCCCCCGAGCACCCCTTCCCGAGCCCGACGCAGGTCCGGCGCCGGCTCGAGCCCGAGGGTGTCGCCCTCACCGAGCGCCTGTGCGTCTACCCGCAGTACCTCGCGCCGGAGTGGATGGCCCACGGGGTGCTCGACGTCGTCCGCGAGCGGTTCTGGTCCTTCATCCCCCGCCGCGGGAGCGGGCGACGCGAGGAGCGGGCGGTGCGCCGCGATCTCGCGCCGGCCGCGATCGCCCGCGGCCGCGCGGGCGCCGCGCTCACCCCGGAGGAGCTCACCGCGCTCTTCGCGGAGGACCGGTCCGAGGCGATCGAGGACCTGCGCCAGGCCGCCGACGAGCTCCGCGCCGAGCTCGCGGGCGACGAGGTCACGTTCGTCGTCAACCGCAACGTCAACGTCTCGAACGTCTGCATCGTCGGTTGCGCGTTCTGCGGCTTCGGGCAGGGCAAGCGCTCGCCCGGCGCCTACACCCACGACGAGGACGAGCTACGTCACCGGGTCAGAGAGGCGGTGGCCTACGGCGCGACCGAGGTGTGCATGCAGTCGGGCATCCACCCCGACTGGGGCCTCGGGCACTACGAGCGCTGGCTGCGGGTCGTCCACTCCGAGGCGCCGGAGCTCCACCTCCACGCCTACTCGCCCATGGAGGTCGACCACATGTGCACGGCGTCGGGGCTGGGCGTGAGCGAGGTCTTCGCCCGGCTGCGCACCGCCGGCCTGGGCTCCGTTCCCGGCACCGCGGCCGAGGTGCTCCACGACGGGGTCCGCGAGCGGATCTCCCCCAACAAGCTTCCCGCGGGGCGCTGGGTGGAGATCGTCACCGCCGCGCACGAGAGCGGCCTGCGCTCCACGGCGACCGTGATGTTCGGCCACGTGGAGGAGCCGTGGGAGCTCGCCGAGCACATGCGCGTCATCCGCTCGCTGCAGGAGCGCACGGGCGGGATCACCGAGTTCGTGCCGCTCTCCTTCATCCCGTTCCAGACGCTGCTGGGGCGCACGCACGGGATCGCCGAGATCTCCTCCGAGGAGAACCTCAAGCACACCGCGGTGTTCCGCCTCGCCCTGGGCCGGACGGTGCCGAGCCTCCAGGCGAGCTGGGTGAAGATGGGCCTCGACGCCGCGACGGAGGCGCTGCGCTGGGGGGTCAACGACCTCGGGGGGACCCTCATGGAGGAGAGCATCTCCCGGCTGGCGGGCGCCCGGCACGGCGTGCGGCTCGACCCCCACGACCTGGTGGCCGCGGCCCACCGCGCCGGGCGCCCGGCGGCGGAGCGCACGACGCTCTACGACCGCCGGCGCGCCTATCCGCTGCCCGCCGCCGCGGCGGCGTGATCGACACCGACCGCCCGGTCGTCCCCCTCGAGCAGGCGCTCGACCTCGCCGTCTCCCTGCTCGGGGAGATCGCGAGCGGCGCGCCAAAGCAGGAGTACTACGGCCGGCTGTGCTCCGCGGTGTGCCGCTTCAGCCGCATGGACCGGGCGGGCATCTGGCTCTACGACGCCGGTCGTCACGAGGTGTCCCTCGTCGGTGCCCACGGCCTCGACGCCGAGGAGCTCGGCGCCTATGACCTGACGGTCGAGACGACCCCGATCGCCCGCCGCGCGCTCGAAGAGGACCGCGTGATCGAGTCCTCGGAGAACATGGACCAGGAGGTGCCGGTCGGCCTGGCGGGTGCCCTCGGGCTCACGACGCTGACCTGCACGCCGCTCTCCGCCGCCGGGCAGTGGTACGGGGTGCTGGTGGCCGACCGCAACGGCGCCAGGTTCGCGCTCACCGACACCGAGCGCCACCTCCTGCACCTGAGCGGGAAGGTGCTCGGCCTCGCCGCGTCCACACGGATCGCCGTGCGCCAGACCGAGCGCGCCCGCCGGCTCTCCGACCGTCTGAACCTCTCGCGAGAGCTCCACGAGCGCGTCCTCCAGCGCCTGTTCGGGGTCTCGCTCGTCCTCGGCAGCGGGGGAGAGCTGAGCGCGGACACCCGGCAGCGCTGCTCCGAGGAGATCGCCGAGGCCACGACCGAGCTGCGCACGACCCTCCAGCGCCCGCCCCAGCCGCCGCGCGCCACGGGGCGCACCCTGCGCGAGGAGCTCGACCGGCTGCCCTCCCACCGGCCCCCGCTTCCCGTCTCGGTGACGTGGGCCGACGGCGCCGACGTACCCCCGCACGCCGAGGCGCTGGCCCAGACCGTGCTGGCCGAGGCGCTGCGCAACGTCCGCAAGCACGCCGCGCCGACGCGGGTCGAGGTCGAGGTGGGGGCCCGGGACGGCGCCTGGTTCATCGAGGTCCGCAACGACGGCGCGCGGGAGGGGACCCGGGGGGCGGCGATGGGCCTGCGCCTCGCCGCCTTCGACGCGCTCGAGCACGGCGGGGTGGTGGAGTTCGGTCCCCATCGGAGGGGGGAGTGGCGGGTGCGCCTCGTCCTGCCCGGGGCGCCGTGAGCCTGCGCGTCCTCGTGGTCGACGATCACGACGTCGTCCACTGGGGCCTGCGCACCCTCCTCGGCGAGCAGCCGTGGGTGGAGCGCTGCCTCGCGGCGCACGACGGGGCCGAGGCGCTCGCCCTCACCGAGCGCTGGACGCCGGACGTCGCCCTCGTCGACCTCTTCGTCGGTCACGAGTCGGGGGCGGAGATCTGCGAGCAGATCCGCGCGCTCTCTCCGGGCACCCGGGTGCTGTTCATCTCCGGAGCGGGTCGCCTCTCCGCGGTCGCCGCGCGCGCGGCGGGCGCCAGCGGCTTCGTGGGAAAGGAGCGGGGCGCGGGCGTGCTCGTGGCCGCCGTGCGGGCGGTGGGGGAGGGCGGGACGCTGTTCGCCGCACCCGAGGAGGGCCCCGCGCCGGCGTTGTCCGAGCGCGAGCAGGAGGTCCTCGAGGGGATCGCCCAGGGCCGGACGAACCGGGAGATCGCCGCCGCCCTGCACCTCTCGCACCACACCGTCAAGGAGCACACGAGCACGCTCTACCGGAAGCTCGGGGCGCGCAACCGCGCCGAGGCGGTCCAGCGCGCACAGCGCCTGGGAATGAGCTGACCACCGGACCCCCCATCCGGGGGGTTGACGCGCCATCCGGTGTGCCGCCCATGCGCACGGGCGGTAGAGGTGGTAGACGATGTCCGACCTCGCCGTCCTCTTCCCCGGCCAGGGCTCCCAGGAGCCCACCATGCGTGAGCGCGTCGAGCGCGTGCGGCCCGACCTCCTGCAGGCGGTGGGGGAGGAGTGCTTCGCCCGGACCGACGAGGGGACGGAGTGGGCCCAGCCGGCGATCTTCGCCGCCTCCCTGGCCGCGTGGGCGGAACGCGACGACCTCGAGCCCCCGGGCTGGGCCGCCGGTCACTCCCTGGGGGAGATCACCGCGCTCACGGTCGCCGGCGCCGTATCCGAGCCCTCGGCCCTCGACCTCGTCGTCCTGCGTGGGCAGCTCATGGGCCAAGCGCGCGAGGGGGGGATGCTCGCGGTGATGGGGCCGGGCGCGGCCGAGCTCGCGCCGGCGCTCGCCGAGGCCCACGGCCTCGTGGTGGCCAACGACAACTCGCCGGAGCAGGTCGTCCTGTCGGGTCCCCGTGACGCGCTGCCGACCGCCGCGGTGGCGGCCAAGGAGACCGGGCTGCGGGCCACGGACCTCCCGGTCGCCGGGGCCTTCCATTCCCCGCTCATGGCCCCCGCCGTCGCTCCCTTCCGTGCGGCCCTCGACCGGGTGTCGTTCTCCCCGCCACGCTTTCCCGTGATCTCGGGGGTGAGCGCGGCGCCGGTCGAGGATCCGCGCTGGAACCTCGCCGAGGGGATGGTCCGCCCCGTGCGCTGGCGCGAGGTGCTGCTCGCCCTCCACGCCGCGGGCGCACGCACCTTCGCCGAGGTGGGTCCCGGCCGGGTGCTCACCGGGCTCGTGAAGCGCACGCTTCCGCGGGAGGCCATCCGTGTCTGAGGCGCTCACCGTCGCACCCCTGGTCCCCGCGGGCTCCCTCACCACGGTCGGGGCCGCCCCCCTCGCGGTGGGTATCGCCCTGCCCGATCGCGTGGTGTCCACCGAGGAGGTCGCCGCGGGCGCGGGCGTCGACCCGGAGTGGATGCTCTCGCGCACGGGCATCCGCGAGCGCCGCCACGCGCGGCCCGACGAGCGCCTCTCCGACCTCGCCACCGCCGCGGGGCGCCAGGCGCTGGAGCGGGCCGGGGTCTCGCCCGCGGACCTCGATCTCGTCCTCGTGGGCACCGTCGCCGCGGACGAGATCACCCCGAACGCCGCGCCCCTGGTCGCCCACGCGCTCGGCGCCACCCGCGCCGGGGCGTGGGACGTGGGCGCGGCCTGCTCCGCCTTCCTCGCCGCCCTGAGCACCGGCACGGCCGCCATCGAGTCCGGCCGGGCCGAGCACGTCCTCGTGATCGGGGTGGACTTCCTCTCGCGCTGGACGGACTGGAAGGACCGCGCCACTGCCGCGCTGTTCTCCGACGGGGCGGGGGCGATCGTCCTCGGCGCCACGGAGGGGACCGACCGCGTGGGTCCGGTCCTCCTGCGCGCCGACGGCGCCCACGCCGAGAAGCTCATCGGGCGGCGGGAGGAGGGGGTCCTGCGCATGGATGGCCCCGAGGTGTTCAAGCATGCGGTGGCGCGGATGGGCGAGGTGCTCCTCGAGGCCGTGGCCCAGGCCGGCTGCCAACCTGACGACATCGATCTCTGGGTCCTCCACCAGGCCAACGCGCGGATCCTCCGGGCGGTCGCCACGAAGCTCGACCTGCCGCCCGACCGCGTCGTCGAGTCCATCGCGACCCTCGGTAACAACTCCGCGGCGACCCTGCCCCTCGCGCTCGACGCGGCACGCGCGGACGGCCGGTTGCAGACCGGCAGCACGGTGGCCCTGGCGGCCTTCGGAGCCGGCTTCACGTGGGGTGGGGCGGTCCTGAGATGGGGTTGAGCCATGAGGGGTGCGCGCTCGTGACGGGCGGGAGCCGGGGGATCGGCGCGGCGGTCGCGCGCGCGCTGGCCGCCGAGGGCTGGCCCGTCGGCGTCGGGTACCGGACCCAGGCCGCCCCCGCGGAGGCGCTCGCCGACGAGCTCGGCGGCGTCGCGCTCGGCGGCGACGTGCGCGATCCTGAGCAGCTCGAGGCGGCGTTCGCCGCCCTGGAGGAGCGCTTCGGCCCCATCCTCGTCCTCGTCAACAACGCCGGGGTGAGCGCCGACAACCTCGCGCCCGCCCTCACCGACGACGAGTGGACGACCGTCGTGGACACGAACCTCACCGCCGCCTTCCGCGCCACGCGACGCGCGCTGCGGCCCATGCTCCGCGCCCGGTTCGGGCGCATCGTGAACATGGCGTCGATCGTCGGACAACGCGCGAACCCGGGGCAGGCCAACTACGCCGCGGCCAAGGCCGGGCTCGTCGGCTTCACGAAGACGGTGGCCGCCGAGGTCGCCCGGCGCGGCGTTACCGTGAACGCCGTCGCCCCCGGCCTCGTGGCCACCGACATGACCGAAGGCCTCGATGGCTCGCTCGCGGATCTCGTGCCCGCACGCCGGATGGGCACCCCCGAGGAGGTGGCGGCATGCGTCGCCTTCCTCGTCTCCGAGGGTGCGAGCTATGTCACCGGGTCGGTCCTCACCGTCGATGGCGGCCTGTCCGCCTGATCAAGGAGTGAAGCGAATGAGCACATCAGTCACCGCCGAAACCGTCGAGAAGCGGGTGGTCGGGGCCATCGAGTCCTTCGGCCCCGAGGGCAAGGTCACGCGCGAGGCCTCGTTCGAGGCACTCGACGTCGACTCGCTCGACCTCGTCGAGCTCGCCCAGATCGCCGAGGAGGACTACGGCGTGGAGATCAAGTCCGAGGACATGAAGGAGCTCTCCACCGTCGGGGACGTCATCGACCTCATCGTCGCGCGCGCGGCCTGATGCGCCGCAGGGTCGTCGTCACCGGGGTCGGGGCGGTCACGCCGCTCGGGATCGGGGCCGACGCCCTCATCGACCGCTGGGCGGCCGGGGAGGTCGGGATCGTCGACGGGGAGGGGACGTGCCGGGAGTTCGAGCCCGGCGAGCACCTCGCCAAGAAGGAGATCCGGCGCTCTGACCGCTTCGCCCAGCTCGCCCTCGCGGCAGGCAGCGAGGCCGTCGCGTCCGCGGGCTGGGCGGAGGAGGTCCCCTACCCGTCCGAGCGGATCGGCTGCGTGGTGGCGAGCGGGATCGGCGGCCTGGCGGTCTTCGAGGACCAGGCGGCCGTGCTCGTGGCGCGCGGGCCCAAGCCGCTCTCGCCGCTGGGGATCCCCATGCTCATGGGCAACGCCGCCGCGGCGGGCATCGCGATGCGCCACGGCCTGCGCGGGCCCGTCTACGCGACGGTCTCCGCCTGCGCGGCGGGAGCGCAGGCACTCGGCGACGCCGCGCGGATGATCCGCTACGGGGACGCCGACGCCGTCGTGGCGGGAGGAGCGGAGGCGACGCTCACGCCCTTCGCCCGCGGCTCCTTCGCCGCGATGCAGGCGCTCTCGACCTCGGGGATCTCCCGGCCCTTCGACGCCCGTCGCGACGGCTTCGTCATGGGGGAGGGGGCGGGCATCCTCGTCCTCGAGGAGGCCGAGGCGGCCCGCGCCCGTGGCGCCCGGATCCTCGGCGAGCTCGTGGGCTTCGCGTCCACGGCGGACGCCTTCCACCTCACGGCCCCCGAGCCCGAGGGGGAGGCGGCGGCACGCGCGATCACGCTCGCGCTCAAGGACGCCGACGCGACCCCCGCCGACGTCGCCTACGTCAACGCCCACGGGACCTCGACACCGCTCAACGACGCGGCGGAGACCGTCGCCCTGAAGCGCGCGCTCGGGGAGGACGCGCACCGCGTCCCGATCTCCTCGACGAAGTCGGCGATCGGGCACCTGCTCGGCGCCTCCGGGGCCGTCGAGGCGGTGGCCACCCTGCTCGCCATGCGGCGCGGGGTGATCCCGCCGACGCTCGGCCTCGAAGAACCGGACCCGGAGCTGGACCTCGACTACGTGCCCGAGCGGGCGCGCGTGCTGGAGAACCCCAACGGCAAGGCTCCCCTCGCGCTCTCGAACTCCTTCGGGTTCGGGGGGCACAACGTCGTGCTCGCGTTCCGGGGCGCGCGCTGATGGCCGTCGCCGCCATTCCCCGCTCCGCCCCCGCCACGACTCCGCGCGAGCGGATCGAGCTGCTCTGCGACCCGGGCTCCTTCGCGCCGATCCGCTCGGCCGCCGAGGGCCCGGCCGGGCGCTCCGGCGACGGGGTCGTCGCCGGCCTTTGCCGCATCGACGGCCGCCCGGTGGTCACCTACGCCCAGGACCCGGGATGGCTCGGCGGGTCTCTCGGCGTCGCGCACGCCAACACCCTTGTGCGCGCCCTCGAGCTCGCCGCCCGCGCCGAGGCGCCCGTCGTGGGCTGGGTCGCCTCCGGGGGCGCGCGGATCGGGGAGGGCACCGCGGCACTCGACGGCTACGCGCGCGTCTTCCGGGCCACCGTCGCCCTGACCGGCCGCGTGCCGCAGATCGCGCTCGTGTGCGGAACGAGCGCCGGGGGCGCGTGCTACGGACCCGCCCTCGGCGATTGGGTCGTGATGACCGAGGAGGCCCGGATGTTCCTCACCGGCCCGGGGGTCGTCCGCGAGGTTCTCGGCGAGGACGTCGACCCGGTGACCCTCGGCGGCCCGCGCGTGCAGGGGGCCAACGGCGTGGCGCACCTCCTCGCCGACGACGAGCGCGGCGCCGCGGCGCTCGCCCGTGATCTCCTGGCCCGCCTCGAGCCCGACCCGATCCCGCCCCGCGCCCCCCTCCTCGAGGATCCCTCGGCCGCGGTCCCCGCCGATCCCCGGCGCGTCTACGACGTCCGCGACGCGCTCGCGGGCCTCGCCGACCGGGACTCCCTGCTCGAGTGGTGCCCGCGCTGGGCCCGGAGCCTCATGTGCGGCTGGGTCCGGCTCGAGGGTCGCTCGGTGGGCGTCATCGCCAACCAGCCGCGGTACCGCGGCGGCGTGCTCGACGCCGAGTCCGCGCAGAAGGGCGCCGACTTCGTGACCCGCTGCAATGCGGCGGGGGTGCCGTTGCTAGTCCTCGTCGACACCCCCGGCTTCATGCCCGGCCCGCGCCAGGAGGGGGCGGGCGTCATCCGCCACGGCGCGAGCCTGCTGCGCGCCTTCGCGGAGGCCACCGTGCCGAAGGTGACCGTCGTGCTGCGCAAGGCCTACGGCGGGGCCTTCATCACCATGAACTCCCGGGGCCTCGGGGCCGACCTCGCCCTCGCCTGGCCCGGCGCGCAGATCGGCGTCATGGGCCCGAAGGCGGCCGTCGACGTGATCTTCCGGCGCGAGCCGGAGGAGGTCCGGGCCGAGCGTGCCCTCGAGTACGCCGCCGAGCACCTCAGCGCCGACGCCGCGGGCCGCGGCGGCTGGGTCGATGAGGTGGTGGCGCCGGGGGAGACGCGTGCGCGCCTGGCCCTCGCGTTTGACATGCTCGCGCGGTGAGCGGATCGCGGACGGGGAAGGGGGGCGCGACATGAGCCTCGCGGGGAAGCGCATCGTCGTCACCGGGGTCATCACGCGGGACTCGATCGCCCACGCCGCCGCCGCCGCCCTCCAGGAGGCCGGGGCGGAGGTCGTGCTCACCTCCTTCGGGCGCGTGGCCCGATTGACGGCCAGGGCGGCGGAGTCGCTGCCCAGCCCGCCCGACGTGCTCGAGCTCGACGCCTCCAAGCCGGACGACTTCACCGCGCTGGCGGCGACGCTGCGCGAGCGCTGGGACGGGGTCGACGGAGCGCTGCACGCGATCGCCTTCGCGCCGGAGGACGCCCTGGGCGGGCGCTTCCTCTCCACGCCGCCCGAGAGCGCCGAGCACGCCTTCCGGGTCTCGGCGTGGTCGCTTGCCGCGCTCGCCGCCGCGCTCGGCCCGCTCATGCCGCGCGGGGGCAGCATCGTCGGGCTCGACTTCGACGGCCAGCGCGCCTGGCCCGTCTACGACTGGATGGGGGTGGCCAAGGCCGCGCTCGAGTCCGTGGCGCGCTACTGCGCGCGCGACCTCGGACCGCGCGGGATCCGCGTGAACCTCGTGGCCGCCGGGCCGCTGAAGACGCTCGCCGCGGGCTCCATCCCCGGGGTCTCCGAGCTCGCCTCCCGCTGGGAGGAGATGGCTCCCCTGGGGTGGGACCTCGGCGACCCCACGCCCGTCGCCGACGCGATCGCCTTCTTCCTCTCCGACGCCT